>Ga0268386_10002075_pt1 | contig 14086 bp, 14 predicted proteins | sample RVTome_15_FD_200260 | JGI IMG/M metagenome (GOLD analysis project Ga0268386, IMG submission 200260) | Soil microbial communities from uranium-contaminated site in the Upper Colorado River Basin, Wyoming, United States - RVT150D86... ...
GCTGCCAGAGGCCTGCGACAACACCCTCGCGATCGCCGAGCGATGCGGGGTCGAGTTCGTCGAGGCGCCGGGCGCGTTCATGCCCCGCTTCCCGGTGCCAAGGGGCGAGGACGAGACCTCGTGGTTCGTGAAGGAGGTCGAGCGCGGGCTTCACCAGCGCTTCCCCAACGGGGTTCCCGACCGGGTGCGCCGGCAGGCCGCGTACGAGACGGAGGTGATCGTCGGCAAGGGCTACGCGGGCTACTTCCTGGTGGTCGCCGACTTCATCAACTGGGCCAAGCGCAGCGGGATCAGAGTGGGCCCGGGTCGCGGCTCGGGGGCGGGCTCCATGGCGGCGTTCGCGATGGGCATCACCGACCTCGACCCGCTCCAGCACGGGCTGATCTTCGAGCGCTTCCTCAACCCCGAGCGCGCGTCGATGCCCGACTTCGACGTCGACTTCGACGAGCGCCGGCGGGGCGAGGTGATCCGCTACGTCAGCGACACCTACGGCGACGACCGGGTCGCGATGATCGTCACGTACGGCACGATCAAGGCCAAGCAGGCGGTCAAGGACGCCTCCCGCGTGCTGGGCTACCCCTTCGCCATGGGTGAGCGGATCACCAAGGCGATGCCCCCGTCGGTGATGGGCAAGGACATCCCGCTGTCGGGGGTCTTCGACCCCACACACAAGCGCTACTCCGAGGCCGGCGAGCTGCGCGCGCTCTACGAGTCGGACGCCGACGTCCGCAAGGTGGTCGACACCGCCAAGGGGTTGGAGAACCTCAAGCGCCAATGGGGCGTCCACGCCGCGGGCGTCATCATGTCCTCCGAGCCGCTGATCGACCACATCCCGATCATGCGGCGTGAGCAGGACGGCGCGATCATCACGCAGTTCGACTACCCGACCTGCGAGATGCTCGGCATGGTCAAGATGGACTTCCTGGGGCTGCGCAACCTCACGGTCCTCGACGACGCCCTGACCAACATCGTGCGCAACGGCAGAGAGGCCGTCGACCTCGAGACGCTGGAGCTGGACGACCCGGCCACCTACGAGATGCTCGGGCGGGGCGACACGCTGGGTGTCTTCCAGTTCGACGGGGGTCCGATGCGGTCCCTGCTGCGGCTGATGAAGCCGGACAACTTCGAGGACATCTCCGCCGTCGGGGCGTTGTACCGACCGGGGCCGATGGGCGCCAACTCGCACACCAACTACGCGCTGCGCAAGAACGAGCAGCAGGAAGTCACCTACCTGCACGACGAGCTGGCCGAGGCCCTCGAGCCGATCCTGGGCACGACCTACGGCCTGATCGTCTACCAGGAGCAGGTCATGGAGATCGCCCAGCAGCTGGCCGGCTACACGCTGGGCAAGGCCGACCTGCTCCGGCGGGCGATGGGCAAGAAGAAGCGCGAGGTGCTCGACGCCGAGTACGTCGGTTTCGAGGCCGGGATGAAGGCGAACGGCTTCAGCGCAGAGGCGATCAATGTGCTCTGGGACACGCTGGTGCCCTTCTCCGACTACGCCTTCAACAAGGCGCACAGCGCTGCTTACGGCCTGGTCTCTTACTGGACCGCCTTCCTCAAGGCCAACTACCCGGCCGAGTACATGGCGGCGTTGCTGACCAGCGTGCGCGACGACAAGGACAAGACCGCGCTGTACCTCAACGAGTGCCGGCGCATGGGCATCAAGGTCCTCCCTCCAGACGTCAACGAGTCCGAGGGTGACTTCACCCCGGTCGGCACCGACATCCGCTTCGGACTCGCCGCGATCCGCAATGTGGGGGCCAACGTCGTCGACGGTGTGGTCACCGCCCGCCGTGACAAGGGCCGTTACACCGACTTCCCCGACTTCATGGACAAGGTGCCGGCGACCGTCTGCAACAAGCGGGTCGTGGAGTCGCTCATCAAGTCGGGGGCCTTCGACTCGCTGGGCTACTCGCGCCGGTCTCTGCTGGTCGTTCACGAGGACGCGGTGGACGCGGTCGTGGGCATCAAGCGCAACGAGGCGATCGGTCAGTTCGACCTCTTCGGTGGCGACACCGCCCAGGCGGAGCGGTTCACCGTCGCGGCCCCGGACGTCGCCGAGTGGGACAAGCAGGTCAAGCTCGGCTACGAGCGCGAGATGCTCGGCCTGTACGTCTCCGACCACCCGCTGATGGGCATCGAGCACGTGCTCTCGCGTGCCGTCGACCGGTCGGTCGCCTCGCTCGCCGACTCCGAGGAGTGCCCGTCCGGCACGGTGGTGACGATCGGCGGCCTGATCACCGGGCTACAGCGCAAGGTGACCAGGCGCGGTGACACGTGGGCGATCGCGACCGTCGAGGACCTCGAGGGAGCGGTCGAGGTCATGTTCTTCCCGGCGACCTACCAGCGCTACGCACTGCAGCTGGTCGAGGACGCGGTCGTGGTCGTGCGTGGCCGGGTCGACCGGCGCGACGACTCGCCGCAGGTGATCGCCGTCGAGCTCACCCTGCCCGACGTCACCGAGGACGTGGCCGGTCCGGTGGTGGTCAACCTGCCCACGATCAGGTGCACCCCGCCCCTCGTCGAACGCCTCAAGGAGATCCTGCGGACGCACCCCGGCGTCACCGAGGTCCAGCTGCGCCTCACGGGGACCGACCGCACCACGCTGATGCGGCTCGACGACTCGCTGCGGGTCACCCCGTCGACGGCGTTGATGGGCGACCTCAAGGCCCTGCTCGGTCCTGCATGCTTGGGCTGACCGCTCCCGGTCGGCCCAGGTGAGCCGGCACGCTCACGGACACCGGGTATCGCGGCGGGTCCCCAGTCCCCGCCGCGTCGTGGTCGAGTGCCTGCTGGCCGGCCTCGTGGTCGGGTTGCTCGCCGGGGTGGCCTGGTACCTGCTGGTGCCCGACGTCACGGTGAGCGTCGGTGACGACGGTGAGCCGCGCCTGGGGACATCGGCGGCGTCGGGCGTGTTCGCCTACGACGCCTGGTTCATGGTCGTGGGCTCGATCAGCGGGCTGGTGCTCGGGGCCGTGCTGTTCACCCGGCACCGTCGCCATCCGGTCGTCGCGGTGGTGGCCATCGCCGCGTCGGGCCTGGTGGGATCGCTGCTCGCCTGGCGCGTCGGTGTGATCCTCGGGCCCGAGCCGGTCGAGGCGCGTGCCACGGCGCTCGACAACGGTGGGACGTTGACGCTCGACGTCGGTCTCGAGGCCTACGGCGCGCTGCTTGCCTGGCCGATCGCCGCACTGGTCGCGGTGCTCGCGGTCAGCGCCTGGCTGGACGACCGGGCCCCCGTGTCGCCCCGCCACCCACCACCGCCTCCGCCGACAGTCGGCGCCGTCGCCGACGAGCCGGCGCCGTCCGATGTCGGGCCCCGACTGGTGTCCTGACCGAACGCGTTACGTCAGTGGTCTGCTGGGGCGAGCAGAGGCGACCAGGTGGCGCCAGGTCGGCGCTCGTACCGGTAGGCCCAGGGCTCGGACCCCCGGCCCAGCTCGACCCAGCCGTCCGCGGCGATCTCTTGCCTCAGCGCGGCCAGGCTCTGCGCCATGTCAGGTGCCCAAGCGTCCTCGGGCGGGAGCCTGCCGATCGTCCCCGGCACGACGAAGGTCGGACCGGTGTACCGGCGCTCGCCGCCCACCCGCCCCACGAAGCGCTGCGTCGTGCTCCCGTACTGGGAGGCCAGGGTGGTGATCAGGCGAGCCCACCACGACGTCCCTCCCACGTCCTCCAGGTCGATCTGGAGCGTGTCCATTTTCGTCCTCATAGGTCCACCCTCCGCCCGCCCGGGTGAGCGTGTCACCGGTCGAACGTCCCTCTCAGTCCCGTCGGCCGATGGCCGCCGTCGTCGCCGTGGTGAGCTGGACCAGGTCCTCCGGCGCCAGCTCGACGTCGAGCCCCCGGCGACCCCCGGACACGAAGACGGTGCCGAACCCCAGCGCGGTCTCGTCGACGACCGTCGGCAGCCGGCGACGCTGACCGAGCGGGCTGATCCCGCCCACCACGTAGCCCGTGAGCCGCTCGGCCACGGCCGCGTCGGCGAGCACGGCCCGCTTGCCGCCGACAGCGGCGGCTAGGGCCTTGAGGTCGAGCATGCCGCTGACGGGGACGACCGCGACCACCGTGCGCCCCTCGACGTGGGCCAGCAGCGTCTTGAACACCCTCGCGGGCTCGACCCCCAGGACCTCGGCCGCTTCCAGCCCGTACGAGGCCGTGGAGGGGTCGTGCTCGTACGGGTGCAGCGTGTGCGGCACCCCGGACCTCGCGAGTGCGGCCGTAGCCGGGGTACCGACGGACCCATGCGGTCGGCCGCGGCCCTCGCGCCGCCTGTCATTCGCCACCTGGCCATCCTGCCTCGGCTCAGCTGGGGCTGATCGCCACCCCGCGCAGGAGGTCCACGGCCGGCAGCGCCCGTAGGGTCCGCAGCAGCTCGGTCTCCCGCCGCAGCAGGCCACAGGCGAGCCGCAGCCGCTTCGCAGCGTCGGGCGCGGCGAGGAGCCGGTGCTTGTCGGCGACGTCCAGGACAACTGCCGCCGCGATCAGGTACGAGAGCACGACGGGGTCACGGGGCAGTCCCTGGACGCCGCCGGCGTCCTGCCCCGCTACCAGCTGCTGGTAGCCACGGAAGGCATGCACCGCCGCGGCCGCGATGACCGGGGCGTCGTCGCCGACCTCCTCGTCCAGCCACTCCACGTCGCCGACGAGATATGGACGGGTCGTGCCCACCGAGCGCAGCCGGAAGCGCCTCCCGCCAGTACCCAGCAGGTCGTAGCGACCGTCGTCGTAGGGGGTGACCTGGCGGATGTCGGCAGTGCATCCCACGTCGTACAGCGCACTCACGGAGTCGGCGCCCACCTCGTGCCCGGCCCGGATCGCGACGACACCGAAGCTGCTGCGGTCGCCCCCGGCTTCGAGGAGCTCGCGCACCATCAGCCGGTAGCGCTCCTCGAAGACGTGCAGGGGGAGCACCAGGCCGGGGTAGAGCACGGTGCCCAGCGGGAACAGGGGCAGCTCCGGCATACCGGCGAGCGTAGAAGGGACCGGCGCCGGTCGCTCGCCATGCGGGCGGTACCGCGGAGGCGGCGCCGGCGGCACCTAGACTCGTCGACGTGATCCGCCGCATCGACCTGCGTGGCCTGCTCGCGCGCGGCGAGGCCCCCGACTACCGGGCGCTCGTCCCACGCGCACCGCAGGACGTCGAGTCCGCGCTGGCCGTCGTCCGCCCGATTTGCAACGACGTCCGGGATCGCGGGGTGGCAGCGCTGCGCGACTACGCGGCAAGGTTCGACGGCGTCCAACTCACCGACCTGCGGGTGCCGGCCGCCGCGCTGGACGAGGCGCTGACAGCCCTCGACCCCCGGGTGCGGGCCGCCCTGACCGAGTCGATCCGACGGGTCCGGCGAGTGCACGAGGACCAGCGGCCCGCTGACCACACGACCGCCGTCGTCGCCGGTGGCTCGGTCACGCAGCGCTGGGTACCGGTCTCCCGGGTGGGGCTCTACGTACCGGGTGGGCTCGCCGTCTACCCGAGCAGCGTGGTGATGAACGTCGTGCCGGCCCAGGTCGCCGGTGTCGGCAGCCTCGCTGTGGCCAGCCCGCCGCAGCGGGACCACGGCGGCATCCCGCACCCTACGGTCCTCGCCGCCTGTGCGCTGCTCGGCGTCGACGAGGTCTACGCCGCCGGAGGCGCGCAGGCGGTGGCCATGTTCGCCTACGGCGCGCGGGACGACGACGGGAGCGTGGTCTGCGAGCCGGTCGACCTCGTCACCGGTCCGGGCAACCTCTATGTGGCCGCGGCCAAGCGCTTGCTCAAGGGACGCATCGGGATCGACGCCGAGGCCGGGCCGACCGAGATCACCGTGCTCGCCGACGACACGGCCGACCCGGCCCACGTGGCGGCTGACCTGGTCAGCCAGGCCGAGCACGACCCGCTGGCGGCGAGCGTCCTGGTCACCGACTCCGAGCCGCTCGCCGACGCCGTGCTGCGCGAGCTCGAGACCCAGGTCGCCGCCACCAAGCACGTCGACCGCATCCGGACCGCCCTGGCCGGAGAGCAGTCCGGCATCGTCCTCGTCGACGACCTCGAGCAGGGGCTGGCCGTGGTCGACGCCTACGCCGCGGAGCACCTGGAGGTCCAGACCAGGGATGCCCGGGCCGTCGCGATGCGCGTGCGCAACGCGGGGGCGGTCTTCGTCGGCCCGTACGCGCCGGTCAGCCTGGGCGACTACAGCGCGGGGTCCAACCACGTGCTCCCGACCGGTGGGTGCGCGTGCCACTCCTCGGGGCTGTCGGTGCAGACCTTCCTGCGCGGCATCCACGTCGTGGACTACGTCCGCACGGCCCTGGCCGACGTGGCGGCACAGGTGGTGACGCTGGCCGACGCCGAGGACCTCCCGGCCCACGGCACCGCGGTCCGGGTGCGCTTCCCGGACCGGGCGCCCCGGTGACGGCCGCGGACGAGCTGCCCCTGCGCGAGGAGCTGCGTGGCATCGCCCCGTACGGAGCGCCACAGCTCGACGTGCCGGTCCGGCTCAACGTCAACGAGAACCCCTACCCGCCCTCGCCCGTCCTCGCCGCCGACGCCGCGGCTGCCGTCGACCGGGTGGTCGGAGGGCTCAACCGCTATCCCGACCGCGAGGTGGAGGCGCTGCGAGCCGACCTCGCCGCCTACCTGGGGCACGGGCTCGACGCGTCCCGGGTGTGGGCCGCGAACGGCTCCAACGAAGTGATGCTGCAGGTGCTGCAGGCCTTCGGCGGGCCGGGCCGCACCGTGCTCTCCTTCGCACCCACTTACTCGATGTACCCCGAGTACGCGCGCGACACCTCGACCCGCTGGCAGGCGGTGCCACGCCGCGAGGACTTCACGATCGACGCGGACGCCTCGGTCGCCACCGTACGGGCGGTGGCACCAACGGTCGTGCTCATCGCGTCACCCAACAACCCGACCGGGACGGCCGTACCGCTCGGCGTCGTCGAGGCGATCTGTGACGCGGCGCCGGGCGTGGTGGTCGTCGACGAGGCCTACGCGGAGTTCCGCCGCGAGGGCACGCCCAGCGCGCTGTCGCTGCTCGGGTCACGGCCCCGGCTGGCGGTCACCCGCACGATGAGCAAGGCCTTCGCCTTCGCCGGGGCACGTCTCGGCTACGTCGCGGCGTCGCAGGCGTTCGTCGACGCCCTGCGCGTGGTCCGCCTCCCGTACCACCTGTCCGCCGTCACGCAGGCGGTGGCCCGCGTCGCGCTGACCCACGCCACGGAGCTGCTGGCCCGTGTCGACGACCTGCGGGCCGAGCGCGACGCGCTCGTGACCTGGCTCCGGGGACAGGGACTCGCCGTCCCCGACTCCGACGCCAACTTCGTCCTCGTGGGACGCTTCCCGGACCGGCACGAGGTGTGGCGCGGGCTGCTCGACCGCGGCGTCCTGGTTCGGGAAACGGGTCCGGAAGGGTGGCTGCGCGTGTCGGTGGGCACGCCGGAGGAGATGCAGGCGTTCCGAGACGCCTTGCTGGAGGTGCTGGGATGAGCCGTACGGCGCGGATCGAGCGCGCGACCGGCGAGAGCAAGGTGGTCGTCGAGGTGGACCTCGACGGCACCGGGCACGCCCGGGTGTCGACCGGAGTCCCCTTCTACGACCACATGCTCGAGTCGCTGGCCCGGCACGCCCTCGTCGACCTCGTGGTCGAGGCGGAGGGCGACGTCGACGTCGACGCACACCACACCGTCGAGGACGTCGCCATCGTGCTCGGACTGGCCCTCAACCAGGCGCTCGGCGACAAGCGGGGGATCCGGCGGTTCGGTGACGCCGCCGTGCCGCTGGACGAGGCCCTCGTCCACGCCGTCGTCGACGTGGCCGGGCGCCCGTACTGCGTGCACACCGGGGAGCCGCCTGGGCAGGAGTACGCGCTGATCGGCGGCCACTACGTGGGCTCCCTCACCCGGCACGTCCTCGAGACCCTCGCCTTCCGCGCCGAGATCACCCTCCACGTCCGCGTGCTCTCCGGCAGAGACCCGCACCACGTGGTCGAGGCGCAGTTCAAGGCGGTGGCCAGGGCGCTCCGCGAGGCGGTGGCCGTCGACCCGCGGGAGACCGGGGTTCCGTCGACCAAGGGCTCCCTCTGACCATGCCCGCAGCCCGTGTCGTCGTCCTCGACTACGGTTCCGGCAACGTCCGCTCGGCCGTCCGGGCCCTGGAGCGGGTGGGAGCCGAGGTGACGCTGACGGCCGACCCGACGGCCGCCGCGGAGGCCGACGGCCTCGTGGTGCCCGGCGTCGGTGCGTTCGAGGCCTGCGTCTCGGGACTGCGGGCCGTGCGCGGTGACGTGGTGGTCGACCGCCGGCTGGCCGGTGGGCGCCCCGTCCTGGGGATCTGCGTGGGGATGCAGATCCTCTTCGAGCGCGGGGTCGAGCACGGCGTCGAGTCCAGCGGCATCGGGGAGTGGCCCGGCGTCGTCGAGCGCCTGCACGCCAGGCCGTTGCCGCACATGGGTTGGAACGTCGTGGAGCCGCCGGCAGTCACGGCACTGTTCACCGGGGTCGAGGACGAGCGCTTCTACTTCGTCCACTCCTACGGCGTGCGCTGCTGGGACTTCCCGGCGGGCGGGGGCCGTCTCCACCCGCCTCAGGTGACCTGGGCGGAGCACGGCGGCGACCGGTTCCTCGCCGCGGTCGAGAACGGACCGCTGTCGGCCACGCAGTTCCACCCCGAGAAGTCCGGCGACGCCGGCGCCGCCCTGCTGGAGAACTGGGTGGGGAGCCTCGGGTGACCCACGCGCTCGTCCTGTTGCCCGCCGTCGACGTGGCCGGCGGCCGGGCCGTACGCCTGGTGCAGGGGGCGGCCGGGTCGGAGACCTCCTACGGGGATCCCTGGGAGGCGGCCCTGGCCTGGCAGGAGGCGGGGGCCGAGTGGATCCACCTCGTGGACCTCGACGCGGCGTTCGGCCGGGGCTCCAACCGGGAGCTGCTGGCGGGGCTGGTGGCGCGGATCGACGTCGACGTCGAGCTGTCCGGGGGGATCCGTGACGACCACTCGCTCGCGGCCGCGCTGGCGACCGGCTGCTGCAGGGTCAACCTCGGCACCGCCGCGCTGGAGGACCCGGGCTGGACGGCGCGGGTGATCGGCGACTACGGCGACCGGGTGGCGGTGGGACTCGACGTGCGCGGCCGCACCCTGGCCGCCCGGGGGTGGACCAGGGAGGGAGGCGACCTCTGGGAGGTGCTGGAACGGCTCGACCGGGCCGGCTGCGCCCGCTACGTGGTGACCGACGTCGCGCGGGACGGCACGCTCCGCGGCCCCAACCTCGACCTGCTCCGCGAGGTGTGCGTGCGCACGGACCGCCCCGTGGTCGCCAGCGGCGGCGTCTCCACGCTGGACGACCTCCGGGCGCTGCGCGAGCTCGTCCCGCTCGGTGTCGAGGGCGCGATCGTCGGCAAGGCCCTGTACGCGGGGTCGTTCACCCTCCCGGACGCCCTCGCCGTGGCCGGTGGCGGCGACCCGGTCCGGTGAGGCCGGCCCTACCCTGTGCGCCGTGGTGCGCAGGGTGTCGTCGGGGGCTCCGTGGGAGCCGGTGGTGGGCTACAGCCGCGCGGTGGCCGCGGGCGACCATGTCTGGGTCACCGGCTGCACCTCGGTCGCCGACGGTGAGGTCGTCCACGCCGGAGACGCCTACGCCCAGACCGTCCAGGCGCTGCGCAACGTCGCGTGGGCCCTGGAGCAGGTCGGCGCGGGGCTCGCCGACGTCGTGCGGACCAGGATCTTCGTCACCGACATCGGTCGCTGGCGCGACTACGGCCGCGCGCACGGCGAGGCCTTCGGAGCGGTCATGCCGGCCACCAGCATGGTGGAGGTGAAGGCCCTGATCGACCCGCGCATGCTCGTGGAGGTCGAGGCGGTGGCCTACCGGCCCGGTGTCGGGGCGGACCCCGGGGTGCCCGGGCGATGACCCTCGCGGTGCGGGTCATCCCCTGCCTCGACGTCGACGCGGGCCGGGTCGTCAAGGGCGTCAACTTCGTCGACCTGCGCGATGCCGGCGACCCGGTCGAGATGGCCCGGGCCTACGACGCCGAGGGGGCCGACGAGCTGGTCTTCCTCGACATCACCGCCTCGTCCGACGCCCGCGAGACCACCTACGACGTCGTGTCGCGCACCGCGGAGCAGGTGTTCATCCCGCTCACGGTCGGGGGCGGGATCCGCACCGTGGACGACGTGGACCGGCTGCTGCGGGCCGGGGCCGACAAGGTCGGCGTCAACACCGCGGCGGTCGAGCGTCCTGAGCTGGTGGCCGCGATCGCTGAGCGCTTCGGGAACCAGGTGCTCGTCCTGTCGGTCGACGCCCGCCGGTGCCCCCCGGGGACGGCCACGAAGACCGGGTGGGAGGTCACCACGCACGGCGGCCGCCGGGGCACGGGCATCGACGCCGTCGAGTGGGCGGCGCGGGCCGCCGACCTCGGCGCCGGGGAGATCCTACTCAACTCGATGGACGCCGACGGGACGCAGGACGGCTACGACCTGGCCATGATCGCCGCCGTACGGGAGGCGGTGGAGGTCCCGCTCGTCGCCAGCGGGGGTGCCGGCGAGCTGGAGCACTTCGTGCCGGCCGTGCGCGCCGGGGCGGACGCGGTCCTCGCCGCGAGCGTCTTCCACTTCGGCCACCTGCGCATCCCGCAGGTCAAGAACGCCCTGCGGGCCGACGGCCTGCCGGTGCGCTGACCGGGTCGCCGGCCGGCCGGGGCCTCGGCACCGTGCTGATCCTCGTGACGGTGGTCGCCTTCGTCCTCGTCGGCCTCGCGGTGTGGGGTGTCCCGGGGCTGGCGGGAGCCTGGCCGCTCCTCACCGTCGTCGCGGCGGTCCTGTCGCTGGTCCTGCTCATCGCCTACTGGGACGTCCGGCTGGTCTTCGGGGTGATCCTGGACCTCGGGCTCATCGCGGTGGCGGTCGCCCAGCCCGGGTGGACTCAGCGGATCGGCTGAGCGGGACCGACCGACGAGTGGAGCGCTGCGCCGTTGCCCTATGAGCCCGCTGGTCGACGGCCGAACCTGGCGAGCGTCGCCTCGTCGCCCTGGACCTCGACCAGCGCCTGGGCCCGGCGCCCGAAGGCGTACAGGACGAGTTCCTGCGGCGGGCCGACCACGGTGACGGCGGGCATCCCGGGCTTGCCCACCGCGGTCTGCCCGTCCGGCCGGCGGAGCACCACGCCCACGGGGGAGCGGGCGAAGAACATCCGTGCCCGCGCGGCCAGGTGCCGCCACAACGCCTCCTCGTAGGCCGAGGGGAGTCGGCGCGGCTGCCAGCCGTCCACCGCGCGACGCACGTCCTCGTGGTGGACGTAGTGCTCGGTGAGGTTGACCGCGTCCTCGAGCGGACCCCAGGACATCGGCGCCCAGACCGGGGGGTGGTCGAACCGGTCGACCAGGCCGTCGTACGGCTCGCGGGCGAGACCCCGCTGGACCCGCGCAGTCCAGCCGCCCAGCAGGGGCACGACGATGCCCGGTGCGGCGTCCGGCCGGGTCTCGCGCAGCACCAGATGAGCCGCGAGGTCCCGGGTCGCCCACCCCTCGCACAGGGTGGGCGCGTCCGGGCCCGCCTCGCGCAGCGTCCGGGCGAGGTCCTGGCGCTCGGTCCGTGCGAAGCCGCTCATGACAAACACCGTACGGTGGCGTGCGGGTCGGCGGCCGGGTCGGCCGTCCGACGGGGAAGGGACGGGGTGACCGAGGGCAGCAGTCGAGACACCGTGACGCTCCGGGAGGGCTTGCGGGTGCTCGGCGTGGCGGTCCGCACCGAGCCAGGGGTCTTCGCCGTGTCCGTCGCCGGCAGCGCCGTCTACGGCGTCGCGACGGTGGCGACTGCGAGCGTCGTCGGGGCGGTCACCGACCGGGTGATCGTGCCGGCCTACCGGGACGGGGAGACCTCGGTCGCGGCCCTGACCGGCGCCGGGCTGGCCATCGTCGGCGTCGCGGTGCTCAAGGCGTCCGGCATCGTGGTCCGGCGGCTGTTCGCCGGGATCATGCAGTACCGGTTGCAGGCCCGCTACCGGCGCCGGGTCACCCGTCAGTACCTCCGGCTCCCGCTCGCATGGCACCACCGCCACCCGACCGGGCAGCTGCTGTCCAACGCCAACGCCGACGTGGAGGCGACCTGGTACCCGATCGCGCCGTTCCCGATGGCCGTCGGCGTCCTCGTCATGCTGGGGGCCGCCGTCGTCTCCATGGTCCGGGCAGACCCCGTCCTCGCGGCGATCGGGCTGCTGGTCTTCCCGGCGATCCTCGGCGTCAACCTGCTCTACCAGCGTCGGCTGTCCCCTCTGGCGACCCGGGCCCAGGCCCTGCGTGCGGAGCTTTCCGAGATCGCCCACGAGTCCTTCGACGGGGCGCTCGTCGTCAAGGCGCTGGGCCGCGAGGCCGAGGAGACCGAGCGGTTCGCGCGGCGGGCCGACGACCTGCGGCGGGCGAACGTCCAGGTCGGGCGCGTGCGGGGCGCCTTCGACCCGGTCCTCGAGGCGCTCCCCAGCCTGGGGGTCGTCGCCGTCCTGCTGGTCGGGTCCACGCGGATCGAGGCGGGCCTGCTCGAGCCCGGGACGCTCGTCCAGGTCGCCTACCTGCTCACCGTCGTCGCCTTCCCGGTCCGGGCGATCGGGTGGGTGCTCGGGGAGCTGCCCCGGTCGGTCGTGGGCTGGCGTCGCGTGAACGCCGTCCTGCGCGCCACCGGAGAGCTCCCGTACGGGGGCACTCCGGCGCCCGACGGCGACCGGCCGGTCGACCTGCGGGTCGAGCAGGTCCGGTACGCATACGTCGACGGGCGCGACGTCCTGTACGACGTCGACTTCGCCGTGGCACCCGGCCGTACGGTGGCGGTCGTCGGGCCGACGGGATCGGGGAAGTCCACGGTCGCGTCGCTGCTCGTGCGCCTGGTCGACCCGCGCACCGGCGCGGTGCGGTCGGACGGCGTGGACCTCCGTGACCTCCCCGCCGGGGCGGTGGCCGGGAGGGCCGCCCTGGTCTTCCAGCACGCCTTCGTCTTCGAGGACTCGGTCCGGGACAACGTGACGCTGGGGCTCGCGATCGACGACGACGAGGTGTGGGCCGCCCTGCGGCTCGCCCAGGCGGACGGCTTCGTGGCCGAGCTGCCCGAGGGCCTGGACACCGTCGTGGGGGAGCGCGGTGCCACGCTGTCCGGCGGCCAGCGCCAACGGCTCGCGCTGGCCCGTGCCCTCGTGCGCCGCCCGCGGCTGCTCGTCCTCGACGACGCGACCAGCGCAGTCGACCCCGTGGTGGAGCGCCGGATCCTCGCCGGGCTCCGCGAGGCGGCGCTGCCAGCCACGGTCGTCGTCGTCGCGTACCGCCGGGCGACCATCGCCCTCGCCGACGAGGTGGTCTACGTCGAGCAGGGGCGGGTCGCGGACCGCGGCAGCCACGAGGAGCTGATGGTCCGGTCCGCCGGGTATCGGGACCTGCTGACCGCCTACGAACGGGACGCGGCGGAGCGGGCCGCGCTGGCCCGGGGCGGTGGGCGATGAGCGCAGGACCGGTGCCGACATCGGCCGGCAGCACCGTCCGGCAGGGCAAGGACAGCGCGTGGCGGACGATCCGTCGCGGGCTAGCGCTCTCTCCGGAGATACGGGAGGGCATCGGGCTCACCCTGGTGCTGGCACTCGTCGCGACGGCCGGGCGGATCGTCGTCCCGATCGCGGTCCAGCAGACGGTCGACCGCGGCCTGCTGGCCCCCGGCAGCCCCGACCTCGGCTTCGTCCGCACCACGGCCCTGGTCGCCGTCGCCGCCGTGGGGGTGACCGCACTCGCCGCGTACGCGATGAACTACCGCATCTTCCGCGCGTCGGAGGCCGGGCTGGCCACGCTGCGCACCAAGGCCTTCCGGCACGTCCACGACCTGTCGGTGCTCACGCAGAACACGGAGCGACGCGGGGCCCTGGTCTCCCGGGTGACCAGCGACGTCGACACGCTCTCGCAGTTCGTCCAGTGGGGCGGCCTGCTCCTCGTCGTGAGCGTGGGCCAGCTCCTGCTCGCCACCGTCGTCATGGCCGTCTACTCCTGGCAGCTCACCCTCCTCGTCTGGGTGTGCTTCCTGCCGCTGTTCGTGCTGCTGCGCTACTTCCAGCGCCGGGTCGCCGCCGCGTACGGGGTCGTCCGG
>Ga0268386_10002076_pt1 | contig 14073 bp, 14 predicted proteins | sample RVTome_15_FD_200260 | JGI IMG/M metagenome (GOLD analysis project Ga0268386, IMG submission 200260) | Soil microbial communities from uranium-contaminated site in the Upper Colorado River Basin, Wyoming, United States - RVT150D86... ...
CGGCGATGTAGTTGTCCGAGGGTCGGAGCATCTTCGTGAGCAGACGCTGCAGCGGCGGGGACTCGACGAAGGCGATCGTCTCGAGCCCGTTCGGCGGTGCGCCGGCGCCGGGCTTCCCGTCGACCCGCACCCCGAGCGTTCGGAGCTTGGCCGTGAGCGTCGCGGCGGCGAGGCGTTCGGGGTCGGCGCGGTCGTTGCGTTCGAACGCGAGGGCCGTCGGGCGGTTCACGTAGTCGCGCGCCACGTTGTTCCATCCCGGCGCATCCCAGTCCCTGCGGAAGTACCCGGTGCTGCCGAGCACCCGGCCCCGGACCCGGGTGATCCCGGCGTCGACGATCTTCCTTGCGAGCGTGGCGAGCGTCGACGAGTCCACGGTGGGATCGCCGCGCCCGAGGATCCACAGGTTCTGGACGGCTCCCGACGCCTCGACACCCGATGCGGCGACGCTGGTGCGGAGCCGGAACCCGGGGCCGAAGGTGTCGTACATCGTCATCGAGAGCAGGAGCTTCTCGTTGGAGGCCGGGATCCGCGGCGTCGACGCCGCCTCGTGGTACAGGATCGCCCCATCGTCGCCGACGGTGACCGAGATCCGTCGCGATCCGATCGCGTCGTCGATCGCGGCCATCCACGGCGCGCGCGTGACCTCGAAGCCCAGGACCGGCGACGAGCTGGTCTCGTTCAGGGTGTCTTGTGCCACCCAACGCACGCGCAGCCGGACCACGCCTACGTCGTCGACGAAGCACGGCGCCGCCAGCGCCTGCGACGCCGGGTCGAGCACGAGCTCCTCCAGCACCTTCCACCCGTCCGACCAACGCTGTAGCTCGACGACCTGACCCGGTCGCGCCGGGAGGACCGACGTCGCGACCTCGACGCAGTCGCCGGACTCCGTCGACCCGGCGACCAGCGCGGCGTCGACCAGCGCTCGAACGCGGACGACCGCTTCGTTGGTGGTGGAGGCGAGACAGGCTCCGTTTTCCGGCAGCGTCGCCCGATACCCGCCCGTGTGGGGTTGCACCTGATCGAAGGTGAAGGACCCGTCTTGGGCCGTCGCGCCGGTGGCCACGCTCGCGAACTCCGAGGAGTCGGCAGGTCGCCACTGCAAGGTGACGGCGCGATCAGCGATGCAGCCCGGGACGGTCGTGACCGAGCCGGACACGGCGACCCGCTCGCCGAAATCCACGATCGGCGCCGAGACCGAGAGGGTGGCCGTCGCGGTCTCGGCGAGGGCAGCGGGGACCAGGAGCAACGTCAGCAGCGCGAGCTCGACGAGGGCGAGCGTGCGGAGGCGCCTTCGGAAGGCCGTGCGGGCTCTGATGGTGGTTCCCCCCTGCTGAGCGAGCACGGCATCGTGCCACCCCTCGCGGCGATGGACAAGCACCCAGGCCTTCGGGGCGCGGGATGACAGGCACCCGGCTTCTGTACAGACTATGCGGGTGACCCACCTCGACTACCGAACCCGTCCCGAGCTCTCGAAACCCGTGATGATCTGTGCGTTCGGGGGCTGGAACGACGGCGGGGAAGCGGCGACCACGGCCGTCCGCACCCTGCGGTCGCAGTGGGGCGCGCGCCGTTTCGCGGAGATCGACCCTGAGGAGTTCTTCGATTTCCAGGTCAACCGTCCGACGGTTCGTCTGGTGGAGGGTTCCACCCGTCGCGTCGACTGGCCCGCCAGCCGCTTCTTCTCGGCACGGATCAACGATCGCGACGCGATCGTGTTCGTCGGCGTCGAGCCGAACCTGCGATGGCGCACCTACGCCGGCACGATCCTCCAGGTGTGCTCGGACATGGACGTCTCATTGCTCGTCACATTGGGCGCCTTCCTGGCGGACGTGCCGCACACGCGGCCGGCGCCGGTGAACGCTGCGAGCGAGGACGAGGACTGGCTCGTCAAACCGGGGGTCGTGGCCGCTCGGTACGAGGGACCCACAGGGATCGTGGGTATCGTGAACTCCGCCGCCTCGCGCGCGGGGGTGCCGGCCCTGTCGCTGTGGGCGGCCGCCCCGCACTACCTGCCGCAATCGCGGAACCCGAAGGTCGCGCTCGCGCTCCTCGAGGCGCTCCGCGACCTCACGGGTCTGGAGATCGACACGGGCGAGATCGAGCTCGCCGCCCGCGTGTTCGAGCGAGAGGTGTCCGAGGCGATCGAGGAGGACGGGAACCTCGCCGCGTACGTGCGCCGGCTGGAGGAAGCCTCGGAGACGATGGGCGCCGATGACGACGAGCCGTCCCTGCAGCACGCGAGCGGCGACGACATCGCCGCGGAGCTCGAGCGGTTCCTGCGCGAGCACAACGGCTCGACCGAGGACTGAGCCGCTCCGGGGTTCGGGTGGAGCTCCGGCCGTTCGGTAAGGCGGGACGTCGGGTGCCGGTGGTCGGCCTCGGGACGTGGAACGTGTTCGATCTGCCACCGCGGAACGAGTCCACGGCTTCTGAGGTGGTACGGGCCGCCTTCGACGGCGGCGCGCGCCTGGTGGACTCCTCCCCCATGTACGGTCGGGCCGAAGGGGTGCTCGGTCGAGCGCTCGATGCCGCCGATCTGCGAGAGGACACACTGGTCGCGACCAAGATCTGGGCGCGCTCGGTCGATGAGGGTCGATCACAGTTCGGGGCGCAGCTCGGGTTCTTCGGCGGCCGCGTGGAGATCGAGCAGGTGCACAACCTCGTCGCGTGGCGCGAGCATCTCGGGTGGTTGGAGGCGGAGCGAGGCGCTGGGCGCGTGGATCTCGTCGGAGCGACGCATTACCGTGAAGCGGCATTCGACGATCTCGTCGAGGTGATGCGCACCGGTCGGATCCATTGCGTACAGGTCCCGTACAACCCACTCGAGCGGAGGTGTGAACGCGAGGTGCTACCGCTCGCGAACGAGCTCGGGCTCGGCGTGATCGCGATGCGGCCGTACGCCGAGGGGTCCTTGCTCGACCGGGAGCCGGCGGATCCGGGCGTCCTGCGGGCGCTCGGCGTCGAGAGCTGGGCCCAGGCCCTGCTGAAGTGGACGCTCTCGGATGCGCGCGTGAGCGTCGTGATCCCCGCGACGGCTCGGGTCGAGCACGCCGCGGCCAACGTCGCCGCCGGCGACCCCCCGTGGTTCGACGACGAGCAGCGGTCGCTCGTCGAACGATGGGCGGGACGGGGATGACGATGCGGGCCCTGGTGCTCGCGGCTCCCGGGCGTCCGCTCGAGCTGCGCGAGGTTCCGTCGCCCGCGCCGGCCCCGGGGCAGGTCCTCGTCGAGGTCATCGCGTGCGCGATCTGCCGGACCGACCTGCACGTTCTGGACGGTGAGCTCGACCGGCCGACGCTCCCGTTGATCCCCGGGCACCAGGTGGTCGGGACGATCCGCGCCGTGGGCGACCGTGTGGCCGACCGGCGCATGGGTGATCTCGTCGGGGTCCCGTGGCTCGGGTGGGCGGACGGGACCTGTAGGTACTGCATGAGCGGTCGCGAGAACCTCTGTCCCGATGCGAGGTTCACGGGCTACGACCTCGACGGGGGGTACGCGGAACGGTTGGTGGTGGACGCGGGGTTCTGCCTGCCGGTTCCTCGGGGGTTCGAGCCCGTAGCGGCGACCCCGCTGCTCTGCGCGGGAGCGATCGGGTACCGGGCGTTGCGGCTCGCGGGGGATGGCGAGTTGATCGGTCTGTACGGGTTTGGAAACGCGGCGCGGCTCGTGACGCAGATCGCCCTGCACGAAGGCCGCCGCGTCTTCGCGTTTACCCGTCCCGGCGACGCCGAGACCCAGCGGCTCGCGGTCGAACGCGGATGCGCGTGGGCCGGGGACTCGACGGAGCGACCGCCCGAGCCGCTCGACGCCGCCATCCTCTTCGCCGCCGTCGGCGAGCTCGTGCCGCTCGCGCTCGCCGCGGTCGCGCCCGGAGGCTCGGTCGTGTGCGCCGAGATCCACATGTCGGACATCCCCTCGTTCGCCTACGAGCTCCTGTGGGGTGAGCGGATCGTGCGATCGGTCGCGAACCTCACGCGTCGCGACGGCGAGGAGCTACTCGCCCTCGCGGCGCAGATCCCGCTCGCGACGTCGACCCGAACGTTCCCGTTGGAGCGCGCCGACGCGGCGATCGAGGCCGCTCGAGTGGGCTCGGCCGAAACTCCTGTGCTGGTCCCCGGCTGACCCGGACGAGGGCGTCGGGGGGCGCGGTTGCGCGCCGGGCGGCTCTGAGGTCACCATGTCCCAACGCGGCGAGGAGGTCGGAGTGCTGAGGGCGTACGTGCTGATCCAGACGGAGGCGGGCGGCGGCACGAAGGTGCGCGGCGAGATCGGTTCGATCCCCGGTGTCCGGGTCGCGCAGTCGGTGACGGGGCCCTACGACCTCATCGTCCGTGCGGAGGTGGAGGATATGGACGCCCTGGGTCAGATGCTGAGCGACATCCAGCTGATCCCCGGGCTCAATCGAACGCTCACCTGCATCGTCAAGGGGTAGACGGAACGGGCGCAGGAAGGCCCTCGATCTCCTCGCCGGATCCGAACGTCCGTCGTCCGCCGTTCGCGATGATGGTGACCCCGGCTGCGCCGAGGCAACGCCATCGGCCCTGGTGATGGATCGCGGCGGTCCGTTCGTCGACGCCGAGCAGGACGACGTCCTCGCGGGGAGCCGCGTCGATCGCGCTCTCCACCCACCGGTGCCCGAAGGACTGGAAGTGCGGCAACACCGCGATCCCCGGGACGAGCCGGAGCGCCGGCAGATAGCGGCGGCGGTCGTCGCCGGGCATCCGCTCGCGGACGAGCGTCCACTCGCCGAACGCCATGGCGCCCGCCGAGGAGCCCGCCACGGCGGCCCCGTCGCTCCACGCCTCGGCGATCGCCTCCCACAGGGGTGTGCCGGCCAGCGTCTTGGGAACGAGCCCGGGATCGCCTCCGACCAGGTAGAAGAACCCGCCCGCCCTCGCTCGCTCGACGTTGGCGGCCGCCGTCGCGTCGGAGCGGCGCGTGGCCGGGAGCTCCCGGACCTGGAGCCCGAGGGTTCCGAACCAACGGACGGCGTTCGCGACGGCCTGTTCCGGGTGCTGGCGGCCGGCCGCCGTGGCAAGCACGAACGCCGGTCCCTTCCCGGCGGCCTCGACCAGCATCCGGTCCTGCGGTTCGTTGCCGGGCTTCAGCTCGTCGCCGCCGATCAGCGCGAGCGGCCCGGGTCCGGCCCTTGCCATCACCGTCCGTCGAGGAGCGTCAGGACCTCGCCCATCGACCGGATCGATCGCTCGCTGATCGGGGACAGGACGAGGATCGCCTCGTCGGCGCCGGCCTCGGCGAGCGCGCGGATCCCGTCGGCCACGCGCCCGGCGGAGCCTTCCAGCGGGACCACGTCTCCGTAGATCGGACGTTCGCCGGCGTCGCGATCGAGCACGACGAGGGCGCACGCGCTCCGGGTCACTTCGCTCGACGCACGACCCACCTCCCCCGCGAGGTCGCTGATGCGCTGGTTCAAGGCCGCGAATCGGTCGGGTGTATTGCTGTAGTCGGCGTACCACGTGTTCCACGCGTCGACGTGCGGCAGGGCGGCGCGCAGGACCCGATCGCCGTTCGAGCCGACCATCAGCGGGACCCGCCGCTTGGGTTCGGGAAGCAGGACCGCGTCCTCGACGCGCGAGAAACGACCCTCGAAGGTGACACGCTCGCCCCCGAGCAACCGGCAGACGATCTCGAACGCCTCCTCGAAACGCGATGCGCGCTCCCCGAAGGCGATCCCGAACGCGTCGAACTCGGTCTGGTTCCAGCCGGCACCGATCCCCAGCACGAACCGGCCGCCGCTCACCTCGTCGATCGTGGCGGCCATGCGAGCGAGCATCCCCGGCGGGTGGAACGCCGAACACGCGACGAGGGGACCGAGACGTACGCGCTCGGTCGACGCAGCGAGGGCCGCGAGCGTCGTCCACGCGTCCCACGGTCCACGTTCGGGACGGCCGTCGTCGCGATAGAGCAGGTGGTCGCCGAGCCAGATCGAGTCGAAGCCGACCTCCTCGGCGGCGCGCGCCATCGCTACGAGCTCGGGCCAGCGCACGTCGCGTTCCACCTCGGGAAGCTGCACGCCGACGGAGAGCGGCCGAGCCATCGCCGGAGTGTACGCTCGGTCCCTCGCTCCAAGGGGGGTGAGCTCAGGCCTTCTCCGCGACCGAGTCGAGGGCGGCCTTCAGCCGCTGCACCGGTCCCTTGAGCGCCAGCTCGTCGGCCAGGGCCGCGAGGCCGTCGTCGTCACGCTCACCCCGCCATCGGTCGACCGGTGCGATCGCGTTCACCGGCACGAGCCGCAACATCGTGGCGATGTAGTCGGCGCTCTCGACGAGTCGCGCTCGGAGCGCCGGCTTGCCCTTGAGCGGTCCCGGTCTCGGCTCCGACGAGCGAGCGTCCTCCAGGAGCTCGTCTAGCGATCCGTAGGTCTGCACGAGTGCCCGGGCTGTCTTCTCTCCGACGCCGCGCACGCCCGGCAGGCCGTCGCTCGCGTCGCCGCGCAGGATCGCGAACTCCATGTACCGGGCGGCCGGGACTTCGTACTTCTCGAGCACGCCCGCCTCGTCGAGCTCGAGCAGTTCCGAGACACCTCGAAGCGTGAACAGCACCTTCACCTCGGGGTCGCGGACGAGCTGGATCAGGTCGCGATCGCCGCTCACGATCTCGATGCGATCGGCCGGGTCGGCGTTCGCGCAGATCGCGCCGATCGCATCCTCGGCCTCCCATCCACGCGTCATCGCCTGCGACATGCCGGTGAGGTCGAGGACCTGGCGCAGCATCGGAAACTGCTCGGGCAGACCCTCCGGATCTTCTTGGCGGTTCGCTTTGTAGCCGGCGTACATGTCGGTCCGGGCGACGGGACGCCATTCGTGGTCGTACACGTGCACGATCTCCTCGGGTCGGCGCGTGACGATCAGGCGGGTGACCATGTCCAGGTAGCCGTGCACGGCACCCACCGGCCGGCCGCCTGGCGAACGCAGCTCCTGGCCCCACGCGAAGAAGGCCCGGTACATCAGGCTCGAGACGTCGAGCAGCACGGCGTACGTCACGAGCAACAGCCTAGGCCACCAGGCACCCTGGCCAGCAGGACGTTCGCTACCGTGGTTTCCGGCGCTCCTGCTCCTCCCGGCGCCACGCCTCGACGTCCATGCCCTCCCACGGGTCGTAATCGACCTCGAGTGCCTCCTGCGGCGGCCGCTCGGCCTCGGGGACGTTGCGCAGGTTCACGCGGATCCGAGTCCACGTCGTGGAACGCCCTCGCATCGGGTCGACCATCACGTCGGCGGGTTGCAGCGAGGAGGCGACTTCGGGATGTCGCGCCTTCCATCGCTCCAACCCCTGCATCGCCTCGGCTTCGCTCGCCGCGCGGGCGATCTCGATCAGCGGGGCCTTGGTCCGCCGGCGGCCCGTCGGGCCGGTCTTCTTCCCCGGCGCCGGTGGAGGCACGATGCCTTCCTTCTGCGGGGTGCCGCGCCGGCGTTTCGACGGCTGCACGCGGGCCGGCTCCCCCTCCTGCTTGGCGTACTGCGGTGGCCAGGGCGCGTCGCCGAACCCGGCCGACTCGTGCTGTTCGGCGAGCTCGAGGAGCGGCTCGAGCGACCCCGCCGCCTTGTCGATGCCCTCGGAGGGATCGCCGATCCCGGCGTACCGCTCCGGCACGGTGTCGATCGTGAACGTGTCCGGCTCGGCCCCGGGAACCTCGTCCCACCCGAGCGGCGTCGACACGCGCGCGTCGGGGGTCGGGCGGATCGAGTACGCGGAGGCGACGGTTCGGTCCTTCGCGTTCTGGTTGTAGTCGAGGAAGACGCCGTGGCGCTCCTCCTTCCACCACCGACTGGTGGCGAGGTCCGGGGCGCGCCGTTCGACCTCTCGCGCGAGCGTGAGCGCCGCGCGTCGGACCTCGGGAAACGTCCAACGGCGTTCGAGCCGCGCGTAGACGTGGATCCCCCGCGAGCCCGAGGTCTTGGGCCACCCGACGAGGCCGAACGTCTCGAGCACCTCCTTCGTCACCATGGCGACGTCGCGGATCTGCGGCCACTCGATCCCCGGCACCGGGTCGAGGTCCACCCGCAGCTCGTCGGGATGATCGAGATCGTCCGCGCGCACCGGGTGCGGGTTCAGGTCGATGCACCCGAGGTTCACGATCCACGCGAGCTGGGCCGCGTCGCGGACCACGATCTCCTCCGCGGTTCGGCCGGATGGGAAGCTGAGCTCGACGGTCTCGATCCAGTCGGGACGCGAGGACGGCGCCCGCTTCTGGAAGAAGAAGTCGCCCTCGGCGCCGTGGACGAACCGCTTCAACGCCATCGGTCGTCCGGAGACGCCGCGCAGCGCTCCGTCGGCGACGGCGAGGTAGTAGTGGACGAGGTCGAGCTTGGTGTGGCCGGTCGTCGGGAAGAAGACCTTGTCGGGGTTCGAGACCGTCACCTCACGCCCGGCGACCTCGAGGATCTCCTTGCGAGCTGCCATAGGGACACGATAGGAGCCCGGGGCCGCCGCGCGCGACCGGGCGTCGCCGACCGGGTATCCTAGAGCCGTGGACTTCTACCGCACGGAAGAGGGGAAAACGCTCCGGATCGGGGAGTCCGACGACGGGATGCTGAGCGTCGAGATCTTGAAGGACGGAGCCTGGACCGCGGCTCCGCTCGGCATGATCGGCCTGCGACTGTCACCCGAGACACGCAGGCTGAAGGCGTCGGAGATCAAGACCCTGCCCAACTGAGCGACACGCTCCGAGCTGCATCGCAAGCGTAGCGCTGGGCGAGCGCTCGATCGCTCTCGTCTAACATCGCGCGCGATGCGCATCCTCCTGTGGCACGGGTGGCTTCTCGAAGGCTCGGGCTCGAACGTTGCCACCGCGCGCGTGGCCGAACACCTGCGAGCGGCCGGTCACGACGTGCTGCTCGTATGCCAGGAGCGTCATCCCGAGCGGTACCCGTGGATCGACGCGTTCGGGGCGGTGGATGAGGGCGGGCCGTCGCAGCTGACCGACAACGCGGCGGCGAGCTCGATGGGGCGATGCGTCCTGCTGCGGCCGCGGATCGGATCCATGATCCCGGTCTTCGTCATCGATCGGTACGAGGGGTTCGACCGGGTCCGTCGGTTCGTGGATCTGTCGGAGGACGAGCTCGAGTCCTACCTTCGAACGAACGTGGACGCATTGCGGGCCGCCGCGGCGTGGCACGCGACGGAGATCACGTTCACCGGCCACGCGATCCCGGGTGCGGCGATCGGCAGGCGCGCGCTCGGGCCAAAGCGCTACGTGGCGAAGATCCACGGCAGCGACATCGAGTACGCGGTTCGGATCCAGGAGCGGTACCGGGAGTTGGCGCGCGAAGGCCTCGAGGCGGCGCGCGCCGTCGTCGGACCGACCGCCGACGTGCTCGCGCGATGCTCGGCGCTGGTCCCGGGGATCCAAGCCCTGGTTCGAACGGTGGCGCCGGGTGTGGAGGTCTCCGCGTTCCGGCCGAGGCCACGGACCGAGGCACTGATGGAGGCGGCGGATCTGCTCGACGCGGACCCCGACACGGCGCGAGGCAGACCGTCGTCGATCGACGCCGAGGTGGAGCGCACGCTCGACCTGCGTGACGCCGGGGCGCTCGATGCGCTCGCCGAGACCTACGACCAGGCCGTGCCCGAGCCGGACGCGGCGCAGCGGCTTCGCCGCCTCGCCGGAGCGAGCGGGCCGATCGTGGGATACCTCGGCAAGCTGATCCCGCAGAAGGGCGTGGAGCTGATGCTCCAGGGACACCGCGGCGCGCGGCACCCGGCGCACGGCCTCGTCGTCGGGTTCGGCTCGAACCGCGAGTGGTTGGCGGCGCTCGCGATCGCGCTCGGGCGTGGCGACGCCGCCGGGCTCGAGTGGCTGCGAGAGGTTCGGGAGATGCCCATCGAAGAGGTCGGGCTCGGTCCGCCGCACGACGCCGACGAGCGAGACGTGACGTTCACGGGCCGCCTCGATCATCGCTACGCACCGGAGGCGCTCGCCGCGATGGACGTGATGGTGACGCCGTCGATCCTGCCGGAGGCGTTCGGCATGGTCGCGGCCGAGGGAGCGGCGGCGGGCGCCCTGCCGCTCGTGGCCCGGCACTCGGGCCTGGGGGAGGTGGGTGCCACCCTAGAGGCGGCCATCCAGCGCCCGGGCCTGCTCACGTTCGAGCCGGGGCCCGGAGCGGTCGCCCGCCTGGCGGCCGGCCTGGATCGGGTGCTCGAGCTCCCGCCGCGCGAGCGCGCCGAGCTCCGCCGGGCCGTGAGCGCGTTCGTGGGCCGCGAATGGACCTGGGAGCGCACGGCCGCCGGCCTGCTCGCCGCCGCCGGAGCCGGATGACGGCCGGGCGGACCCTGACCGAACGCGAGCTGAACCGAGCGCTCCTGGCGCGTCAGCTGCTCCTGGAACGCGCGAGCTCTCCGATCCCGAAGGCGATCGAACGCATCGGCGGCCTGCAGACGCAGTACGCGCCCTCGGCGTACATCGGGTTGTGGTCGCGGGTGGACGGGTTCGGACGCGATGACCTCACGCGCGCCCTCGAACGCCGCTCGGTCGTCCAGGGCACGCTGATGCGCGTGACCATCCACATGGTCTCCGCACGCGACTACTGGCCGATGACCGAGGCGATCCGGCGGGCTCGTCGCGAATGGTGGCTGCGGGCGACACGTCGCAGGGCCGTCGAACGCGACGCGGTCGAGGTTGCGGAGAGCGTTCGCGCACTGCTCTCCGACGGTCCCCGCCGGCGCGAGGAGCTGATGACGGAGCTCGGCGTCGACAGCACCACGTGGAACGGCGTCGGGATGTGGCTCGATCTCGTTCGCGTCCCTCCTTCCGGGACCTGGGACCGGCGCTCGGCCGACCTGTACGGGTTGGCCGAGGACTGGCTCGGCCCGTCGCAGGCTACGCAGGAGCAGGGGATCGAGCTCCTGATCCGCCGCTACCTGGGCGGGTTCGGCCCGGCGTCGCGCAAGGACCTCGCGAGCTGGGCCGGGCTGCCGCTCGCCGTGTTGGCGCCGGCGATCGATCGCATGAAGCTCCGCCGTTTCGTGGACGCGGACGGTGGAGAGCTCCTGGACCTGTCTCGCGCGCCGCTGCCCGATCCCGGCACGTTCGCGCCGGTCCGGTTCCTCCCGACGTGGGACGCGGCCCTGCTGGTGCACGCGCGCCGAACGCAGATCCTGCCCGAGCGGTTCCGATCGCGCATCTTCAATACCAAGACCCCTCACTCGCGACCGACGTTCCTGGTCGACGGGCAGGTGGCCGGGACGTGGCGCGTGGAGCGGAGCCGCATCGAGATCGAGCCCTTCGATCGGCTGTCGCGGGAGACACAGCGGGCGCTCGACGACGAGGCGGATCGCCTCGTCGCGTTCCACGGGTGACGAGGTCTTGGCACTCCTGCTTGGGAGTCGGTCGCGCGGCCTACGGAGGGTATACGAGGCCGCGATGGGAGTGGCAGACTAGGGATCCGTGCATCTTCCTGACTGCGAGGGAGGCGTCATGATGAGGATGCGACGTCGCGCTGCCCAGACCTCCTTGGTCGTCCTGCTTGTCGCACTCACGATCGCCATCCCCGGCGCCGAATCGGCGTTCGCCGCAGCGCCGACCATCTCGTCGTTCACGCCGACGAGCGGCCCGGTGGGCACACCGGTCGAGATCACCGGTGACAACTTCAGCGGTCCGGACCCGGACGTGACCGCGGTGCGATTCGATGGAGTCTCGGCGACCTTCACGATCAACAACACGCACACGATCACGGCCACCGTGCCGGCGGGTGCGAGCACCGGCGCGATCTCGGTGACGAACCCGGACGGGACGGCCACGAGCGCGACGAACTTCACCGTGACGGCCTCACCCGTTCCGACGATCACCTCGTTCGATCCCACCAGCGGACCGGTGGGAACCTCCGTGCAGGTCACGGGGACGGGCTTCCTCGGCGCTTCCGCGGTGAAGTTCAACAACACCACCGCAAGCTTCACGGTGGATTCGAACACCCAGATCACGGCGACGGTTCCCGGGGGAGCCACGACCGGGCCGATCGCGGTGACGACGCCCGGCGGCACAGCCACGAGCGCGACCAACTTCACGGTGACGGCCGGAGGCTTCGCGATCACGTCGTTCAACCCGACCAGCGGCGTGATCGGGACGTCGGTCGTGATCACCGGCGTGGGCTTCACCGGCGCCAACCGGGTCCGGTTCAACGGCACCAGCGCGACGTTCACGGTGAACTCGAATTCGCAGATCACCGCCATCGTCCCGGCGGGCGCGACGACCGGCCCGATCTCCGTCACCAAGCAGGGCACCACCGTCGCGAGTGCGACGAACTTCACGGTGACGCCATCGCCGCTTCCGACCATCACGTCGTTCAACCCGACCAGCGGAACGGCGGGCACGTCGGTGACCATCATCGGGACCGGCTTCACCGGCGCCTCCGCGGTGAGGTTCAACGGGACGCGGGCCACCTTCACGGTGGTTTCCGATACGAGGATCACGGCGACGGTGTCGGCACGAGCCACGACCGGGCCGATCGCGGTGACCACGCCGGGCGGCACGGCGACGAGCGCGACGGCCTTCACCGTGATCGAGCCGACGATCCACGCGCGGACGATCACGCTCAACCTCCGCAAGCATCTGGTGGCGAGAGGCAGGGTGACGGTGAACGACGGGTTCGCGGATTGCGCTTCGAACGTACCGGTCAAGATCCAACGATTCCGCGACGACAGGTGGCGCATCGTCGACACGACGCGCACGAACGCGGAGGGCTTCTATCGCCAGCGGATCCCGGATCGGGTCGGGCTGTATCGCGCCGTCGCCGTGAGACGGGAGCTCAACGACGGCGCCGATGTATGTGCTCGCGACCGATCGCCTCGTCGGAGCCACTCCCACTGATGGTTCAGGAGTGATGGCTCAGGAGGTGCCGGCGAGACGACGGAGCTCGGTGACCTCTCGTTCGAGCTCGCCCACCATCCGGTTCGGGAAGCCGCGGAACGCCTCCACGAGGGCGCCGTAGTACCAGATCGTCCCGTCCTTCTTGCCGCTGAAGCGCTCGAACAGGGCGTCGCCGCTCTCGCGCACGTCGGCGATGATCGCCCGAGTGTTGTGGAGCTTGTCGGCGAGTGAGACGCGGAGGGCGGGCTCGTCGCCTCCGCGTTCGACTCGTTCGCGGACGTGGGCGACGTACGCCTCCTTGCGTGGGCGCCACGGTGGTTTCGGGTTGTCGTAGCTGTCGGTGCACGCATCGACGATATGCCCGACCTGCTCGCCGAACTGCTCTCGGATGTCCTCGAGCCGGGGGCGGCCCCCCTGGTCCTCGGCGGCGTCGTGCAGGAGCGCCCCGATCACCTCCTCCTCGCTCTGCGCCCCGTTCTCGAGCACGAGGGACGCGACGCCCAGGAGATGGGTCATGTAGGGGACGTCGGTGCCCTTGCGGGTCTGGTCCGCGTGGATGCGGTTGGCGTACTGGACGGCACGATCGAAGTGCTCGGTCAGCCGAAACCTGGGCGGGATGTCGGTCACGGCCGAACGCTACCGGAACTCAGGCGAGTGCCGCGAGCGCGTTCGGAACCGTGTCCTCGGGCTTGACCGGCGACCACACGCCCTCGATGCGGCCATCCTCGTCCACGAGGAACGACGAGCGGATCAGGCCGATCGAGGTCCGGCCGCCCCGGACCTTCTCGCCCCAGGCGCCCCACGCCTCGATCGTGGAGTGGTCCGGGTCCGAGAGCAGCGGGAACCCGAGCTCGTACTTGGTGTCGAAGGCGAGCTGCTTGTCGGGCAGGTCCGGCGAGATCCCGACGACGTCGGCGCCGATCCCCGTCAGGTCCCGCCGATGGTCGCGCAGATCGCACGATTGCTTCGTGCACCCCGGCGTGTCCGCCTCCGGGTAGAAGTAGACGAGCACCTTCCTCCCGCGGTAGTCCTCGAGCCGAACGGTGTTGCCGTGCTGGTCGAGAAGGGCGAACGGCGGTGCCGGGTCGCCCGGCTTCAAGGTGGTCACCCCTCCACCGTACCTGCCGAGCGCTCAGGTGATGCGGTCCTCGATCTCCCATGCGTGATCGAGGACGTGCCAGGCGACTCGACGGACGAAGTACCGAGGCAGCCAACGCTTGCCCCCGCGGGGTCCGGGAGGTGGG
>Ga0268386_10002077_pt1 | contig 14071 bp, 7 predicted proteins | sample RVTome_15_FD_200260 | JGI IMG/M metagenome (GOLD analysis project Ga0268386, IMG submission 200260) | Soil microbial communities from uranium-contaminated site in the Upper Colorado River Basin, Wyoming, United States - RVT150D86... ...
AGCCGGCAGTCGGACGATCCCATGCGGGCGGGTGTCCGGTCGCCGGCCGAGACCTCGACAGCGTCGCTCGAACGGCTGCCCCGGAGGGGGCTGGTCGTGCGCCGGCTCGTCATCCTGGCGGTCCTCGCGTTCGCCGGGCGGTCGCTGTACGTCCTGACCGTCCTCCAGCACCAGGAGTACCCGGAGTTCAGCGCCGAGGCGGTGGGGCCCGCGCGGTCGTACGACGAGATCTACTACACCGGTGCCGCCCGCGCCTTGGCCGACGGCGACGGCTTCCGGTTCGGCGTGGGCGAGCCCGCCCAGGAGCAGGGGATCCATCCGCCGATGACCTCGGTGGCACTGGCTCCGGTCGCCTGGCTCACCGACGACGAGCTACCCATGCGCCTGCTGGTGGCCGCGGTCGGCGCGCTGGTCGTGCTGCTCGCCGGTCTGGTGGCGCTCAATGTGGCCGGACCACGCGCCGCGTACATCGCCGCCGGGCTGGCGGTCGTCTACCCCAACCTGTGGATGAACGACGGGCTGCTCATGTCCGAGTCCTTCGCCGCAGCCGGCACGGCGGCCGCCATCTGGTGCACGTACCGGCTGCTCGCGACCTGGAGCTGGCGGTGGGCGACCGGGGTCGGTGTGGCATGCGCGGTGGCGATGCTCAGCCGTAGCGAGTTGGCCCTGCTGGTGCCGGCGCTGGTTGCGCCGGCGGTCTTGCTCACTCGGACGGCCCCGCCATCGCAGCGCATCCTCCACGCCGCCTTGGCCTGCTCGGTGGCCGGACTCGTCGTGGCGCCCTGGGTGCTCTACAACCTTCAGCGTTTCGAAGAGCCCGTCCTGCTCTCACACGGGGACGGCAACGTCCTCATCGGTGCCAACTGCGACTCCACCTACCACGGCACGCTGCTGGGGTTCCATGACGGGACGTGCGGGTTCATCGACAACCTCCCGGCCGAGCTCTCCGAACAAGCCTCGACCCGGCGACGCGCCGCATTCGATTACATCGGGGATCACCTGGACCGCCAGCCCGCGGTCATCACCGCTCGGGTCGGGCGCGTGTGGGGGCTGTATGGGCAGCTCCAGATGGCACGCATCGCTCGGATGGAGGGGCGGCCCCTGTGGGCATCGCTGGCGGGCCTGGCCATGTTCTGGGCCCTCGTACCCCTTGCGGTTCTCGGCGCCCGCACCCTCCGGCGCTCCGGCCGGCCCCTGTTCCCCTTGGTGGCACCGCTCCTCATCGCGACGTTCAACGCGGCCGCCTTCTACGGCATCACCCGGTTCCGCGTCCCCGCGGAGGTGCCCCTGGTGGTCATGGCCGCGGTGGGTATCGGCTACCTGATCGGGGACCGGCCCGGCGAAGAAGATCGGAACGCCGACGTCGCCGTGCGCGATGATCCGCCAGGCTCCGTGGTCGGAAACCGAGAGCGGCGCCGCAGCATCAGGACCAGATTCCAGGTCGCGACCTCCCGGAGGCCGGGGACCCGGATGACGGCCTTTGCCCAACGCGGGTGATAGCGGGGCAGCGCATCGAGGATCTCAACGTCGGCGTGAGCGCGGGCCCAGCCCAGCGCAGCGGAGATCGATACCGCGTACAGGCCGTTCTCGAAGCGGTTCTTCGGCGGCTTGCCGTAGCGCTGCTCGTACCGCCGGGCGGCCCAATGACCGCCGAGATAGTGCCACGGGGACGTTTCGTGCCCTCCCCACGGCGACAGCCAGTTCGTGAACGACAGGTAGATGACCCCGCCAGGACGGGTCACCCGGACCATTTCGTCGGCCATACGCCACGGCTCTGGTACGTGTTCCAGCACGTTGGAGGAGAAGCACACGTCGGCGGATCCACTGCGAAACGGCAGCTCTAGGGCGCTGCCCTGGATGCTGCCCGGCGGCGGAGCACCGGTCGCGGCCATCTCACCCGCGTCGCAGTCGACGCCGACGCACCGGGCTCCGGCGGCGCGAAGCGCCGTGGTGAAGAAGCCCGCGCCGCTGCCGACGTCGATGACCGTCGCGCCCTCGAGGCCGGCGTACGAGCGCACCTGGGCGATCGTGTCGCTGGCGAGCAGGCCGTAGAAGTAGCCGGGATCGCTCTGCTCGAGCCGGAACGCGCGCAACAGGCGGACGGATCGAGCGAGCGTCGCCCGGTGCGCAACGGTGGTCATACGTCACGTGCCTCCTCGGACGTCCGGACCGCCACGCACAGGATGGAGGTGCCGAACGGTACCCGGACGCGGCCGAGCAGCTGCCGCTCGGCGCACGTCAGTGCCATGGCGGCCATGTCGAGGGTTAACGAGGTCCGGTCGAGGCCAAGCTCGGGGGATCCGACACTCAGCAGCTTGCGCGTGAGGAACACGGGCGGCACGAGCCAGCTGAAAACGTGCGTGAGCAGAACGGGCTCGAATCCCGAGGCAGCGAGCTCGGCAGCCAGCGCCGGCCGGGCGTAGCGCCTGACGTGGCCCAACTGCTCGTCGGCGGCGCTCCACAGCCACGTGTGCGCCGGCACTGTCACGACGAGACGGCCGTCCGGCTCGAGCACCCGGGCGGCCTCCCGCAGCGCCGGCATCGGATCGTGCAGGTGCTCTATCACGTCCAGCAGGCACACGACCTCTGCGGCGCTGCCGGCGAATGGCACCTGATCCACCAAGGTGCGTAGCGCGGCCAGCCCGTGTGACCGGTGGGCCTGCACGACGAGCGTATGGTTGCCCTCGAGCACGGCAGCGCGATCGGGCGGCCAGCCGAGCAGCGCGGTCACGCCCCCGGCGCCGCCCCCGAGATCGATCAGCCATCCCCGTTCGTCACGCGGCTGTGCGGTGCGCCGCAGGGCCGTCGCCACCAGCGCGGCCTTGCTGCGGAACCACCAATGCGACCGATCGGCCTCGGCCAGCATCGCGGCATTGGTGTCGTCGAACACCTCGTCGGGTGGGGACGGGGTCAGCGGCGTCACCACGGTCGGCGACGGCGACACCGGATCCCCCTCGGGCGAGCGAGAGGCGACCGCACGCCGCGCCGAGCGCCATATCCGCGGCGTCGCAAGCACCATGGCCAAACCGTCCCGGCCGACCCTGACCTTGGACCGTTCGTCGTGGCGCCAGTTGACGGGCACCTCGACGACGGCGAGGCCCAACGCCTGGGCGACCGCGACCACCTCGGCATCCCAGGCGTAGCCGTTCTCGCGGCAGTGCGGCAGCAGCACGTCCCAGACGGCCCGTGGGGCGACCTTGGCGCCGCACTGCGTGTCGACCACTCCGGGGGTCACGACCGCCTGCAGCAGGCGGTTGTACGCACGGCCCAGTAGTTCGCGGACCCGCCCCTCCGGCCGGACGAGCGTTGAGGTCGCGAGGCCCCGCGAGCCGATGGCCAGGCCGCCCGACCGGACGGCGGCGCGGGCGATGCGGTCGAGGTCCTCGAGCGGGGTCGACAGGTCGAGGTCGCAGAAGCCGAGCACGTCCGTTCGCAGCGCTCGCAAGCCCGCGGTGATCGCGGCGCCCTTCCCGACGTGACGTCGGCGCAGTACACGGGCCGCAACACCCGGCAGGCCGGCGATCGCGTCCTCGATGAGGTCCGGGGTACCGTCCGTGCTTCCGTCGTCCACGAACAGGACCTCACTACCGACCGGTAGTTGAGCCACGAACTCGACCAACAGCTTGGCGTAGTCGGTGACCCGCTCGGCCTCGTCGTAGACGGGCACCACCAGCCCGAGTGCGGGTCGTGCCACGGTCATCAGCCGTCGACCAGCGGCACGGTGTACACCGCGACGGCCATGTCGCCGGGGCCTTCCGCATACGCGATCCGGTCGGCGCCGGGGGGTGCCTCTCGGGCCGCGTCTCCCTCTCGGATGAAGAGCCTGACGGAGGCATCGCCCTCGTAGGCGCGGTCCCCGACCTGGCGCAACTGCCCGGGGTCGTCCACGAACCAGGTGACACCGAGCCGCTCGAGCTGGAGCATGACGGGGGCGCTGTACGGCTCGGCGAACCGTTGTTCCCGCAGGTCGACGAGCACCCCGCGCTCGGCGCGCAACGGGGCGAGCTCCGACACCAGCTCGCGCACCGCTGGCATCGTTTCCGCACTGTCGGCCGGACCGAGGCGCGCGTTCATGGACGGGATGTTCAACGCGCCCAGCATCAGCGCCAGCACGGTGAGGAGCAGCATCGGGGCGCCGCTGAGCGGGCCTCCCCGATTGGCTGTCAGCGGCATGAGCACGGCCAAGGTGACGAAGGCGCCGAGCGGCCACAACCAGAGGACCTGGTGCGACGGCGCGAAGCCGAAGAGGCTGATCGGGACGGCTGCCACCGCGACCGCCGCCATGCCGACCATCACCAGTCCCGTTGCCGATGCCGCGGCCCCGGCGTTGTCGCGGGCGCGGACGGCCACCACCAGGCCCGCCGCCAGCAGCGCGACGATCACGGCCAGTCCGACGACCGATGCGAGCAGGGACGGCCGCTGGCTACCTGTCACCAACGTCTCGGACATCGACGGGCGGGCCCACCAGGGAGGAAGGGCGAGGACGCTGGCAACGTAGCGCGGCGCGTCGGACAGGCCGACCGTCTCCCCAGAGGCCCCCACGCTCGACAACAGCCTCCCCAGGTTGCCGCGACCGTCCCCGAACAGCTGCTCGTACAGCGGCTGGGCCCAGCACACGAGTGCCACGGCCGCGGCAGCGCCTGCGCTCCGGACCACGCTGCGCCGCAACGCCCGGCGATCCTGATCCGGGCCCCCGGACCGCATCAACCGGATCGCCCCGGCACCCACACCCCACGCTGCCAGCACCGGCACCACCACCGCATAGCCGACGTGGGTTTGCACGATGAAGCTCGCGACGCCGACGGCCCATGGCAGCACCGCCAGATCGCCGCACGCGAGCGCCCACACCATGACGAAGAAGCACAGCGCTGGGAAGAGCAACGCGTTGGGCTGCCACGGGCTGAACAGCAGCTCGCTGCCCATGGCCCACCCGAGCGCCGCCGCCGCCGTCATCGCGAGGACAACGGCCCGGGCGCCCGCCTGCCGGTAGGCGACGATGGCGGTGCCGACGATCGCGCCGATGTTGATCAAGCTGACCCCGAACACCAGCCCGGCGTCGCCCCCGAGCTTGACCGGCAGTGCCAAGGCGTCGAAGAACAGCGGACCCGGGTTGTTCATGTCGACGCCGGCCGTCAGCGATGCGGAGGTCCACGTGCCGAGGAGCGGATGGTGCTCGGTGAGTACGTCGCCCGCGCGTAGCGCGAAGTAGGCGTCGTCGCCCACCGGCAACCAGTTGCGCGTGATGGCTCGGAGCGCGGCCACGACGATCGGAAGAATCGCGGCTGCCGTGCAAACCGCCGCCAGCCGCCGGATCCAGCGCGGGTCCTGCGCCTCATGGTCGGGAAGGGGCGTCTCGGTTGCACCGGTGCTTCCGGCGACGTCGGGCCGCGCCGGCTCGTGCACCGCGCTGTCGGCGTGCAGGCTCACAGGTCGACGCCTGGTTGCGTGATGAAGACGGCCGTGGGCTCGCCCAGCCGGAGCATGCGCGCGCTCCACCGCTCCGCCCGGTCGGAGATCCGCTCGTCGATCGAGAGCCCGAACAGGTTGTCGTCCACCAGCGGCACCAGGTTCTCGAGCCCGTCACTGCGGAGGTCGTCGATCAGGGCAGAACGCAGCTGCGAGAACTCCGCCCGCTCGGCGGCGTCGCGCGGTTCGACGTACGCCACCTCGACCGCGCCGGGCACGGCTCGCCAGAGCCCGACGTACCGGCCGGTCACGAGGTGCACGGAGGCGGTGGCGTCCGAGGTCTCGATCACGCGGTGGTCGGTGATCGGCACGTGGAACGTCTCCGACAGCCCGGCGTCGAAGCCGGCGCGCTCCAGTTCACTCACGAGTCCAAAGCCCTGGGACCCGAAGTAGTAAGCGTCGTCCCATGCGACCTGATAGCGCCCGTCGTTGCCCGTCGCCGCGCCCTCTCCCCGCTCGAGGGCCGCCACGGTGGGCGAGACGAGGCGACCCAGCGTCGACGACAAGTGCGACTCGGGTGGGTCCAGTGTGACGGCGGCCGTGACCGACACGATGACGGCGAGGACGGTCGCCGCCACGACTCCGCCCAGGACCCAGGCCGCGCCCCGGCGACGCCGCTGATGCAGGCGGCCGATCACGACGGCTGCGGTCCAGCCGACAGAGAGCACCAGCAGAGCGGTGACGCCCCAGGCCCACAGCATGAGGTAGTACCACTCCTTCCCGAGGATGCGAGAGATCGAGACCACGCCGAGCACCAGCCCAGCGGCGACGACGAGATGGAGCCGGACGAGCGCCGGGGGGCCGACGCGGCGTGCCACCAGCGCCGCTGCGAGCCAGACGGCCAGCATCAGAACGCCCGGGGCGAGGGACCCATCGGTGTGCGCCGATGCGTCGAGCAGGGTCCCGTCCGCCCGCGCCTCGCCCACGAGGCCCGCGATGTCGAGGTGGCGCAAGGCGAGCTCCACGCCCCGTCCCGCCCCTACGGGCTCCTCCGAGCCCGACGGCGTCACGAGGTGGTCCTGGATCGCCCGCAGGTTCCCCGGATCGTTGTTGGCCTGGTCGACCAGCGGCGGGATCCAGAGCACGCCGCCGATCAGGAGCGCTGTCGCCCCCCAGCGTGCCACCCTCCGTCGCTCGTCCGAGCCGGCTGCCGCACGCAGCCACGCCCGGACGGCGGCGAGGACGGCGATGCCGCCCACGCCCACAGCCAGCCCGAGGTAGGGAACATGGGTCTGAGCACACAACGAACCGGCCGCCACCGCCGCCGGCAGCATGGTCATGTCGTCGCAGAGCACCGACCAGACGGCCAATAGGAACACGACCCACCACAGCAGGGGGAGGTAGGGATTCCACGGCTGGGTGAGTGCGGTCAGGCCGTAGCCGAGGCACAGGAGTGCCAGGAGGCCACCCACCGCGACGACGAGGCGGGTCCCGCCCCGACGCGCAGCGATGACAAGGGCGGCACCGAGCGCGGCCAGGTCGAGCACGATGGTCCCCGCCTGCATCGCCCACGAGGACGATCCGAAGGCCCTGTAGAGCGGCGCGAGCAGGTAGAAGCTCAGCGGCCCCGGGTGGCTTCCCTGCTCCATCAGGCTGGGACCGATGCGTCCCGGCAGCCCGATGAGGGGCGTGTACCGCGTGCCGACGTCGCGGAGCCGCAGCTCGGTCATGGCCAGGTCGAGGACCGGGGACCACTGGGGCCGCCGCAGCGTCGCGGCGGCGACGAGGAAGGGCAGGGCGATGACGGCGAACAGCGCTGCGGCCGCCAGCCAACGGCGGTCGCCGCGCTTGGACGGTGCACCGGCGAGTCCCTCCGCCAGATCGGGTTCCACGGCGTCGGGCGTCACGGCGGCACGCGTCCGAACCGGGGACATGGCGGGCGAGTATACGAGTGGCCCGGCGGGGCACTTCCGCTGCGCGGCCAACCGCGACCCTCCCGCCCCGACCCGGCCACCACCGCTGGTGGCTTGGGGCTGGGAGTGATGGCGTCGCTCTGCGACCGACCCGTACTGTCTCGATGTGACCGACGTCGTGGAGGACCTGGGGACTTCCCGGTCTGGGGCTGCCTCGGCCCCACTCGTCGGCCATCGCGCCACGCACGAGCCGCTGGGCACGAGCATGCCCAATCCACAGCACCGGCGCCGCCTCCGGGCGGCCTGGGTCGTGGCCGGCGCGCTCGTGCTGGTCGCCTTCGGTTGGCTGCTGATGGCGGGGACCTGGTCCCCGCTCCAGCGGCGGTTCTTCGACGACTTCTTCGACGCCCAGGCGCGTGCCTTCCTGGCCGGGCGCTGGGACGTGCCGCGCGACGTGGTGGCGTTCGAGGGGTTCGACGTCGGCGGGAAGACCTACATCTACTTCGGTCCCTGGCCGGCGCTCCTGCGCGTGCCCCTGCTGGCGGTGACGGATCGCTTCGACGGGCGGCTCACCACCGTGTCGATGGCGCTGGCCATGGCGGTGCTCGCCGTCGCCGCTTACCGGCTGCACCTGGCGGTCCGCGAGATCGTGCGCGGCGCCGCCGGGGTGACGCGGGGCGAGATCGTGGCGACCGCCGGCCTGGCTGTGGCCGTCCTGGCGGGCCCACCGCTGTGGCTGGCCTCGGCGGCGGTCGTTTACCACGAGGCGATCCTGTGGGGACTGGCCCTCACGTTGGCCACGCTCGACGCCGCGGCGCGCTGGATCCTGCGCCCAACCCCCCAGAGGCTCGCCGTGGTCGCGGTGCTCGGGACGCTGGCGGTCTCGAGCCGGCAGACGCTCGGCCTGGGCGTGATCGCCGGTTTGGCCACGGTGGGGTTGGTCGCCGCCGCGGCGGGTCTCCGGCGGCGCGCCGGGCACTCCGTCGACCCGTTGCCAGGAGTGCGCCCCGGCGGGGTGCTGCTGGTGTGCGGACTGCTGATCATCGTCGCGGCCGTCCCCAACCTCGCCCGATTCGGGCATCCGTTGGGCCCGCCCATCGAGCGTCAGATCGCCTCGTCGACCTTCGACGACCGCCAGGCGTTCCTCGAGGCCAACGGCGACAGCTGGTTCGGGCCGCAGTTCGTGCCGACGACCCTGCTGCAGTACGCCCGGCCGGACGCGTTCGACCTGCGCGCGTCGTTCCCGTGGCTCGACTTCCCCGCCGGGGGCCCGACGGTCGTCGGTGACGTCACGTTCGATGACCTCGAGTGGTCCTCCAGCGTGCCCGTGACGATGCCGGCGCTGGTCGTTCTGGCGATCCCGGGAACCGCCTGGCTCGTCCGGGCGGCACGGGGGCGGCACGGGCCCGGCGTCGGTCTCCTGCTCCTGTGGGTCGGAACCTGGGCCGGGGCGGCCGGTGCCATCACGATCGGCTATATCGCCCACCGCTACCTGGCCGACCTCATGCCGCTCGTCCTGGTGCCCGCCCTGGTCGGCTTCCACGCCCTCGTGGCCCGTCAGCCGGCAGCCCGCCGGGCGTGGCGCGGTGCCGCCGCGGCCGCCCTGGTCGTGGTCGTCGCGGCAGGCGTGTGGGCCAACGCGGCGCTGGCCATCGAGGCACAGCGCGAGCGTGGCAAGTTCGTCACCGAGGACGCGCGGGCCCAGCTCTTCCGTTGGCGTGCCGACCTGCCGGCCGGCCGGCCACCGGTGGTGACCGTGGACGCGGAGTCCGAACGGCTTCCGGAGGCTGCCGACGGCACGCTGGCGGTCGTGGCGGACTGCGGTGGATTCTACGTACGCGTCGGCGAGACGTGGTGGGGGGTCGATCGTGGGCCCGGCGCCGGCGTGTACGACGTCGCCGTCGACCTCGATGCGCTGCGCGCCCTCGACGCCGGCGAGCGCGCCCCCCTCGTCACCTTCGGGCGCGGCCCCAACGCGTCGGTCGTGGCGCTGACCCGCCTTGCCGGCCGGGAGGTTCGGGTCGACACATACACCCCCAGCACGGGCGGCTGGGCCGGAGGCACGCCCACCGCTCTGGATGGCCGCGTGACGGTGCGCCTGTCCGCGGATCCGCGCACCAACGACAACGTCATCAGTGTGGGGAGCACCGTGCTGCACACCGTCCCGACCACCGACCCGGCGGCGGAGCCCACCGTCGGCGCGCTTCCCGGCGGGGTCGCCGTGCCCGGCGTGACCGAGCGCTACCCCGGGGAGGCCGAGCTCATGCCGTACGACCCCTCGCTCTGCCAGGACGCCACCGGCGTCGGCTGAGCGGGCTCGAGCTCGTACAGGAACTGATAGGCGAACAGTGTCGGGCGGGCACGCACGGCGACGGCGTCCGCCCGAAGGGCCCACTGGCGAAGGATGCCGTCGGCCTCCCGGGCTGATCGGGGTACTCCGCCGCGCTCGGTCACCTCGAGCGGGATCCCGGTGGAGCCCCAGCGCGTGATGGCCCAGCCCCGGTCGCCCACCAGGCGCTCGAAGCTCCGGCGAGTGAAGAAGCGCACATGCGTGTGGTCCAGGATGCCGCGGCGGTCGTAGTCGAATCGTCCGGCGAGGACACGCAGGCGTGGGTACCAGTGGGCAAAGTTCGGCACCGAGACCACCACGACGCCCGAGGGCGCAACCCGGCGGCGGAGCTCGTCGAGGACGAGCTCCGGCCGCCGGAGGTGCTCGAGCACATCGGCACAGATCACAAGGTCGAAGGGCCCCTCCACCTCGGGCGGCAGTCCGAGGTCGAGGTCGGCCTGAACGAACTGGTCGACCGCGTCCTTGACGCGGGCGTCGACGGCGGCATCAACGCCGACGACGTGGTGCCCCGCGGCCTTGAGCTCGGCTGCCAGGTGGCCGTCCCCGCAGCCCAGGTCGAGCACCCGCCCCGGGGGCCTCCCGGCGAGCCAGCGCAGGATGCGCCCGTGGGAGCTCGACGGCGAGCCCTTCGCCTCGTAGCCGTCGCTGGCGAAGGCCAGCTCGCCGGTGCCGAAGCCCATCTTGTGGGCGCGGTAGCGCAGGACGTCGCGGGTGATGAGCCGGGCGTACCGCAAGCCGTTCACGTAGCAGATCTCGTCGCCGTAGAAGGTAGGGATCGGCACCTCGACGATCCGCTTCCCGGCCTCGGCCAGCTGGATGATGATCTGCGTGTCGAAGTTGAAGTCGTCGTCGTTGCTCGCGAAGGGCAGCTCACGAAGCGCGGCCACCGAGTAGGCCCGGTACCCGGAGTGCCATTCCGACAGGTTGGTGCCCACCATGCGGTTCTCGAGCCGGGTGAGAACCTTGTTCCCGAGGAACTTGTACAACGGCATCCCGCCCTGGCGAGCGGCGCCCGGCTCGAGCATGCGGGAGCCGAACACCGCATCGACCTCGCCGCGCTCGAGGGGCGCGACGAGGTCGGGCAGCTTCTCCGGCGCGTACTGACCGTCCCCGTGGAGCATGACAATGATGTCCATGCCGCGCTCGATCGCCCACCGATATCCGACCTTCTGGTTGCCGCCGTAGCCGAGGTTGCGGGGGTTGCGGACGACCTCGAGCGGCAGGCTCGCATCGAACCGCTGGTAGCCGAGCCCGACCAGGTACGTCGCATCGGCGCTGTTGTCGTCGCTTACGAGGATGCCCGCGATGCGCTCGCGGAAGCCGGCCGGGATGCGGTCGAGCACACGTGCCAGGGTGCCGGCGGCGTTGTAGGCCACGACGAGGACCCCGATGCGAGGTTGCCGCATCGGGGTCGCCTGGGCAGGGCCGTGCGCTGATGGTCCGGTCATGCGGTGGTCACCCTAATGGGCCCCTCGCGGCCGTCCTGTGAGCGCCCAGGCTGCGCGAGCCGGCGGCCAGTCGGTCTCCGGACGGCCGTGGCGTGTACGTTCGGCGGCCATGTCGGGTGTCGCCGGGGGACCGAGCGTGAGTGACGGCACCATGCTGGCGCCGCGCGCGCGGCTCGTGGTGCTCAGCTTCCTCATGCTGTTCGCCGAGTTGGCGCTGATCCGCTGGCTGGGTGGCCACATTTTCTACCTGTCGTACTTCTCCAACTTCGTCCTGCTGGGCAGCTTCCTCGGCTTCGGGCTCGGCTTCCTGTGGGCGAGCCGCTCGGGCCGCTCGATCTACCCGCTGGCCCCGCCGCTCCTCGGGGCGCTCTTCGCCTACGTCTATGTCTTCGACGTGCCACTGGACGTGACGATGCGCGACGTCGTGTTCTTCGAGTCGATCACTCCGGCGAGCGCCCTGCCGCGCGAGGTCGTGCTCACGCTGCTGTTCGTCAGCGTCGCCGCCGCGATGGCATGCATCGGCGACGGTGTGGCCCGGACCTTCCGGTTGTTCCGCCCCCTCGACGCCTACAAGTGGGATCTCGTCGGCAGCGTGCTGGGCATCGCCGGCTTCACCGTGCTGGCGTTCCTCGGGGCGCAGCCGGTCGTCTGGGGGGCCATCATCGCCGCAGGGTTCCTGGCCACCCTGCCGCTGCGTCACGCCGGGCGGGCGGTCCTGTGTGCGGCCGGCATCGCGCTGCTGCTGGTCCCGCTGGTCGCCGAGGCCCGGGACACGAGCGTGAGCGATCAGGAGGCCGGCTTCGTCGAGGGGGCCAGCAACAAGCGGATCGTGTGGTCGCCCTATTACCGCATCACTTCGCTCGACAATCCCGACGGCGGCAAGAGCGTCTTCGTCAACCAGACACCGCACTGGCACCAGTTCCCCACCGCCGGCAACCCGCTCTACGACCGGGTGTACGAGCGTGGCGGTGACCCGACCGGCGGCGACCTGCTGATCATCGGCGCCGGGTCGGGCAACGACGTCGCCGCGGCGTTACGTCGGGGCGCCGGGCACGTCGACGCCGTCGAGATCGACCCCCGGCTCATGGAGATCGCCGAGCGCAACCACCCGGAAGACCCGTACGGGGATCCCCGGGTCGACACGCACGTCGACGACGGCCGGGCCTTCCTCGAACGGTCCGACAAGAGCTGGGACCGCATCCTGCTGGCCCTGCCCGACTCCCTGACGCTCGTGCAGGGCCAGTCGTCGGTCCGGCTCGAGAGCTACCTGTTCACCGAGGAGGCGGTGCGGTCGGCTCGGGAGCACCTGGCACCGGGCGGGGTGTTCGCCATGTACAACTGGTACCGGCAGGATTGGCTGGTCGACCGGTACGCCGAAACCCTGGCCAGCGTGTTCGACCAGCCGCCGTGCGTCAGTCGGCTCGGGAACAACCTGGCCGTGCTCCTCGCCTCCGACGACGCCGGGGCAGTGAACTGCCCGGCCAACGAGGTCTGGGCGTCCCGACCGGGCACGCCCCAGCCCGTGTCGGACGATCAGCCGTTCCCGTACCTCGAGAGCCGCTCGGTGCCCACGCTCTACGTGGGGAGTGGCCTCCTGGTCCTGGCCCTGTCGGTGGGAGCCGTGGCGAGCATCACGCTGGTCGGCCGGCGCGACAAGGTCGGCGCCCTGCGCGAGATGGGCGGCTACGCGGACCTGTTCTTCATGGGCGCGGCGTTCATGCTGCTGGAGACCAAGAGCGTCGTGCAGTTCGCCCTGCTGTTCGGCACAACCTGGCTTGTCAACGCCCTGGTCTTCCTCGGCGTCCTCGTGAGCGTTCTCGTGGCGGTGGCGGTCTCGCGGCGGGTGACCTTCCGGCGGCCGGCGCGGCTCTACGGCGTCTTGCTGGGGGCGCTCGCGCTTGCCTGGGTGGTCCCGCCCGAGCGGCTCCTCGAACTCGACGTGGTGCCCCGCTTCCTCGCGGCCACGACGCTGGCCTTCTTTCCCATCTTCACGGCCAACCTGGTGTTCACGCAGCGCTTCAAGGACACGTCGAGCTCGACCATGGCGTTCGGCGCCAACCTCGTCGGCGCCATGGTGGGCGGGCTGCTGGAGTACGCCGCGCTCGTCACCGGCTACCGCAACCTGCTGATCGTCGTGGCAGTGGCCTACGGGTTGGCGTTCCTCGCCGGCCGCCGCCACCTGTCACCCCGGGCTGCGACCGCTGTGGGGCCTCTCGGACCGGAGCGGTCGCAGCCTGACCGGGACGCCGAGCTGCAGCACATTGGCGAGCCGTGACTGACGCCGGGACCGATGGGGTCGCACTGATGACCGCACCGGCCGCCGGGCCGACCGTCGATCCGGGCGCGCCGCGGGGGCATCGCGACCTCCGACGCGCTCTGCCCTGGCTGGCACCGATGGCCGTCGTCGCCGTCGCGTGCGTGCTGCCCGTCGTGGAGCTGTGGCGGGCGCCGGGGTCGCCGATGGAAGAGGGATTCATGCTCGCCTTCCCCGAGCTGGTGCTCGAGGGCCAGATCCCGAACCGCGACTTCCTGCACCTGTACGGCCCCGGGAGTTTGTGGGTGCTGGCGGGTGTCTTCGAGGTGTTCGGGACGACACTCGCGGCGGAGCGCGTGGTGGGCGTGCTGCAGCTGCTCGGTGTGGTGTTCGGCGTGTTCGCGTTGATGCGTCCCTGGGGGCGCTGGGTTGCGGCCGCCGGGGCCGTCATGACGGCGGTCGTGCTGCTGCCCCCTGCCGGCCTCGTCGCCATGGCTTGGCCAGGTGGTCTGGCGCTCGGCCTGTGGGCGCTCAACGCCGCGCTCGCCGGCGGGGCCGCTCCGACATCGTCGCGGCGTCGCTCGCGACTGTTCGTCGTCGCCGGCGTGCTGGCCGGTGCCGCCTTGCTCTACCGGCCGGATCTCGTAGCCGCCATCGGGCTGTCGGCGGTGGTGCTGTGTCGGGGCCTGGATCGCGGGGC
>Ga0268386_10002078_pt1 | contig 14071 bp, 14 predicted proteins | sample RVTome_15_FD_200260 | JGI IMG/M metagenome (GOLD analysis project Ga0268386, IMG submission 200260) | Soil microbial communities from uranium-contaminated site in the Upper Colorado River Basin, Wyoming, United States - RVT150D86... ...
CTCGCGCCTCGCAACGTGCGGCACCGGCCGAAGAAGCAGGCCGAGGAGAAGGCGATGCAGCTCCTCGAGCGCGTGGGGATCCCCGAGCAGGCCGAGAAGTACCCCGCCCAGCTCTCCGGCGGCCAGCAGCAGCGCGTGGCGATCGCCCGAGCCCTGGCGATGGAGCCCAAGATCATGCTCTTCGACGAGCCGACCTCCGCCCTCGACCCCGAGATGATCAAGGAGGTCCTCGACGTGATGAGGGAGCTCGCCCGCTCGGGCATGACGATGATCGTCGTCACGCACGAGATCGGGTTCGCCAAGGAAGCCGGCGACCGCGTGCTGTTCTTCGACGAGGGGCTGCTCGTCGAGGAGAACACACCCGAGCGCTTCTTCACGAAGCCCGAGACCGACCGCGGGCGGCTGTTCCTCTCCCAGATCCTCTGAGCGGATGGGTAGGATGGGCGCCGCATGACCGCGCGCATCATCGACGGCAGGGCGATCGCGGCCGACATCCGATCCGAGGCGGCCGGCCGGGTCGAGGCGCTGGCCCGGCGGGGGGTCACCCCCGGGCTGGCCGCCGTGCTCGTCGGCGACGACGAGCCCTCCCGCATCTACGTGGAGGCCAAGCAGAAGGCGTGCGCCGAGGTGGGGATCCGCTCCGAGCGTCACGAGCTCCCCCGGGATGCCGCCGAAGAGGATCTCCTCGGCTTGATCCGCGACCTGGGCGACGATCCCGCGGTCCACGGGATCCTCGTGCAGCTGCCCCTGCCCTTCCAGATCTCGACGCTCGCGGTGCACGAGACGCTCTCGGTGGCGAAGGACGTGGACGGGCTCACACCCGCGAGTGTGGGCAGGCTCGTACGGGGAGAGGCGACCTACCTGCCCGCCACCCCCTTCGGGATCGTGGAGATGCTGTCACGGACCGGCATCTCGATCGAGGGGCAGGAGGTGGTGATCGTGGGCCGAGGGGCGCTCGTGGGGATGCCGCTCTCGATCATGCTCGCCCAGAAGTCCCCTCGCGGGAACGCCACCGTCACCCTCTGCCACACGCGCACGCGCGACCTCGCGTCCCACACCCGGCGCGCGGACATCCTGGTCGCGGCGGCCGGCCGCCCCGGCACGGTGACGGGCGACATGGTGAAGCCCGGGGCGGCCGTGATCGACGTCGCCGTGAACCGCACCGAGGAGGGGCTCGTAGGGGACGTGGACTTCGAGAGCGCGCGCGAGGTGGCCGGCTGGATCACCCCCGTCCCCGGCGGCGTCGGCCCGATCACCGTGGCGATGCTGCTCGTCAACACGGTGACGGCGGCGGAGCGGCTCGCCGGCGGATGACGCTCAGGTCGGACAGCCGTCTCGAGCGCCTCCTTCACGACGGAGTCTTCGCCGTGACGGCCGAGGTCGTGCCCCCGCGAGGGGCCGATGCCGAGGCGGTGCGCCGGCAGGCTCGCGACCTCGCCGGCTACGCGGACGCCGTCAACGTCACCGACAACCCCTCGTCCTCGGCGCACATGTCCTCGGTCGCGGGCGCCGCGCTCGTGGCGGGGGAGGGGCTCGAGCCGGTGGTGCAGGTCACCGTGCGCGATCGGAACCGGCTGGCGATCACAGCCGACCTCCTCGGGGCGTGGGCGCTCGGCGCGCGCAACGTCCTCTGCCTGACGGGCGACCCGGCCGCGATCGGCGACCACCCCGACGCCGTCGAGGTGAAGGATCTCGACGTCCTCGAGCTCGTGCGCTTCGTGACCTCGATGCGCAACGATGGTCGCCTGCTCTCGGGCGCCGCTGCGGACCCCGCCCCACGCTACTTCGTTGGGGTTGCCGACGTGCCGCTGGCGGAGCGCTACGACCCCGGGCGCCTCGAGGCGAAGATCGAGGCGGGGGCCGATTTCGTGCAGACGCAGATCGTCTACGACCTCGACGGGCTGGGCGAGTGGGCCGACCGCCTCCGCCCGCGGGGGATCTTCGAGCGGGCGTTCGTCCTCGTCGGGGTGGCGCCGCCCCGGAGCCTCGGCTCGGTCCGGTTCATGCAGGAGCGCCTCCCGGGCGTCGTGGTCCCCGACGCGGTGGTGAGCCGGCTGGAGGATGCTGGCGAAGACGCCCCGGCCGAGGGGGTGCGGCTGACGGTCGAGATCGTGGAGGGCCTGCGGTCGATCCCGGGGATCCGGGGCGTGCACGTGATGGGGTTGGGCCGGGAGGCCGCGGTGCGCTCGGTCATCGAGGGGTCGGGCCTGCTGCCCAGGCCGTGACCGAGGTGGCTCAGCCGGGGAGGATGGCGCGGACCGCGTCCGGGTCGCCCACGAACAGACCGGCGGCGATCACTCGATCGAGGAAGTCGCGCCAGCGAGGCTCGGCGCCGCACGCCCTGGCCATCATCGCCCTCGCCCCCTCCTCGTCGCCCGTTCCGAGGAGGACGAGCGCGCACCAGAACGCCGGCTGGTCGTCGCCCGGTACCAGCGCCACGGCTTCGCGGTAGGCCTGCGCGGCGGCCTCCGCGTCGCCGGTCACGGCCATGATCTCCCCCCGCTCCATCAGGTCGTAGGCGCGCTTGACCGTGACCAGGCGCTCGAGCTCCCCGACGGGATCGGCGTGGTCCTCGACGCGGAGATCCATCTTCCGCTCCCACTGACGCTCGCCACGTTCGCCTCCGACCACGAGGATGGCGGCCGACTGGCGACCGCGCATGTCGCCGCCCTCCCCCTCGGCGCCGCGGAGGGCGGCCATGAGGCGGGCCGCGAGGTCGCCCTCGGACCCCTCGTAGGCGCGCGCCATCGCGTCCCAGACCGTGTCCCGCTCCATCATGTTGGCCTGACACGAGTAGCCCTCGCCGACGACGTGGCCGAATGCGGGGACCGAGCCTCCCCCGGAGTGGGCCTCGACCCGCCCTCGAGCATCCACCATCGCGACCTGGCGGATCGCGGAGCGCTCGTCTCCGTCCAGGAGCCGGCGGAGCGAATCGGGCGCCGCCACGCCCTCGCGCATCAGGTCGAGCCCCTTGGGACCGTACGAGGGATCCGCGATCGACTGCGTGGCGACCGCGCCGACGCCGGGCTCGGCCCAGGAGGCCACGCTGCCGACGGAGAACCAGCGGCTCTGGACCGCGACGCCCATGTCACCGGTGTCCGGATCCCGCGCGATGATCGAGTAGGTCAAGGCCGGTTCAGTCGAGGTCCCCGGCCTCGATGCGCTTCAGCCGCTGATCACGGACGAGGCCGCTGGACTCGATCAGGCGGTGGAGCCCCTCCGGCTCGTTCAGCGCCGTCGCCAGCACGCCGGAGAGGTCGCGCTGGGAGACGATCCCGACCAGCTTCCCGCCCTGGAGGACGGGGAGGTGCCGGATCCACTTCTCGGTCATGATCCCGGCCGCCTCGCGCAGCGAGGTGCCGGGATCCACTGTGATGAGGTCCTTGGTCATCACCTCGGAGATACGGGTCGAGCCGAGGTCGGTTCCGCCGGCGACCGCCTTCAGGATGTCCCGCTCGGTGATGATCCCCACGAGGCCCTGCTCGTCGAGGACCAGCAGCGACCCGGTCTGCTGCTCCCACATCTTGGCGGCCGCCGAGGCGAGCGTGTCGTCGGGGCGATCGGTGACCGCCGCCTCGGTCATGATGTCCGAGATCTTCATCGGCGCTCCTCGATTGGCACGTAGCCCTGGTCTCGCGGGCCGATGTACTCGGACTCCGGCCGGATCAGGCGGTTGTCCGCGAGCTGCTCGCGGACGTGGGCCGTCCATCCGGCCACGCGGCTCGCGGCGAAAACCGTCGTGAACAGGTCGATAGGGATGCCCATGTAGTAGTAGACCGAGGCGGCGTAGAAGTCGACGTTCGGGTAGAGGCCCTTCTCATCCATCACTGCCTGCTCGATCCGCTCGGAGATCTCGAACCAGCGGGTGTCGCCGGCGAGCTCGCCGAGCTCGCGGGAGAGGCGCCGCAGGTGCGTGGCCCGCGGGTCCTCGGTCTTGTAGACGCGGTGGCCGAACCCCATGATGCGCTCGCCGCCGCCGAGCAGCTTCCGGACGTGCTCGCCGGCCTTCTCCGGCTCGCCGATCTCGAGCAGCATCTCCATCACGCGCTCGTTGGCGCCGCCGTGGAGCGGGCCCTTCAGCGCGGCGATCGCGGCGGTGATGGCCGAGTGCATGTCCGAGAGGGTCGAGGCCACCACGCGGGCCGCGAAGGTCGAGGCGTTCATCGTGTGGTCGGCGTGGAGGATCAGGCAGATGTCGAGCGCTCGGGCAGCCTCCTCGTCGGGCTCCTCGCCCGTGAGCATCGCCAGGAAGTTGGCGGCGTGCGGGAGCTTGGGGTCGGGAGGGATCGGCTCCTCGCCGCTCCGTATCCGGTGGTAGGTGGCGATCATGGTCGCGATGCGCGAGGTGAGCCGGAGCGCCTTGCGCTCGTTCCCCTCGGCGGAGTGGTCCCAGCCGTCGGGGTCGTAGGCCGAGGCCGCCGAGACGGCGGTCCGGAGCATCGACATCGGGGCGGAGACCTCCGCGAACGTGGGGAAGAGTCCCTTCGTGAAGTCCTCGAGCTCGCGCTCCTCCACGAGCCTCTCGGTGTACTGCTCGAGCTCCTCGCCCGTCGGGAGACGGGAGTTGTGGAGCAGGAAGACGGTCTCCTCGAACGTGGAGTACTCGGCAAGGTCGTGGATGTCGTAGCCCACGTACCAGAGCTTGCCGAGCTTCCCGTCGATGTCGGAGACCCTCGTCTGGGCTGCGACGACGTCCGCGAGGCCCTTCTCCGTCACGGCTCCTCCTCTGGGGCGGTCCTGCGGTCGAGTCTAGCAGGGGACGCCGCGGCGGCCGCCGGACGATGGTCGATATGATGGGCCGACCGACCGAGGAGGAAGCCCATATGGCCCATCGCGTGACGTTCATCCCCGGTGACGGGGTCGGCCCCGAGCTCTCGGAGGCCACCCGCCGGGTGCTCGAGGCCACCGGCGTCGAGTTCGAGTGGGACGAGCAGGAGGCCGGCGCCGACGTCATGGACAAGTACGGGACGCCGCTGCCCGACCACGTCCTCGAGTCGATCCGCAGCAGCGGCGTGGCCATCAAGGGGCCGATAACCACGCCGGTGGGGACCGGGTTCCGCAGCGTCAACGTGGCCCTGCGCAAGGAGCTCGACCTGTACGCGTGCCTCCGCCCCTGCAAGTCGTACCCGGGCGTGCGCTCCCGCTACGAGAACGTGGACCTCGTCGTCGTCCGCGAGAACCACGAGGACCTCTACGCGGGGATCGAGTTCGAGCAGGGGGCCGAGGACACGAAGCGCCTGATCGACGTGATCGACGAGCTCACCGGCACGCGGATCCGCGACGACGCCGGCATCTCGATCAAGCCGATCTCGGTGACCGGCACCGAGCGGATCGTGCGCTTCGCCCTCGAGTACGCGCGGCGCGAGGGTCGCTCGAAGGTGACTGCCGTCCACAAGGCCAACATCATGAAGTTCTCCGACGGGCTCTTCCTGGAGACCGCGCGGAAGGTGGCCGAGGAGTACGACGACATCGAGTTCGAGGACCGCATCGTGGACAACCTCTCGATGCAGCTCGTCTCGCGCCCCGAGGAGTACGACGTGCTCGTCCTCCCCAACCTCTACGGGGACATCATCTCCGACCTGGCCGCCGGGCTGATCGGCGGGCTCGGCGTCGCCCCCGGAGGCAACGTCGGCGACGAGGTGGCCGTGTTCGAGGCCACCCACGGCAGTGCCCCCAAGTACAAGGGGATGAACAAGGTCAACCCGATGGCGATGATGTTGTCGGGGATGCTGATGCTGCGACACCTCGAGGAGCGGGAGGCGGCAGACCGGCTCGAGGCGGCGCTGGCGGCGGTGATCGCCGAGGGGAAGAGCGTCACCTACGACATGAAGCCCAACCGTGACGACCCGACGGCCGTGGGGACGAGCGACGTGGCCGACGCGGTCATCGCCAAGCTCCGGGGCTGAGCCCGCGGGTTGGACCAGGATGAACGAGCGTCTACCATAGGAGAACGTGAGCAGGCCCGGGTTCCTCGACCTCCCTCCCCGCGCGGACAAGCCTCGGGCCATCGGGCTGACCCACGTGCTGGACAAGGGGTCGCCGGTCTCCGAGGTCGAGGCGCTCCTCTCCGTGGCTGCCGGGTCGATCGACCTCTGGAAGCTCGGGTGGGGGACGGCCTACCTCGATCCGAGCGTCGAGGAGAAGCTCCCGCTTCTGGCCCGCCACGACATCCGGGCCTGCGTGGGCGGCACGCTCTTGGAGGCGGCCTGGCTCCAGGACAAAGCATCGGAGTGCCTCGCGTGGGCCGCGGCGATCGGGTTCCCCTGCGTCGAGGTGTCGAACGGCACGGTCGGGATGCCCCTCGAGGAGAAGCATCGCCTCATCCGCGAGGCGCGTGAGCGGTTCGTCGTCCTCTCCGAGGTGGGGTCGAAGGACCCGCGCGTCCCGGTGACGGCCGACGACTGGGCCGCGGAGGCGGCCGCAGACCTCGAGGCCGGCGCAGCGTGGGTCCTGACCGAGGGGCGCGAGAGCGGGACCGTCGGCCTCTACACCTCTGAGGGCCAGGTCCGCGAGGACGTGCTCGAGGCCGTGACCCGCGTGGCTACGCCGGCGCGCCTCATCTTCGAGGCCCCGCAGAAGTCCCAGCAGGCCTTGCTGATCCGGCGCTTCGGCCCGGAGGTCAACCTGGGCAACATCCGGCTCGACGAGGTGCTCGGCGTGGAGGCCCTCCGTCTCGGCCTGCGCGCCGACACCATCAAGGCGCCGGGCGACGAGGCGACGCCCCGGTGAACCTCGTCCCGCGGAGGTACCGCAGCGTGTCGGTGTCCGAGGTCTCGTCCCTCGCTCCCGAGGCCTTGCGCGAGCACTTCCTCGGACGGGAGGCCTACCGTAGGACCGAGTTCGTCGTGGCGCGGTCCGGCGGCGACCTGGCCCTCGTCCGCGTCGAGAAGTCGTCCGAGGAGCCGTTGTTTTCCCCGATCACCGAGGTGCAGGTGCTGGCCGGGCCGGAGGAGTGCGCGCTGGTGGAGGACCCCGACGTGGACACCGCGATCCCCACACAGCTGGGGCGCGCGGCGCTGGACCGGGCGCCCGGCGCGCGGTGCGTCGTGGTGCACGGGCGATACGAGCACCTCAGCTTCATCCTCGACCCCGCGCCGATCCCCGTCCGGGTGACGGAGGTGGCGCCGCCGCACCCTGCCAAGCTCGTGGATCAGGTTCGCCGGGTGCTGGACGTGGCCGAGGACCTCCCGCCGATCGACCTGCGCCCCGAGGAGATCGACATCGTCGGGCTGGCGGCGGCCCGGCCGTCGCCGCGCTACCTGTATCCGTGCCGAGGCGCCGGCGTCGCCCCGCCCGGCGCGGAGGTCGCCTACCTCGACCAGCGCCCCCCGAAGGAGGACTGGGTGCTGGTAGGCTGCGAGCGCTCGGCCCAGATCCACCGGTGGTTCTACGGCGAGGACGCTCCGTACGTCGAGATGTGCCCGCGCGAGCTGACCGAGCCCTCGGAGGTCCCCACGCTCACGAAGTGCTGCATGCTGGAGTTCGGCGTGGAGCGCGACGGGAACGTCGTCGTGGTGCCGTGGGGGGCATCGCTGGAGGAGATCCGCGAGGGGCTCCGGGTCCTGATGGAGGTGGCCGAGCCGGCGTGGGAGCCCGTCTGACCGACTCCGAGCTGTACGCGCACCTCTGGGGGACGCCCGAGCTCCGCGAGGTGTTCGAGGAGCGCGCCCGCCTCGGCTCGTGGATCGAGATCCTCGCGACCCTGGCCGAGGTCCAGGCCGGGATGGGGATCGTGCCGGCCCAGGCCGCAGCCGCGATCCGCGAGCGCGCGAGCGTCGACCGCCTCGACCTCGAGCGCGTCGCCGAGGAGACCCGTCGGACCGGGCACTCCACCCTCGGCCTGATCCACGGGCTCCGGGAGATCCTGCCGCCCGAGGCCGCCGAGTGGATCTACTACGGCATCACCGTCCAGGACCTCACCGACACGTGGACGGCGCTCGCGGTGCGCCGCACGGGAGAGGTCGTGTGGCGCGACCTCTTTGCGGTCGAGGGGTCGCTCCTCGACCTGGCCGAGCGGACCCGCGACGTGCCGATGGCCGGCCGGACCCACGGCCAGGCGGGCGCCCCGATCACCCTCGGGTTCAAGGTGGCCGGGTGGGCCGACGAGGTCCGCCGGGCCCTCGACCGCCTCCGCGAGGGCGCGCCCCGGTGGCTCGTGGGCCAGCTCGGGGGCGCGGTGGGCACCCAGGGGTTCTTCGGGGAGGCGGGACCGGAGCTACGGCGGCGCTTCTGTGAGCGGCTGGGATTGGGCGACCCCGGGATCTCGTGGACCTCGGCTCGGGACCGCATCGCCGAGGTCGGGACGACGATGGCCTCGAGCGCCGGCACGCTGGCCCGCATCGGGAACGAGGTGTACCAGCTACAGCGGAGCGAGATCGCCGAGCTGCGGGAGCCCTCGGGCGAGGCGACCGTGGGGAGCATCACGATGCCCCACAAGCGGAACCCCGAGGCCTCCGAGCACCTCGTCACGCTGTCGCGGCTGGTCCGCCACGGCGCGGCGGTGCTCCTGGAGGGGCAGGTTCAGGAGCACGAGCGGGACGGCCGGGGGTGGAAGGCCGAGTGGGTCGCGCTCCCCGAGGTGTGTCTGCTGACCGGGACGGCGGCCGCGCTCGCGCGGGACATGGTCGAGCGTCTGGAGGTCGACGAAGAGACGATGGCCCGCAACCTGGGTCCGTTCGCGTCCTCGGAGGTCGTGCTGGCGGCGCTGGCGCCCCGGGTCGGGAAGCATCGCGCCCAGGAGCTGCTCCAGGAGGCGCTGGCCCGCGGCGCCGGCGCCGCCGGCCTCGAGGAGGCCCTGCGGGGCCACCCCGAGCTGGCCGAGCAGATCGACGACGAGGTGCTGGCGGCGCTTCGGGGCCCGGCGACGGGCTCGGCCGGCGCGCAGGTGGACGAGGTCCTGGTGAGGATACGCCGGGCCCGCGAGGGGGACCGGTGGCCGTGAGTCGGCCCCCGAGGATGGTCCTGGCGACGCTCCCCACCCCGCTCGTGCGGGCCGCGCGCCTCGAGGAGGCGGTGGGCTCGGGCCCGATCTACGTCAAGCGCGACGACCTCACGGGGTTCGCGCTCGCCGGCAACAAGGCCCGGAAGCTCGAGTACCTCCTCGGGGAGGCGCGCCGCGGCGGCGCCGACGTCCTGGTCACGGCGGGGGGTCCCGGATCGAACCACTGCCGCGGAGCCGCCGTCGCGGCGCGCCTCGCGGGGATGGACTGCGTGATCCTGATGTACGGTCAGGAGCCCGACCCGCCGGGCGCCAACCTCGGCCTGATCCGCGGCTTCGGCGCGGAGGTGCGGTTCACCGGCGAGCCCGATCGCGCCTCCGTCGACCCCGTGATGGAGAAGATCGTCGCCGAGATGGAGGCCGCGGGCCGCCGTCCCTACCTCGTACCCCGGGGCGGGGCCACGGGCGTGGGCGCGCTGGGCTACCTCGACGCGGCCGGAGAGCTCGCCGATCAGCTCGAGGTCGCCGGCGTCCAGCCCGAGCTTGTGCTCGTGACGGCCGGGTCCTGCGGCACCCTGGCCGGCTTGCTCGCCGGCCGCGCCGCCGCCGCGCTCCCGTGGCGACTGGTGGGTGCGACGGTGAGCCGTCCGGTGGAGGAGTGCGAGGACCGGGCGCGTCGCCTGGCCGGCGAGGCCGCCGCCCTGGCCGGGACCCCCCCGCCTCGCGCCGGAGACGTCGAGGTGGTGGACGCTCGGGGCGCCGCCTACGGCGAGCCCTCCCCGGAGGGAGAGGCGTCTGCGCGGCTCGCCGCCGACACCGAGGGGCTGCTCCTCGACCACGTCTTCACGGCGAAAGGGATGGCCGCGTTCCTGGCGATGGTCGGCGACGGGCCGGCCGTCTTCGTCCACACCGGCGGCACGGTGGCCGCGATCGAGCGAGCGGGAGGAGGAGCGGCATGAGTGAGGGACACGTCGGCCCGTCCCCGGAGGCGCCGGCGCCCGAGCTGATCGAGGCGGGGTTCCGGCTCGAGGTCGCCGACGCGCCGTACCTGCACCGGGGGCTGAACCTCGCCGACATGGCGCACGTGCTGGTCCTGCTGGAGCAGGGCATCGCCCCGCCCGAGCCCGCCCGCCGGCTCCTCCGGCTCCTCCTGGAGGCCCACGACATGACCGCGGAAGACTTCCCCTACGACCCGGCCCACGGCGACGCCTACAACTCGCGCGAGCGGTTCTTCATCGAGCGGCTGGGGAGCGACGCCGGCTGGCTCCATGCCGGACGCCCCCGGCGCGAGGCCGGCCGGGTCGCCCTCCGGATCTGCCTGCGCGACCTCGTCGTCTCGCTCGTCGGCGACGCCGCCGGCTTCGCCGACGCCGTCGCCGACGCGGCCGAGGAGCACGCCGAGGTGGTGATGCCCGATCAGACCTACCTCCAGCAGGCCCAGCCCTCGACCTTCGGCCACTACCTCCTGACCTTCGCCGCCCCCTCGCTCCGGGAGACCGATCGCCTGCTCCGCGAGGACGACTGGGTCAACCGGAGCCCGGGAGGGGCCGGATGCGTCAACGGAAGCCGTCTGGCCGTCGATCGCGAGCGGACGGCCGAGCTCCTCGGGTTCCGTGGCGTGATCGAGCACACGCGCGACGCGATGTGGCAGACGGACGGCCTCGTGGCCCTGCTCTCGGGCTCGACGAGCCTCGTGAGCAACCTCAGCAAGCTGGCAGAGGACCTGGAGATCTGGGACAGCCAGGAGTTCGACTTCGTGGAGCTGGCCGGTCCGTACACGCGCTCCAGCATCCTCATGCCGCAGAAGCGGAACCCCTACGCGCTGTCGATCGTGCGCGGCGCATCCGGCGTGCTGATCGGGCGGCTCTCGGGGTTCCTGGCGGTGGTGAAGACGCCGTCGGCTCGGAGCGACAACCTGATCTTCGCCTACGGCGAGGTGCCGCGGGCGCTCGAGCTCGCCGGGCGCGTGACCCGGCTGATGCGCGGGGTGGTGGCCACGATGCGCCCCCACCCGGAGCGGATGTGGGAGTCGCTGACCCAGGGGTTCTCGCAGGCGACCGACCTCGCGGAGTACGTGATGCAGACGAGCGAGGTTGACTATCGCACCGCCTACCTCGTGGTGGGCGGCGCGATCCAGCGCGCGGCGCGGGAGGGCCTCCGGGGGATCGACGTGACCGGCGAGATGCTCGACGAGGCCGCGGAGGAGGTCGTGGGCCGGCCGCTGAGCCTCGCCGGCCGGGACCTCAGCGAGGTCCTCGATCCGCGGGCGATCGTCCGCACCAGGACCTCGCGAGGCGGCTCGGCCCCCGAGGTGGTCCGCGAGATGGCCGCCGGCATCCGAGCCGACGCGGAGCGAGCTCGGGACGAGGCGGCGCGGCGGGCGGAGGCGTACGCGGCGGCCGAGCGGGACCTGCTCAGCCTCGCTCGGGAGACGGCGGGGGGCTGACCTCGTGTGGCTCTCCGCCGGCGATGCGGTACTCGAGCTCCGGCTCGCTCCGGAGTGTGTTCGTGACGTAGCAGTACTCGATCGCCCGCTCCAGGAACCCCTCCAGCTCCTCGCGGGCGGGGTGGGTCGTGTGGACCTCGACAGAGATGCGATCGAAGCGGAGGTTCCCGTACTCGCCGCGGACGGTGACCTTCAGATCGGGGAGCGCCACGTCGCGCTTCTTCGCCGCGTGATGGAAGGCCATCGCGAAGCAGGCGGCCAGGGTGCCGAGAAGCATCTCGGTGGGCATCGGGCCGGTGTCCTCGCCGCCGTACCGCTCGGGCTCGTCGATCCGGAGCTCGAAGTCGCGGATCGGGACCCGCGTCTTGTATCCGCCCTCCCAGTAGGCGGTAACCTCCATGTCCGTGGAGTCTAACAGCGAGCCCCTCGCCCTCCCGGACGAGGTCCGCGCGGTCAACGTGGGCCTGGCCGGCTTCGGAGAGGCCGTCCGCGCCCAAGGCGCCGAGTCGGTCGACGTCGAGTGGCGGATCCCCGCCGGCGGCGACCCCGAGCTCGTGGAGACCCTCGTTCGTCTGTACGGGCCACGCTCGACCGCGATCGACCAGGCGAACGAGGAGGTCCTGAGGCGGATCGACGAGTCCGCGCCCATGCTGGTGGGGGTGGGCGCGGCGGCCGACGACGTGCCCGAGATGGGGGAGCGGACGATCCTGCACCCCGGCCCCCCGCTGCCGTGGGAGGAGCTCTGCGACCCGCTCCGGCGCTCGGTGCACGCGGCGGTGATCGCCGAGGGGTGGGCGGAGACGCCCCAGGAGGCCGGGAAGCTCGTGGCCTCCGGCGAGGTCTGGCTCGACGCCGCCAACCACCACGACACCGTGCTGCCGATGGCCACGACGCTCGGGCCGTCGGCCCCGGTCCTCCTCGTCGAGAACCCTCAGGGCGATCGCCGAGCGTTCGCCCCGATCAACCAGGGGCCGGGGGATCAGCAGTGGCTCGGGGTGGACCGTCCAGAGGCGGTGGAGCGGCTCGTGTTCCTCCGGGAGGCCGCGGGCCCGGTACTCGACGCGGCGATCCGCGCGGGCGACCCTCTGGACGTCTTCTCGATAGCCGCCCAGGCCCTGCAGATGGGCGACGACGCGCACATGCGCTCGCAGGCGGCCACGAACCTGACGATCCGCTTCCTGCTGCCGCGCCTGTTGAGCCTGGGGGACCCGAGGACGGCCGAGGTGGGGACGTTCCTGTCCGAGAACCATCTCTTCTTCCTGACGATGGGGATGGCCGCCGCGAAGGCGACGATGCTCTGGGCGGGCGAGGTCGAGGGCTCGAGCGTGGTGACGGGGATGTCCCGCAACGGGACGACCTTCGGGGTCCGGCTGCCGGGGATGGACGAGTGGTTCAGCGTCCCGGCGCCGCCGGTGGAGGACGCGCTCTTCCACGGCGACTACGGTCCCGAGGACGCGGCGCCCGACATCGGCGACAGCGCGATCCTCGAGCTCGTGGGGCTGGGAGGCGCCGCCGCCGCGGCGTCGCCGGCCGTCGCCGCGTTCGTCGGCGGGACGATGGCCGACGCGGTGGCCGCCACCGAGGAGATGGTCCGCATCTGCCTGGGGAGGAGCAACCGCTTCAAGCTCCCGTACCTGGGGTTCCGCGGCTCGCCGATCGGCGTCGACCTGCGCCGGGTCGTGGAGCTCGAGATCACGCCCTCGATCAACACGGGCATCCTCCACGCGAGCGAGGGGGCCGGGCAGATCGGGGCGGGGGTGGCACACGCGCCGGTCGAGTGCTTCCGAGAGGCGCTCCTGGCTCTGGACGCATCGCTGGCCTGAGCGTGCGCCGATCGCGCTTCATCGGAGGAGGCGCCCGCGAGGTCCTCCGGGCCGGAGATCTGGGCGAGGTGATCGCCTGGTTCCCGAAGGCCTGCTACGCGAGCTTCCCGGCGGGGCTGCTCATGCTCGTCGGGGAAGGGGTCCACCCCGGCCCGCTGTACCTGGGCCTCGACGGCGAGGTCCCCCGGATACCGATCGGCGACCCCGTCGCGGTGGGAGCCGATCGCGTCTCGGTGGGAGGCGTGGAGGTCCGCGTCGGCGACCGCACTTGGCGCGGGTGGACGCCCCGGCCCGAGCAGATGGAGGCTGGGGCCGCGGCCGCCGCGGAGGCGTCGGACGAGGGGGGGCAGCGATCGCTCCTCGATCCGGGGGCGCGCGCCGCCGCAGCGGAGGCACTGGGTTCCGGTGACCTGGAGGCGGCGGCGCGCGCCCTCGAGGGCCGCGGCCCCGGCCTCACGCCGTCCGGGGACGACGCGCTCGCGGGGATCCTCTTCGCCCGGCGGCTCCTCGAGGGCCCGGCCGCTGAGGAGCGGCTCGTCCCGATCGCCTCGTCGGCGGCCACGACGCCGATCGCGGCGGGCTTCACGCATTGGGCCGCGCGGGGTCAGGCGCTGGCGCCGGCGCATCGGCTCGTCGCGGCGGCCGTTCGCGGCGACGCCGGATCGGCGCGCGCGGCGGCTCGGGCCCTCGCGCTCGTCGGGGAGTCCTCGGGCGCCGACTTCTGCGTCGGGCTGGAGCTCGGACTCGGGTCCGGACCCTAGCCGGCCTGGAGGGGCGCCGCCGCGCGCACGACCTCGGTGTAGATCTCGCGGTGGCGGCTCGCCGACGCCTCCCAGCTGTAGCGCGCCGCGAGCGAGGGCCCGG
>Ga0268386_10002079_pt1 | contig 14069 bp, 13 predicted proteins | sample RVTome_15_FD_200260 | JGI IMG/M metagenome (GOLD analysis project Ga0268386, IMG submission 200260) | Soil microbial communities from uranium-contaminated site in the Upper Colorado River Basin, Wyoming, United States - RVT150D86... ...
CTCCTTATTTCGCAAAACCCTCCTAGTAGCGCGGCGACGTTCGGCTGCTCACCGAAGCCTCGACAGCGTCGGCGGACTCGCGAGCAGTCTTCGACCGGGCCTCGAGCTCGCATCGGTGCGGTGGGAGCGTGCTGTGCCAGCCTTGGCGCGTTGTCGTGCACGTCTGGAGACGGGTGTGTATCAGGCGCGAAGGTCGATCACGAGCGACCACCCACGGTGTCCGAGGCGCCACGTTCCCGGTCGCGCTCGACTCGGTACTGGATGAATGTCGCAAAGCGCGACTGCCGCACGCCGACGTGCTCCAGGTCGAGGGACGCCGAGAACCCCTCGAACAGGCGCTTCCCACCTCCGAGCACGACCGGGGCGACGATGACGGTCAGCTCGTCGACGATCCCGGCCTCGAGCGCCTGGCGAATGATCTCGGCACCACCCATGACGTGGACGTCCTTGCCGCCCGCGGCCCGCAGCGCGTGGTCCACGGCGGTCTCCACCCCGGAGACGAACGTGAATGCTCCGCTCTCGGGCTCTTCCTCGGGTCGGTGCGTGACGATGAAGAACGGCATGCCCCACGGGTTCTCGTCGCCCCAGTGCCCGGCCGCCTCGTAGGTCGAGCGCCCGCCGACGACCGCCCCGACCGTGGACGCAGCCTCCGCCAGCCACGCGGCATCTTCCCCGGTCGGTTCACCTTTCGGCTCGTCGTCGTACGTCCACGGCCCGCCGAACACCCAGTAGTGAAGGCGTTCGCCGCCCTCACCGAGACCCTTGCCCGGACCGTCGTTCGGCCCCGCGACGTAGCCGTCGACCGACGTCGTGATCCCTGCCAGAACCTTCGCCACCAGTCGTCACCTCTCCTCGGGATTCGTCTCTTCGTGGTACAGACGGCTCGACCGAGCAGAACTCATCGCGGCGTACCGCGGGCTGGATCCTGCACCGCGAGCCGGCGCGCGGTCGCGAGGGTTACCGACGGCCGCGACGCAGTCGCCGGGTGGGCCGTCATCCTCGGACCGCGACCCGACCGCCGCCCGCGCCTGCCGGCCCACGCTCGTCGCCGTACGTCTCGTCGGCCGCCGAAGAGCATGTCGTGCGCCGCCGGCGCGGCAAGGCGCCGCGCGAGACCCCGGGGGCTTCGGCTTCCCTGCTGACGGCGGTGCCGCCGGCAGTCGGTCACGTTCTGCCATCCTTCCGTGAGCGTCGTGCGCTTCCTCCGCACCAAGACCGAGATGCCCGCGCCCGAGGATGCCCTTCCGGGCCGGGACGATCCGATGCCGGGCGTAGGACCGCACCGGGTGCTCGGCACGCCCATCACTCCGCCGTTCCCCGAGGGCATGGAGCAGGCGATCTTCGGGATGGGATGCTTCTGGGGCGCGGAGCGGATGTTCTGGCAGGCTCCGGGGGTGCACACGACGGCCGCGGGCTACGCGGGTGGCACGACGCCGAACCCGACGTACGAGGAGGTCTGCTCGGGGCTGACGGGACACACGGAGGTCGTGCTCGCCGTCTTCGACCCGACCCGGACGAGCTACGACGAGATGCTCCGCATCTTCTGGGAGGGCCACGATCCCACGCAGGGAATGCGTCAGGGAAACGACGTCGGCACGCAGTACCGCTCGGCCGTGTACTGGACGTCCGAGGCGCAGCGGGACGCGGCGCTCGCGTCCCGAGAGCTGTTCCAGGCGGAGCTCCGGAAGGCAGGTCTCGGCGCGATCACGACGGAGCTCGCCTCCGCCACGACGTTCTACTACGCGGAGCCGTACCACCAGCAGTACCTCGCCGCGAACCCGAACGGCTACTGCGGGCTCGGCGGCACAGGCGTGTCCTGCCCCGTCGGGACGGGCGTCGCCGCGGCGGGCTGAAGCCGGCCGCGCGGGGCGACGGACTCGTCAGGCCGAGAGCGACGCCTCGAGGATCGAAAGCCCTTCGTCGAGCTCCTCCGCCGTGATCGTCAGGGGCGGCAGCAGGCGGATGACGTTGCCGTAGAGCCCGCAGGAAAGGAGCAGAAGGCCTCGCTCGAACGCCGCCGAGACCACCGCCTGTGCCCGCTCGGGCGAGCGCTCGGAGAACTCGAAGGCGAGCATGGGGCCGACCCCGCGCACCTCTCCGACGTCGGCGTGCCGCTGGGCGAGCACCTCGAGCCGGGCCCGGAGTGTCTCCCCCAGCTCGCGCGCGGCGCCGAGGAACTCCTCGTCGGCGACGACGTCGAGCACGGCGAGGGCCGCCGCGCACGAGAGCGGGTTCCCGCCGAAGGTGCCACCGAGCCCACCTGGCGGCACGGCGTCCATGATCTCCGCGCGTCCGGTGACGCCGGCGAGCGGGAGGCCGCCGCCGATCGACTTCCCGCAGACGAGGAGGTCGGGCTCGACGCCCTCGTAGTGCTCGATCGCCCACATGCGCCCCGTGCGACCCACGCCCGACTGCACCTCGTCGTCGACGTACAGGATCCCGTTCCGCTCGCAGAGCTCCTGCAAGCGGGCCGGGAAGTCCTGCGGCATGGCGACGAAGCCGCCTTCGCCCTGCACCGGCTCGAGCACGACGCAGGCGACCGTCGCCGGGTCGACGTCGGCCTTGAAGAGGTGCTCGAGGGCGGCGGTCGCATCGTCCGAGGTGACGCCGCGGTACGGGTACGGGGCGGGGGTGCGGTACACCTCGGGCGCGAAGGGGCCGAAGCCCGCCTTGTACGGCTTCACCTTGCTCGTCATCGTCATCGTCAGGAGCGTGCGACCGTGGAAGGCTCCGTCGAAGACGACGACGGCCGGTCGGCCCGTCGCCGCCCGCGCGATCTTCACCGCGTTCTCCACCGCCTCGGCACCCGCGTTCACGAGGAGCGAGCGCTGATCGCCACCTGCGCACGGCGAGAGCTCGGCGAGTCGCCTGCAGACCTCGACGTACGGCTCGTAGACGCCGACCATGAAGCACTGGTGGAGGTAGCGATCGGCCTGGTCCTTGATCGCCTCGACGACCGCCGCGTGCCGGTGGCCGGTGTTCTGGCACCCGATCCCACCGGCGAAGTCGACGTACGAGCGGCCGTCCGGATCCGTGACGCGCGCGCCCTCGGCCTGCGCAACGACCAGCCGCGGGGTCGCCATCCCCTGCGCGACGTACCGCGCGCGCTCGGCGAGGATCCGCTCCGCCGCCCGGGTCTCCGTCGGCTGCATCGCGCGATTATGCCTCCCGCGACCGGAGGCGCGATCGCGCGTGTCCGCGGGGAAGGCGTCTACGATTCGTTCGCGCCGGAGTAGCTCAGCTGGTAGAGCACCGCTCTTGTAAAGCGGACGTCGCGGGTTCGAGTCCCGCCTCCGGCTCTCGCACGAGGGCGGCCTGCGCCGGCGCTGCGCACTCCGCCTGCCGGCCGGCCGGCGCTCTCAGGCGAGGACCTGGCGTGAGGTCTGGTGCGCGATGATCTTGCGCTTGACCCGCTGCAGCGCGTTGTCGATCGTCTTCGTGTCGCAGCCGAGCTCCTCGGCCATGTCCTCGTAGGAGTTGCCCTCGAGGTAGAGCCGGAGCGCCGCCGACTCGAGCGACGACAGGCCCGTCCCGAGCGCGAACACGAGGCTCTCGAGCTCCTCCGTCGAGATGACGCACACCGACGGGTCGTCGACGCTCGGTCCCGGGAGTGCGTCGCCGAGCGTGCAGTCGCCCTCCGACTCCTGCCCGGCGGGCGTGTGGCTGAAGGACACGTAGGAGTTGAGCGGCGCGTGCTTGAAGCGCGTGGCCGTCTTGATCGCGGTGATGATCTGGCGCGTCACACAGAGCTCCGCGAAGCTCCTGAACGACGTTTCCTTGTCCGGGCGGAAGTCGCGGACGGCCTTGTACAGGCCGATCATCCCCTCCTGCACGAGGTCGTCGCCGTCGCCGCCGGCGAGGAAGTACGAGCTCGCCTTGAGGCGGACGAAGCCGGTGTAGCGGCGCATGAGCCCGTCGAGCGCGTCCGTGCTGCCGTTCCTCGCCTTCATGACGAGCTGCAGATCCTCCAGCTCGCGTTGAGCCCTCTGGGCTGGATTTCGTGCGGTCGCGGTGCGAGCGGTCATCTCGAGCCCCCAGACGGTTGGCGTCGGCGAGCGGCTTCCCCACCGGGCGGCGAACCGCTCCGACAGGCAAGCCTCACGTTGAAGTTGAGGGAGAAGCTAGCACCATCCTGCGCGCGTTACAAGTGCTTTGCGAGAACTCCAGAATGCTCGGAACATACGTTCGCCTCCACGGTGCGGCAGGCCGTACCTCCGCAGCCTCCACGCTCTGCCACCATGGAGCCATCGTGACCCGTGTGCTGATCGTCGACGACCACCCGAGCTTCCGGGCGTCAGCACGTGCAGTGCTCGAGGCCGAGGGATTCGAGGTCGTCGGCGAGGCGGACGACGGACCTTCGGCGCTTCGCGCCGTCCGGACCCTGGAGCCGGACGTCGTGCTCCTCGACGTCCAGCTTCGGGACACGAGCGGCTTCGAGCTCTGTGCCTACCTATGCGAGGACGGGCCCCGTCCCCGGGTCGTGCTCGTCTCGAGCCGCGAGGCCTCCGACTACGGGGACCTCGTCGAGTCGAGCCCGGCGCGCGGCTTCATCTCCAAGGCCGACCTCTCCGGCGACGCGATTCGCGAGCTCCTGGCTTGAGCAGGCTCACGCTCGCTCTCGCGCTCGCGCTCCTCGCTCTCGAATCCACGCTGGCCGTCTGGATCGTCGCGACGAGCGAGCAGCGAGGCACCGACAGCTTCGCGCTGGCCATTCCCGCGGGGATCGTCTTCGTCCTCAGCGGGCTCCTCGCCCTCGGCCGCCGCCCGGCCAACATGACCGGCGTATACCTGGCGGCGGTCGGGTACCTCTGGCTTCTGGCGGCGCTCGGCGACTCCGGACAGGAGTGGATCTTCACGCTGGGCGTGGCGCTCGCGGGGCTCGTGTGGGTCCCCTTCGGCGCGCTCGTGCTCGGATATCCGACCGGGCGGCTCGAGACCCGGCTCGAGCGCGGGCTTCCGATCGCGGCCGGCGTCCTCCTCACCGGCACGGCCCTGATCCGCCTGCTCGTCGACCCCACGCCGGCGCCGGACCGGTGCGAGGAGTGCCCGGAGAGCGCGATCGCGATCGCTGACGTCTCCTGGCTCGCGAGCACGGCCCGCATCGCCTCCGCGGTCGGCAGCGTGATCCTCATCTCCGTGGTGATCGGGATCTTCGCGCGCCGCTGGGGCGGCGCCAGCCCGGCGCTCCGGCGCGTGCTCTCCCCCGTGCTCGGGGCCGCATCGGCGACGCTCGTGGTCGCGGGGCTCTTCGTCATCGCCGACCAGCTCTTCCAGCCGGCGGCGGAGGACCTCCTTCTCGCCTTCTACATCGTGTTCACCACCGTTCCACTCGCGTTCCTGCTCGGCGTGCTGCGCATGCGCTTGGCGCGCTCGTCCGTGGCCGAGGTCGTCATGGCGCTCGAGAGCGGCACACCGCTTCGGGATGCGCTCGCGAAAGCGCTCGGCGATCCCTCCGTCCAGCTCGCCTACCGCCTCGAGCGGCCGGGAGGGCTCGGAGGTGGCGAGGGCTGGATCGACCCGCTCGGGCATGCCCTGCCGGACCCGAGCCCGTCGCCCGGACGGGCGCTCACGACGATCACTCGTGGTGGCCGGCGCATCGCCGCACTGACGTACGACGCCTCGCTCGAGGGCGAGCCGGAGCTCGTCGACGCCGTCACGGCGGCCGCCGGGCTCGCGATCTCCAACGATCGCCTGCAGGCGGAGTTGAGAGCGGAGATCCGACTGACGGGCGCGTTCGCCGACACGGCGCCCGCGCTCGTCTCGAACGTCGACACGCAGGGACGGCTCCTGAAGCTCAACCCGGCGACGCTCCGGGCGAGCGGCTACGAGCGCGAGGAACAGCTGATCGGCCAGTTCTTCTGGGACGTCTTCATCGACGACGACGAGCGCGAGGAGATGATCGCCCGCTTCGCGGCGGCGGCGCCCGACTTCCCCCCCGCCGAGTACGAGAACACGTTCACGAACGTTCGTGGCGAGCGGCTCGTCATCTACTGGCGCGCGACGCCCGTGCTCGACGAGCGCGGCGAGGTCGTGAGCATCGTCGCCGGCGGCCTCGACATCACGGAGCGCAAGCGGCGCGAGGAGGAGATCCGCGCGAGCGAGGAGCGGCTCCGAGCCGTCATCGAGAGCGCCCCGGTCGCCATCGTCGAGATCGACCTCGAGAGCCGCGTGCTGCAATGGAACCCGGCGGCCACGCGCATGTTCGGGTGGCCGGCCGAGGAGATCCTGGGCCGGCCGTTGCCGATCATCCCGCCCGACCGGGAGAACGAGTTCAACGACCTCCTCCAGGGCACCCGGACCGATCGCACCGTCACCGGGTACGAGACCACGCGCAGTCGCCGCGACGGCACCCTCGTGGACGTCGAGATCTCGAATGCCCCCATCCGAGACGCCTCGGGCGAGATCGTCGGCTACATGGCCGTGTTCAGCGACGTGAGCGAGCGCCGGCTGCGGGCCCAGCAAGCCGAGCGGCAGCGTGACTTCCTGCACGCGATCACGGAGGCGACGCCCAGCTTCCTGGTCGCGGTCGATCCCGAGGCGAACGTCGTCGAGCACCTGTCGAACCGCGCGTTCCTGGCCACGTTCGGGTGGCTGGAGCAGGAGATCGTGGGCAAGAACTTCCTCGGCCTGATCGCACGCGAGGACGACCACGCGGCCCGCATGGCGATCGCCAACGCGGCCAACGGATCGACCCAGCCCGAGCACGAGTCCCTCTGGTACGACCGAGAGGGGAACGAGCGGATCGTGTCCTGGACCGCGAGGGCGCTGCTCGACCCCGACGGCAGGCACCTCGTGCTGGTGAGCGGCTCCGACGTGACCGTCCGGCGTCGCCAGGAGGAGGAGATCCGTGCCTCGCGCGCGCGGCTCGTGGAGGCGGAGGACGCGGCCCGGCGCAAGCTCGAGCGGAACCTCCACGACGGAGCCCAGCAGCGCCTGGTCGCGCTCTCGGTCGGGCTGCGCCTCGCGGAGTCCAAGCTCGGCGAGGACCCGGCCGGAGCCGCATCGCTCGTCGCTGGAGCCCGTGAGGAGCTCGGCCACGCGCTCGAGGAGCTCCGCGAGCTGGCGCGCGGGATCCACCCGGCGCTGCTCACGGCCCGCGGCCTCGGGCCTGCGCTCGAGTCCCTGGTCTCGCGCATGGCGATCCCCGTCGAGCTCGAGCACCCTGACGAGCGACTCAGCCCCGCCGTGGAGGCAGCCGCCTACTACGTGGTCGCAGAAGCGCTCACGAACGTCGTCAAGTACGCGGGGGCGACCGAGGCGGCGGTGCGTGTGTCGCGGCGGGACGGGCGCGTCGTCGTGACCGTGACGGACGACGGCGTCGGCGGCGCGAGCCCGCAGTCCGGGAGCGGCCTCCGGGGTCTCGCCGATCGCGTCGCCGCCCTCGACGGCGTGCTCGCAGTCGAGAGCCCGCCGGGCGAAGGGACACGCGTCCGCGCGGAGATCCCCGTCTCGACCGACACCCGGTAGCGCCCTCCCGGCACGTCTCTAGACTCGCCCTCGATGACCCTTCCCACCGGAACGGTGACGTTCCTCCTCGCCGACCTCGAGGACTCGACGGGCCTGCAGCGCGACGAGCGGGTCGACTACCCGGTCGTGCTCTCCGCGGTCCGCCGTCTCCTACGCGAGGCGGTGGCAGCACACGGGGGCCACACGGTGGACACCGTCGGCGACGAGCTTCTCGGCGTGTTCGAGGACGCGCGGGCCGCGATCGAGGCGTCGCTCCTGGCTCAGCGGGCGTTCCGCGACCACGACTGGCCCGACCATGGCGTCGCGCGCGTGCGCATCGGGCTGCACAGCGGAACGCCGGTCTTCGGAGACGAGGGATACACGGGCACCGACGTGGTCAGAGCAGCACGCATCGCGAACGCGGGCCACGGCGGTCAGATCCTGGCATCCGCTGCGACGCTCGACGGGATCGGCGTCCAGTGTCGCGACCTCGGGCCCCATCGCATCGGGGGACTGCCCGAGACGATCTCGATCCACCAGGTGCTCGCGGACGACCTGCCTCGCGACTTCCCGCCGCTGCGGAACACCGTCGCGACGCTCGGCAGCTCGATGCGGGTCGTGCTCGCGGACGACTCCGTGCTCCTGCGCGAGGGAATCGCACGGCTGCTCACGGAGTCGGGATTCGACGTCGTCGCACAGTCGGGCACCGCGGAGGACCTGCTCCGTCACGTCGCGATGCACAAGCCCGACGTGGCCGTCGTCGACATCCGCATGCCGCCGACGCACACCGACGAGGGCCTCCGCGCCGCGCGCGAGATCCACGAGCGCTTCCCCGGTACGGGCGTGCTCGTTCTCTCGCAGTACGTCGAGGCAGGCTACGCGATGGACCTCCTCGCCGAGAGCGTCGAGGGCACCGGCTACCTGCTCAAGGACCGGATCTCGGACGTCGAGGAGTTCGCGTCGTCGGTGCGTCGTGTGGCGGAAGGCGGCTCGGCGCTCGACCCGCTCGTCGTCGGCCAGCTCCTCGGCCGCACGCGGCACGACGACCCGCTCGCCGACCTGACCCCGCGCGAGCGCGAGGTCCTCGAGCTCATGGCGGAAGGGCGCTCGAACCAAGCGATCGCGGATCAGCTCTTCGTGACGCTCCGCGCGGTCGAGAAGCACGTGACGAGCATCTTCTCCAAGCTCCACCTGCCCGCGACGACGGACGCACACCGTCGCGTGCTCGCCGTGCTCGCCTTCCTCCGGAGCTGACGCTTCAGCGCGCGGGCTCCTCCCCGCGCCGCAACCGCTCGAGGCGCTCTCGCGTCTCCGCGTCGAGCCGCTCGCCGATGCGGCCCCCCGACCCCCGCTGCTCGTGCTCGCGGTGCGTCGTCGGCTCCAGCTCCGAGAGGAAGAACCGGGACGAGACCTTGCGCACCTCCTGCCCGGAGACGCCGCGGACGGCCGCGTCGGAGGAGACCAGGCAAACGCGCTCGGCGCCGCGATGCTCGGCGGCGAGCCGCTCGAGCACGTCGTCGGCGTGCGTCGCGAAGCGAACCGCGAGCGGTCCCAGGTCCCGCTCCTCCCCCACGCCGTCGAAAACCACCACGCCACGCGCCCCCCGCAGGGCGACGTAGCTCGCGAGGGCGTCGACCAGCTCCTCGCGCCCGGAGAACGCTCCCGCGTGGAAGAGGTTCGAGCCGTCGAAGAGGTACAGGGTCGTTTCGGGCACTGCGTCGCTCCGATCTCGCACGGTCGAGCGCTTTGCTCTCGCCAAGTTACAAGGTGCAACTTGGAACGCTCTCGCGCGGCTTCGTCACAGGCCGCTACGCGGGGCTCGCGGAACGCTGGCGCCTGGCCTCGTAGAGGAGCACGGCCGCCGCGACGCTGACGTTGAGGGAGCCGACCTTGCCGGCGAGCGGGATCGAGATCACGCCGTCGCAGGTCCGGCGGACGAGCGGGCGCACGCCCGTCCCCTCGGCGCCGAGCACGAGCGCGACGCCGCCGGCGAGATCGGCACCCCAGAGCGGGATCGTTCCCTCGGCGTCGGCGGCATAGGCCCAGAGCTCGGGGCCCTTCACGTCCGCGAGGTAGCGGGCAAGGTTCGGGACCACGGCGACGGGAAGGTGCTCGACCGCCCCGGCCGAGGCCCGGCAGACGGCAGGCGTCACGCGCACGGCTCCGTGGGCAGGAAGGACGACGCCCGTCGCGCCTGCTCCCTCTGCGGCCCGGGCGACCGCTCCCAGGTTGTGGGGATCGGTCACCTGGTCGAGGCAGACGAGCAGCGGCCGCTCGCCGGCCGCCAGCTCGTAGGCGTCTGCATAGCGGAACGGCTCGCACCAGGCGACGACGCCCTGGTGGTCCCTCGTGCCCGCGGCCTCGGTGAGCACGCGCTCCGGCTTCACCTGCGCGCGCGGGCCGGCCTCGAGCCACGGGATCTGGCCGGCTGCGCGCTCGGTGACCCAGGTCTCGTGGACGTCGCGGCCGCCGCGGTAGAGCTCGCGGACGGCGTTTCGCCCGTACACGAGTTCGCGCGTCACGTGCGCGGGACGAGCCTGAAGCCGCTCGCCTCGTCGCGCGCCTCCCAGCCCGCGGCCTCGATCTCGACGCGAAGCCGGTCGGCCTCCGCGAAGTCGCGCGCGTCCCTGGCAGCCTGGCGCCGCTCCGCGAGCTCGACGATCTCGGCGGGCGCGCCGCGCTCCTCGGCGAGCGACTCGAGGCCGAAGATCGAAAGTCCGCGCCGCAGCAAGTCGTGATCGCGCCACTCGTGCATGACCGCGAGCGCCGTGGGCGTCGAGAAGTCGTCATCGAGGGCGGCCGCGAACCGCTCCCACGAGCCCTCTGGCGCGGGCTCCGACGGGTCGCGGAAGACGTCGCGGAAGCGCTCGGCGCGCGCTGCAGCCTGCTGCATCACCTCGTCGTCGAAGTCGACGGGCTTGCTCCACGCGGCGGTGAGGTGGAAGACGAGCAGCGCCTCGCGGCCCCACCGGTCGAGCACCTCGCGCAGCGTGACGACATTGCCGAGCGACTTCGACATCTTCGACTCGTCGAGCTCCAGCATCCCGTTGTGCATCCAGACGTGCGCGAACGGGTGGCCGAGGCTCCGCGACTGGGCGAGCTCGTTCTCGTGGTGGGGAAAGCGGAGGTCGATCCCGCCGCCGTGGATCTCGAACTCCTCGCCGAGGAACTTCTCGGCCATCGCCGAGCACTCGATGTGCCAGCCCGGCCGCCCCCGGCCCCAGGGCGCGTCCCACGCGGCGTCCTCGTGCGGCTTCTGCCCCTTCCAGAGCGCGAAGTCGCGCTGATCCTCCTTGAGGTCGCTCGTCTCCTGCGAGACCATCTCCTCCAGCTTCGCGCCCGACAGGCGTCCGTACTCCGGGAAGCGCGCGACGCGGAAGTACACGTCGCCGTTCGCCACGTAGGCGAGATCGCGCTCGAGGAGCTCCTCGACGAAGCGGACGATCTCGGGAATCGTCTCCGTCGCCCTCGGCTCGACGTCCGGCCGGCCGAGGCCGAGGTCGTCCGTGTCCTCGAAGAACCACGCCGTCGCCTGCTCGGAGAGCTCGCGGCTCGGGATGCCCAGCTTCACGGCCTCGGCGTAGACCTTGTCGTCGACGTCCGTGATGTTGTGGACGAGCGTGACCTCGTACCCGGAGTGCAGCAGCCAGCTCCGCAGCCACATCGCGAGCACGAACGGGCGCGAGTTCCCGACGTGGATCCGCTGGTACACGGTCGACCCGCAGACGTACATGCGGATCGGCCGCGGGGGCGGTGGCAGCTCCACCTGCGAGCGCGTCAGTGTGTCGGAGAGGCGCACGGAGCCGATCGTAGTCACGACGGGAGCGCACGAACCGTGCGGACGAGCGCATCCTCCCGCGAGAGCGCTGCGACCACTGCGGCAAGCTCGGGCCCCGTCGGCGCGCCCGTGAGGGCGAGCCTGAGTGCACGGAGGTCGCCTCCGACCGCCTTGAGCTCGCGGACGACCGAGCGGGCTTCCGCGACCGACATCCGGTCGGGTGCCGTCGCGCGAAGCTCCGTGAAGCGCTCGAGCGTCGGAACGGCGTCGGTTGTGAGGTTCGCCGGCTCGGGAGCGAGGACGAGCCGCGCGTACTCGCTCGCCTCCACGAGCGACCGGGCGCCCCGGAGCGCGGGCGCGACCTCGCGCGGTGCGCCGGCCGCGGCCGCGAGGTCCTCGTCGCTCATCGCCGCGATCGTGTCGATCGCAAGGCGTCGCAGCCTGGCGAGGTCGAGGTGCACGTCGTGCTCCGGGAGGTCGAGCTCCTCGAGGTACGCACGCACGGCCTCGGGCGGGAGGCCCTCCGCGCGCAGCTCCCCGATCGAGGCGTGCCCGTGCCGCTTCGAGAGCTTCTTCCCGTCCTCACCCAGGAGGAGACCATGGTGGACGACCTCGGGGAGCTCGCCGCCGAGCACCCGCGCGATCCGCTGCTGCACGTCGAGGTTCGGCCGGTGGTCCGAGCCGCGGATGACGTGCGTGATCCCGAGGTCGAGGTCGTCAGCGACCGAGGCCAGCTGGTAGGTCGCCGAGCCGTCCTCTCGGAGGAGCGTCGTGCCGCCCGTTCGGAGCCGCACCGAGCCGTCGTCGTCGCGAGCTGCCAGACCCGACTCGAGCGCACGGTCCGCGACTCGCGCGTACAGGGATGCGCGCTCGCTCTGACGCACAGGTCCTTCGTCGAACGGCACTCCGAGCCAGGCGAGATCTTCCAGGATCGCCTTCTCCCCGCCCGCGATCGTTCTCGAGGGGTCGGTGTCGTCGACGCGCAGGACGAGCACGCCGCCGCGCCCGTCGGCGAACCGGCGGTTCGCGACCGCGGTCAGCGCGTTCCCGACGTGGAGCGAGCCCGTCGGGCTCGGCGCGAAGCGAACCCGGACCACGTCGCTAGATCCAGCCGCGCTGCCGGTACAGGTCGAGGCCTCTCTCGAGAGCGTCCTCGATCTGCCCGAGCCGCTTGTCGTCGAGCTCCTTCACGTGGAAGCAGGACTTACCCTCGAGCAGCGGCAGCAGCTCCGGCGCGAACAGGCCGCGCCGTTCTGCGTCCGTGTACACGGGCATGTAGTAGAAGCCGACGTAGCCCTTCTGCACGATCGCGCCGGCGAAGTACACCTCCGTCCGCTTGCGCCCCGCGATCTCGAGCTCCTTCTCGGACCAGAGGTGGACGTTGCGCTTGTCGGCAGGCGTGTCGCGCCGCACGGCGAGCGGAGGCGCGTGGCGCAGGAGGACCTCCTCGATCGCGTCGAAGATTCGCGCCTGGTCGCGCGTCGAGGTCACGCGTCGATCGTAACGTGGCCCGGCTGGGCGGCGACCCGGGCGAGCCACGCGCGTATCGCCGGGTAGCCCTCGAGGTCGAAGGAGCCCTCGTGCGCGACGTGCGTGTACGCGTACAGCGAGATGTCGGCGATCGAGTACCGGTCCGCGACGAGGAACGCGAGTCCGTCGACATGTCGCTCCAGCGCGTTCAGAGCGGCGTACCCGCCGGTCAGCAGGCGGTCGCGCTGGCGCTCGAACAGCTCCGGTCTCCCGGAGTAGGCCAGGAGGAAGCGCGCGACCGCCACGAACGGCTCGTGGCTGTACTGCTCGAAGAACATCCACTGGAGGACACGCGCGCGCTCGTAGGGATCGTCCGGCACGTACTCCGTGCCGTCGCCGAAGTACCAGAGGATCGCATTCGACTCCGCGAGCGGGCGGCCGTCGTCGAGCACGAGCGTCGGCACTCGGAGGCCCGGATTCAGCCCGCCGAGGAGCTCTTCACGGTTCGAGCGCTCGACGACCGACACGTCCTCCGTCTCGTACTCGAGCCCGAGGTGCGCTAGTAGGAGGCGCACCTTGTAGCAGTTGCCCGAGACCGCCGAGTTGTAGAGAACCATCGACGAGACGCTACCGGTGCTCCGGGTTGGCGAAGTCGAAGCGGCAGCCCGCGTCCCAGAGCGCGCGCTGGTTCCCGTGCGCCGGCACGCCGCCCGCGTCCTTGAGCAGCCGCGCGACGTGGAGCACGTTCCAGGTCATGAACGTCGTGTTGCGATTCGTGAAGTCGTTGTCCGGCCCGCCCGAGCCCTCGTCGAGGTACGAGGGCCCCGGCCCCGCCTCGCCGATCCAGCCCGCGTCCGCCTGCGGCGGGATCGTGTACCCCAGGTGCTGCAGGGAGTACAGGATGTTCATCGAGCAGTGCTTGATCCCGTCCTCGTTCCCGGTGATCAGGCAGCCGCCGACCTTGCCGTAGTACGCGTACTGGCCATGCTCGTTCAGGAGGCTGGAGCACGCGTACAGCCGCTCGATCACGCGCGTGCAGACGGACGACTTCTCACCGAGCCAGATCGGCGAGCCGAGGACGAGGACGTCGGCGGCCTGGACGCGCTCGTACAGCTCGGGCCAGTCGTCGCGCTCGGCGCCGTGCTCGCGCATGTCCGGCCAGACGCCGGGTGCGAGCTCGTGGTCGACTGCGCGCACGAGGTCCACCTCGACGCCGACCTTCTCCATGATCGCGGTCGAGATCCGCATGAGCCCTTCCGTGTGCGAGACGTCGGGCGACGGCTTGAGCGTGCAGTTGACGAAGAGCGCGCGCAGGTCGGAGAAGTCCCAGCGACTCGACGCGCACAGCTCTCGTTGGAAGTCGTTCAAGGCCACG
>Ga0268386_10002080_pt1 | contig 14067 bp, 8 predicted proteins | sample RVTome_15_FD_200260 | JGI IMG/M metagenome (GOLD analysis project Ga0268386, IMG submission 200260) | Soil microbial communities from uranium-contaminated site in the Upper Colorado River Basin, Wyoming, United States - RVT150D86... ...
TTCCCCGCGGCTGGCGCTCACCTATACCGCAAACGACAACCTCACTTTCTATGGAACCGTCTCCAAAGGCTTCAAATCCGGAGGAGTGCAGATTGCGCCGGATCCCGAGAGAGAGTCGTTTGACCCGGAGACCCTGTGGAATTATGAAGTTGGCTTGAAGGCCGGCCTTCTGAACGACAGACTGCGCCTGGATGCCGCCGTCTTCTACATGGACTGGGAGGACCTGCAAGTCGCCTTCCAGGAAAACCTTATCGACGAAGACGGCAACTTCGTTCTGTTCGGCGGCACCGACAATGCGGAGGCGGCAACGTCGAAGGGGGCGGAACTGTCGGCGGCCGCCCTGATCAGCGACAACCTGCTGGTCAATTTCAGCGTCGGCTATCTCAATGCGAAATTCGACCGGTTTACTGCCCTGATCGACGGCCAGAACCGGGTTCTCGACGGCCAGACCATACCGAACTCACCCAACTGGACCCTGGCGGCGGACGCCGAGTACGGTTTCGCCCTGAACGAGTCGTGGGACGGCTACATCCGCGGCGAGTGGAACTATCGCGACGAGATCCGCGCAACGACCAGCGCGATGGTTCAATCGGGCTTTCCGTGGGAGGTGCCGAGCTACGATTTCTTCAATCTGCGCATCGGTGTGCAACGGGACAACCTGTCACTGGTGGCGTATGCGGAGAACCTGTTCGACAGCAACTACTTTACGAATGCCTATGAGAAGGCGAACACCGGTGGGTTGATCCTCGAGCCGTCGTTCAGGACGTACGGGTTGCGCGCGACCTACGAATTCGGCGCGCAGTAATGAGGCGAACTGCCGCGCCGGGGGTTCGCGCGGGGGCGGGTTAGTTTCGCGTCCGGCGCGCGTCGGCGTTCTCGAAACTCGCGGCATCGTCCGGGTCGCCCCTGCCCCTGTAGAGCGCCTTACCCGGATACGGAAATACCGGCCGGGTAAACTGCACCAGCTCCGTATCGACCGGGAATCTTCGAATCATCGAGGAAGCGTCGTGCTGCCCTTCGAGATGAGCGGCCTGCAGAACCTCGGGCGCCTCGCCGCGCTCGACCCATGCTTCCATGGCGCTGATGTAATCGATGGCAAACGCCCCGTCACCGCCGAAACAATGATGCATGCCGGGCACCATGAACAGCCTGAAGAAGTCCTCGGTGGTTTCGCGGCCGCCCATCGTCCTTTCGACCGCCTGGTAGTAATCGAGGCTGTTCATCGGCGCAATGATCGGGTCGGCCCAGCCCTGGTACAGCAGGAGCTTGCCGCCGGCCGCCTTGAACGCCCGCAGGTCCGGGTCGGACGCGGCGTACAGCGCCTCGCCCTCTCCCAGGCGTTTGTAGTCCAGGTCGAAATCGAAATCGCCGGCCTGCCATTCCGGGCCCCAGTCCGTGACCATGTAACGCATCGAATCGATTCCCGAACCGCCGGCCGGCGGGCCGTCGCCACTTCGCGGCAGGAAAATCGACCAGCCGCGCTCCGATCCCGGCTGGAGGCCCGCGCCCGGATACAACTTCGCGCCTGCCAGGTTTGTCGGCCCGGCGTAGATCCGGAGGGCAGCCTCCATTTTTGACGCGCTCAGGCAATCGCTGCTCTGCCCTTCCCGGCAGGCGAGAGTCTGCGGATCGAAAGCGGCGGCAAGCGGATCGCCTATCACGCCGTCTTCCAGTCCATCGTCGGCATCGCTCGCCGCAACGGCCGCGCGGTGCAACAGATCGAGGTCTGCCGCGGTCAGGACCGGCGCACCGTTCGGGTCGGCCAAGGTCTGCAGGTTCCAGATGAAATCGAGCGAGGTACCTGCCTGGCTGACCACCGGCGCGCCGACGATGATGCCGTCGAAATCCCACGGAAATCGCTGCGCCTCGATCAGCCCCTGGCGGCCGCCCGTCGAGCAGCCCATGTAATAGGATTTCTCCGGCGCCGCCGCATAGAAGCGTTGCGTTATGGCCTTCCCCGACACGGCGGTTCGGTGGGTGGCGCGAAATGCGAAGTCGACCTTTGCCTCGAGGCGGCGGTACGCCCACAGCCCGTCGCCCGGTGTGCCCCGGTGTCCCAGATCGGACACGATGCAGGCGTAGCCTTTACTCAGCGGATAGTTGCACTCCTCGGCCCAGCGCGAGCCGGCCGCGATGCCGCAGTGGCCGGTGCAGCCCGCGTAGAAGAACTTGCCGTTCCAGCCGTCGAGGGGCAAACGCAACTCGTAGCCGATGTTCGGCGCAATGTAACCCTGAGCGCGGCAATGAGCGCGGAACCCGGCGCTCCCAGTCACGACGCGGGTGTCCGTCACCTGCGTCGGCGCGTCTGCAATTCCGGAGAAATCGGCGTAGCGCAACGCCTCGCACTGCGCCGCGGCATCGGTCGCGCTCGCAGGGCCGCCGTCCGCCGCTCTTGCCAGGGTGCCTGTCCCTGAAGAAAAGGTCACTGTCCCCAAAGCAAAGGTCACTGTCCCCAATGCCAGCGCCCGGAGGGCATTCATTATCGTCCCCCCGCGGCGAGGTCGAACAGCTCTTCCCGGACCAGCGCCGGCGGGATGGCGCCGACGCGGAGCAGCCGGTCGTAGAAATCGCTCAACGGTTTCGGCTCGCCGAAAGCCGCGAAATAATCGTCGCGGATGGCGGCAATTTCCTGCATGCCGATCAGGTAGCCGAGCACGTACGTCGGACGGCGCAGGTACATGCCGACTTCCAGCTCGGCGGAATAGCGATCGAACCGCACCTGCTCCACGAGGAAATCGACGGCCTCTTCGAAATCGATGCGCCCCGTGTGCAGCTGCGAGTCGAGGATCACGCGGGCGGCGCGCCACAGCCGGTTGCGCAACTGGGTCAGGCGCACGTCGTCGCCCTCGAGGAATCCGAGCTCAAACATCAACTCCTCGCAGTAAAGGCCCCAGCCTTCTGAGAAAATCGACTCGCGCACCACGTTGCGCAGCAGGTTCGGGTTCTCCTTGATCTTCAGCGCCTGCACGTGGTGTCCGGGATAGGCCTCGTGCACCGCAATGATCGGAATCCACGACAGGTGGTGCGAGCGCAGGCGCTCGGCGCGCTGTTCGGGGCTCATCCAGTCCTCGATCGGTGTCAGCACCAGGCGTCCCAGCAACCCTTCCTCGAAGGGTCCCACGCTGTCAAACGTGCCGTAGGGCGAGGAGCGCCGCATGGCCGGCGGCGTGTCGACCGTGATCACCCGCTCACCCTTCGGGAGCGTCACGACGCGGTGGTCGATCAGGAAGTGGCGCGCCGCGTCGATCTCCTTCTGGTACGCCTGTTTGAGACCGTCCGCCGTCGGATGCTCGTTCTTGAGGTCCTCGTACACTTCGACCCACGGTTTGCCCGGATCGATTCGTTCCGCGACCTGCTGCGCCAGTGCCCCGGTCTCCGCAAATGCCTTGCGGCCCCGCTCGAGCATCGCGTCCGCGTCTTCGTCGAGAAACCAGCCGTTCTGGATGATGTAATTGTAGTTGTCCTCGCCGAGCACCCAGCTGCCGTCCGAGGCCGGCAGCAGATCGTCTTCGAGAAATGCGCGGTACGACTCGAGCGCCCCGCTCGCGTCCTGTATCGCCGCTCGCAGCTCTTCGGCCGCCCCCCCTGCTTCCGCGACCACCGCGGGCGCGCCTTCACCGAGGGCACTCAACAGTCCCTCGGCCTGGAAAATCGCCTCCTCGGTGAAGCGTGCCGGCGGGTGCCGGAGATTCCGTCTGCCGTGATCCAGTCTTTCCGGCAGCTGCTTCAGCAGCACGGTGAGCTTCGCGGCGCGTTCGGCCGCCGCGCCGGACGACGCGGGCTCCAGCGCCATCCCGATCTGCCTGGACGGCAAGTAGATCGTCGGGTCGTTTTCCCAGGGGCGCCGCGCCTCGGCGCTCCGGATCGATGCCTTGAGCAGGCCGATCAGCAGGCGGCGGTCGATATCCTGCCCGGGGGACAGAGTGTCAGCCGGTACTGCGAGAAGCTCGTCGAGCAGCTCGCTTTGCGACGCGATTTCCTCGCCGAAGGCTGCCGCGGAAACGTCGGGGAGTCCCTCGTTCCGCTCGTCCTCCCGGGTCATCTCTATGTAGCGCTCGGCCAGGCTGCGCAGTTTGTCATTCGCCGGGGCAGCCGCCTCCGCAGGAGACTGGCCCGACAGCAGCGCCATCAGCACGATTGGCAGTGCGCTCGACAACAGGGAATTCCGCATCATTCGCACGTCCTCATCCTTGCTGCGCCAGCACGTCCTCGGTCCCGGCCGCCACGGGAATCGTCTCGTGATACACCAGCGCATCGAGTTCGCGGATCGGGATGCCGGTCATGTCGTGCAGGTTCAGGTAGCCGATCGCCGCCGGCCATCAACCGGTCCTCACGGTTCCACAGGGTCCGAGTGGGACAGAAAGTTGATGAGCGACAGCTTTCCGTCCTCGACGATCGCGTAACCCATCACGTGCGACAGCCTGTCCACGCCGTTCTCGCGCGCCCTGATCAGGTGATACGTGAATATCTTGCCGCCTTCGCGGAAGCCCTCCTCGAATGGCAGCACGATCTCGACCGACTCTGTCCGCTGCTGGATGCCCCTGAAGTGTTCCGCCATCGGATCGAGCCCCTGCACGAGCACGACGTCGTTCACGATGATCCGGGCGTCGTCCGTGAAGTAGCGGCCGAAGGCCTCCCTGGTAAAGCCGTCTTCGTTTTTTATGGCCTCGTTCCACCACGCGAACATGTCCACCAGTACGTCGTTCGTGCCGTCGTCGGCCGATGCGGCCGTCGTGGCGAGCATGAATGCAAGAATGAAAAGCGTGCGCTTCAACATCGGACCACCTCGACGGGAACACCAGGACGTTGCGCAGACCGCACAGCGATCGGCCGACACACCGCGATTCAATCTATAACAGCCTTCGAGCGCCGTTCAACGCGCCCTTTGTTGCGACGACTGCAACGAACTGCCGCACGTTCGGCAGGCGAATCGCGACAAGCGGAGATGTTGCCGGCACCGCAACGAAATTTGTAGTGCAGACTATTGACCGCGTCGGCGGTGAAAGCCTGAATGGGCAGCCTTAATATAAGGTGTTGATAGTGCCCCGAGGAGCCTCTGCGGAAGCCGGGTTCGTTCGTCCCTGGCACGAGCAGGCGTGCCGTCCGGGGGTGTTCCACAAAGCGAGTTCGCGAAGCGGTGTTTGAGCGACTGGAATACCCCCGGACGGCACGCCTGCGGCGTCAAAGTAACGTTTGCCCGGAAGCTCCCCAGCGACCAACCAATAAACGGGAAAAGCCAATGAAACTACTTCGAGCCTCCGTAATTTTCGCCTGCTGCCTGCACCTCACGACACTGGTCAATGCCGCGGAACCGGACGCGGTGAAAGCTATAGTCGGTGCAACGGTCGTGGATCTCGACGGCGAATCGAACCTTCGGGACGCGGTCGTGCTCGTGGAAGGCGAGCGAATCTCGGCGATCGGCGCTCGCGGGGACGTTTCGATTCCCGACGGCGCAAAGGTGATCGACGCCACGGGGACGTGGCTCATTCCGGGAATGATGAACATGCATGTGCATCTCGGCCTCGTGCTGCCCGGCAAGATGGAGGCCGAGCTGGCGAACGAATCCGAAGCCGAACTGGCGCTGCGCATGGCGGCGGCCGCGAGAGAGAGTCTGCAGGCCGGAGTCACCACGATCCGCCTGCCCGGTGACCAGAGACACGGCGACCTGGCCCTGAACCGGGCGATCGAAAAGGGACAGGCCGATGGGCCCCGCATCTTCAGCGCCGGTGAATCGCTGGTCATCACCGGAGGGCATGGTTCGGAGAAGGGCAAAACCTACAGCGACGGCCCTTACGAGCTGGTAAAGGCGGCACGCCGCGAGATCAGCGCCGGCGCATCGTGGATCAAGATCCTGATCTCCGGGGGGATCGCCACGGACGGCGGCGACATCGCCGAAGCACTGATGACGCCCGAGGAGATAGCCGCCGTAATCGATGCGGCGCACCGCTTCGGCGCCAAAGTGGCGGCACACTCGGGATCCGCGGCGGCGACGAGTATCGCCGTCGACGCTGGAATCGACAGTATCGAACACGGATACTTTCTCGACAGGGAAGTGCTCAGGAAGATGAAACGCGCCGGGACCTGGTTCGTGCCGACGATCGTGGTGAGCCAGCCGGCGACCGCGCCGTTCTTCGAAAGAATCGGCTCGCCGGAGTGGTACCTGAAACGCCGCGATTCCGTGGGCAAGGTGCACTGGGACGCGCTGCAGATAGCCATCGAGGAAGGCGTGAACATCGCGTTGGGCACGGATCAGTTGCCGTCCGAGCCGAATGACGGCACGACCGCGACCGCCAGGGAAGCGCAGTACTACGTGGAAGCCGGGATGACTCCCCTGCAGGCGCTGCGGGCGGCTACCATCGAACCGGCGAGGATGCTCGACGCATCCTCCGATATCGGTTCGCTGGAAGCCGGCAAGTATGCCGACCTGCTTGCGGTGGACGGCGATCCGGCCCGGGACATAACGGCGCTGCGCAACATCCTTCTCGTCATGAAGGGCGGCAAGGTGTATCGCGACCTGCTCGAACGGTGACGTTGCAGGAGCCCGCCATTGCGGGCGACCCCCCGGTTTCGCCAATCGCCGCGCGGGTCGCCCGCAATGGCGGGCTCCTACAGCTTGTCGAGAAAGTAGTTCGTTATCCGGGTAAATACGTGTAGCTGCGCATCATCGATGCCGTGGTGCCGGTTCGGGTAGACCAGCATGTCGAACTGCTTGTTGTGCTCGATCAATGCGTTCGCAAACTGCAGCGTAAAGGCAAACTTCACGTTCTCGTCCCCGCTGCCGTGGATGAGCAGAAGATCGCCCTCGAGCTTGTCGGCGTAATTCAGCAGATTGACTTCCCGGTAGCCCTGCGGGTTCTCATCCGGCATGCCCATCCAGCGTTCGACGCCCACGGCCTGGTAGCGCGACAGGTCGATGACGGGCGCGACACTGACCGCGGTTTTGAAATGCGGCGCGCCTTTCGTCATCAGGGCGCAGGCAAGATAGCCGCCGCCGCTCCAGCCCCAGAAACCCAGACGCGATGCATCGACGTAGGGCAACGATTTCAGATACTCGAGGGCTTCCAGTTGATCGTGGACCGCGTACTTCGCGTAATGCCCGTAAGTCAGGTTCTTCGCTTTCTTGCCCCGGCCGGCCGTCGTGCGGTTATCCAGGCTGAAAATGATGAATCCCTGTTCCGCCATGTAGCGATGCCATAAGTCCCATTCCGCGCCCCTCCAGTTGCCCCAGCGATTCATCACCACCTGCGAGCCGGCATTGCCGTAACCGTAGCCGATGACCGGATATTTTTTTCCGGGATCGAAGTCGCTCGGCTTGATCATCGATGCGTTGAGTACGATTCCGTCACTGGTCTCAATCTTGACGAACCCGGGATTCGGGACAGCGTACTTTGCGAGGGCTTCGGCCGTGCTTGCTTCCAGTATCCTCACGGCTTTCCCGGAAGCTTTGCGAAGAGTGACGACCGGCGGGGTACGGGCACTGGAAAACGTCTCCAAGACGTGCGTGCGGTCGGGCGAGAAATTCCATTCGTACCATCCTGGCGGCCCCGAGACCTTCTGCAGGTCCGAACCGTCGAGACGCACGCGGTAAACGTGTTGATCGATGAATGAGCCCTTTTTCGCGTAGAAGTACAGCCAGCCTTCTCCTTCGTCGACCGCTGCAAGCGAGGTGATCTCCCAGTCTCCCCGGGTCAGCGGCACCTCATCTCCCCGGAAGTCGTACAGATAGGCGTGGCGGTAGCCGCTTTTCTCGGACGTCCACACAAATCTCTCCTGGTTCCCGAGAAACATCAGATCGTCCGTCGTGTCGACCCACGCCGGATCGGTATCGGTAACGATGACTCGCGTTTCTCCGCTGTTCGTGTCGCCCAGCAACAGGTCGAGTGTCTTGTGGTCCCGCGACAGGCGCTGAATCGCCAGCGTTTGCGATGATCCGGCCCAGTTTATGCGGGGAATGTAATCGTCGACATTGTTGCCGATATCCATCCAGGTCGTGCCGCCGCTCTCGAGATCGAAGACACCAATCCGGTTGACTGCATGCTTTTCGCCCGTGTTGGGATATTTGAGCGCGCGTACTTCGTTGTAAGCCCCTAGCTCGTCGATCATGTAAAAGACCTTGACGTCGGTTACGTCAAGGCGCCAGAACGCGATCTTGCTGCCGTCCGGCGACCAGTGCCAGGCATCCACGGATCCGAACTCGCTGCTGCCGTAGTCGAAAATCCCGTTGAAAATGTCCGCACTGCCGTCGCTTGTGACCGCCCGCGAGGATCCACCGGCCACTTCAGCGACGTAGATGTCGTTGTCGAAAACGTAACCGACGTGCCGGCCGTCCGGTGACAGCTGTACATTTCGCAGCGCGGTCCTGTCGTCCGCCAGCGGCCGAAGCTCTCCGGTTGCAATCTCGTACAGATAATGCGGAGCCTCCACCACGTTGTCCCAGGTGACCGTTTCCGGGCCTGTTATCAGCAGGAAGCGGCGGTCATTCGTCCATCGATACCGGCTCATGCGCACGGGGTTACCGTCGAAGGCCAGCGCGTCTCCGGCAACGACCAGGCGATTGGCTGCCGACGCGGCGTTCTGTTCGTAGATGTCGAGAAGTCCGGAGTCCGGGTTCTGCTCGGTAAAGGTGAAACCGGAGCCGCTCCACTGCAGGTTCTCGACGGTCCTGTTCTGCAGATCCGGGGTTGCAAAAATGGCTTCCAGACTCAGCGGCTGTTTCTCCGCAAAGCACGCTGCCCCTCCGAACAGCGACGAGACGCTCATAACGGCCAGTAATGCCTTCACACTCATGCTCCGCTCCCGGTGAGATCCCAACGAATAATGCCCGACTCATAATTATGGGTTATACCGGCAGACTTCATGATGACTAACCGAGCGACGATCGTTGCATCAATCGCAACAAAATAATCTGGGTGCGCGATATCAGCGTCCGATCGGCGCACGGGGCCGGGAAGGTTTCATCGGCGGCCGCATCCACCGCGGACGCGCGGACGCAACCGCTCGTCACGCAGCCGGCAATGAACAGCGTGTCGACGCCGAGAACGTGCAACTGGGATGCCAGGCTGGTGCCGAAGAATGCGGAACCGTACTTCTTGCTGATGACGATGTCGTCGGCGGTGCGCGGCAATCGGTGGTCGATGTCGCACCATTTCGAGCCTTTGGACAGCACCGCGATGCGTGGCGTTTTCAACGCCATCAACATGGTCGGAACATCCTGCGGCAGAAACTCGACCGTGGTGAATATCACGGGCATTTCACAGTCAGGAACCGAAAGCACCGGATGCGCCGCATTCCGTGCCCGTTCGTAATGGCCCGGCCCATCACATAGTCGATCACCGATGCGATAGCCATTCGCTTTGGAGATAAGTGAGCACGACTCCGTTGCGCACGATGCAACGAACAACGGCATTCTGCGTGATTGCAGGCAGAGCAGGCGCACCGTACGCTGAAATGGCCGTGAGAGGAGGTTCCAGGAATGAGAACGTATTTCGCGCTATGCCTTGTTATCTTTGCGCTGTCTGCGGGGAGTGCACGAGGCGAATCGAATCTGCTGATCGAGGAGATGACCTGGGAAGAAGTCAAAGCCGCGATCGATTCAGGTACCGACACGGTCATCATCACCATCGGGGCCACCGAGCAACACGGTCCGCAGATCGCGCTGGCCAGTGATTCCATTACCGGCGATTACCTCGCGTCAGAAATTGCCAAACGGATCGGGCGAACATTGATTGCGCCGAGCATCCGCGTGGGCGTGTCTCCACACCATATGTACTTCCCGGGTACGATCACCATTCGCAGCGAAGTCATCACCCGGCTCGTCATCGAATACGTTCACAGCCTGGTCTGGCACGGATTTCGGCACGTAGCAATCATTCCTACCCACGGCGGTAACTTCTCAACCGTAGCCGAAACCGGCCGCAGGCTTTCGCTGCTGTATCCCTACCTCAATATCATGGCTTTTTCGGATGCCGATGGTTACATCAATGCGCTGAAATCTGCTTCGGATCGCATCGGCGTCCCGCTGGACGTCGCTGGATCGCATGCAGGAATGTCCGAGACCGCGATGGCTCTGGCCAGCAGGCCGGATCTGGTGCGCATGAATCGCGCCCAAGCGGGATTCATGGGCGATGCCTACGGCGCCGGTGACAAAATGAACCTCGAAGGGACGCCAAGTGTAAGCTCCATCGGCGTATTGGGAGATCCAACGGCCGCTACAGCCGAAGCCGGGCGTGCGTACCTGGATAGCCTGGCAACCCTTCTGGCCGGCTACGTGCAAGAAAACCGCTCGCAGTGGAAGCCGCCATCCTCACCGGAATTTCCGAAAGGCGGTCTTGCAGAGCCGGAGGGCGATTTTGCCGAAGGAATCCGCGCCCGGCGCAGTGGTGATTTCGCAGCGGCGCAGGCGTTTTTCGAATCCCGTCTCAAGTCCGAGGCGGATCAAGCCGAAGCTCGCCTCCAGTTGGCGCGGACGCTCATTCTCAAGGGAGAGTATGCGGAGGCTGCCGCAATGGTCACGCGAGTGCTCAGCGGTCCCAACATGCGTGCCCGCGCCCTGGCAAACGATGAACTGGCGTTCATCAGTCTATACCAGGGACGTTTCGAGGACGCCATCCGGCACAAGGCAGGGGCGGGAGAGATCCTGGCCAGCAGCGGTGGCTCCAACGAAGACCTGGCCAGGAGAAACCTCCAGATCGGCTACATCCGGACGGAGATCGGAGAATACGACGGCGCGCGTGCCGCTTTCGTCAAGGCGCTGGAGTTCATGCCCGAAACGGGACCGTTCAATCTCGACATCCGGCACCTCGCGGCGCTCGTCGATATGAAGCAGGGGCGTCTTCACAAGGCCGACAATACGCGCAGGGAAATTGGCGAGGCGGCGTTCCAACCCGGACTCGAAGCGCAGATGCGGCGATTCTATCAACTGGACGCGGAACTCCGGATGGCCCTGGGGCATCCCGCTGACGCCCTCATCAGTTTGCCCCGCGCGATTGAAATCTATGACCACCCGCTCTACCGCGAAGCCCAGGCGCGAGCCTTTCTGCTGCTCGATCAGCTCGATGAGGCCGAGGATACGTTGCTGCGCCTCGTCAATTTGACGGATGCAAGGCTGGACGTCCCGATCGTTTTTGTGCGGGCTCATTACTACCTGGGAACCGTCTATGAACGACAGGGCAGAAACGAGGAAGCAGAGCAGATGCATGCCAGGTTCCTGGGTTTCTGGGGTGATTCCGAAACGCCGATTCCCGAAGTTCAAAATGCGCGCGAGGCAATCTCCAGGTTGGCTGATCGTGGATGAAAGGAAAATACATTCCGTGCAGGCCCGAGCAGGCGGATGACGATCGATACGGTATCGCGCATGGATTCTCATCGCTGGGCACGATAAGCGATCTCAATCCTGCGGGAGAACGTGTCCGTCGTGCACAAAGCGGGCGTGAAGATTGCGGTAGGAACCGACGCCCGCGGACCGGTCGGCTACAACTTCCAGGGATACAACACACCCTCCCCGTCGTGGGCCGGGGGCGCCGAAACATCAACGACTGTCAGCAAAGTGTTGCGCTCAGGACAACAAACTAATTCGATACTAATCATTGTTCTGGCCCTGCGATCCGATAGCATGGTTCCGCAGGACTTGCGACTGTCCAGCTGCGCAGGAGCCCTGGCTGCAAATTGCTATCGCAAACACTAAAGGCACAAAAACATGCGAAACAGCACATGTAAGTATGCAGGCATTTTCCTCGCCTTTGTTCCGGCGGGCGTGCTCCATGCGCAGGAGAGTTCATCCGCTTCTGCGATCGAGGAGATCGTTGTGACTGCCAGCAAACGCGGCAGTCAGCTCATCCAGGACATTCCGATCACCGTCCAGGCGATTTCCGGCGACCGGCTGGAGGAAATCGGGGCACTGGATTTCAACGACTACTTTCGGCTGGTTCCCGGCCTCAGCGTCAACGACCAGGGCCCGGGACACAAAACCTACATAGTCCGCGGCATCAGCTCCGCTGGTGCAGGCACGGTCGGCCTGTACTTCGACGAAACCATCGTAACCGGCGAATTCCTCTCTTCCGAAGGTGGCCGACAACCCGATATCAGACTGTTCGACATGGAGCGGATCGAGGTGCTGAAGGGGCCCCAAGGCACAACATTTGGATCGAGCTCCCTCTCCGGCACCATGCGCTGGATCCCAAACTCCCCGGATCTCTCCGAATTCGGCGCCGAAGTGGGTGGCACCCTGAGCAGCACTACGGATGCCGATTTCCCGAGCTGGACGGTGAATGCCCTGGTCAACGTGCCGCTGGTGACGGATCGTTTCGCGATGCGTCTCGCGGCCACCGCGATCAACAAGGAGGGGTATATCGACACCCGCTTCGCCGAGGGCGTCAACAATGACCAATCGGAGGCCATCCGCGCGATGTTCGCGTTGCAGGCCACCGACAATCTCTTGCTTTCATTCATGGCCATGATGCAGAACTCCGAGACCGATGGCCGCAGTGGTCACATGGATCTGTTGCTCGATATGCCGGCCAGCCCGTCCCTGAATGGCGGTCCGGCGCCGAGTGACCATTGGAACAACGCCCTCAGCGTGGAACCCTTCGACGACGACATTGAGCTGTACAACCTCAAGGGGGAATACACGGCTGATTGGGGCACCATCACGGCCACCACTTCAATACTCGATCGCAAGACGGATTACTTCCGGGACGCATCCGCTGAAATCGAGATCATCACCGGCTTCACGTTTCCCGCGGATGGTTCGGGCCAGACCACCATCATCCAGCCGCAGGACCGCAAGCTGACTTCCGGCGAGCTGCGCTTCGCGTCGGAGTGGGACGGACCGGTTCAGGTGCTGGTCGGAGGGTTCACGCAGAAGGAGGAACGCGACTTCCAAAGTGCCGTCATCACCGTCGATGCAGCCACGGGCGAGGTTACCGACAGCTCGATGGCCCTGCTCGACCGCTTGGTGTACACGGAAATCGTTGAAGTCGCGGCTTTCGGTGAGCTGACCTGGCAGGCGACGGATCGCCTGGCAGTGACCGGCGGCGCGCGCTGGTTCGAGTTCGAGCTGGACGAACAGGCCACGGCGGTGACCGGTTTTCCGGGAACGCCCGGCAGTGGTCCCGGCAACCCGCTCTCGTCCGACGAGAGCGACACCATCTTCAAGCTCAACGTGGCGTACGATTTCACCGACGACGTCCTGGGCTACGCGACGTTCTCGCAGGGTTATCGCGCGGGTGGAACCAACGACCAGACAGCTGCCAGCCTCGCAGGCGTCGAGATCCCCGCAGGCTTCGGTTCGGATTCGGTGAACAACTACGAGATCGGCCTGAAAAACACCCTGATGGACCGCCGACTGGTGTTCAACGCCGCGGCATTTTTCATGGATTGGACGGATATACAGGTCGTACGGCGAGCAATCGCCCCGGGCGGCCTGCAGTTCGCCTATCGGGGCAATGGAGGCGCGGCCGAAGTGACCGGTCTCGAGGTTGAATTGCAGGCCTATCCTTCTGATGCCCTGCAGCTGGGCGCGACAGTCGGCTATACGAAGGCTGAATTGACCGAGGACCTGCCGGTTGCCACCGACGGCCTGGCCGGGGACGAGCTCCCTTATGTGCCGGAGTACAGCTTCAGTCTCACCGGCCGCTACGAGTTTCCGGCCTTCACCAGCCTGGGCGGGACGGGTTTTATCGGCGGTGACCTGACGTTCCAGGACGAACAGGTCAACCGGTTGCGGCCCACCGACCCCACCTATCGCGAAATCGACAGCTACTCGGTCGCCAACCTGCGGATCGGAGTCGATGGCGACAGCTGGTCGGCCATCGCCGGGGTGAACAACCTGTTCGACGAGGACGAGACCACTGCTTATACCTTTAACGGCAACAGCCAGCCTAATGTCGGTTTCGTGCCCCCCGGCGAGGTTCGGCCCTGGCCGCGCACCTTCTTCGTCAGCCTGCGCTGGTCGTTTTGATGCGCCGGAAGATCGTGACAGTTTGCTAGGTGTGAGCGTCAGCGGAGCGATTCCGGAAGGCAGCATCGAAGTCGTCTCCGACCACGATCCCGACGACATTCGGCTGCGAC
>Ga0268386_10002081_pt1 | contig 14062 bp, 11 predicted proteins | sample RVTome_15_FD_200260 | JGI IMG/M metagenome (GOLD analysis project Ga0268386, IMG submission 200260) | Soil microbial communities from uranium-contaminated site in the Upper Colorado River Basin, Wyoming, United States - RVT150D86... ...
GGCTCATGTAGATCGTCGCCGCAGTGACCAGCAGTCCCTGGTTCGTGCAGATGTTGGAGGTGGCCTTGGAGCGGCGGATGTGCTGCTCGCGGGCCTGCAGCGTGAGCGAATAGCCGGTGCGGCCGTCGAGGTCGACGGTGCGGCCGACCAGGCGCCCGGGCATCTGGCGCACGTGCGCCTTGCGGCAGGCAAGGAAGCCGAAATACGGCCCGCCGGACGACAGCGGCACGCCGAGCGGCTGGCCCTCGCCGCAGGCGATGGCCGCGCCCTGCTCGCCCCACGCAGACGGTGGCTGGAGCAGCGCGAGACTGACCGGGTTCACCACGCCGATGACCAGCGCGCCCTTGCTCGTCGCCCAGTCCGTGAGCGCGGCGACGTCCTCGTAGCGGCCGAAGAAGTTGGGCTGCTGGATCACCAGCGCCGTCACGTCCTCGTCGGCCCAGCGCTCGAGCGCGGCGGGGAGGATCGTGCCGCCGTCGGCGCAGTACGGCAGGCTGTCGAATATCAGGCCCTGGTTGCCGCAGACCGTTTCGGCAACGCGCCGGTACGCCGGGTGCACCGTGCTCGGCACGAGGATGCGCGCGGACTTCGAGGCGCGGTTGGCCCGCACCGCCATCAGGCAGGCCTCCGCCAGCGCGGACGCGCCGTCGTACATGGACGCGTTGGAAACGTCCATGCCGGTCAGCGCCGCAATCATCGACTGGTATTCGTAAATGAGCTGCAGCGTGCCCTGGCTCGCCTCGGCCTGGTACGGTGTGTAGGCGGTGTAGTACTCGCCGCGGGTCGTGATCTCCCACACGGCCGCCGGGATGTGGTGCTCGTAGGCGCCGGCGCCGATGAAATTCAGCTGGCCGGCGTCGCGCGCCGCGCGCTCCCGCATCAGCCGCTGGATTTCCATTTCCCCCAGCGCCGTGGGGACGCCCTTCAACTCGCCGACCTTCAGCGAGGCCGGGATCTCGTCGAACAGGTCGTCGAGACGGGAGACGCCGATGGCCTCCAGCATCTCGCGCAGGTCGGCTTCAGTGTGCGGGATGAAAGGCATTGCTCACTCCGCCGCGCGGCTGCCGGCGCGGCTCATTCCTCGAGGCTGGCCGTGTAGCCGGCCGCGTCCATCAGCCTGCCGAGATCGCCCGCCGAGGCCGGGCGGAGCTTCATGATCCAGCCGGCGCCGTAGGGATCCTGATTGATGAGCTCGGGCTGATCCGCGAGCTGGGCGTTGCCCTCGACCACCTCGCCGCCGATGGGCGCGTACACGTCGGAGGCGGCCTTTACCGACTCCACCGTCGCGCAGGCGTCGCCCGCCTTCACGCTGCGGCCGGCCTCCGGCGTCTCGACGTAGACGAGGTCGCCCAGCGCATCCTGCGCGTGGTCCGTGATGCCGATCGTCATCGTGCCATCGCCTTCGTCGCGCAGCCACTCGTGGGACCGGGTGTATCTCAGATCGGCGGGAACGTTGCTCATCGCTGCCTCTCTCGCTGTGGCCGGCGCAGGCGCCGGTGGGACGACGGATAATTCTAGTCGGAGCTTCGTGGGGAACGGCTAGTCCAGCTCGATGCGCGCCTTCCCCAGGCGCACGAACGGCGGCCGGACGACACGCGCCGCGAGCAGCCGGCCGCGCACGTCGACCTGCACCCGCTCGCCGCTGCCGGCCGGCACGCGCGCAAAGGCGATGGAGCGGCCGAGCGTCGGAGAAAAGCCGCCGCTGGTGATTTCGCCCTCCCCGATGCCCTCCACTACCACCCGCTGGTGGCTGCGCAGTACGCCCTTGTCCTGCAGCAGGAGACCCACCAACTTGCGCAGCGGCCCGGAGTCACGCTGCGCCTCCAGCGCGCGGCGGCCGATGAAGTCGCGATCCGCGGGTTCCCAGGCCACCGTCCAGCCGAGGCCGGACTCCAGCGGCGACGAGTCCTCGTCCATGTCCTGGCCGTAGAGATTCATCCCGGCCTCGAGGCGCAGCGTGTCGCGCGCGCCGAGCCCGCAGGGCGCCGCGCCGGCCTGCTCGAGGCCGCGCCAGAAGTCGGCGGCCCGGGCGGCAGGCAGGATGATTTCCCAGCCGTCCTCCCCGGTATAGCCCGTGCGCGCGACGAACACCTCGCCGAGATCGGCAGCCTGAAACGGCTGCAGCATCAATGCCGCCTCGCGATGCGCGTCCGACAACAACAGCGTGGCCGCCAGTTCCCGGGCTTCGGGACCCTGCACCGCGATCATGGCGAGGTCGGGCCGCTCGCGCACCGCGACGTCGTGTCCCGCCGCATGGCGCTCCAGCCAGGCGAGATCCTTCGCACGGGTGGCGGCGTTGACCACGATGCGGTAGCGGTTCCCGCCGAGGTCATAGGCGATGAGGTCGTCGATGACGCCCCCTGTCTCGTTCAGCATGCAGCTGTACAGGGCACTGCCGGGCTCCGGCAGTCGATCGACGTCGTTGGCCAGCAGGTGCCGCAACCAGGGCCGCGCATCGGCGCCGTCGAGATCCACGACGGTCATGTGCGACACGTCGAACATCCCCGCGCGCCGGCGCACCGCGTGGTGCTCGTCGATCTGCGATCCGTAGTGCAGCGGCATGTCCCAGCCGCCGAAATCCACGATTCGCGCGCCGAGGCGCTGGTGCTCCTCGAACAGCGGTGTCCTGTCTCCCATTCGTCGCTCCACCTGCCGTCAAACCAGCAAGGCGACAGGCGCCGCCGCCTGCCGTCACTGTGCCGCAAACCTGGGAGATTCGGCCGTGACGCTGGCGCGCCGGGGCCGGTCGCCTTTGGTGGGCCGCCTGCGCGGCTTGAAGCGGCGAATGATACCCGAGGCGGCGCCCGGCCGGCCAGACGCAGGTCACTTGCGGGTGGGCACGCGGGCGCGGATCATTCGCGGTTCGCCGGAATGGGAAGCCTTCATGCGTAGCGGACTTGCGGCACTTGCGCTGCTCCTGGCAGCTCCCGCCCTGACCGCGCCCGCCGGCGGCGCGGCGGGCGCGCTCGATCAGCTGCTGGAATCCGAGTGGCAGCGGGCACTTCGGGAGAATCCAGGGATGGCCTCCAGCCTGGGCGACCGGCGCTGGAACGATCGCTGGCCCGACGACTCGCTCGCCGCGATCGAGGGGAGCCATGCGGCGGATCGCGCGGCGCTGGAGGAGCTCGACGCGATCGACCCGCAGGGCCTGTCCACCACCGACCGCCTGAATCGGGAAATGTACCGCAACGAGCTTCAGGAGCGGCTCGACCAGTACCGCTGGCGGCGACACTTCGTCCCGCTGAACCAGCGCGGCGGCGCCCACACGGAGTACGAGCTCGCCGAGCGGCTGCGCTTCGACACGCGCCGCGATTACGAGGACTGGATCGCGCGGCTCGAGGGCTACGGCCGCTACGTCGACCAGACGATCACGCTCCTGCGCGCCGGCATCGAGGCCGGAATCGTGCATCCGCGGGTCATCGCGGAGCGCATTGCGCCCCAGCTCGAGGCGCAGGCGCAGATGCCGCCCGACGCCAGTCCCTGGTACGCGCCGTTCCGCGCCATGGCGGCGGCCGTCCCTGCGGAGCACCGCGAGCAACTGGCGCGGCGCGGCCTGGCCGCGGTGCGCGACGTCGTCCTGCCCGCCTACCGGCGTCTCGACGAGGTTTTCCGCGGGGAATACCTGCCCGCCTCGCGGGACACCGTGGGCATCTGGGCGCAGCCGGACGGACGGGCGTATTACGCCGCGCGCGTGCGGCATTTCACGACCACGGACCTCACGCCGACGGAGATCCACGAGATCGGCGTGGCGGAGGTCGCCCGCATCCGCGGGGAGATGGAGGCCATCCGCCGCAAGGTCGGTTTCGACGGCGACCTGCACGCCTTCTTCGAGCACCTGCGCAGCGATCCGCAGTTCTACTTCGACGATCCGGACGAGTTGTTCGAGGCGTACCTCGCCACCAGCAAGCGTATCGACCCGATGCTCGTGAAGCTGTTCGGCCGGCTGCCGCGCATGCCCTATGGCGTGCGGCCGATTCCCGAGGCGATTGCGCCGGACACGACGACCGCCTATTACTCGCGGCCCGCCGCCGACGGAAGCCGCGCCGGCTACTACTACGTCAACCTCTACCGCCCCGAGGTGCGTCCGAAATACGAGATCGAGGCGCTGACCGTCCATGAGGCCGTGCCCGGCCACCACCTGCAGATCGCGCTGGCCATGGAGCTGGATGGCCTGCCGTCGTTCCGCCGCTACGGCGGCGTCACTGCCTTCGTGGAGGGCTGGGGCCTGTATTCGGAGAGCCTCGGGCCGGAGCTCGGGCTCTACCAGGACCCGTACTCGAAATTCGGCCAGCTCACCTACGAGATGTGGCGCGCCGTGCGCCTAGTGGTGGATACCGGCATGCACGTCATGGAGTGGGACCGGCAGCGCGCCATCGACTATTTCCTCGCCAACGCGGCCAAGACGGAAACCGACATCGTCAACGAGATCGATCGCTACATCGCCTGGCCCGGCCAGGCGCTGGCCTACAAGATCGGCGAGCTGAAGATCCGCGAGCTGCGGCAGAAATCCGCAGCGGCGCTGGGCGAGAGTTTCGACATCCGCGCCTTCCACGACCTCGTGCTGTCCAACGGCGCGATTCCGCTGGACAGCCTGGAGCGGCTGGTCGATGACTGGCTGGCGGAGCAGCAATGAGCGCGGTCCTGCGACGTCGGGTCAGCATCCCGGTTGCCGTGGACCACGTGCGCGTGGGCGGCGGTGCGCCGGTCGTCGTGCAGTCGATGACGAACACGGACACCGCCGACATCGAGGCCACGGTGCGGCAGGTGGCGGACCTTGCACGCGCCGGCTCGGAGCTGGTGCGCATCACCGTCAACACGCGCGAGGCCGCCGCGGCCGTGCCGCACGTGCGCGAACGGCTCTACGCGCAGGGCGTGAATGTGCCGCTCGTGGGCGACTTCCACTTCAACGGCCACAAGCTCCTCGCCGCGGAGCCGGCGTGCGCGGTGGCGCTGTCCAAGTACCGCATCAATCCGGGCAACGTGGGGCGCGGGAGCAAGCGCGACCCGCAGTTCGCCGCGATGATCGAGGTGGCCTGCCGGGTCGAGCGTCCCGTGCGCATTGGCGTCAACTGGGGCAGCCTGGATGCCGACCTGCTGACGCGGCTGATGGACGAAAATTCGCGCCTCCCGGAGCCGCGCGACGCGCGCGCCGTGACGCTCGAGGCGATGGCACGCTCCGCGCTCGACAGCGCCGCGCGGGCCGTGGCGCTCGGGCTCCCGCCGCAGCGCATCGTCCTGTCGTGCAAGATGAGCGGCGTACAGGACCTCATCGCGGTCTACCGCGACCTCGCCGCGCGCTGCGACTATGCGCTGCACCTCGGGCTCACCGAGGCCGGCATGGGCAGCAAGGGCATCGTCGCCTCGACGGCGGCCATGGCGGTGCTCCTGCAGGAAGGCATCGGCGACACCATCCGCGTCTCCCTGACGCCGGAGCCGGGCGGCGATCGCACGCAGGAGGTGATCGTCGCGCAGGAGATGCTGCAGAGCATGGGCCTGCGCTCGTTCACGCCCATGGTGATCGCCTGTCCGGGGTGCGGCCGCACGACGAGCTCGTTCTTCCAGGAGCTGGCGCAACGCATCCAGTCGCACATCCGACACCGGATGCCCGCCTGGCGCCGGGAGTACGAGGGCGTGGAGGACATGACCGTGGCGGTGATGGGCTGCGTGGTCAACGGCCCGGGCGAGAGCAAGCACGCGAGCATCGGCATCAGCCTGCCAGGCACCGGGGAGCGGCCGGTGGCGCCGGTCTACGAGGACGGCGAGAAGACGGTGACCCTGAAGGGGGACACCATCGCCGAGGACTTCCAGGCACTGGTGGACGAATACGTCGTCCGCCACTACCCCCGCCGCGCCTGATTCCGCAGCGCGTCATGCCGGCGGACCGGGCGGCCCGGTAAAATGACGCCCATTCAAGGTTACTTCGGAGGCACCATGGGCAAAGGCACGAAATACGTTGCCAAGCTGCCCGACGAAAACGGCCTCATCCGCTATTCGGACGAGGAGCACCAGGTCTGGAAGGAGCTGATTACGCGCCAGAAGCGGGCGCTGCCCGGCCGCGCCTGCCGCGAGTACATCGAGGCGCTGGACAAGCTCGAGTTGCCGGAGGACCGCATCCCGCAATGTCGCGACGTCGGCCGCGTGCTGCGCGATTGCACGGGCTGGGACGTGGTGCCAGTGCCCGCGCTCATCAATTTCACCGACTTCTTCCACCTGCTGGCCGCAAAGAAGTTTCCTGCCGCCTCGTTCATCCGCTCGCGGGAGGAAATGGAGTACCTGCAGGAGCCGGACATCTTCCACGAGATTTTCGGCCACACGCCGCTGCTGACGGATCCTCGCTTCGCCGCCTTCACGCATGCCTATGGACGGGCGGGCGCTGCGGCACGCAAGGAGGACCGTCCGATGCTGGCGCGGCTGTACTGGTTCACGGTCGAGTTCGGCCTGATCCGCCGGCCGGACGAGGGGTTGCGGACGTATGGCGCCGGCATCGTCTCGTCGATCGGCGAAACGCAATACGCGCTGCACGGCGATGCCCCGCTGCGCAAGCCGTTCGATCCGGTCGACGCTCTCCGCACGCCGTATCGCATCGACATCTTCCAGCCGATCTATTTCGTCATCGAGAGTTTCGACACGCTGTTCGAGGTGGCGCAGATGGACCTCCTGGCCCTGATCGACGAGGCACGGCGCCTGGGCATGCATGCGCCGGCCTATCCGCCCAAGGAAGCGGCCGTCGGCGTCTGACCCCTATTTGTATCGAGGACCCTGTATGAGCGAACTTGCCGCGAAGCGTTGCCTGCCCTGCGAAGGTGGCGCGCGCCCGTTGTCCCGCCAGGATGCGCAGAGGCTCCTGGGCAGCCTGCACAAAGACTGGGCGCTGAACGACGACGCCACGGAGATCCGCCGGGACTACCGCTTCAAGGGCTTCAACAAGACGATGGGCTTCGTGAACGCTGTGGCCTGGATCGCGAACAACGAAAATCACCACCCGGACATGGAGGTCGGCTGGGGCCATTGCCTGTTGCGCTTCAGCACCCACGCCATCGGCGGCCTGTCCGAGAACGACTTCATCTGCGCGGCAAAAGTGGACGATCTGCTGCCCGCGGACTGACGCGCTCTCGCGGCTCCGGCGCAACGTCCTGCCGGCCCGGAAGCCCCTCCACTCGCCTCACCTCAACGCCCAAGCGAAGCCGGCGTGCGCCGCAGGCTGAGATGCAATCCCGCATCCCCGCTGCCGGGTTTGCGCTGCGCTCCATCCCAGCCTGCGGCGGCACGGCGACCACTATTGGCTGGCAAGCGGATGGCGAGGACGGTCGGCCTGCCGGCGTCGGCATTGCCGACCGCCCAAGCGGTCGTGGAGCTGGGGGTGCTTCCTGAGCGAGCTGTCTGCCTTTTGCGAGCGAAGGGAGTACGCCCAGCTCCGCGGCCGCGACACGGAGTTGCAGGACGTCCCAGCCGGGATTCCGCTGCGCTCCAACCCAGCCTGCGGCGGCACGGCGACCACGATCGGCTGGCAGCGATGTTGGCGGATGGCGAAGACGGTCGGCCTGCCGCCGCTGGTATTGCCGACCGCCTGAGCGGTCGTGGAGCTGGGGGTGCTTCCTGAGCGAGCTATCTGCCTTTTGCGAGCGAAGGGAGTATGCCCGGCTCCGCGGCCGCGACACGGAGTCGCAGGACGTCCTCCCAGCCGGGTTTCCGCTCCGCTTCACCCGGCCTGCAGCTTTCCCGAGCAAATGAAGCCGACGCAGCTCCGCGGCTGAGACACGGGAGGCGTGCTACGGGCCGGGACGGAAGTCCGCCGACGCTCAGCCTTTTTCGGCACGCGCCGGCGGCGTACCGGGCTCGTCGGTGGCGAGCATCGCGGCGTCGGCGGCATCCGGGCCGCGCGACGGGACGGCGTGCAGGGGCGCGAAGGCGAGCGCGGCCGCACGCGGGCGCGGATCGTGCTCCGTGTCGAGCGACCACTGCGCGTGCTCGCACAGCAGCGCGAGCGCGGTGGCGCGGCCCAGCGACAGGGCGAAGCGGCGCGCGCCCGATTCCAGCGCCGGGCCCTGTGCTCCGCCATGCCAGGCCAGTGCGCGCTCGAAGGTCTTGCGCGCGTCCTGCGCCGCCGCGGCGAGCGCACCGTCGCGGCAGGCCTCCACGCAAGCCGCAACGAGCCGCGACAGGGCCGGCAGCGCCTCCGGATCCGCGGCCGCGCGCAGGAGCTCTAGCGACAGCACGTTCGTCGTGCCTTCCCAGATCGGCAGCACCTGGCTGTCGCGCAGCAGGACCGGCAGTCCCGTGTCCTCGAGGTAGCCGGCGCCGCCGAAGGCCTCGAGCGTCTCCGCGGCGGCGGCGACGGCCTGGCGGCCGGTCGTGAGCTTCACCAGCGCCGTCATCAGCCTGAGCAGCGCGCGGCCGGAAGGCTCCGCCTCCCCGTGCTCCACGCGCCCCAGCTGGTGCACGAGCGCGAAGCACAGGTGGAACGCCGCCTCGTACTCCGCCTGCAGCGCCGCGAGCGTCTCGACGTGCAGCGGCTGGCGCGAGAGCGGGCGGCCGAAGGCCGTGCGGCGGGCGGCATAGTCGCGCGCCAGCGCCACGCCGCGACGCATGAAGGACGCCGCGCAGATGCTGTTCCAGGTCCGCGTCATGGTCAGCATCGGCACGATCCGGCGGATGCCGTCGTCGAGGCCGGCAACCGGCACCGCCGGCGTGCCCTCCAGCATGAGCTCCGCCGTCGGTACCTTGCGCGTGCCGAGCTTGTCCTTCAGCCGCAGCACGCGGATGTGATCGAGGCGTCCGGACGCGTCGCGCGTCTCGAGATAGAACAGAGCGAGGCCGCGCCCCCCGGGCCCGTTGCCCTCCGGGCGCGCGAGCGTGAGCGCCATCTGCGAGGTCGCCGCCGAGGTGAACCACTTGCGCCCGTGCAGCCGCCAGTGGCCGCCGTCGCGGCGCGCCTCCGTTTGCGATGCGCCGACGTCGGACCCGCCCGTGGATTCCGTCATCCACTGGCCGCTCGTCCAGAAGGAGCCCGGATCGCGCGTCGTGAGGTGCGGCACCGCCCGCTCGATGAGCACGCGATTGCCCGACTCGATGAGCGTCCGCGCCGCGCCGTCGCTCATCGCGAGCGGGCAGCTGTAGACGTCGGTGGATGGATGGAAGAGATGCACGAGCGCGAACTGCACGGTGCGGGCCAGCGGGCCGTGCCGCTCCTCGTAGCCGGTCCCCACGAGGCCGAACCGGGCCGCCAGCTGCTCCGCGCGACGCCACAGCGCGGTGGGCTCGATGAGGTCGATGCGGTTGCCCCAGGCGTCCCACGACGTGAGGCGCGGCTCGTTGAGCCGGTCCTCGAGCTGCAGCGCGTACAGCTCGCGTCCGGCCAGCTCGCCGAGCTCGCGCAGCGGCTGCTCGACTTCGGCCGGGATTCGGCCGCCGAAGCGGCGCGCCAGCACCGACCGCAGCACGCGATCGTCGTCGAACTGGTTGCCGAGGGCCGGCGGAGGCTGATTGAAAATGTCCACGCGAGGCTCAGATGCCCATCTTGTTCAGGGCGTCGAGGATCCGGCCGAGGGTGAAGGTGAGGGTCGGATGCGTCCGCTCGAACTCGTCGATCTGGCCGCGCAACGCGCCGATGGGATCGTCGCCCGGCTCGTCGGGGTCCGGACCGAGCTTGCGCCGGAGCTGCTCCTGCAGGGCCCGGAGCTCCGCGCGCTGCTCGTCCGTTAGCTCGCCGCTGCCGCTGACTTCCGCGCGCAGTTCCTCCAGCAGCGTCTCCAGGCGATCTTCGGGCATGCGACGGTCCTCCATTACTCCGACACCTCCGCGGCCAGGCGGTCGAGCGCCGTACCTTCGAGGCGGTAGACGCGCCAGTCCGACAGCGGCTTTGCGCCCAGCCGCTCATAGAATCCGATGGCGGGCGCGTTCCAGTCCAGCACCGCCCAGTCCAGCCGCCGCGCGCCCGCCGTCGCGGCCTCGGCGGCCACCGCCGCCATGAGCCGCCGGCCGGCGCCGGAACCGCGCCAGGCCGGGCGCACGTACAGATCCTCGAGGTAAAGCCCCTGGCGCGCAATGAAGGTCGAGAAGTTCATGAAGTACAACGCGAACCCGACGAGCTCGCCGCGGATCTCCGCCAGCAGCGCGCGCGCCGCGGGGGGATCGCCCGCGAGCGCCTCCCGCACGAGCGCTTCGTCCGCGACGACCTTGTCCTGCAGCCGCTCGTACTCCGCCAGCTCGCGAACGAGCATCAGCACCTGGCCGGCGTCGTCCGGTGAGGCGCGTCGAATGGTAATTCGCGCACTCATGCTACCGGCCTCGCCGCACGCGGCAGGTCGCCCTGCAGGCCCATCGCGCGCTTTACGAAGGCGCTGCGCATTGGGCCGACACGATGCACGAGAGTGAAGCCGGCACGGCGCAACGTGCCGAGGGTCGGGCTCGCATTGCTGAACAGCCGGTTGATTCCGTCGAAGGCGGCCATGGCCATCAGGTTTTCGCCCTTGCGCCAGCGCTCGTAGCGGCGCAGCAGCGCCGGGTCGCCCGGATCGCGGCCGGCCGCGAGCCCCTCCGCGACGACGTCCGAGAGCGCGGCCGCGTCGAGGAAGCCGAGATTCACGCCCTGACCCGCGAGCGGGTGCACGGCGTGCGCCGCATCGCCCGCCAGTGCAAAGCGTGCCCGCGTGTAGACAGGGGCCCAGCGCATCCGCAGCGGGAACGCCGCGCGCGGCCCGGTCGCGAGCACGTTGCCGAGCACGGCATCCGCCGCCTCGGTAACGGCGGAGCAGAACGCCGCGTCGTCGGCCGCGAGCAGCTGCACGGCACGCTCGGGGGTCGTGGACCAGACGATGGATACGCGCCCGTCGGCGAGCGGCAGCAGGGCGATCGGACCTTCGACGAGAAAGCGCTGCCACGCGGTGTAGCCGTGATGCCGCTCGCAGCGCAGGTTCGCGACGACGGCGCTCTGCTCATAGTCGTGACCACGCACTTTCAGTCCGGCCATGGCGCGCGACGGTGAGCCTGCGCCGTCGGCGCCGACCACCAGCCGGCTGCGCAGCCGCCGCCCGTCCTCGAGCCTCAACTCCGCCCGCTCGCCAGCGAGCTCCAGGCTGGCCAGGCGCGCGCCGTGCAGCAGCTCGACGTTGGCCAGCCGCGCGAGCGCCGCGCACAGGGCGAGCTGCACCAGGTCGTTCTCGACGATGTGGCCGAGCTCGGCGGCGGCCACGTCGGCCGCGCTGAAGTGGATGGCGCCCGCCGCATACGGCGCGGTGGCCGCGTCCCAGACGCGCATCTCGCGGTACGGGCTGATTCGCCCGGCCGCAATCGTGCGCCAGGCGTCGCAACACTCGAGGATCCGCGCGCTGGCCGCGGACAGGGCGGAGACGCGCAGGCCGTGCGGCGCGTCCGGCCGCCACGCCGGCGCGGCGGCCGCGTCCAGCACCGTCACCGTGGCGTCCGGCGCGCGTCGCGCGAGCAGGCCGGCCAGTGCGGCGCCCACCATGCCGCCACCGACCACGACCACGTCGCACTCGCGTCTCACGACGACCTCATGAGCGGCTGGCCGAGCGCGAGCCGCGGCAGGCGGCCGGCCAGGCCCATGCCCCGGCGCCCCAGCGCATTGCGTGCGGCAGGCAGTAGATCCAGTCCGACGAGCCCGATGCCCCGCGCGGCGCGCATGGGCATGAGGCCGTTCGTGAACAGGCGCACGAGGCCATCCGTGTAGCGAACGGTGCGGGCGCGATCCGCCTCGCGCCACGCTGCGTAGTCGGCCAGCGCCGCCGCGTCCCCCGGATCGCCGTCCGCGCCGGCGACCACTTCCGCGAGTGCCGCCGCGTCGCGCAGCCCGAGGTTGAAGCCCTGCCCCGCCACCGGGTGGATGCCATGCGCGGCATTGCCGACGAGCGCGACCCGGCCGGCGACCCAGCCGCGCGATTGCGTCAGTGCCAGCGGATACGAGGCGCGCCGGCCGGCGCGGCGGAATTCGCCGAGGCGCTGGCCGAAGGCGGCCTGCAGCGCGGCGAGGAATTCCGCATCGTCCAGCGCCATGACGCCTTCCGCCTGACCGGGCGGCAGCGTCCAGACAATCGTCGCGCGGCCCTCGGGCAGTGGCAGCACGGCGAGCGGGCCGTGCGGCGTGAAGCGCTCCCACGCGGTGCCGCGGTGCTGCCTCGCCGGTGTCACGTTGGCGATCACGCCCGTCTGGCCGTACTCGCGCAGGTCGTGGCCGATGCCCGTCATGCCGCGCACGGGGGAACCGGCGCCGTCGGCCGCCACCAGCAGCCGCGCGCGCACCTCGACCGTCTCGCCGTCGCCACGGAGGATGGATACCGTGACGTAGTCGTCGTGCGGCTCAATCCCGGCGACGCGCGCCGGCGCCCACACGCCGACATTGTCCGCCGCGTCGAGCCGCGCCCACAACGCCGCCCCGATGGCGCGGTTCTCCACCACGTGCCCGAAGGCGGCGACGCCGTGCTCGGCCGCGGACAGCCGCGTGACGCCGAAAGCGCCGCGCTCGGAGACGTGAATTGCCCGGATCGGTGCGGCGCGGTGCGCCATCCCGTCCCAGCAGCCGATGCCGTCCAGGATGCGCCGGCCGACCTCCGCGATGGCGGTAGCGCGGTCGTCGTAGCTGGGCTGGGCGGCGCCGGGCACCGGCGGAATCGCCTCGACGACGAGCGTCCTGCAGGGCAGTCCCGCCAGGGCGGCCGCCAGCGACGCCCCGACCATGCCGCCGCCGGCGACGACGACATCGAAGCATTCCGGTCCGCTGCCGCTCATGGCGCTCATGCGGCCTGCATCAGCCGCTCGATCTCCTCCGGCTCTTTCGGCGCATCACGGCTCAGCACCTCGGCGCCCTGCCGCGTCACGAGCACGTCGTCCTCGATGCGCACGCCGATGCCCCACCAGCGCCTGGGCACACCCCTGCTGCCGGGCGGGATGTAGATGCCGGGTTCCACCGTCAGCACCATGCCCGGCTCGAACACCCGCCACTCGTCGCCGACCTTGTAGTCGCCTACGTCGTGGACGTCCATGCCGAGCCAGTGCCCGGTGCGGTGCATGTAGAAGCGCCGATACGCCTCTTCCTTGACGAGCGTCGGCACCCGGCCCTTCAGCAGTCCCAGCTTCACGAGCCCCCGGGTGATTGCCTTCACCGCCGCGTCGTGCGGTTCGTTCCAGTGGCAGCCGGGGCGGACGCGCTCGATCGCCGCCTGCTGCGCCTGGAGCACGACGTCGTAGATGGCCCGCTGCGCCGGGCTGAAGCGGCCGCTGACCGGGAAGGTGCGGGTGATGTCGGAGGCGTAGTAATCGAACTCGCAGCCGGCATCGATGAGCAGCAGCTCACCCTCCTTCAGCCGGGCGGCGTTCTCAGTGTAGTGCAGGATGCAGGCGGTCTCGCCGCCGCCGACGATGGGATGGTAGGACGGCTGCGCGTCCTGGCGGCGGAACTCGTGCAGGAACTCGGCCTCGATCTCGTACTCCATCAGGCCGGCCTTGCAGGCACGCATCGCGCGCACGTGCGCCGCCGCCGCGATCCGTGCCGCGCGCCGCATGGCGGAAACCTCGTGCCGGCTCTTGTACAGCCGCATGTCGTGCAGCAGGTGATCGAGGTCGATGAACTCGCCCGGCGTCGTCGTGCCGGACTTGGCCCGGCCGCGCAGCAGGTTCAGCCAGCCGAGCAGGCGCTGGTCGAAATCGGCGTGCAGGCCCATCGTGTAGTACACGCGCTCGCAGTGCTCGAGCATCCCCGGCAGGATGTCGTCGATATCCGAAACCGGAAAGGCGTCGTCCGCGCCGTACTGCGCCACGGCGCCTTCCGGGCCGGCGCGCCGCCCGTCCCAGGTCTCCCGCTCCGGGTCGCGGTCACGGCAGAACAGCACGTACTCGCCGTGTGGTCGGCCCGGGATCAGCACCGCTACCGCCTGCGGCTCGGCGAAGCCGGTCAGATATACGAAGTCGCTGTCCTGGCGGTAGGCGTACTCCACGTCCCGGTTGCGCGTGCGCGTGGGCGCGGCGGGCAGGATGGCGATGCTGCCCTTGCCCATCATCCGCATGAGCTGCCGCCGCCGGCGGCCGAACTCCTTCCTGTTCATGCAAA
>Ga0268386_10002082_pt1 | contig 14062 bp, 13 predicted proteins | sample RVTome_15_FD_200260 | JGI IMG/M metagenome (GOLD analysis project Ga0268386, IMG submission 200260) | Soil microbial communities from uranium-contaminated site in the Upper Colorado River Basin, Wyoming, United States - RVT150D86... ...
GCTCGCTCGCGTCGGGTCGCTCGTCGTAATAGGCGCGCTCGAGCTCGGCAACATCGACCAGCATCTCCTTATCGGGCGGCTTCCCGGCGAGCGGGGAAAGACTCATCGCGAGATCCCTGAGCGGCTTGTTGGACGGCTACCGTACCTCAGCCTGCGTCCGCCGTGCTATCGAGGCTTTCGCGCGCCCGCCCACGCTGGCCTGGCGGTGAAATCGCAGGCAGGGTGGCCGCGCGCATGCTGCGGCTCAAAACTCCGTTACATCAAAAGGTTGCGCAGTCTTGCGGTGCCGGCCGCTAATCTTCTCCAGGGCCTTTTCTTTACCTGTCGCGGAGAAGCGCTAGACTGCCCGGGAGCGACTCGTGCAGCGGGAGGAGAGATGAAGACGGTCAAGCTGCTGCTCGAACACAAGTCGGGCGCCATCATCACGATCGGTGCCGACGAACCCGTGCGGCGTGCGATCGAATTGCTCGCGGAGAACCACATCGGTGCGTTACCGGTCGTCGGGGAGACGAAGCTGGTGGGCATCGTTTCCGAGCGCGACTACGCCCGGAAAGTCGTGTTGAAAGGTCGCAATTCGACGCAGACCCGAGTATCCGAGATCATGAGCTCTCCGGTCGTGACGGTCGTTCCCGACGACACGGTCGAACGCTGCATGCGCCTGATGACGGAGCGACGGATCCGCCATCTGCCCGTCGTGGAGGGCGAGCACCTGATCGGCATCGTCTCGATCGGTGACTGTGTGCGGGCGATGCTCGAGGAATACGAGCGCGAGATCGACGATCTGAAGCGCTACATTGCCGGATGACTGCGTCGCCGGGACCGCTCAGTCCCGCCGTGGACGAGGTTTCGAAGAGCCGCTCGCCGCGCGGCTGATCCTGAGGGGCTGTCCTGCCACGCGCGTCTTTTTCAGCGTCTGAAAGATCTCCTTCGGCATGCCGGTCGGCAGGTCGATGAAGCTGTGATCGTCGCGGATGTCGACGCGGCCGATATAGCGACCCTCGAGGCCGGCCTCGTTCGCGATCGCACCGACGATGTTGCCGGGCTTGACGCCATGCACGTGGCCGACTTCGAGTCGGAACGTCTCTGTCTCCGGCCCGGCAGGATCACGACGTGCGCGCTTCGCGCGCGGCTCACGAGTGCTTCCTTCGGAAGCCCTGGATCGCGATCGAGTTTCTTCGGTCGCCGGAGGGTGTGACGGGGGTTCGGTGCGCGGCTCGAGCAACAGCGGCTTCCTCCCCTGCAGCAGGCTCGCGAGCGCGGCGGCGATGTCAACGGCCGGCACGTCGTGTTCGCGCTCGTATTGCTCGAGCAGCACCCGGAAACTGCTCGTATCCTGATTCTCCAGCGCATCGGTGATGCGCTGCAGGAATTTCGCAACACGACGCTCGTTCACGTCCGCGACGGTCGGCAGCTGCATCTGCTCCAGCGTCTGGCGCGTCGCCCGTTCGATCGTGCGCAGCATGTTCCGCTCGCGAGGCGTCACGAACAGGATCGCCTCACCGCTGCGCCCGGCGCGGCCCGTGCGGCCGATCCGATGCACGTAGGACTCGGGGTCGTAAGGAATGTCGTAGTTGACGACGTGATCGACCCGCTCGACGTCGAGGCCGCGAGCGGCGACGTCGGTTGCCACCAGAATGTCGAGCTGTCCGCCCTTCAGTCGCGCAACCGTGCGTTCGCGCTCCTTCTGCGGCATGTCGCCGTTTAACGGCGCTGCGGCGAAGCCGCGGGCTTCGAGCCGCTCGGCCAGTTCCGCCGTGGCTTGCTTCGTGCGCACGAAGATCAGCATGGCGTCGAAGGGCTCTGCCTCGAGAATCCGGGTCAACGCATCGAGCTTGTGCAGACCGCTGACGACCCAGTAACGCTGCCGCACATTGGCGGCGGTGCCCGTCTTGCCCTTGATCGTGATTGCGACCGGATCACGCTGGTGCCGTTGGGCAATGCGCCGGATCGGGGGTGGCAAGGTCGCCGAGAACAACGCCACCTGCCGGCCCGCTGGCGTCTGCTCGAGAATCCACTCGACGTCGTCGATGAAACCCATCCGCAGCATCTCGTCGGCTTCGTCGAGCACGAGCGTCGCGAGGGCACCGAGATCGAGCGTGCCGCGCTTCAAGTGATCCATCACGCGTCCCGGGGTCCCGACGACGACGTGTGCGCCCCGGCGCAGACTGGTGAGCTGCGGCTGGTAGCTCTGGCCGCCATAAATGGGCAGGACGTGGAAACCCTTGAGATGGGCGGCGTAGCGCTGGAACGCTTCGGCGACCTGGATCGCGAGCTCTCGAGTCGGCGTCAACACGAGGGCCTGCGTACGGCGCTCGGCGAAGTCGATCCGAGTCAGGATCGGTAACGCAAACGCCGCAGTCTTGCCGGTGCCCGTCTCGGCCTGACCGAGCAGGTCCGATCCGGCCATCAGCACCGGAATTGTCGCCGCCTGGATGGGCGATGGCGCCTCATAGCCGACGTCGGCGAGGGCGGCGAGCAGCGGAGCGCTGAGGCCGAGATCGCTGAAAGTCGATACGTCGCTCATGCTCGATCCGGGTCCAGCGCTTCCTCGGAGCTCGCAAATGAGGCGGCGGGCTGGAACTCCTGCCGGAATCGAGCGATATCCCAGTCCGCGGCGCTTGCAGCTGCGGCATAGGTCGACTCGAGGAAATCCGTGAGCGTCTGCGCAGGTGACGCCGCCCGGCGCACGTCCTCATACGGCAGCACGAACTCACCGAGCGTGCCGCTCCACTGCGCCGCAGCGGGCTGCACCTTCGCGTCCTTGAAGCCTGCAGGGGTCGGGTAGGCGTACGAATAGAACATCGCATACGGCATCGCATCGCCGCCGGGCCAGAAACCGGCGCTGCTGACTTCTTCCGCATACGCTTCCCGCATCACGGCGAGCGGCATGTTCGGGTAACCGCCCGGGTGGGGAGGTGCAGGCCGCCCCGAAAAACGCGTGACCGCCAGATCGAAGCTGCCCCAGAAGAAATGCGAAGGGCTCGTCTTGCCGCGGAACGTAGCCCGAAATGCCGTGAATACCTGGTCGACCTGCAACAGCGCGCGCCAGAACCGGTGCACGGCGTCCGCGTCGTATGAGGTGTGAATCCGATCCTCGGCAAACGCAATGGCCGGATCGACTTCGTTCGGCCTCGCATGAATACGGGCATCGATCCGGAGCTCACGCAGCGCCTCCACGACCTTCGCATAGAAGTCTGCGGTCGTTTGCGGCTCGAGCGCGATCCGGCGGGATTCATCGTCACACGTGGTGATCAGCAGCACATGGTCGTGGAAGTCGAATTCGATTGCGAACGTACGCTCGCGACAGGGAATCGATCCCGTCGTGAGCCCACGGGGGCTCACATATAACGTGACGTGCCACGAGTGATTGATCCACGGCGTGTGCACCATGCGGATCTTGCCGACGATCTGCGTCCACATGTGCAGGGTTGCCAGCGTGTCCTTCCACGGCTCATAAGGCAACTCCGGCCAGCGCGACGGGTCGCTCATCTCCTTCCCTCTCTCGTTCGGCGGCGAGCAACGTACCGCGTCAGCTGCTTCGTGTCATCCTATGCCTGCCATGCTCTGGGAAGCTCACGCCTGCCTGCCGTTACACCCCGACGCGAGTTTCGCGCCGCTCGAACGCTTTCACGCGGCCGGGTTGAACTACGTGTCCGTGAATGTGGGCATGGATCTGAACCCGGTCACCCAGATCCTGTCGGTGATCGCCGGATTCCGGGCGAAGCTCGCGGCAGCTCCGCACCGCTACGTGCTCGCGAGCACGGTCACCGACATCGAAGACGCCGCTGCGTCGGGTCGGCTTGCGGTCGGATTCGATCTGGAAGGTTCGATGCCGCTCTGCGATCGCCCCGAGATGCTCGCCGTCTATCGCGAGCTCGGCGTGCGCCAGATCCACTTCGCTTACAACCGCAACAACGGTGTCGCGGATGGCTGCCACGACGTCGAGCGCGGATTGACGACGCTTGGCCGGCGCATGGTCGCTGCCGTCAACGAAGCGAATCTACTGATGGATTGCTCGCACACGGGGCGCCGCTGCACGCTCGAGATCATGGACGTCTCTTCTCGTCCGGTCATCTTCAGTCATTCGAACCCGCTGTCGCTCGTCGAGCACGGTCGCAACGTCAGCGACGAGCAGATCCGCGCCTGTGCGGCAACGGGCGGTGTGGTCTGTGTTTCGGGAGTCTCGGGCTTTCTCGGAACGCCCGCGCCGGCGGCACCCGAGATCGCACGTCATGCAGCCTACGTGGCCGATCTCGTCGGCGTCGAACATGCCGGGATCGGTCTCGACATCGGTTTTGCCGAGCCCGGACTCGACGATGATCCGCCCGGCGATTACGACCCGGACTACTGGTGGCCGACGAGTGCGGGCTACCAGCGCGGCATTCGCCCGATGGTGTATGCGCCGGTGGCGACCTGGACGGAGTTGCCGGCGGCACTCGAGCGCGTGGGAATGACGGGCGAGGAAATCGCGCTCGTGCTCGGCGGCAACATGGCGCGCGTTGCGCGGCAGACCTGGGGCGCCTGAGGCGCCCCGGTCCGCGGCCGCATCGATCGATCGATCAGAACGTCAGGCGTGCAAAGACACCGATTTCGTCTGCGTCGTCGCTGGTCGCAAAGCGCGCGCCGAGCGAAAACAGATCGGTGAAGTGATACAAGCCCGACAACGAGATGCCGGTGTCGTCCGAGTCGCCGATGTCGACATACTCGAGCGCGCCTGCGAGCTCGAAGCGCTGCGCAACGAGGGCGCGTACACCGCCCGAGAGCAGGTAGCCCGAATCGTCCACGCTCGCGCTGCCGAACGGCGTGCTCACGTCGGCACTCACGTCGACGTAGCCGAGCTTGCCGACGAAGTCGACGCTCGTCGCAATCGGGAAGTGTCCGCCCAAACCGAGAACGAGCTGGTCGAAATCGACTTCGGCACCGCCGCCCGCGTCGAACTCGGAGGTCGAGTACTCACCGAAGACCATCCAGTTCTCGCCGAAACCGAACGAGCCGCCGATGAACAGCGCGTCGCCGTCTTCATCGAGTCCGTCGATCTCGACCTGACCGTACCCGGCCTCGACATAGGTGTAATCGAGGTCGTTGGCTGTCGCGGCAGCCATGCCTGCAAAAACCGTTGCCATCAACACCAGGTTACGCACAGTTGCTCCTTACAGAAGACCCCGGTTTCGGGGATGGGCGCGATGATCGGCCCGGCTGCGGCGAATGCAACGAATAGTTGCCGGCAATGCGATGCACGTCACAAGGAAGACGCCCGTCGTCGCGCCACCGCGACAGACTTCAGCAACGATTCAGATTGCGCGACCTATCGTCCCGTCGTGCGCCAGCGATGGCTGCAGCAGAGGAGACGAGACATGGTTCGCGGAATACTCACAGCGTTTGGATGGGCATGGACGGTGATGATGTCGGGTGTCGTGCAGGCAGACTCGGACCGGCACCCCCGTCACGGCCACGGAGCGCGGCCTCACCCGGGTGCGGTGTTCGATGTCGCCCGCGTCGTCGATGTCGACCCGGTGTGGCGTCGCGTGCGCATCGACCAGCCGCGCGAGCGCTGCTGGATCGAGACGCATTACGTCGAGGAGCGTCACCGCACTGATCGCACGAGCGCCGCGCTCGCCGGAGGCGTCGTTGGCGCAGCGATCGGCAGTCAAGTCGGTCGTGGTGAGCAGCGCGTTGCAACGACAGTCGCAGGCGCAGTGGCGGGTTCGACGATCGGCTATCAGCTCGCACGCGCGAGCGACGGCGATCGTGTGACGCACGCGTATCCGGTCGAGCGCTGCGAGCTCGTCTCGGGCAAGGCTCACCGCCGGCAGATCGATGGCTACCGCGTGAGCTACGTGTACGCTGGCCGGCGTTATACGCAAGTGCTCCCGTACGACCCCGGTCGGCGTGTTCGCGTCCGCGTGGATGGCCGCCCCATGATCGTAGGCTGAGTTATCGCCGGCTCGTCGCCGGCGCTGACGCCGGCGACGATGTCCGTTTTCGTCCGCTCGTGGTCGTCTTGAGGTATCGTCGGTGGCGATGCGACCGCGCACGATCGCGTTCCTCTACCTGACGAGGATCCGACGATGGAGAAGGGGAAGACGGCGTTGCTCGTGATCGATGTACAGGAGTCCTTTCGGCATCGCGCCTGCTGGAACGAAGCGGAGCTGCCTCCGTTCATCCGTCACCTGCATGACCTGATCGATCAGTCGAAGCGGCTCGGCATCCCGGTGCTGCAGGTGTTCCATGCGGACGAGGACGAAGGACCCAACGGTCCGTTCTCGCGTGAGTCGGGCCATGTGAGGACACTGGCCGAGCTCGCGCTCCGGCCCGAAGCGGTGTTCCATAAGAGCGTGCATTCGGCGCTCTATGCGCGCAACGAGGCCGGCGAGACGCTCGAGGAATGGCTGAGATCCAACGGCTGTACGCGCCTCGTGATCACTGGCATTCGCACCGAACAGTGCTGCGAAACGACGGCGCGCCATGCGTTCGATGCAGGCTTCGACGTGCGTTACGTCACTGCAGCCACGCTGACGTTCGCAATGACGTCTGCAGCGGGCCGCACGTATTCGCCCGAGGAGCTGCGTGATCGGACCGAGCTCGTGCTCGCCGGAAGATTCGCGACGATCGTCCGACCGGAGGTCGCACTCGCTTGAGACGCGTGCTCTTCACGTTGCTGCCGGAGTTCGTGCTGCTCGACGTGGCCGGGCCGGCCGAGGCATTCCGGATCGCGAACCAGCGCGTCAGGGCGAGCTACGAAATCGGCTTTGCAGCGCCGCGCGGCCGCCTCAGCGCGAGTGTCGGTCTGGCACTTGCCGGCGTGCGGCGGCTGCCCCGTCGGCTCGAGTCCGGCACGATCGTCGTCGTACCCGGGTTGCCGTCGCACCGGCTGGACCTGAGCTCGACGCCGACCCGGACGTTGATCGAGTGGCTCGCCGAGGTGATCGACGAGCGCGTCACTCTGATGTGCGTCTGCGCGGGTGCCGTCATTGCGGCTCGGGCCGGGTGTCTCGATCACCGGGATTGCACGACACACCATGCCCACATCGCCGAGCTGCGGCAGATCGCACCGCTTGCGCGGGTTCACGAGAATCGCATTTTCGTCGAGGATGGCCTCGTCGTGACGAGCGCCGGCATCACGGCCGGCATCGATCTCGCACTCCACCTCGTGCACCGGCACCTCGGTCCCAAGGTTGCCATCGATGTAGCCAGGGAGATGGTCGTGTATACGCGCCGGGCCGGTCGTGACCCAGCGCTCTCGCCGTGGCTGCTGCATCGTAATCATCTGCACCCGGCGGTGCATCGCGTGCAGGATGCCGTATCGGCCGATCCAACCGCCGACTGGACAGCACGCCGCCTCGCCGGCATTGCCTGTACGAGTCCGCGGCACCTCGCTCGCCTGTTCAGCGAGCACGCCCGGTGCTCGCCGCTCGACTACGTGCAGCGCCTGCGCGTTGCGCTCGCGCGCGACCTGCTGCTGCAGACGGATCTCGGCGTCGATCGAGTCGCCGAGCGCGCCGGGTTCGGTTCGGCACGGCAGTTGCGCAGGGTCTGGAAACGATGGGAGAGCGGCCCGCCCACCGCGAGTCGCGCCGGTCTCTCGGCCGGGTTCTGAACGTGCTAGGAATCTGTCGGACTTGGGTCCGACAGATTCCTTACGCAAAACCGCCCGCACAAAATGAAACGAGAAAGGAACAAGAACCAGCGTTTCTTGCGGATTTCATGTCGATTATCAGGCGGTTTTGCCAATAGCAGCCTGTCGGCCGGTTAAGTCCGACAGGCTGCTAGAACTGCCAGATGAAGCCGAGCGACGGCATCATCGGCAGCGAATCGAGCCGACCGACATCGAGCAGGAGTCCCTCTTCTTCGTCCTCGATCTCGTATTCGACGCAGCAGTCATTGGCTCGGTTCAGCAGATTCGTGACTTCGAGAAACACCGTGAGGGTGCCGGCCGCGTCGAAGCCGAACGTGCGGGCGATCCGCGCATCGACCGAGAGGTAGGGCCGCAGTCGCTGCGCATTGCGCGGCCCCGCCGCGGCGACGGGTAGCGGCTCGGTCTCGAGCAGGGTCAACTCGGTCGTCGGCCAGCCGCTGTGATATCGCGCCGCGAGACTCAGGTCCCAGGGGGCCTGTCGCCAGGTCACCGCTGCGGTGATCTGATGCGCCTGATCCCAGCTGCGTCGAATGTCGCTGCCGCGCGTGCGGTCCTCGGTCTCAGCCCACGTATAGGCGATCCACCAGTCGAGCGGGCCCGCCGCGCGGCTGCGCAGTGACAATTCAATCCCGGTGGCGACGGCTCGGTCCGGCGCGATCCGCACGCGGTCGGGCTTCAGCTCGGGCAACAACACGAAGGTGTTGAGCAGATTCTCGAAACGCGGTCGCGGGCGATCGTAAGTCTTGCGGTAGCCCTCGAAGCGCAGCTCGATGTCGTTGCGGAAAAGATGCTCGAGGCCGGCGACCAGATGGTCCGCATGCTGCGGGGCATGGAACTCGCTAACACCGTCGGAGAGCGGCAACTCGGTGATGTCCTGCGGCTGCACGAATCGCCCCCAGCCGGCGCGCAGCACCGTGCGGGCGGTGAGCCGATAGGAGACCGACAGGCGCGGGCTCAGGTGATCGCTGCCATCTCTGGTCAGAGTTTCCCGATCCCATCGCAGTCCGCTTTCCAGGAACAAGCCGTCGAGCGCCTCGAAGCGCAGGCTCGCAAAGGCGCCGTATAGATCACCGTGCGGATCGACTGCGAGCACGCGTTCGCGTTCGGCGTCGAGTGGCGCGCCGGGTGAGAGAATCAGCAGGTCGAACTGTGCTTCGTCCGAGTAGTCGTACTCGGCGCGCATCGAGCGCCACTCGACGCCGAACCGCAGCAGCGCACGTTGCGAAGCATGCCAGGTCCAGTCGCCCTCGATCGCATCGATGCGCGCGTTCCGGGCATCGTTCAGCTGCCCGCGAGACACGCCCGGCAACTCCGACGTACCACTGCGATGACTCTCGATGCGGCTGTGCGACAGCAGCCACGTGCCCGACCAGTGCTCGTGCGGGCGGTGCTCGAACCGCAGCCAATAGTACGCATCGCGGTAATTCGCGCGTGCGTTCTCTTCCTGGTCGCTGTCGTAGAGCAGGATGTCGTCTTCCAGTACCAGAAGATTGCCCGCGACAGCGAGCGTCGACGTCAGCACGTGTCCGAAATGTGCGTGCAGTTCGGTGTACGCCGGGCGGCCGAGGCTCGGGTCGATGACATCGAGCAGCAGATCGAGATTCCCGCGCCGCCCGGAGACCAGCCAGTCGCCCGCTGCGTCGTCGACCGTCCCCGCAGCGAGTGCCGAAAGATTGAAGAAGCTGAGCGAGACCTCGCGCTGCGTTCGCTCGAGCGGAACGATCGACGCGATGTCGAGCACGCCGCTCATCCGGTCGCCGAAGCAGGCCGGGAATCCGCCGGCATACGCATCGATGTCGCGGATCAGGCGCGGATCGATCGAGCTGAACGGGCTCTGGAAATCCTTCAGATGAAACGGGTTGTAGAGTCGCAGGCCATCGAAGCGGACCAGAGTTTCGTCCGCGACGCCGCCGCGCACGTTGACCTTCGCGGTCAGGTCGCTGCTTGCCATGCCGGGCAACCGCGCCACGGCGCGCAATGCGTCATCGCCGAGATCGGGAAGCAGTTCGAGATCGGCGGCGCTCAGGGTCGTCACCGCGGCGGTGGAATCCCGAACGAGGCGATAGCGACTCGCATGGACGATGACTTCCTCGAGCGCGGTTGCACGAGCGTCGTGCGCACTTGCAACGGCCTCGGCGGCAGCAGGCGCGGGGGGATCGCGCGGTTGCGCCGAGTCGCTCGCCGGCGCCGGCACGATCATCAGGACGCCTGCAGGGCCCGTGGCAACGGCGAGTCCATACGGAGCGAGCGCCTGTTGCAGAATGTCGTGCGCGTCGCGGGACGTCGGCTCATCGCGGACCCGCATCCAGGGCTTCACGAGATCGCTGCTGTAGAAAATCGCGGCGCCGTCGCGCTCGAGCCGATCGACGAGTTCCGGCAACGTGAGTCCGGCGAGCGCCTCGCTGGCGGCGGCTGCCCGCACCGCGCAGCAGGCGAGCACAATCAGACCCGCAATCACCCCTGCGCCGCCCGCCGGGGAGTGGCGCCGATCGGTCGTTGCCGACTCCGTGCTCACGGGCGTCGTGGGGAAACGTTCCTCGGACGAATCAGGATCGTACCGTCGTCGCGGAGCACATGCTCGAAATTCGTCGTCGCGAGCATCACAGCCAGCGCATCGAGCGGGGCGAGACCCGCGAGATGGCCGTGCAGCACCGTGATCCGGACGCGATCCTCGAGCTCGGGAGAGGCATAGCGAATCTCGCGCCCGGTCTCCCTGGCGACCCAGTCGAGCAGCACGACGAGTGGCTCGCCGTCGACGCTGGGCGGCGAGGCAAGGTCCTCGGCCCAGCGCCACACGGCCGCGTGCGGTGCGATGCGTGAGCGTGAGACGGCGCCACTCGGGTCGAGCGTCAGCTCCTCGCCCGTGCTGCTGCGCAGCTCCTTGCCGTCACGCTCGAGCAGGACCCGACCGTCGCGGACCCGCAATCGGTATTGACCGTCGCGAAACCGTACCTCGAAGCGCGTGCCGAGATCGCGCGTGGTTCCAACCGGCGTCAGGATGCGCAACGTCGATTCGTCGGCACTGTCTGTGCCGGTGTCGACATAGAGCTTGCCGATCGTGAGGTGCACGGCGTCGGACGCGACGAGCGCAATTTCGGTGTTTGCGGCGAGACGCAGCGAGCTGCCGTCGCGCAACGTGAGCCCGAGTCCGGACCGCTCCAGCGTCCGCAGTCGGGTGCCTGCACCGATCGCCACCGTGTCGCCGAACGGCAGCCAGCTGTCGTCGGTGGTGCTGCGTTCGGCGGCGCCGACGATGCGGACCACCCGTGCTGCGTCTGCCGGCGGCTCACGCTGCACATCGATCAGCAGTGCCGCAATCCCGATCATCAGCAGCAGGCCGGCGGCGAATCGCAGTCCGATGCGCCGTTGCATGCGAGCTCTCAGTTTCCGCTCGAGTGCAGTCTGCGCGACAGCCAGAGTGGCCTCGTAGACATGCCGGGGCGGCACCACGCGGTGACCGGCGGTGCGCAGCAGAGTCGCAACGAGATCGGTGTCTTGCGTCATCATTCCCTCTTCAGCGCTGTGCGGGCGGTTCGAGTAGGTCGGTCGACTCCGCGAGCGCCAGGATCGCGGTACGAAAGGCCTCGCGCGCACGGGTCAGCAGCGATTCGGCGGCCTTGAAGCCGATGCCGAGGCGCTCGGCGATGTCGGTTACCGGCAGTTCATCGACGTACTTCCACTCGAGCACGGTCGCGTAATGGTCCGGCAGCGCGTCGACGGTCGCTTCGACCAGTCGGGCGATGTCGTTGCGCCACGCCTGCACGTCGGGTCGATCGGCGGCCGGCGCCGTGAGTGCTTCGATGATGCTGCGGACATACGGCTCGTCCTCCAGCGGCGCCCACGCACGTGCCGATCGATTCGCGCGCCGGCAGTAGTCGGTCAGCGCGTGACGACAGATCGCGCAGAACCACGTGTACAGTGCCGCCTCGCCGCGGTACGTCTCGAGCCGCTCGATCGCCTTGCAGAAGGTCTGCTGGACGACCTCACCGGCGGCATCGTGATCGCCGTCGAGCCGCGCCAGTGCGAATCGATAGAGTCGCGGAAAAAAGCTGTCGAACACGCGCTGAAAAGCGGCCTGATCGCCGTTCAGGATGCGTCGGACCAGGGCACGGTCGAGATGCTCTGTCTGGCTCAATGTCCCGGTCTCAAATCTGCCTGAGTGTTGGACGTTTGAAGCGTTCGGATCCTTCGTGACCGGCGTCTTGCGGTCCGGCACGAAGGATAACGGTCATGCGCACGTCCAATCAGCGAACGGCCGATCTCGCTGGCCGACACGGAGACCCACCATGAGCACGAATCTACCCGGCGCGGCACTCGCCGGCATCATCCTCGCGACATCGGCGATCGCCGCCGGAGCCAGCAGCCTGAAAGACGTCGAGTTCACCGATCAGTTTCCGCTCGATCAATGCGCAGCGCTCGCGACGCACACCGGCGCTGGCCCCGGCGGCGGCGCGCAGAACCGCTACTTCCCTCTTGTTGTCAATCGCGTGCTCGAACTCAGCAACGCTGCCTGCGTGGCAGCGGGGGAGTGTGAGGAACTCGAAGAGGTCCGGATCACGATCCTCGACGAGACGGAGGTCGTGGATGGGACGACGACCCGGGTGCTCGAGGAGCGGGAGTGGGTGGACGGCGAGCTCGTCGAAGTTTCGCGCAACTTCTACGTGGAGTGTGTCGGTACCGAGGACGTCTATTACTTCGGCGAGGACGTGCTGGACGGTGAGGGCAACCCTCTGCCGGATGGCTGGCGCGCCGGCGAGGGCGGTGCGCGGCCCGGCATCATCTTCCCGGGCGGCGCATTCCTGATCGGCTCGCGCTATTTCCAGGAAATCGCTCCGGGTGTGGCGCTCGATCGCGCGGAGCACAAGGCGCAGGGGATCGAGTTCGATGCCAACGGGTTCCTCTTTGAGGACTGTGTGCTCGTCGAAGACACGAATGCGCTGTCGGATCCGAAAGGCAAGGAAGGTGACGACAAGATCTACTGCCCGGGTGTCGGCCTCGTGACCGACGAGGAGCTCGAGCTCGTCAATATCGTCTATCCGTGAATTTTCCTGGCGGCTGACAGGCAGGTGCGGGCACGTTGTGACATAAGGTGATCGCACCTCTGTCGGTGCCGCTTACAGGGTGCGACCAGGGATCTTGTCAAATCGACTTCAAGATATTGATCGGCGTGAGAGAAATCCGGCTGGCACGTCGCTTGCTTAACTACTTGCGAAAGCTTTGATCGATCCGTTGCGAGGATCGGCGCTCATACCGGAGATAAGGAAATGTTGAACAGAATTGTGACCGCACTTGCGCTGGCCCTCGCTGCGGGGCCCTCATTCGCCGTCGCCACGCTGACCGTGGATGACGGCACCAATTCGATCACCGTCGTGGACCAGGGTGCTGGCGACGCGAACCCGATCGAAGGTGTCGTGACCGTCGTCTGGACCTCCCCCGACACGCTGTGGATGTCGACGGTGTCGGTCGGCACGACCTATCCCGCCGACGGCTCGCCGTCGATGCCCTATCTGGACCTGAACGCCGTGGTCACGAGCTCCGAGGCGGGTCAGTTGACGCTTTCGTTCACGCAGGACGGATTCCTGCCGTCGAACGCGTCATATGCGTCGGACGTCGGCGGCACGCTGAACGAGAATTCGTCGGCGAGCTTCTCGGCCTCCGCGGACGGTCAGTCGATTTCGAGCCTCGGGCCGTTCTCGGTCGCCGGCGCGTTCGCGGGCTCCGAAGTATCGATGTTCGCGAACGGCGCGAGCCCGTACTCGATCACTCTGGTCGCGGTGATCGCGCACGAAGGACGCGGCACGTCGAGCTTCGACTACCAGGTGCAGGTGCCGGAGCCGGGCACGCTCGCGCTGTTCGGTCTCGGCCTGCTCGGCCTCGGTATGGGCCGCATGCGCCGCCGCTGATCGATCGAGCTCAGGCGCCGGTCACCCGGCGCACGATGAAAACCCCGCCGCAACTCGGCGGGGTTTTCTTTTGGTGCGTGTCTCAACACCGCCGACGGCGTTCCCAGCGTCGGGCTCGCTCCACGAGAGTCTCCAGAAACGCCTGCTTGCCCTGCGAGTAGCTGGAAACTCAGTCGGCGATCGCGTCGTAGCCTCGCCCGATGAACTGCACGAAGCAGAAGCCGTGGCCGAACGGATCGGCGAGCAACGCAAGCTTGCCCCAGCTTCGCGTCGTCACCGGCTCCTCGAGTCGCGCTCCCGAGTGGAGCGCACGTGCGACGGAAGCATCGATATCGTCGACGACGAAGTCGAGGTGCACAGGAGTCCAGTGACGTTCGTAGTCGCGCGTCTGGTTCGTCGTGCTCGCGGCCCTGGTCCCGCGGCCCTTCAGCAAGAGGTAGATCGGGGCTGATGCGCCGAGCATCTCTACGCCGGCAACGCCGAAGCGGCGGCCGACTCGTAATCCGAACGTCGCCGCGTAGAA
>Ga0268386_10002083_pt1 | contig 14056 bp, 9 predicted proteins | sample RVTome_15_FD_200260 | JGI IMG/M metagenome (GOLD analysis project Ga0268386, IMG submission 200260) | Soil microbial communities from uranium-contaminated site in the Upper Colorado River Basin, Wyoming, United States - RVT150D86... ...
TCCTGCGCCGGTATCGACCGTGAGCGAGACCCCCGAACCGACCGGCTGGATGGTGCCGCCGCTGCCGCGCCAGGACAGCGGCGTCCAGCTCGCGAGGTCGATCGGCTCGCCGGCGAGCGCGTCCTGCAGCTCCACGTCGAACGAGCTCGGGGCCTCGAGGCCCTCCTCGAGGAACGTGATCGACGAGATGCGCTCGGCGCCCTCGAGGGCGGCCTCGTAGTTCGCGGTGCCCTCCTCGATCGCACCGGCCGAGACCGTCCTCGCGTGATCGTCCTGGGTCTCGTACGTCACCTGCAGCTGGAGCCCGGCGGCCTGCGCCCCGGCGGTGACGGCGACCGAGAACGCCTCGCTCGAGACCGGGATCCCGGGATCCGGCACGTCGATCTCCGCAAGCCACGTCTCGAGCGGCGTGTTCGAGTAGTCCGACCGCCACCACCCGCCCGTCGCGAAGCGCTCGGGGTCGACCGCGATCACGGACGGCGAGAGCGTGAATCGACCCGGCAGCTCGAACACCGGTTGGCTCCGGACCACGGCCACCGTGTTCGGTGGCACCGACGCGGCCGCGACGAGCTGGTCCTGCGGGACGGCGATCTGCACGTTCCAGTCGGCGCCGACCTGTTGGCGCGCCGTGTCCTCGTGGTTGCGGAGCACGATCGCGCGATAGGAGGTCGAGACGATGAGCAGGCCGACGGCGAGCACGAGCAGGAGCGACGTGGCGAAGCTCGTACCGGGCGATCGGCCGAGCCGGCGCGTCGCGAGGTAGGTGGGCAGGCTCTTGGTCCGGGCCATGGGGCGGTCCAGACGGCGGAGCACCCACAGCAGCAGACGAAGCGCCAGGAACGAGAGCGCGAAGATCAACAACGTCGGCGTCAGCAACACCAGCGGATCGAGCTGATCGCGTGCGCTCGTGGACTGCACCGCCGTGCCGCGCAGCTCGACGAACGTGAACAGGGCCACCGGCAGGACGAACAGCTCGACCGGCACCCGCGAGATCAGCGGGCGGTCCTCGCGCGAGAGCAACCGGCGCTCCTCGAGGATCGTCCGGCGGACGTGGGGCAATGACAGCAGCAGCAGCGTCACCGCGCCAACCGCCGCTCCGATCGCGCCGAGCACGAGCGCGAACGGCGACAGCCCGATCGGGAACAGCACGCCCGGAAGGGAGGGACCGTTGGCGTTCGAGGCCAGCGTGGCCAGCCCCATGCCGAGCAGCAGGCCGAGCGGGTACGCGACGATCGCCGTGAACAGCGCCTGCACGCCCTGTGCGGCGAGCAGCTTGCCTCCGGAGAACCCGCGGCTCCGCAGCACCGCGAGCTCGAACGACTGACGAGACAGGACGAGCGACCCGACGCCGGCGAGGATCGCGAGGGTGACGGCGCCGATCTGGAACACCACGAGGAAGATCGGGACGCGGAGATCCGCCACGCGCTGCTGCACGAGCGTGATGAGCGTGTCGAGTCCGGTCGCCACCTGGAGCTGTGCGAACCCGGGCGTGGTTCGGAGCTCGTCGGCGATCCGTTCGATGTCCCGTGGGATCCGTTCGGCGCGCTCGAACGGAACGCCCACCAGGTCGAGGTAGACGTCCCACACGTACTCGCTCGTCACGCCGAGGTCGGGTGCGACCTCCAGGTACCCGGCGCGATCCATCAACCCCGGCGGGAGCTCGGTCGACTCCGGCGGCGGGAAGGGCGTCTGGTCGCCGTACCAGAAGGGGTCGGCCCGCTCGGGAGGGTCGAACCGACCCACCAGCGTGAGCGTCGCCTGCTCGCCCGTCGGGCCGATCGCGGTCACGGTCTCGCCGACGTCGACGCCGAGCAGGCGCGCGACGCCACCGGGAAGCGCGATCTCACCCGGTCCGACGGGGGGCTCGCCTCGGTACGGCAGGTGCTCGGTCGCGCCGTCGCGGAACATTACCGTCAGGGAGAGCGGAGCGGTGGGATCGGCCCCGACCAGGCGGACCGTCCCGCGGCCCTGCGGCACGACCTCGTCGACCGGGAGCTCGGAGACCGCGTCCTCCAGCTCGGCGTCGGCCATCGCGTAGTCGAACGATGGGTTGCCGTACGTGAGGAACCGGACGTTCCCCACCGTGACCGGAGCGGTCGAGGTCGCAGAGGACAGGATCGCCTCGCGCGCCGCGTCGGCGTAGATCGGACCCGCCACCAGCACGCCGATCGTGAAGGCGAGGGTGACCACGATCGCCAGACCCAGCAGACGCTGGGCGAAGAACCGCTTCAGCAGGAACCGCAGGGTCGCCATGACAGAACGAACGCCGCCGTAACTGGCGGCGAGTCACCCGATGATACGCTGGGCCGGCGTGCCCGAGACTGGCTCGAGCACCCGTTCCGAGACCCCCCAAGCAACGCAGCAAGCAGCCGAACAGGAGCACCCGCGACGGACCGTCCCGAGATCATCCTCGCCCCCGGCCCGACCCCGATCCCGCCCGAGGTGCTGCTCGCGCAGGGAAGCCCGCTGGTGTACCACCGCGGGGTCGGATTCGGCCGTCTGATGCGCGACGTGACCGCCCGGCTGAAGGAGCTGTACCGGACCGACGACGCGGACGTGTTGCTCATGACGTCCTCGGGGACCGGTGGGCTCGAGTCGGCGATCCAGAACGTGTTCTCGCCGGGCGACGAGGTCCTGGTGCCGCTCGCCGGCTACTTCTCGGAGCGTTGGACCAACCTCGCGAAGGCGCACGGTCTCGTCGTTCGCACCGTCGAGTACGACTGGGGCCGCAGGGTCGTGCCCGGTGAGGTCGGGGAGGCGCTCGCCGAACACCCGGTCAAGGCGGTCCTGCTCACGCACTCGGAGACCTCGACCGGCGTGATCCAGCCGCTCCGCGATCTCGCCCGGGTGGCGAACGAGGCCGGCGCGCTCGTGATCGCCGACGTCGTCTCGAGCCTGGGGGCGGTGCCGTTCGCGTTCGACGAGTGGGGGATCGACGTCGCCGTCGGTGGGTCGCAGAAGGCCCTGTCGGCGTCGCCCGGGCTCGCGTTCGTCGCGATCTCGGAGCGCGCATGGGCCACGCACCGGAGCGCGACGATGCCTCGGTTCTACTTCGACTGGTCGATCTACCGGGAGTTCGCCGAGCGCAAGGATCCCGAGAACCCGTGGACCCCCGCGATCAGTGTGATGCAAGGCTTGCACGCCGCGCTCGAGCTGTACTTCCAGGACGGCGTCGACGCCGCGCTGCAACGCCACCGCACGCTCTCGCGCGCGGTGAAGGAGGGCGCCCAGGCGCTCGGCCTCGACCTGTTCGGAGAGGGCCTCGACGAGAACTGGACCGTCACCGCGATCCGCGCTCCCGAGACCATCGACGCCGATACCATCAGCGACCGCATGCGCTCTGACTTCGGCTGCGTGATCGCGCCCGGCCAGGGTCCGCTCAAAGGTACGGTCTTCCGCATCGGGCACTTCGGCTACTTCAGCGAGCTCGACATCGTCCGGGGGCTCGCGGCGCTCGAGATGACGCTCGAGCGGCTCGGGCACCCGGTCAAGCGCGGTGCGGCCGTCGCCGCGGCCGAGGGTGTCTTCCAGGACGCGTTCGGCGCCTGAAGCGGGAAGCGAGTCGTGCCGTGAGGGTCCTCGTCACCGAGAAGCTCTCGGACGCGGGCCTCGACCTGCTCCGGAAGGACTTCGAGGTCGACCTCCGGCCCGAGCTGTCGGCCGAGGGTCTCGCGGGGGCCATCGCTCCGTACGACGCGCTCGTGGTGCGTTCGCAGACCCAGGTCACGGCCGACGTGATCGAGGCGGGCGACAACTTGAAGGTCGTCGCGCGGGCGGGGATCGGGCTCGACAACGTCGACGTCGACGCCGCCACGCGGCGCGGCGTCATGGTGGTGAACGCGCCCTCCTCCAACATCGTCTCGGCGGCCGAGCACACGATCGCCCTGCTGCTCGCGCAGGCGCGCAACATCCCGCAGGCGCACGACGACCTGAAGCACGGCCACTGGGACCGAGCCAAATGGCAGGGCGTCGAGCTCCAGGGCAAGACGCTCGGGATCGTGGGCCTCGGACGCGTCGGGGCGCTCGTGGCGCAGCGGAGCGTCGCGTTCGGGATGCGCGTGATCGCGTACGACCCGTACGTCCCCCGCGAGCGCGCGAAGGAGATGGGCATCGAGCTGATGCCGAGCCTCGAGGCCCTGCTGGTGCAGTCGGACTTCGTCACGATCCACTTGCCCCGCTCGCCCGAGACCGAGGGGCTGATCGGCGAGCGCGAGCTCGCCCTGGTCAAGGAGGGCGCGCGCCTCGTGAACACCTCGCGCGGCGGGATCGTCGACGAGACCGCTCTGATCAAGGCGCTCGAGGACGGGCGGGTCGCCGGGGCCGCGCTGGACGTGTTCGAGCACGAGCCGCCGTCGGACTCGCCTCTGTTCGGTTTCGAGCAGGTGGTGACGACCCCGCACCTGGGGGCCTCGACCGCCGAGGCGCAGGACAAGGCCGGCACGTCGGTGGCCGAGATGGTGCGCCTGGCCCTGAACGGCGAGTTCGTCCCGTACGCGGTGAACGTCTCCGCCGCGGCCGAGGTGTCCGAGCTCATCCGCCCGTTCCTCCCGCTCGCCGAGCGCCTGGGGGCGCTGCTCACCGGCCTATCCGAAGGAGCGGTTCGGACGGTGCAGGCGCAGTACCTCGGACGGATCGGCGAGGCGGACACCCGCGTGCTCACGCTCGCCGTCGTGAAGGGCGTCCTCCGGGGCGTGGTTCACGAGCCCGTCTCGTTCGTGAACGCGCCGATCATCGCGCGCGAACGCGGCATCGCGATCAGCGAGATGCGTTCGTCGGTCTCGAGCGACTACGTGAACCTCCTGGCCGTGAGCGCCGAGACCGACAACGGTGAGGTCTCGGTCGCGGGAACGCTGGTCGGCAAGCGTAACGACCAGCGCGTGATGCACGTGAACGGCTACGACATCGAGATGGCGCCGGCCACCAACATGCTGTTCTTCGAGTACGAGGACCGCCCCGGCGTGATCGGCAAGGTCGGCACGATCCTCGGCCAGCACGAGATCAACATCGCCACGATGGACGTCGGCCGGGCCTCTCGAGGGGGAACGGCGTTGATGGGACTGACGCTCGACACCCCCGCGGGCCAGGACGTGATCGATGACATCACCTCGGCGATCGGCGGCCGCGCCGCGAGGTCCATCGTCCTCCCCGATTGACCTGGCCGGACTGAGAGATCCGTTCGTTCGTCCTCGCATCGCGATGTGACGTTCGTCACAAACGCTTCCTTCGAAGGGAGTCCGCTGGTAAGCTCGCGCGGTTATGAGGCGACTCCAGGTGTCGTTCGGGAGCAGGAAGACGGGTCTCATCCCGTCCTTCATCGCGGCCGTCTAGCGGTCGCGAACCCCGCCTCTCCGGCGGGATCGCCCGAACCACCGTCCCTCGAACCAACCGAGCTACAGGAGTCGTCCGATGCGCCCCAACTCACAACCTCGCAGCGCCGTTCGAAGGCTCGCGCTCGCACGTCTGATCTCGATCACGGGCGGTGCGGCCGCGTTCGCGGCGCTGAACTTCACCGTCTACGAGCGGACCGGCTCGGCGGCGTGGCTCTCGGCGTCGCTGCTGCTCACGTTCGGTGTTTCCGGCGTGTTCGCGCCGCTGGGCGGCATGCTGGGCGACCGCTTCAACCGCAAGCGCGTGATGATCGCGTCCGACCTGGCCGGCGCGGCGTGCTTCCTCGCGCTGGCGTTCGTCCACGAGCCCGTGCTGCTGCTCGCCCTGGGGTTCGTCGCGGCGGTCGTCGAGGCGCCGTTCTGGTCCGCCTCGGCGGCAGCGGTCCCCAACCTGGTCGGCAAGGACGACCTGGCCTGGGCGAACGGCCTGCTCCAGGTGGGCGGCAACGCCGGGATCATGCTCGGCCCTGCCCTCGGCGGTGTGCTGCTGGCGGCCATCGGCCCCGGCATGGTGTTCGGCGCCAACGCGTTCTCGTTCGTCGTGTCGGCCGCGATCATCGCGACGGTCTACGGCCGCTTCGCGCAGGACCGGACGGAGCACGACGACGAGCACCGAGGGTTCCGCGCGGGCTTCGTCTTCATCGCGCGTGACCGGGTCCTGCGCACGATCGTCCTCGCCTGGGTGGCGCTGGTATTCGGGATCGGCCTCGCGATGGTGGCCGACGTCCCGCTCGCCGAGCTTTTCGGGTCGGGTTCGACCGGCTACGGGCTGATGATCGGCGCGTTCGGCGCAGGGTCCGTCATCGGGTCGTTCGCCGGCCGGAAGCTGCACGAGCGGAACGAGGCGCGCGTGTTGATCCTCGGCACGATCGTGATGGGGGCCACCACGGCGGGGATCGCGCTCTCGCCGTGGTTCTCGCCGGTCCTCGCGCTGCTCCTCGTGTGTGGCGCGGCGGACGCGGTCATCATGATCGCCGACCGGAGCATCCAGCAGCGCAGGACGCCGGACGCGGTTCGCAGCCGGGTGGTAGGCGCGTCGGAGGCGATGATCGACATCGCGTTGTCGATCGGATTCGTGCTGGGCGGTCCCGCGGTCGCCGCGCTCGGCCCCAGGGCGACCTACGCGATCGGCGGGGCATGCGGGTTGCTCGGCGCGGTCGTGCTCGTGCCGGTGCTGCGCGCGTCGCGGCACACACCGGTCGCCGAAGCGATCGTGGAACAGGAACCCATCGAGGCGGACGAGCTCGTCGTAGCTCGGGTCGCAGGGTAGACGGAGGTCGGGGGGCGGTGGACACTCAGCCGATGACCGCCCCCCGAACCGCCGTTCGGCGGCTCGCGACCGCCCGGATCATCTCGATCACGGGGGGCGCCGCCGCCTACGCGGCGCTGAACTTCACGATCTTCGATCGCACGGGTTCGGCCGCGTGGGTGGCGCTGTCGCTCCTGCTGACGTTCGGGGTCCTGGGGTTCGTCGGGCCGCCGGCGGGGATGCTCGGCGACCGGTTCGACCGGCGGAAGGTCATGATCGTCTCGGAGCTCGCCGGCGCCGCGTGCTTCGCGATGATGGCGCTCTCGGACGAGCCGGCGTGGTTGCTGGTGTGGGCGTTCCTGTCCGCGATCGCCGAGGCGCCGTTCTGGTCGGCGTCCGAGGCCGCGATCCCCAACGTCGCCGGGCCGGAGCACGTGACCTGGGCCAACAGCCTGCTCGGCGCGAGCCGCAGCGCGGGTATCACGATCGGGCCCGCGCTCGGCGGTCTGATGCTGGCGGTGACGAGCCCGAGTGCGGTGTTCGCCTTGAACGCAGCCTCGTTCGTCGTTTCGGCGCTGATCATCGTGACCGTGCACGCCCGGTTCTCCGGTGATCGAGACGCGGAGGACGAGTTCCGCGGCGTCCGTGCCGGGTTCCGGTTCCTCTGGCACGACCGCGTCCTGCGGACGCTGCTGCTTGCGTGGGTCGTGTTCATCTCCGGCATGGGGATGTCGATGGTCGCGGACGCGCCGCTCGCGGACGCGTTCGACGCGGGTTCGTTCGGGTTCGGGATGCTGATCACGGCCTGGGGAGGCGGGACCGTGCTCGGCTCGCTCTTCGCGAAGAGGATGAAGGAGGGGAGCGAGGGCACGTGGCTCGTGACCGCCGGGATCGTGATCGCCGCGACCGGCATCGGCATCGGGCTCTCGCCGTGGTTCGTCCTGATCGTCGGGCTGCTGTTCGTGTTCGGCGTCGCCGACGGGACCACGTTCGTCGCCGAGACGAACCTCCGACAGCGCCGGGCGCCCGACGCGGTTCGGAGCCGCGTCTCGGCCGCCTTCATGGGGTTGCTGCACATCATGCTGGCGTTCGCGTACGTGGCGGCCGCCTTCGTCGTGCCCTGGATCGGGCCGCAGGCGACCTACGCGGTGGGTGGGGTCACGGCGGGGCTCGCGGTGTTCGTGCTGATCCGGATGCGTCGACTGCTCGCGCTCGACGAAGCCGCGCGGCCGGAACGATCGGCTTCGGGATGACCCAACCGCGAACCGCGGTCCGCCGGCTGGCCCTCGCGCGCGCGATCTCGGTCACCGGGAGCGCGGCTGCGTACACGGCGCTGATGTTCGAGATCTACGACCAGACGGGGTCTTCGGTCTGGCTCGCGGCGGCGCTGATCTTCACCGAGGGCGTGACCGGGTTGGTCGGTCCGCTCGCGAGCGTCCTGGGGGACCGGATCGACCGCCGGACGGTCATGATCGTGTCGGATCTGGCGGCGGCGGTCTGCTTCGCTGGGATGGCCCTGGTCGCCTCGTCGCCGGGTCCTCTGGTGGCGATCGCCTTCCTGTCGGCGCTGTCCGAGGCGCCGTTCTGGCCCGCCTCGAGCGCGGCGATCCCGAACCTCGTCCCGCAGGACCAGGTCAGCCGGGCGAACAGCCTGGTCGCGATCGGGCGCAACATCGGCATCATGGTGGGGCCGGCGGTCGGGGGCATCCTGCTCGCCGCCGTCGGCGCACCGTGGGTGTTCGCCATCAACGCGGCGTCGTTCGTGGTCTCGGCGGCACTGGTCGTGTCGGTTCGCGCCTCCTTCGTGGGCGACCGATCGGACGAAGGAGAGCATCGGGGGGTGTGGGCGGGCTTCCGGTTCCTGTTCCACGAGCCGGTGCTCCGACGGATCTCGGTGGCCTGGCTGGTGCTGGTCCTGGGGATCGGGATGGCGTTGGTCGCCGACGTGCCCCTGGTGGACGTGTTCGGCGCGGGGTCGGCCGGGTTCGGGGTGATGATCGGGCTCTGGGGTGCCGGGTCGATCCTGGGTTCCCTCGCGGGGCGCTGGCTCACCGCCGCCACCGAGATGCGCTGGCTGATCCTGGGGACCGCCTTCACCGCATGCCTCGGCATCGCGATCGCGCTCTCGCCGTGGTTCGCTCTCGTCCTGGTCCTGAACGTCGCCTGGGGAGCCAGCGAGGGGATCACCGGCGTCGCCGAGCAGAACCTGTTCCAGCGCCGATCGCCGGACTCGGTGCGCAGCCGGGTCCTGGGTGCCATCGAGGGTCTGTTCCACGGAGGGCTCACCGTATCGTTCGTGGCGGCGGCGTTCGTGCTGCCCGTGGTGGGAGCGCGGGGGATGTACGCGATCGCCGGTGTGGCCGCGGGGCTCTCGGCGATCGTGCTGCTCCCGCTCCTCGGCGCGACACCCATCACGGCCGGTCGGACGACCACCGAGCTTCCCTGAGGATCAGGCCGCCTCGCGCCGGCGGTCTCCCCGGGGTAACGTTCGGGGTTGAACCGCCGTTCAAGGGTCGAGGAGGAAGCGCTGGCGGGTCCGAACGCCTACGACGCGATCGTGATCGGCGGCGGCCACAACGGCCTGGTCGCCGCAGCCTATCTCGCCCGTGCCGGCGCCCGAGTTGTCGTGTGCGAGGCGCGTCACAAGACCGGCGGCGCGGCCGCGACCGACCAGCCCTGGCCCGATCATCCGGAGTTCCGCGTCACGACCCTGTCGTACGTGATGAGCCTGATGCCGGACACGATCGTCCGCGACCTGCAACTCGCCCGGCACGGGTACCGCGTGCACCCGGTCGGTCCCTACGTCGTGCCGTTCCCCGACGGCCGGGTGATGATCGAGTACGACGACCCGTCCAAGAACCACGACGAGTTCGCGAAGTTCTCCAAGAGGGACGCCGACGCGCTCGAACGCTGGGAGGCGTGGATCGGAGGCCTCGCCGCCGTCCTCGGGCCGCTCCTGATGAGCACGCCGCCGCAGATCGGCTCCAAGCGGCCCGGAGACCTGTTCGAGCAGCTCCGCCTGGCGTGGCGGTTGCGCGGGCTGTCGGTCCGCACGGTCGGCGAGGTCACGCGGCTGCTCACGATGAGTGTCGCCGACCTGCTCGACCGGTTCTTCGAGTCCGAACAGGTCAAGGCCGTGATGGCGATCGACGGCCTGATCGGGACGTGGGCGGGTCCCTACGAGCCGGGGACCGCCTACGTGATGGCGCATCACGAGATCGGCGACGTCGGCGACGGGACGCTCGGCTCGTGGGGCGTCCCCGAGGGCGGGATGGGCGCCGTAGCCGCGGCGCTCGAGCGCAGCGCGCGTTCGTTCGGGGCCGAGGTGCGCACGGGGGCGTCGGTGGACCGGGTCCTGGTCGCCGGCGGACGTGCTCGCGGTGTGGTCCTGGCGGGCGGGGAGGAGGTGCTGGCCCCCGTCGTCGTCTCCGCGTGCCACCCAAAGATCACGTTCCTCGGGCAACTCGACCGCACGGACCTGCCGGCCGATTTCGTCCAGGACATCGAGCACTGGTCGAGCCGCTCGGGGGTCGTGAAGATCAACTGCGCGATCAGCAAGCTGCCGACCCTGGCGGGCGAACCCGACTGGAGGGACTTCTCCGGTGGGTTCGAGATCGCTCCCTCGATCGATCAGCTCGAGCGGTCGTTCGAGGAGGCCCGGGCGGGACGGCCCGCGACGCTGCCCTTCTCGGACGGCGTGATCCCGACGACGCTGGATCCCTCGCTCGCGCCGAAGGGCGCGCACGTGGTCTCGCTGTTCACGCAGTGGGTCCCGCACACGTGGTCCGAAGAACCGCATCGAGAGGAGCTCGAGGCCTACGCCGACCGCGTCGTGCAGGCGTACGAGGACGTCGCGCCCGGGTTCCGGGAGTCGATCGTCGCCCGGCAGGTGCTCGGGCCGTACGACATGGAGACGGAGTGGAACCTGATCGGCGGCAATATCTTCCACGGTGAGCTGTCGGCCGACCAGCTGTTCCACATGCGTCCCGCGCCCGGGTACGCCGACTACCGGACGCCGATCGACGGCCTGTATCAATGCTCGAGCGCCACGCACGGGGGCGGGGGCGTGTCCGGTATCCCCGCGTACAACTGCGTGCGCGAGATCCGCAGGGATCGGAAGCGTCGCGGGAAGCGTCGATGAAGGAGCCGTACTCGTTCACGTTCTACACGGCGTCGTGGTACCGGCGTTCGCCGTACTGGCATCGGACGGTCGAGGCCGGCTGCACAAGCTGGGACCTGTACAACCACATGCTGATCCCGACCCTGTACGACGACGACGAAGCGGAGTACTGGCACCTGGTCGAGCACGTCGGGCTCTGGGACGTCGCCGTCGAGCGCCAGGTCGAGATCACCGGACCCGACGCCGCGACGTTCACGCAGCTCCTCACGTGCCGGGACCTCTCGCGGTGCGACGTGCTGCAATGCAAGTACGCGCCGATCATCGCGCCGAGCGGCGGGATCGTGAACGATCCGATCCTGCTCCGGCTCGGCGAGAACCACTTCTGGCTCTCGCTCGCCGACTCCGACGCGATGCTGTACGCGCTCGGCGTGCAGGCGTTCGCCGGGATGGACGTGACGATCCGCGAACCCGACGTCTCGCCGCTCCAGGTCCAGGGACCCAAGAGCAAGGACGTGATCCGAGCGCTCTTCGGGGACGAGGTGGCGGATCTGCGCTACTACCGGTGTTGGGAAGGCGACCTGGGTTCGATCCCGGTGGTCGTCTCGCGAACGGGTTGGACGGGGGAGGTCGGGTACGAGATCTACCTGCGCGACGGATCACGCGGCTCCGAGCTGTGGGACCGCGTGATGGAGGCGGGCGAAGCGCACCAGATCCGGGCGATCGCGCCGAGCGACCAGCGGCGGCTCGAGGCCGGGATCTTCAACTACGGCAACGACATGACGGTGGAGGACACGCCGTTCCACGTGACCGGCATGGAGCGCCTGGTCGAGTTCGACGCCGACTTCATCGGCAAGGATGCGCTCCGACGGGTCGCCGCCGAGGGCGTCGACCGCAAGCTCGTCGGCGTGACCCTCGCCGGCGAGCCTTTCCGGATGTGGCTCGAGGACTTCTGGGATGTTCGGAGGGACGGTCAGGTCGTCGGCCGTCTCGTGAGCGCCTCGCATTCTTTCCGCCGGAAGGAGAACATCGGCTACGCGTGGGTCCCGATCGAACTCGCCGAGCCCGGGACCGAGCTCGAGGTCCTGTCACCCGACGGGCCGGTCGCCGCGGTCACGGCTGCGCTCCCCTTCCTGGATCCGAACAAGGACATCCCGAAGGGCTGACCTCGCGCGTCAGTCGGGGCGATGCCCAACCGCCATGAGGTGCGCGCTGATCCCCATCATCGTCGGCTCGCTCTCCACCGCGCGCGCGACGCGAAGGATCGCCTCCCGGCCGCCAGCCTCCTCCCACAGCTCGGAGCGCAGCCAGCCCGGTCCCTCGATGCCGTAGAGGGCCTCGACGACGAGCCCCGCGTCCACGAGTTCGGCGGTCAGCTCGTCGGGATGGTGGAAGTACGCCGTCGTGAAGTACTCGATGTTCCCCGTGGGGTTGCGGTGGATCCCCTCGCGCAGGTCCTCGTCGACGATGGCGCTGAACCGCGGGTCGGAGAGGTAGCCGTTCACCATGCCGTCCAGGATCGAGGCGAACCGCGAGATCGCGGCGACCGCGACGATCCCGCCGGGGCGGACGACACGCGTCGCCTCCGAGAGCGCTCGCATGCGCTCGGCGCGGTCGGGCAGGTGGTACAGCGGACCGAACAGCAGGACGACGTCGAACGTTCCGTCAGCCTGTTCCAGGTATCGGGCGTCACCGAGACCCGCGGTGAACGGACGCGCCGAACGTGCCGCTCCCTCGGCTGCCTGGCTCACGTGCATCGGCACGGGATCGACGAGCGTCACCTCAAAGCCGCGCTCGGCCAGCCACGTCGCGTACGCGCCGGGCCTCCACCGACGTCGAGTACCCGCGCCGGGACCTGGGGGAGGTGGCGCTCGAGGAGTTCCTTGGTCCGCTCGAACTCGATCCGCGAGCTGCCGCCTGCGAGCCGTTCGAGCTCCACCCCTCGCTCGTAATGGCCGAGGATCTCCGGGTCCATGGCGTGTCGAGTCTATGCGGCTCGTGGGACCGGTCGTTCGCGCGAGATGATGGGGCCGTGGAACCGCTGAGCGGACACCTGCTGATCGCCGGCACATCCTTGCTGGACGCGAACTTCCGTCGCGCGGTCGTGCTGATCGGCCACCACGACGACGAGGGCGCGGTCGGGGTCGTGCTCAACCGCGCGAGCGACGTCGAGGTCGCCGTGGCGGTGCCACCGCTCGCCGGGCTGGTGGAGCCGGGCGACCGACTGTTCATCGGCGGACCGGTCTCATCCCAGTCGGCGGTGGTCGTGGCAGATTTCGAGCACCCGGAGGTGGCGGATGTGGTCGCGTTCGACTCGATCGGGTTCCTGCCCGAGGAGGCCGACCCGGCGTCGATCGGCGGCCTTCGGCGCGCCCGGGTGTTCGCCGGGTACGCGGGGTGGCGCGCCGGCCAGCTCGAGGTCGAGCTGGACGAGGGCTCGTGGATCACCGAGCGTGCGCTCGCGAGCGACGTCTTCACCGAGGATCCCGACGCGCTGTGGGGCGATGTCCTGCGCCGCAAGGGTCCCGAGTACCGGTTGATGTCGACGATGCCGTTCGACCCCGACCTCAACTAGCGGCTAGGCTCGCGCCTCATCCGCCGAGCGGCCAAAGAACGCAGGAGGGTCATCGATGGCGTCCGAGACGTTCACCTTCTACATCCAGCCGTGGTACCGCAAGTCGCCGTACTTCGAGGCGACGAAGCGCCACGGCTGCAAGAGCTGGGGCCTGTACAACCACATGCTCTTGCCGACGCTGTACGACGACCCGGTCACCGAGTACCGCGCGCTCCTGAACGACGTCACGCTGTGGGACGTCGCGGTCGAGCGCTGCGTCGAGGTTCGGGGGCCGGACGCGTTCGACCTCGTGAACCTGGTCACCTGTCGAGATCTGACGAAGGTCGAGCCGATGCAGGCTCGGTACGTGCTCCTCACCGCTCCGTGGGGAGGCATCGTGAACGACCCGGTCCTGCTGCGGCTGGAGCGCGACCGCTTCTGGCTCGCGCTCGCCGATTCGGACGCGCTCCTGTACCTTGCGGGCGTCGCGGGCGCTCGCGGCATGGACGTCTCGATCTTCGAGGCCGACGTGGCGCCGATGCAGATCCAGGGACCGCGCTCGAAGGACGTGATGCGCGACCTGCTCGGCGACGCGGTGGCCGACCTGCGTTACTACTTCTGTGCGGAGGCCGAGGTCGACGGCATCCCGGTCGTGATCAGCAGGACCGGGTGGACGGGGGAGGTCGGCTACGAGCTCTACCTGCAGGACGCGAGCCGCGGCGACCAGCTGTTCGAGCGCGTCTTCCAGG
>Ga0268386_10002084_pt1 | contig 14056 bp, 10 predicted proteins | sample RVTome_15_FD_200260 | JGI IMG/M metagenome (GOLD analysis project Ga0268386, IMG submission 200260) | Soil microbial communities from uranium-contaminated site in the Upper Colorado River Basin, Wyoming, United States - RVT150D86... ...
CGCTGATGGCTGGCGAGGAAGGCAGCACTGCCGGCCATGATGGCCATGAATGCCAGCATCACGACTACTGCGCTCTTCAACTGCCTGGTACGTTTCGCTTTCGCAATGGAGGCGCCGATGTAAGCGCCTTCCGTCTCATTGAGATCGATGTCCTGTTCGAGCAGCGTCTCCGCTTCGCCCAGCGGTTTGCCCCGCGGCAGTAGAAGGTCAGAAGGGCGCTGCTCACCGGCCCACCGTTCTGCGGCGACACTGATGCGACCGCGAATTCGCAGGTTCTCGCGGTTCTGGTCCACCCATTCGCTGACTCTCGGCCAGTGCCACAGCAGGGCTTCATGCGCCACGGTGACGACGACGCCACCATCGTCCGCAAGTTCGGTCACGAACAGGCGGGCTGCGACGAAAGTCTCCAGCAGTTTGCGGACCTCCGCATTCGTGGCGTCCTTCCACCGGGCCCGCTTTCGACCGATGGTTTCGTGCCCGTCCTGCTCGACGCTGACGAGCGCGTTGAGCACCTTCGGCAAGGCCGCCTGGACCTCGGGCGGCAGTTCCTGGAAGACCGTTTCGGCGCGCTGTGCAAGCGACCCTTCTACGCCGCCGAGCTCCCGGTATGCCTGCAGCGCAAGTGTGCCGTTCGGCGTGCGCCGTTGATAAAGCTCTTCCAGCGTGAACTGCAGCAGCGGCAGTATTTCCGGACGCTCGGCAGCGGCATCGCGCAGGATGTCGTCGAGTCGCTCGCTGGTCGCGAAATCTTCCTCGAAGCGCAAGCCGGCGGCACGCGTCGGCAGGCGGATCATCTGGCCGATCTCGCTGGCGATCGGGGGCATGAGGTCGTACTGACCGTCGCCATCCTTTAACGCTCCGATTACCGGAAGGTCGGTCAGGCGAGGATAAAAATCGCTCCTCAGCGTACCCACGATCCACACGCGACCGCAGCGCGCCAGTACATCGAGTGTGTTGGTAAAGGCCTTTCTTCCTTTCGCCGTTATTCCCTCCTGGGTGAACATCTCCTCCATCTGGTCGATGACGAGCGCCAGTCTGGAGCGAATTTTGCCGCCGCCCGACGCGGACCTGGATTGCGCCGCGGCCCCCTGATCGAGTGCCGACTTGATCAGCATGACCGCCGATTGCGGCGAGTCGCGCAGAACCTGCGCGAGGCTTGCCGGCCCCTCGGACTCGGGGTCCAGCGACGGCAGAGCATGGTCGCGGAGCAGGGCGGAAGCGAGTCCGGTGAAGAGGTCTCCAGGCGTATCGCCGGGACGGAATATTGCGCGCCGCCACAACGCGACGCCTTCGATGACGCCCGGCTGGGTCAACATCGGCAGCACGCCGGCCCTGACCACCGAGGATTTGCCGCCGCCGCTCATGCCGAGCACGAGCACGAACGCGCGACCATCGGCCGCCTGGTTCCGCAAGCCCTGCAGGATATCTGACACGGCTTTCGTGCGGCCGAAGAAAACCGGCGCATGCTCGAACTCGAACGCGTGCAGGCCGCGGAAGGGCGAGCCTCTCTTCCACACCGCCGGGGCTTCGCCGGCGGCGGCTCCCGTGTCCGGCAACTTTCGCTCTATCAGCTTGTGAAGATGTGCTTCGAGCAAGCTTTCGAAGTCGCTTGGTGAATCGAAAGCATGAAAGGCGGCGATGAGGGTGCCTTCGGCCTTGTCGTGAAACCACCGGCCCACGAACTCGTCGAGCTTTTTCTTTTGCTGCAGGCGCTCCAGCAGTTCCCTTTCGTCGTCGAGCCGCACCGACGGCGGAGCAGTCTTTCGGTACACCAGCAGATCCGGCTTGCCGTTTTTCCGGAAGCCGGCGATCGCGTCCTCGAATTCGTATTCGGTGCCGGAGTCGTAGCGGGAGCCGTCTTCGCGTGTAAACCCCTTCGGCAGGCGCGTGCCCAGGCGCGACCAGAGAATCGAGACCACCACGTCCGTCTCCGACGGGCGGATGATTTGCTCCTGGAAGGTCGAGGAAGCGAGCAGCGGTTCGTGTTCCCAAAGGACCGGCTGTAATACGACGCGGCCTGCATATTCGCTCTGCAAACGCTCAATGACGCGCTGGGCGATGGCGCGCTCCTCGAACACGTCGCCCGGAGACGATATGAATATCTGCAGCTGTCTCACCGGTGGACCTGCTAATTCATTTTTTTGTGTGAACGACAGGGCGTCGGTTCAGCGCCGGGCATCGCCAATATCAATTAGTGGCGCCGAGCCGGCAGACGCCACATATGGTCCATGGCATCGGTCCGGTGGGGGGTACCGTCGCGACTGTGGCACCAGGTCGCGTACCGCACCAGGCCGGTGCAAACCAGGTATTTATAGCTCATTTCCGCCGGTTTTGCGCGATTTAGTTGGTGCGTCCCGGGGGTCAAAACCGCACCTGCGCTGATGCTTTCCTTGTTTCCCCTCTCCTTTATGCCTACGCAGAAGATAAATTCTGCTGCGCCGCGCCTATCTCTCGACTTCGGTGGAAAGATCGCTTTCCAGGCCACGCGAGGTCAACGTTGTAGTTGCGAAATACCCCGTGCCCCGGCTGAGGTTATCGATAACTGCCAACCGCGAGTGGACATAATTCGGCCGCTCGCGCGCTCAATAATGATTTCCGTGACAGGCGTTACGAAGGAGCTGTTTTTCGATTGGCACCAAGGTCGTGCTGGCTACCTACCAAGCACGTACAGCTGCCAGAGGTCCTTCCGGGTCATGTGCAGGAACGGCCTCATCGCCATGAGCCCGGTCTTTCCTATGCTTTTTTCGAGGTAAGCAAGCTCGGCGAACTTCTCCTGCGTGCGTTCGCCAACTTCGACGTCGAGGCCGTTCTCGCGCATCAGAAGAACGCCCTTGGCGCGCAAGGCGAGCTCGGTGTACAGCCGCAGATAGCAGAGCATGTCGACTACGACCGGCCCTTCGAACCGTGTCTTGAGATCGTGCAAAAATCTCCCGATCCTGGTGTTGCCGAACTCCCCCTCGTTGATCTGTTGCAGAAGCAGGGCGTCGGCATCGAAATCGAGTTCCAGCCACGCGTGCATATGCTCCGCACTTTTCCTGAAGACGACGTAGAGCACCGGGGGCAGAAGAAAGAGGATGCAGAGCGTCATCAGTATCGGCGGCAAAACGAAGTGATTGAACAGCGAATGCAGGGCAATGGCCGCAGCCAAGCCCGGCAGGTACCGCCAGGGATGGATCTTCATGTTTCGCTCGGTCAGCGTCTGCGACACGATCGCGAAAATTGCCGTCACACCGCCATGCATGACCGCGGTACCGAATCCGCGCACGATCCATACCGCCACGTTCGTGTGCCCGGCGGAATGGAGATAGTACAGGTTCTCCACCACGGCAAAGCCGGCGCCGACTGCGAAGCCCATGATGGCGCCGTCGACCAGAAACCCGATGCGGTTGGTGCGGAACAGATAGACGACGACCAGCGCTTTCAGCGTTTCCTCGGTTGCCGGTGAGACGTATCGGGAAAAAGTCGCAAACCCGATGGAGGATTCCTGCAGGAGGAAGTCGTGCAGGAAGTATCCGCCTACCGTCAGCAGCCCGCCCGCGACGATCACGCACAACACCGTTTTGAAGCCGACCAGCTTGTAGCTGTCGAGATATACGAGCGTACCGAGGAACAAGAGGACCGGCAGCAGTGCTACCGGCGCCCGGATCAGGAATTCCGCGTACACGTCTGGCCGTCCGTCTCGATTGTGGACGACAGGAATCGGGTCGCCAGTACCATCGGGGTCACAGTATCTTGAGCGAAACCATCCACTCGTCGTCCATTCGTTCGCCATCCTCGCGCCCCGAGGCATAGCCGACGGAAAAAGTCATCGGCAGGCGATGCCCGAGCGTGAAGTTGAGGTCGAGCTGCATGCCCAGCGTCGTAACCGTTCGCTCGAAGGCTTTGCCGGGGTCCGCTTGCAATGCGCCGAAAAAGACTGCAGGCCGGATGTGGCTCAGGAAAAAACCGGGTTTGCCGACTTCGCGGAAGCGAATAGGCGGCAGGTTCCATTCCGCGACGGACTTGACGAAGTCGGTCGCGATAATCTCGTCGATCTCGAAGCCGGGAAAGCTGTCGAATTCGCGGTAGCGCTTCACGTCGCCATCATCGACGTAGTTGTTGCCGAAGCCGCCGAAATAGAAGTTGCCGAGGGGATCGTCGCGCTCGCCGTTGGTGGTACCGGCCGCGTTGTAAAACCAAATAGACGAGTGCTTCCATGGCAGCGCAATGCCGAAGTCGAGTCCCAGGTGGGGTTTGACCACCGTGTCGATATCGGAGTCGTCAACCGACAAGGCGATGTCCCAGCGCACGCCCTTCTCGTGATCCACCGCGCCGATGGACTTTTGCGTGTGCGTATAGTGGAGGTCGAGTTCCAGCGAGAGAATATCCTCGATCTCTGTGGGTACGTTCTGGTTGTCCGGCAGTGTGTCCAGCCCTGTGTAGTAGGAGATCTCGCCGGAGAAGTCCAGGCGGCGCGGTTCGTCGAAGATCAGAGCGCGGTCGTAGCCGATGCTGTAGGCATCGCCTTTGCGGCTGCGTTCGGTGGGTCCGAACAGGTCGTAGAAGTCCGCGCCGTTGTGCCGGTAGCTGGCATGCCAGTTCAGTGCCTTGTATTCCACGCCGACGTGCAGACGCTCGTTCGACGGCAGATCGCTGCCGACGGAGTAGCTGGCACCCAGGTCGAATTTGTGGAGTTGTGCCGGGTCGGTGAACTGGAAGAACCAGCCGGGCGCCTCGGAGCCCCGGTAACCTTCGATGATCGGGTAACCGGAATCGTAGCCCAACTCACGGTACGGGCGATATTTACCCCGCGCGGTGATCAGTTCTTCATGATTGACGTCGGCCAGAGTAGCCACGACGTTCCAGTCCTGGACGATCGGGTGCCGCTTCACGATTTCGGCGCCGAGGAACGTTATGGCGCTCAGGTCTTCAAGCGGTTTCGGCTCGATCAGCGTCGGCACGAAGCCCTGTCCGGTGTATTCGAATGCCATCAGCGAGCGATCCGGAAGCGGCACGGGACGGAAAAGCCCCGTCTCTGCGTTGCTCACCGCCTCCAGCTCGCCGGTTTCGAGCTCGAAGCGGAAGATGTTGGATACGCCGGTATAGAAGGAGCTGCCGTAGAGAAATTTCGAATCCGCGGTGAAGACGAAGCCCTCCGGCACCGCGGGTGAGAAATTGTACGTGGCGACCGGTTCGGCGTTTCCCTGGCGCAGCTCCGCGATATTGAAGACCTTGAGGTGCTGGCCGCCGTCGATCTCGCCAAGCGACGCGGACAGCAGTTCGCCGTCCGGAGAGACATCGAGTTCGTAAGCCACTTGGCCGTAGGGCCAGTCGTAAACCAGGTTCCACTCCTTGTAGGGAAAAGGAATTTGCACCAGCGAGACGTATCCGTTCAGGTGCCGCAGCCCCCAGAGCGACCGGTCAACCGCGCTGTATACGATATCGCCGATACGGGCGTCCTTGAGCAGCATGCGCGCTTTTCCGGTATCGACATTCACGGCCATCAGGTCGCGATACGCGAGATTGTCGGCGGTGTAGAAAAAGGTCCGGGTCGCCGGATCCCAGGCGGAGGAGGTGACCCGGTAGGTCATCGGCCCCTTGATGTCGGTAACGCGTCGAACGCTGCCATCGTCCAGGGACAGGACGCCGACATGAGCCACCACGCCGGGATGGCGGAATGCGCCGATCATCTCGTTGCGTTCGACATCGATAAATGAACGCGAGATGGAGCCCAGCGTGCGTTTTGTCAGTGGCGTGGTCGGCGTCAGCGGGTATCGGCGCACCGACTCGAGGTTCGCGGCCTGGAATTCGTGTTCGAACGCAATCCAGTCGTTCCACGCTTCCTCGAGCGGCTTGCCGAATACCTTGTGGAATTGCCTGGAGTAATAGCGTTCGCTGTCTTCGCCGCGCTTCAGCCACTCGATCACCTGTTGCGGCGTGTACTCATACGCCAGGTAGCTGATGAAACGGGTACCGTACAGATAAGCGTTGACGCCGGCCTGGAAGTCGACGCTGGTGCCTTCGGAAACGATGCCGAGATTGCTGTAGAAGTAGGCGTCGTCCCGCACCATCGAACGGAAGACCATTTCGTCATAGGCACCCTGCGCGCGCCCGATCCCGCCCGACATCCACGTTTCCATGAACACCGCCGCGCCCTCGAGGTACCAGCGGGGCGAGGTGAGACGGGGAATGGCCAGGTAGTTATAGAGAATGGATTCCGGGTGCCGGTCGGTCTGCCGGGGCTTGCCGCCGAAGAAGCGTCGCCATTTCCGGTCACGGCTGTTGGCGACGTCCATGTTCGCGACGTGCACCAGCTCGTGATTCATGATCATGAATATACGCTCGCTGCTCGGCATGGTCTCGAGCGTGCGGCTTGCCGGCGCGATGTACACCGATACGCCGTTGTACGGGGAGGCGCCGGCCCCCGCATTGCCGTAGTCGCTCAGGTCCGTCAGGACGACCGTCGACAACTCCTGCGGCTGCCACTCGAAGACGCGCTTCTGGAAGGCCAGCGAATTGTGGAAGTTGCGGACGACGTGCGGCACCAGGTGCGTCTGGAACGGATCGAAATAGAGCAGGCGCATGTCTTGCGACTGTACGACGTCCATTTCAAAAGGCCCTGCTTCCGCGCGAACGGCGAACGCCAGGACCACGATGATTACGAATGCTGATTTGGCGTGAATGCCAAAAATCCTCGACCTATGCCGTCAGCAGGCCTCCGGCGCGAGTCTGCGCGCGGGCCGCTTATTAGTTCTCGTTATCTCGATCGTACGCCAGCCCCACCACGACGCAAGCCCGCCTGCACAAAGTGCAGGCGGGCCGGCGTCGAGATGGCGACAAGTTCTTTCTTTACTCGCTGCCGGTTTAGCGCAGGGCGGCGTCGCTCTGGTTCAGGCTACGCATGGCGTCGTTGAACATTGCATTGCGGAAACTTGCATTGCGCATGGCATCCAGGAAGGCATCGCTGCTCATTGCGTTCGCGAAGGCCGAGCTGCGAGCTGCGTTCAGGAACGCCGGAGTACGCAAGGCATTGAGGAACAGCTCGCTTCGCATGGCGTTCTGAAACGCGTCGTTCCGCATGGCAGCGACAAAGGCATCGCTGCGCATCGCATTTACGAAAGCGTCGTTCCGCATGGCACTGAAAAACGCATCATTCCGAGCTACGGAACGGAAAGCGTCATTCTTGAACGCAGCCATGAACGCGTCGTTTTGAGCGGCGTTCAGGAACGCTGCATTGCTGCGCAAGCTGCGGAAGGCATCGCTGTTCAAAGCATTCCGGAAGGCATCGTTCGCGAGCGCGTCGCGAAACGCGTCGTTCGAGAGCAGCGCCTTGAACGACGCACTGGCGAAGGCGGCGTTGAATGCCGCGTCGCTCGACAGTGCGGCGGAGACGGCGGCGTCATTGGCAAGAGCGTCACGCAAAGCTGCGTCCGTCGACCTTGCGCTGCGAGCCGCATCACCGAGAAATGCGTTCAGGAAAGCGTCGCTTTGGGAGAGTTTGCGAAAGCCATCGCTTTTCATTGCGCTTGCGAAGGCATCGTTTTGCAGTGCCTCGAGAAAGGCATCGCTCTTCGCGGCATTCCGGAATGCGTCCTGCTGCATCACGCTTAGAAACGCTTCGTTCCTGGCTACGTTCAGAAACGCGTCGCTTCGAAGGGCTGCCATAAATGCGTCGCTTTTGGCCGCGGAACGAAACGCGTCGCTTTGCAGAACGCTGATAGCTGCATCGTTCTGCATCACCGTCCTGAAGTCCGCTGTGCGGGCTGCGGCCATGAATGCGTCGTTCGACAACAGCGCGCGGAATGCATCACTTTGCAGTGCTTCCGCAAAAGCGGCATCGCTGATGATCAACTGGTACAGGTCGGTCTGCATGACCCTGGCGACGCTCTCGTCGTCGAGGACAACGTCATCAGCGGTAATCTGATCGCCCCGGTAACGTTCCGCCGGCGCGACTGTGCCGGATATTCCCTCGCTCGGGGTCGGGTATTTCACACCGAACCAGGCGACCACGCCGATCACAACCGCAAATACGGCTATGATGCCTGCCATTCGGGACTTGTTTTGCTCAACGCTTTTCATCGCCCTGCTCCTTACTGTTTGCACCGTGCCTCCCGTTTCGGGGGAGGCTGATTTGTATTACCAGGCTGGTGTCAGCGATCCCCGCTGCAGCAACCTTCCCTCACTTGAAAACTCCAGGTTTATTGTTTCCAGACCCTGCCGCCCGGCATGTTCGGTACGCTCGAGCAGCGCGGTGAGTTGCCGTCGTCCGTGGGCCCGCATATGCAGTGTCCGTCCCTCGATTTCGATGGATTCGAGGGAATCTTCCGTTTGCGCGAGCGCCTGCAGGCGAACCCCGGCGGAGGCCAGGTCCACGGAGACGTCGACCGGCTCTGCCGAATCGATGCGGATATCCAGCAGGAACATGCCATTGCGCCGCTCGAGCGTTACCTCGGATGCGATTCCCGGGGCATGGAACGCGTATGTGTCCAGGACATCCGGGGCGGTTCGCGCCGGAGCCATCGACCCGACCAGTTGGCTCAAATCCGCCGGGTCCGAAATGCCGCGGCTTTCGTAGAAGGCAGCGGCCACGAGCAGTCCGGCGGCGGCGGCCATGCCGTAGCGCAGGGCAACCGGAGGGGTTGTCCTGCGAAACCAGCCGAAGCCCTGCATAGCCCGGGGCCGCGATTGGATTGCCGGCAGCGACACGCTGCTCATGATCCTGTGGTGCAGCATCTCCGGCGGCGCCCGGTCCGGCACTTTGCGCAGGATGGCGTCGATGCGGTCCAGGTCCTCCCGGAAGCGGTAAGCCTCTGGCGAGGCTTCGAGCAGCCCGTCCAGCTCGGTTTGCTCCGCATCGTTCAATTCGCCGTCCGCCGCAGCGCTCAGCAATTCGAGTACGCGCTCGTCACTCATGCGTGGAAAATCCCGTGTTCTTGAAGGCGGTCCTTCAATTGCTGACGCGCGCTGAACAGGCGCGACTTCACCGTCTTCTCCGGCAGGGCGAGGATCTCGCCAATCTGTCGATAGCTGCATTCGGTGAAGTAGTGCAACACGATCACGGTTCGGTGGTCCTCGTGAAGCTCCATCAGAATGGCCTGGACATTGGTTTCGAGTTGCGACGCGGCGAGGCAGTCGTGCAACGGGTCCCCGTCGGGGTACGGCGGCTCCTCGAGCGGCTCCAATTTTTTGCGCCGGCCGAGCTGGCTGATGGCTTCATTCAATGCAATCCGGTATATCCAGCTGAACAATCGGTAGTCAGGGTCGAAGCGACTGATGTTCTCGAAGAGCTTCATGAAGGCGGTCTGGGTGACGTCCGCCGCCTCTTCCCTGTTGCCGAGCATCCGGTAGGCCGCGTTGTAGACAGGTTTTTCGAAGTGTCGCACCAGGCTATCCAGTGCTTTCCTGTCCCCATGCTGACAATCCCTGATCAGCGCGATTTCCCGGTCCTTATCCATTAATACCGAGCAGGCGGGAAAAGGTTGGTGCGAAGTGAGGAATTACGCATTCGCATGGCGCTTCGCAGGCCGGCGAGGCTACCGGGCTGCACCTCCCGGGGCGGGCTCGATCTCGAACAGCCTGTCGAATCCCGAATACGCGAAGATGTCATTGATATGCCGGTTGACGTTGATGAGCTTCAGTCCGCCGCCGGCGCCCGTCAGGCGCTTGTGCGTGCGGAGCAGTACGCCGAGCCCGGCGCTGGAGATGTATTCCAGCCGGTACATGTCGATCACGCAGCGTCCATCGACTCCGTCCAGGAACTCCTGCGCGCGCGGCGCGTGGGCGGCATCGAGCCTGCCCTCCATGATCACCGTGCCCGCGTCATCGAGACTGATCTGTAGCATTGCCCTGATTCCGCTCCGCTTGCCGATCCACGATGAACGTGATCCTGCTGGTTCGGTTTCGGTATTCATAGTGGATGGAGTCGACCATTTTCAGGACCAGATAAAGACCCAGCCCTCCGGGCGTCCGCTGCTCCAGCGGCGCGTTTACATCCACTTCCTTTGCCTCACGCGGGTCGAAGCGTTCCACGTCGTAATCGGTCAGGCTGACCTCGACGCCGTGCTCGTGGGGACTCAGCTCGATCAGGATGTCTGCGTCCGTTTCTGTGTTGTAAGTTGCCATGTTCACGAACAGCTCCTCGATGCACAGGTCGACGACGTAGCGCGTCGAGGCATCGCTTTGCTCCTGCTCGAAAAAGTGCTTTGTGAAATTCACGAGGCGCTTCAGTTCGGCCAGGCTGCGCCCGAATTTCTGTGCCATTCGCGGCTCCCGCGCACGCACTAGCAGGGCAACCGTTTGACGAGCACCAGCGTAATGTCGTCGGCCTGCGGAATTCCGCGGCCGAAGGCAAATGCCGCCTCGACCAGGCGCCGGCTGAGCTCCGCCATCGGCAGCGCATGCGCCTGGCGCACTACGTCCGCGACGCCTTGCTCCCCGAATTGCCGCCCGTCCGTTGCCGCGTATTCGTAGATGCCGTCGGAAATCAACGCAAGCACATCCCCCGGCTCGAGTGCCAGTCTGCGCGCCGGGGCCACCCCGCCGAGTTCCATGATCCCGAGCGGGAAACTGGTCGGCTTGTGCCACTCGCATCGCCCGTCGGCCGCGTGGAAGTGCAGGATCGGGCCCTGGCCGCCGGAGTGGAATTCCACTTCGTGACCGGCGGGATCCAGGAAACCCATGAACGCCGTGATGAAGCGGTCGTCCGGAAGGTCCTCATTGAGCTGGTTATTGACGTGCATATACGCGCGGTCGAGGTCGGTGCCGCAGCGGAAGGCCACGCGCAACATGGCCTGCATCTGCGTAGCCGACAGCGCCGGCCCGAATCCATGCCCGGTGGCGTCCCCCAGCAGCATGAAGAGCCTGCCACCGAGGAGCGCCAGGTCGAACAGGTCGCCGCCGGTGTGACTCGTCGGGAGAAAATGACCATGTATGTCGTAGCCCGCGATGTCCGGCATGCTGTCCGGCAGGGTGCTCATCTGGATTTCTTTGGCAACCGCAACCTCCTGCCGGAGGATCGCGTCCGCCAGCAGCTCTTCAGTCATGCGGGAGTGCTGAATGGCGATGGCTGCCTGCGCGGCCAGCGCCGGTGCAATCCACTCGTCATGCAGGTCGAATTGTCCCGGATGTGCGCCGAGCCACTGCATCACGCCCAGCAGGACCCGGCCGCGGCCGAGAATCGGCACGTTGAGAATGGAACGGACCTCGAACTGCTCCACCAGCACCGGCGAGGCCCTGAAGCGCTCATCGTTGCGGCAGTCCGCTATGTTCGTGATTTCGCGGCTCGAGGCGCAGGTGCCGGCGAGCCCTTCCCCTACACCCAGGCAGACCGGTTCATCCGCGGCGGGCACGACTCGCACCAGCCGGCGATGCGACTCTCCTGTCTGTTCCTCGCACAGCCAGAGGACGCCGCCTTCGGCGACGATAGCAATTTTGCCGACCTCGATGATCTCGCGTAAGAGCTTTGGTAACGCCTCAGGCGCCGCCAGCCGGTACATGATCTCCAGGATCTTTACCAGCGACTCCTTCGTGATCTCGTTCGGCTTCTGCTGGTGCAGAGGAACGGACAGGTCTCGCTCCCTGATGCTGATTCTAATTATCGAAAGCGAAGTGGCGCCGCATGCGCGCCGGACACCACGATGGAATGATCGCACAAATCCAGGGCCGACCGACGGCTTTGTAGCTGCGGTACTCGCCCGCAGGGCGCGCTTCTGCAGGTGCCAATAACACGGCGGTAGCGCTATGGCGAGCCTTCAGGGGCTTCCGCGGGCGCTGGTCCATAGCCGCAGAAAGTTACCGCCGAGTACTCCCGCCGCTTCCTCATCGCTGAGGCCCCTCGACAGCAGAGCGGCGGCCAGCACCGGGAAATCCCCGTATTCAGTAAGCACGGGTTTGTAATTGCCGTCCATATCGGAACCGACAGCGACATGCTCCGCACCGACGGTGTCGACGAGCGCCAGCACCTGTCCCACAAAATCCGCCAGGGATTCACTGCCGATGCCGGCCGGCCAGGCACCAATCACGCCGCCCGTCGCGGCGACCATTCGTGCATGCTCGGCGGAGATGAATCGCGGGGATGCAACGGGACCGGCATCGAGGTTGCTGTGCGACAGCATGACCGGCGCGCTCGACTCCGCCAGCGCATCCGCACAGGTTTGGACGCTTGCGTGCGCAACGTCGATGATCATGCCGATACGATTCATTTCCCGCACTGCATCGCGACCGATCCCGGTCAAGCCATTGTGCACGGGTGAGCCGGTCTGGGTATCGCCCAGCCGGTTGGTGTTGTAGTGCACGAGTGTGATCGACCGCATGCCCGAGGCGTATGCGTCTGCAATCCGCTCCAGGCGATTCTCGAGGAAGTCCGCGCCCTCACATGTCAGAATCATCACTGGCGTGCGCGCCGCGTGCGCTGCCCGCACATCCTCAGGAGACAACGCAAGGGAAATGACGCCGTTTTCGACTGTGCCAAGGAGACGGTCGAGTTGGCGGTTGAAGTCTTCGTATGCCTCGCCGGGCTTGAAGTCCCGTACCACTGTCAGCCCGCCGTTCGTCAGTCCGAGAAGGGGAAGATCGGCAACGATCGCGAACAGGCTGGCCGTGACCTGCGCCTCGCGCATATCGGCGACACGGTCGGCTTCGAAGCCGTCGCGCATCATGCGGATGACGAGGCTGTCCGGTTTTGCGCCCACCAGGAAAGAGCGGCCAGCGTGGCTGTGCACATCCACGCTGGGATGCTCGGCCAGCAGCGCGGCGCCTCGCTGCAGGAACTCGTCGGGAATGTCCATGCCGAGCGGCGGCTTGCGCGTCCGTGACCACCACAAGCCTGCTCCGGCGGCGAGCGCAATGCCGCCTCCAATGGCAACGCGGCGCGTCAGTTTATTCATTCGCGGGTTCGCGTAGCTTCACGTCGCAGACTTCGCTCAGGTAGTCGATGTGCGCCTCCAGCGCCTGTTGCGCGGCGGGCGAGTCGCGGCGAACGAGCGCCTCGACCATGCGCCTGTGATTTTCGAGCAGCCGCTTAAGCGAGCCGACGTCGGTGAGGCGGTTCCGTGTTGCCGCGCTCAGGACGTCGAGACTCTTGACGGCGCGCGTAAGTATGGGATTGCCGACGGCCACCTCGATGATGGCGCGAAACTCCTCCGCGAGCTCGTTGAAACGTCCGGCATCCAGCTTCCCTTCGCGCGATTGATCCACAACCCGTTCCAGCTCGGCCAGGTTGGCTTCGAGCGTCGCGATGACGCTGTCGTCGATGATCCTGGCGACGAACGCCAGCAGGGCTCCCTCAATGACCTTGCGCGCCTCGAGGATCGTGTCCAGGTTGTGGCGATCGAGACTGAGGAAGAGGTGCAGGGGTCCGAGCAGCGTGTCCGGCTGCAACTCGGACACGAACACGCCGCCGCCGTGCCGGATGTCGAGGATTCCGAGGAGCTGCAACGCCCGCAGCGCTTCGCGAAGCGTGGGCCGGCCGACGCCGAGTTCCTCGGCCAGCGCGCGTTCCGCGGGAAGCCGGTCTCCGGGTTTCAGTTGCCCGCTTTTCACCAGCCCGACGAGCTGCCGCACGATCTGCTGGGGCAGGGCCTCCCTCTTGATGACGGGCGCAATTTTCGGGGCGATTTCGGGGACTTTTTGCTTCATGGGCTGCACCGGCACGAGCCGATTGACACCCCCGGTAAGTGGTCATACCATTTTGCCATTCTAGCGATGGAAGGGGAGTACGGCAATGCGGCGCGCGACTGGAAATAACAGGGATCAGCGTTCACGGAGAGACAGCGCAGCTTGCGGCCGGCGGTCAGGCGGAGCCGTCTTCATGGCGGCTCTTCTCGTGGCTCCCCTGCAGGCGGTGGCCCAGGACGAGGGATTCGTCATCGAGGAGATCGTCGTCACGGCGCAAAAGCGCACCGAGCGCCTCGTGGACGTGCCGGTCGCCATTTCCGTGTTCAGCGCGAACTCGATCGAGCAGACGGGCGTGCGCGAACTCAAGGAGATCTCCGGCTACATCCCCAACATGCAGATATCGGAAGGCAACGACTTCCGTTCGACGGTAACGATCCGCGGCGTCGGCGCACAGAGCAGGAAC
>Ga0268386_10002086_pt1 | contig 14051 bp, 10 predicted proteins | sample RVTome_15_FD_200260 | JGI IMG/M metagenome (GOLD analysis project Ga0268386, IMG submission 200260) | Soil microbial communities from uranium-contaminated site in the Upper Colorado River Basin, Wyoming, United States - RVT150D86... ...
CGGGAAGGGGCCGATGATGCAGCGCGCCCCGCCCCGGTTGTCGCTTCGTACGTCCGCGTCGCAGTGGGCTCCGGTTCGCTACAACGCCTCCGCGACGAGGAGGCCCACTACCGCAACATCAACGAGGGCCATCGCAGGCATTTCGAGGCCATGGACGTGCAACTTGGGAGCGTTGGCGTGGCCGCATCGACACGAACGGAGGTGCTCGAGAGGCTGGCGCCGTACCACTCCGCGCTCGATCTTCCGATCGTACGGGTGCTCGCAGAGCACGATGTCGCCTCGCTACGGACTGCCACGGTTGCGGCGGCACCGTGAGGCGCTCCGACCGCCGACTTCCGCCTCGCGCGAAATCCCGGGTTGAGGGTTGGGCGTCACGCCGCCCGGGAGCGCGGGACATCGTGCCGGGTCCGACTCAGTCTTGCGCCGCCGCGCGCAGCGCCGCCATCCGCACGGGGGTGTTGGGGGCGCCGTAGCCGTCGTAGGCGCCGGTGCGCTGGACGACCTCGAAGAAGAGCCGATCACCGATCAACGGCGTGTAGAAGTGCAAGAAGGTCCCTCGCGCCGTGTGGTCGTACAGGACGTCGCTGTTGCGCATGCGGGCCACGAGCGCATCGTCGAGATCGGTCCTGGCCGCCAGGTCGTCGTAGTAGTTGTCCGGTATGGGCAGCAGTTCGCCACCGGCCGCGCGTACGGCGCGGGAGGCCGCGAAGATGTCGTCACATGCGAACGCGATCTGCTGCGGCTCCGGCGCACCCCGGACGCTGCCGCCCCGGCCCAGCAGGGCCACGCTGAGTGCGATGCGGACAGCGCCGTCCGCGCTGGACAGTGGGCGGCTGCGGACCAGCCCGTACGGAGCGGCCAGCTCCTGACCGCCCTGGAGCCGGAGCCCGAGCACCGCTCGGTAGAACAGTAGGGCTTCGTCGAAGTGATCGAACGGCTGCGCGAGGCCCACGTGGTCGATGCAGGTGATGCCCGCCGGGGCCTGCGGGGCCGGCTGCCTCATCGGGAGGAAATCCGTCACCCAGCTCTGCGCGTCGGTCGCGGCGGTGCGGCAGAAGAAGATGGCGGTGCCGTCGGGCGCGGATACCGCCGCCAGGTCGGCTTCGCTGGGGCCGTGGTCGCGGGCGATCCGCGGGGCGCGCAACTGCTCGGCCCGGGCGGCCGAGCGCGGGGGATCATCGACCTCGAGTGCGAGCGCCGACACCAGCGCATTGCCGCGGAGGGTATCGGCAACCCGCGCGTCGCCGTGGTTGAGCAGCACGCGGGCCCGGCCCTGGGTCCACATGTGCACGGGTTTGGAGCGGTGGTGGCCGCTACGTTCAAATCCCAGAGCGGTCAGCACACGTTCGACGCCGGGTGCCGAGGTGTGGTCGACGGCGACCTCGGCGAAGGCGAAGTCCGTCGGCTCAACGGGCGCGGGAGGCGCGCACAGGTCGAGGTCGGCGACCATGCCGGCGCGGTCGTTCCCAGCCGACGCACGCAGTGACTCCTCCAGCACCAGCAGTGAGCGCATGGCATCGACCGCGGTGCGGTCGGCGTCAGCCTGCCGGAAGACGTCGTTGAACACTTCGAGTGACAGCGGGCCGGTGTAGCCGGCGGCGAGGACGTGCCCGACGAACGTCGTGAGATCGAACCCGCCCTGCCCGGGAAAGCACCGGTAGTGCCGGCTCCATTGCAGGACGTCCATCACCAGCTCGGGCGCGTCGGCGAGCTGGAGGAAGAAGATCCTGTCACCGGGGATCTCACGGATCGCCTGCGGGTCATGCCCGCGCGACAGGATGTGGAAGCTGTCGATGCAGGTGCCCAGCGCGGGGTGGTCGGCGGCCGCCACGATGCGCCATGCGTGCCGGTAGTCGCTGACGTGCCGGCCCCAGGCCAGCGCTTCGTATGCGATCCGCAGGCCACGGGCACGCGCATGCTCGGCCAGCTCGCGCAACTGCGCTGCCGCGAGGTCGTCGTCATCGATCGCGACCGGTGAGACGCTCGAGCAGATGAGCATGGTCGACGCGCCCAGCGCCTCCATGACGTCGAACTTGTGCGCCGCCCGACGCAGGACGCGCGCGAAGTGCTCATCGGGCAACGCCTCGGCGTCGCGGAACGGCTGGTACAGATCGATGCGCAGCCCGAGATCGTCGGCGCGCCGCCGGATCTGCGCCGGCGACCACGGGCTGGCGATCAGGTCGTCCTCGAACAGCTCGACACCGTCGAACCCGGCGCGGGCGGCCGCGGACAGCTTCTCGTACAGGGTTCCGCTCAGCGAGACCGTCGCCACCGATCGCCGCATGCTGCCTCCTCGCCGGATGCTGGCGGCGCGACGATCGCCGCGCCGCCTGACCCAATGTCAGGACGTCGGCGCCGACGCCCGGATCGCGTCGTACAGCTCGCGCTCCTCACCCTGCAGGTTCTCGTCGAAGAACTGCAGGACCTTGGTGCGGAACGCCTCCCGGTCGACATCCTCGACGACCTCCATGCCACCGCCAGACTTCCACTCGTCGAGGAACTTCTGCTCGTCCTCCTCGATGCAGGTGCGATTCTCGTCGCGGGTGTCGTCGACCGCGGTCTGCAGTGCCTCCTGCTGCTCGGGCGTCAGGCGTTCCCACACCGTCTCGGAGACGATGATCAGCTGCGAGCCGGTCTGGTGGCCGGTCAGGCTGACATGGCTCTGGACCTCCGGCAGGTTCAGCGACGCGATCGTCGGGATCGGGTTCTCCTGACCGTCGATGACGCCCTGCTGGAGCGAGAGGAACACCTCCTCGAACGCCACCGCGGTCGCGTCGGCGCCGAGCGCCTCGGCGTTGCGCAGGTAGGTCGGCGAGTCGGGGAAGCGCATGCGCTGGCCCGGGAGGTCATCGGGCGTGCGGATCGGCTGGTTGGCGGTGAAGTGGCGCATGCCGAAGAAGAACGGACCCAGGATTCGCGACCCGGTCTGCTCGAGGAAGTCCTCCTGCAGCTGTTCAGACTCCGGGCTCTCGAAGAACTCGAACAGGTGGTCGGCACCGTCTATGACGTAGGCGCTGTCGAGGATGCCGATCGGCTCGTAGGTGGCGGACAGCGCCGACGATCCCTGCAGATCGATGTCGATGTCGCCTGACATCACCGACGTGAAGCGGTCGGCGTCGGCACCGAGCTGGCTGTTGGGGAACACCTCGATGGTGACGCCGGTGTCCTGCTCGTTGACCTTGTCGGCGATCGCCTGCACACCGCAGCGGTGGTGCGGATGATCCGTCGCGTAGCTGTGGGCGAACGACAGCTCGGTGCTCCCGCCGGCGGCGGGGCCTTCGCTGCCCTCGCTCCCACCCGCGGCGTCCGGCTCGGAACCCCCGCACGCGGCCAGCAGCAGCGCCGCAACTGACAGCGCGGCGATCCATGTTCCCGTCTTGCTGTGCTTCAACATTCCTTCTCCTGGCGTCGATCGGGCAGAGCGGGTCGGCGTGTCAGGTATGGCGGCTCGGGATGGCATGGCGTTCATAGGCCCAGCGCGCGCGGCAGGAACAGCACGAGGTCCGGCGCGAACGTCACGATCGCGAGCACGATCAGCAACGGGATCAGGAACGGGGCGGTGCCCTGGAACACCTCGTGCACCGAGATGCCGGTGACCGAGCTGAGGACGAACAGGACCGCGCCGACCGGCGGCGTGAGCAGGCCGATCATCAGGTTGAGGATCACGATGATGCCGAAGTGCAGCGGGTCGACACCGAACTCGGTCGCGATCGGCAGCAGGATCGGCACGCTGATGACCAGCGCCGATGTTGGCTCGATCACCATGCCCAGCAGGATCAGCAGGAGGTTGACCAGCAGCAGGAACACCACCTGGCTGTCGGTCACGCCGAGCAGGGCGTCCGCGGCGAGCCGCGGCACCTGCTCGCGGGCGAGGATGTAGCCGAGCAGCGCTGAGGCGGCGAGGATGATCGAGATCGCGGCGGTCGTGACGGCCGTCTCCACGAGGATGCCCGGCACGTCCCTCATGCGCAGGTCACCGTAGGCCAGCCCGAGCACGAGCAGGTAGACGGCGCCGACCGCGGCGGCCTCCGTCGGTGTGAACAGCCCGCCGAGGATGCCACCCAGGATGATCACCGGCGCGACGGCCACCCCGATCACCCCGACGCCCGCCGAGCGGAAGCGCCGCCAGCTCGTCTCACTCGTCGCCAGCTCCGGCCGCGAGCGGCCCCAGATGTAGACCGCCACGGCCAAGCCCACGGTCAGCAGCAGCGCGGGTACCACGGACGTCGCGAACAGCGCTCCGGTCGACACCGATGCGATCGCGGCGTAGATGATCGCCGGGATGCTCGGAGGCATGATCGGCCCGATGATCGTCGATGCCGCCGTGATGCCGACCGAGAAACGGCGCGGGTAGCCGTTGCGGATCATCGCTGGGACCTCGACCTTGCCCAGCCCGGCCGCGTCGGCCAGCGCGGCACCGCTCATCCATGCGAAACCAAGGCTGACGCCGATGTTCACGTAGCCGAGGCTGGCGCGGATGCGCCCGACGATCGACAGGGCGAACTCGAACAGCCGGTCGGCGATGCTGGCGCGGTTGGCGATGACGCCGACCAGGATGAACAGCGGCACGGCGAGGAGCGGCCAGCTGTTGACGCCGTTGGCCGCGAGCCGGACGCTCAGGCCGATCGACTGCCCGTTGAGCAGCATGTAGGCCAGGCACGGCCCCAGCATCGCGAACCCGACGGGCACACGGAGCAGCAGCAGGATGACGATGCCGGCGGCGAGCAGGACGAGTGTCATGATGCCTACCCCCCTGGCAGCACGGACGGGGCGTCGCGGTCATCGGCGGGCCCGGCACCGTGCGGTCCGAGCGCCGAGCTCTCGGCGGGTGGTCGCCAGACCACGGCCAGGGCCGCACGTACAGCCGTCAGCACGAACCCGGCCAAGGGGATCACGTACACCAGCGGGAGCGGCAGCTCCATGGCCGGCGACGCCTGCCCCGTGTCGTCGGTGATCATCGCGAGTGACTCGACCGCGAAGCCGGCGCAGATGACGGCGACGATCACGTTCGCGAACGCCCTGACGGTCCACAAGGCGCGCCCGCTGGCGACATAGTCGACGAGCTCGAGCGTGATGTGGCCGTCGCGTCCCATGAGGTAGCCCGACAGCGCGAACGTTAGCCACACCAGGCAGAAGCGCGCGAGCTCGCCGGTCCATACCCAGCCGCCGACCGGCAGGAAGCGCACGCCGGTCTGCAGTAGCACCAGCAGCAGCAGGACGGTCAGGATCACCGCCCCGACGAACCGCTCAGCGGCCGAGATCCCCACCACCAGCCGCCGCAATGCCGGTGGTGGTCGCCGGCGTGGATCATCCTCACCGATGGCGTCGCGCGGTGCCATGACTCCTCCTGCCCTCGCGCAGGTCGTGTTGTGGTGCGTCGACTCGGGCGAATGTCACAGCGAGTCACGCTGCCAGATGGTCAGGTCGATCCAGGACTTGCCCGACACCGACGGCGCGTCGGCGAACGCCTGTGCGGCCTGCCCGGGATGATGGACCGCGCCGACCACGCGGTCCGGGACGATGTCGCCGCGCTCGACCGCCGCGACCGTGCCGGCGAAGTCGTGGGGATGGTCGTAGATGAGCATCCCCTGCAGGGTCAGCTGGCGGCGGACCAGGTCGGCGATCGACACCGCGACCGCCTCATGGCCGATGCCGATCATCACCACGGTGCCGGCGGGCGCGACCGCCGCCAGCGCGGTCTCCCACGCCGCCGGCACACCGGCGGTCTCGAAGACGTACACGAAGCGGGCGTCAGCGTCGGCGTCGGCGACCGTCGCGCCGAGATCCACCGCCAGTGCCCGGCGGCCCTCGTGAGGTTCGACCACATGTGGGCGCACCCCGATCGCGAGCAGCGCGAGGCACATGAACAGGCCCTGCGACCCCGCTCCGACGACCAGGCACGCGTCACCCGGTGCGATCTCGCAGCGGCGCACGGCCGAACGCGCGACCGCCAGCGGTTCGATGCACGCGCTCGTGCGATCGGAGAACGTCGCGGGCACCGGCCAGGCGAACCGTGCGGGCACGGCGACGCGCTCCGCCAGCAGGCCCGGAGCGTTCATGCCGACGACGCGCCGGCGTGGACACGACGACGTGCGGCCACGCTTGCAGTGCGCGCACTGCAGGCAGCAGTAGTTCGGCTCGACGACGACGCGCTGGCCGACCTCACGGCCCTCGACACCGTCACCTACCGCCACGATCTCGCCACCACCCTCGTGGCCCATGACCCACGGCAGCGACGGCGTCGCGCGTTCCCCCTCGTAGACGCCCAGGTCCGAGCCGCACAGGCCGACACCTCGCATCGCCACCACCACGTCGTGCGGGCCGGGCTGCGGTTCAGGCCAGTCGTCGGTCACCTCGACGGCACCGGGCGCGGTAAGCACGACGGCTCTCACCGGCCCACCATCCTCGGTTCGCACAGCGACGCGCGCGCCTGCCGGTGGCCTCGCGTGAACGGCGTGTCAGCGGCCGCCACATACCGCCCCGCACTGCGGTCACCACGCGGATCGCTCTCTCGCATGCGCTGTACCAAACCAGACGCGCACACGTTTGGCAACCGGTTGCCAAAAATCAGGCAACCGGTTGCCTGTTGATGCCATGTCAAGATGGACGGCATGGCGAGGGATCCCGATCGTGCAGCGGGCAATGACCGCGGCGGCCAGCCGTATCGTCCACCACGGGCCGCGACCATCTACGACATCGCGCGCGAGGCGGGGGTCGCGGCCTCGACCGTGTCGCGGGCGCTCACCCAGCCACAGCGCGTCAACGAGCGGACCCGGGTGCACATCGAGCGCGTCGCCGACCGGCTCGGGTACCGGCCGAACCCGATCGCACGCGCGCTGCCCTCGGGGCGCACGCACACCGTCGCCCTGATCGTGTCCGACATCACCAACCCGCACTTCTTCGGTGTCATCCGAGGCGCGGAACGCCAGGCCAGCACTGCCGGCTTCACGCTGATCCTGTGCAACACCGAGGAGTCCGCGGACGCCGAGGATCGCCACGTCGAACGACTCGCGCGCGGTGTCGACGGGTTCGTGCTGGCCGCCAGCCGGCTGCCGGACCGGCGGATCCGCGACCTCGCGGCCGAGATTCCGGTCACACTCGTCAACCGCAAGGTCGGTGGGGTGGCCAGCGCGGTGATCGACCAGCGCGAAGGCACGCAGCAGATCGTGGAGCACCTGGCCGCGCTGGGACACACGTCCATCGCATTCCTCGCCGGGCCGCAGGCATCATGGATGGCCTCCCAGCGCTGGCGCGCCCTGTCGGCCGCCGCGCGGCGGCAGGAGGTCTCCGCGATACGGCTCGGCCCGTTCGCACCGACCGTCGCCGGTGGCGAGGCCGCGGCCGATGCCGCGCTCGACACAGAGGTGACCGCCGTCGTCGCCCACAACGACCTCCTCGCCATCGGGGTGCTCCGGCGCTTCGCGCAACGTGGTGCGAACGTGCCCGGGGACCTCAGCGTGGTCGGCTACGACGACATCTTCGGCGCCGACTTCTGCTCACCATCGCTGACAACGCTCGCGGGACCGCTCGACGAGGCGGGGTCCACCGCCATGGAGGTCTTGCTCGACCTCATCACGGCACGCGACAGCACGACACCGCGCCGGGATGTGGTGCTCCCCGCGCACCTGATCACCCGGGAGTCGACAGGGCCGTGCCCGACCTGACGGCTGCACCCGGTCGCTGAGGACGCCGGCGGTTCGGGATCCCGCCCGTCGGCTGGCGAGCCCGGTCACCGCAGGAGCCCGTGCTCCATGGCGAACAGGGCGGCGGCCGCTCGGGTGGAGGCGCCGATCTTGGCGTAGATGTGCTGCACGTGGTGCTCGGCCGTGCGCCGTGAGATGACGAGCTCGGCCGCAACCTCCCGGTTCGACATGCCGCGTGCGACGAGGCGGAGCACCTCGACCTCGCGATCGGACAACCCTTCCGGCCAGCGCGTGGGTGATGGGCGCTCGTCGGCGGCCACGATGACCGCACGGGCGCACTCGGGGTCGAACAGGCCGGCCGCCGCAGACGATTCGATTGCCCTCGCCGCCTCCTCCAGCGTCAGCGCCGGCCGCTGCGGACGCGTCTGGGTCATCGCCTGGAAGGCGTCCGCCACAGCCAGCAGACGTGCCTCCACCGGAACCTCCGCGCTCGTCGAGCCGCGGTGATAGCCCGAGCCGTCATGCCGTTCGTGGTGACGCCCCGCAATGCGCGCGAGGGGTTCGAGCACGGGAGAGCGGGCCAGGATCCGCTCGCTGTGATAGGCGTGGAGCCGGACCTGTTCCCACTGGCTCGTGGTCAGCGGGCCCGGTTTCTCCCACACCGAGTTCGGTACGGCCACGCGTCCAATGTCGTGCAGGAGCGCCGCCCGCCGGAGGCGGGTCACCTCGTCCCCGCCGAGCTTCACCTGGTTCGCCGCCCTGCTCGCCAGCTCTGCCACGCCCAGCGAGTGGCCGAGCGTGAACGGGGTCTTGAGGTCCACCATGTCCGCGAACGCGGTGGCGACCTCGTCGAGACGTGCTGCGGGCAGGCGGCGGACCGGCTCCGGTTCCCTGGCGGTCACCTCGACCCACACGTCCACCTCGGAGAGCGAGCGCAGGATGTCGTGGCCGACGCGGGCGAACGTATGGGCCACCGCGGGGTCGAACCAACCACCTGCCCGCCGCCGTGCCATCTCCACCGCGGCGTCGGGGCCACCGAGCCGGTCGAAGATCACCGCCTGGGTCGCCACCACGCTGAACCGCGCCGGCAGCGAAATGTCGTCACCGGCGAGCCCGTGGACGCCGTGCTTGCCGTCCCACGTCTCGACGGCGTGGAACAGACCCTGCCGGACTCCGGCGCTCAGCCCCAGCCGCTCCGCCAGACGCGCGCCCACCTCGCAGACCGCGCGGAGGACCTGCCCGTTGCCCTCCTTGCCCGCCGCGATCGTCCGGCCGACGTGGCGGATCCGGTGCACGCCCGTGCCCTTGCCCACCAGCGCCATCAGCGCGAGCGCCTCACGTGCGCTGCGCTCGTCGGTGCGTTCGGCCCGCGGAAGGACGGTGAGATCGTCCCCGAACAGGTAGGTCGTCTCGTGCGCCGGCGCCGTGCAGCCGAGGTGCTGCATGAGCGTGCAGTAGTACACGTCCTGCACGTCACGCTCCGGCAGGTCCATGACGCGCGCCAGGTGGGTGGCGATCAGGCAGGCCCGCACCGCCTTCTCCGGCTCTTGGCCCATGCCGAGATCGGTCGCGACCGACAGCGCGGCAAGCAGCTCGGCCAGCCTCGCGTCCTCGACCTTCACGGATCCTCCACTGTCGACCGTGCTCAGGATGACAGGCATCCGCGACAGGGACCAGCAACCGAAGTGGGCAGGTCTACCGATGCCGCGTCCCGCCGCCGGCGCGGATGGTGTGTCGTATGACGAGTCGAGGAGGACGACGATGACTGCGACGCTGTCCGAACTGCGGGCGAACCCACCTGCGACCACGCTGCTGACACCACGGTTCGTGGCGATCGGGGTGGCCGCGCTGGCCTACTTCACCGGTGACGGGATCCTGATCGCGGCGGTGCCACGCTACGTCGCGGGTCCACTGGGCGCCGGCAACATCGCCGTCGGCATCGTCGTCGGCGCGTTCAGTCTGTCGGCGTTCTTCCTGCGACCCTGGGTGGGCGGCCTCGGGGACCGCCGGGGCCGCAGGCCGCTGATGCTCATCGGGGCCGGCCTGTTCGCCGTCTCGGTGCTCGGATACGGCGTCGCCTCCGACCCGGCGACACTGGCGGCACTGCGCCTGCTCACCGGCGCCGGCGAGGCGTTCTTCTTCGTCGGCGTGGTCACCGCGTTCACCGACCTGGCTCCACCCGAGCGCCAAGGCGAGGCGATCAGCCTGGCCTCACTGTCGCTCTACATCGGCATCGGTGCCGGACCGCTGCTCGGAGAGCTCGCGATCGATCGCTTTGGTTTCACAGCGGCGTGGCTGCTCGCCGCCGGCGCCGGAGTCATCGCCCTCGCCGTGGTTCTCCAGACGCCCGAGACGCGTCCGCCCGCATTGCTCCCCGACGACGCGGGTCCGGCGCCTCGCCACCGCCTCGTGCACCCGGCGGGCCTGGTGCCGGGAGTGGTGCTACTTGCGAGCATCCTCGGGATGGCCGGCTTCCTGGCGTTCGTGCCCTTGTACGCGCTCGACCTCGGGATGAGCGGCTCCCGACTCGTCCTGCTGACCTTCGCAGGCGTCGTCGTCGGGATCCGCAGCGTCGGCGCGCGCATCCCCGACAAGCTCGGCGCCGCCCGCGCCACACGCCTCGCGCTGGCACTGTCCGCGATCGGCCTCACGGTTGCCGGTGCGTGGCGCTCGCCCACCGGGCTCATGGTCGGCGCGGTGGTCCTGGGCGTGGGGATCGCCCTGCTCACCCCGTCGGTGTTCGCGCTCGCGGTCGAGGGCGTCACGCCGCAGGAACGCGGGTCCGTGATCGGAACCACGTCGGCCTTCCTCGACCTCGCCCTCGGCCTCGGACCGGCGACACTGGGCTTCGTCGCAGCGGGGCTGGGCCGTCCCGGCACCTTCTTCGCCGGCGCCATCGCCGCCGCCGCAGGGCTGGTGTTCGTCGTCGCCATCCGGCTCGGCCAACCACGCGTGGCCTGACCTGCGGCCGATCCGCGGGGCGGTGACGGCGGGTACGCAGATCGCCCTGCGCGATCCGGTGGGCGCGCCGACGACCAGGCACGACGTCGTGTGGAGGCACAGCTACCGCAGCCGCTCGGCCAGGAAGTCCTCCCAGGTTCGCTTACCCACAGCGGCCCCGTCGAGAGACAGGTTCTCGCCGGCCCGGTACGCGCGGCCGGCCTTTCCCGGCATCCGGACCGGCATCATCAACCGCCGGGTGCCACGCGCCCGCAGGTATCCGCGGAGCAGATCGGCCATCCCGTACACCTTCGGCCCGGCCAGGTCGGGCACCAGGCCGGCCGGCTTGTCGAGCGTCAGTTCCACGAGCCGGGCCGCCACCTCGCCGGAATCGACCGGCTGGAACCGGAGTCCGCCCGGGACCGGTATCACCGGCAGCTTTGCCATCGCCTGCATCACGGTCAGGACCAGGTCATGGAACTGGGCGGCACGCAGCATCGTCCACGGCACGCCCGCGTCGGCCACAACCCGCTCCGCGTCCAGTTTGTTCCTGAAGTAACCCAGCGGCATCCGGTCCGCCCCGATGACTGAGATGTACACCAGGTGCTGCACCCCGGCTCGCGACGCGGCCCGCACCAGGTTCCGTGTCGCGTCGCCATCGCCCTTCGCGTTGGCGCCGCCCGCGAGGTGCAGGATGGTCTCGGCCGCGTCGACCGCGGGCTCGATCCCCTCGCCGTTGAGCAGGTCACCGGTCACGTACTCGATGCCGTCCCCGGACTCGTGGCTGCGCCGGCTGAGGACCCGCACGTTGACGCCGGCATCCTGCAGGAGCGGCGTGACGACTCGTCCCAGCGTGCCCGTGCCGCCGGTGAGCAGAAGGGTTGAGGTCATGATCATCTCCAGTCGTCCGGGAGTCGATGTCCCGGTCGCATCGGCTTGGTTTCGGGGTCTACTCGTATGACACCCCGCGCCGGAGGAATGTGACCTGGTATGAGACCGTTGATTGAACGGTCCTCCCGGGCTGATGATCCCGCAATGCGCGCTGCGGAGGAAGCTGGATGCGCATCTGGGTCGTGGACGTCGCTGCGCGCCGGTCACGAACGGGCGCGCAGCGCCATGCGCATCCCGTGTCTCGGCCGGAGGGTGATGGTCGGCCATGGTGTGACCGGATGGCCTGGGGAGAGCGCCAAGTGGAAGCGCTGTGTGATCATGGCCAACAGCAGCACCGCCTCGGTCATCGCGAACTCGCTGCCGATGCACCGACGTGGCCCGCCCCCGAACGGAACGTAGGCGAACGCAGGGAGGCGCTTGGACAGCCCGCCGGCCCAGCGGCTGGGGTCGAAGGTCTCCGGCTCGGAGAAGTAGCGCGGATCGCGGTGCAGTACCCACGGCGATATCACGACCGAGGTTCCGGCGGTCACCCTATGGTCGCCCAGCCTGGTGTCGCGGATCGCCTCGCGGCCGAACGCCCAGGCGGGCGGGTACAGACGCAGCGATTCGGTGACGACCCGGCGGGTGAAGGCCAACCGGGGCAGGTCATCCATCGCGGGGGCCCTGCCGCGGAGCACCTCCGCCGATTCTGCGGCCAGCGTGGCTTCGACCTGTGGGTGCCGCGACAGCAGGTAGAGGGTCCAGGTGAGCGCGATGGCGGTGGTTTCGTGGCCGGCCAGCAGCAACGTCAGCGCCTCGTCACGGAGCTGCCGGTCGGTCATGCCCGTGCCGTCGACCTCATCGCGGGCCGCGAGGAGCATCCCGAGCAGGTCGCTCTGCCGGCTCCCGCCGCTGCGACGCTGCTCGATGATCCGATAGATGATCCGGTCGAGCCGACCGACCGCGCGCTGCAGTCGGAGACTTCCCGGCGTGGGGAAGCGCTCCGGTAGCGGTAGCAGGCTTTCCATGCGGATCACGTGCCGCTCCAGCGCGACGCGAAGTGCCTCAGCCACGGTACCGACGTCCGGAGCCACGTCGGCACCGAACAGCGCCCTGCCGGCGATCCGCAGGGTGAGGTCCATCAGGTCTACGTGCACATCACGGGTCTCGCCGTTCCGCCAGGTCGACAGGATCCGCTCGGTCTCGACCGCCATCACCTGGCTGTAGCCGGCGAGCCGCTGGTGGTGAAAGGCCGGCTGGGCCAGCCGACGCTGGCGCCGCCAGAACTCGCCCTCGCTGGTCAGCAACCCGTCGCCGAACAGCAGGCGGTTCATCCGCAGCAGGTAGATCTTGCGATAGGCGTCGTTGTTGGTGGCGAGGACGTCGGTGATCATCTCGGGGTCACTCACGAGCAGGAACCGTTTGTGCCCGAGTCGGAAGGCCACCAGGTCACCGTGCTCACGCGCACAGCTGCGGTAGAAGCCGAGCGGATCACGCCGCATCTCCGCCAGGTTCCCGCTGAGGACACGGCCGCTGGGACCGTGTGGGCGAACGCCGGTGTTGTGCTGAAGCTGCATGCCAGACTCCCTCAGGGCCGGTCTCGATCACGAGATGGGCATGGGTATGGGCGATGCCCAGGTTCGATCCCCGGCCTTGGAGGCCGCTTGGAGAGGACTTGTCGAGGCCGTTGACGTGCTGTGGGCCGTACGATGTCGGCACCATGGTGCGGATCCGGGTCCTTGGCACGATCGAGGCCGAGGTCGAGGGCCGGCGGGTCGATCTCGGCGGCCCTCGACAACGCGCCGTGCTCGCCATGCTGTTGTCCACCAGGCGCGAGGTCGTGCCGGTGGATCGGCTGATCGAGGACCTGTGGCGCGGTCAGCCACCGCGGAGCGCCACCGCCTCGCTCCAGGTGTACGTGTCCAACCTGCGCCGCCTGCTCGAGCCGGACCGTCTCCCTCGAGCGCCGGCGCGGCTGCTCGTCAGCGCGCCACCGGGGTACGCCGTCCGGCTCGACGACGAGGCGGTGGACGCGTGGCGATTCGACGGCCTGGTCCAGCGGGCGCGCCAGCTCGGCCGGTCGGACCCGGTGCCGGCGCGCGCCCTGCTCGACGAGGCGGTCGGGTTGTGGCGGGGTCCGGCGTACGCGGAGGTCGCCGACGAGCCATGGGCGGCAGCGGAGGCGGCACGGCTGGAACAATCGCGCCTGGTCGCCCGCGAATCGCTCGTCGAGGCGACGCTGTGGACCGGAGCGGCGGCTGATGCCGTGCCCGCCGCCGAGGTGCTCACGCGCCAGCAGCCGCTGCGTGAGGAAGGCTGGCGGCTGCTGACGCTCGCCCTGTGGGGCAGCGGCCGGCAGGCCGACGCGCTCGCCGCGCTGCGGCGTTCCCGCCGGGTGCTCGCCGACGAGCTCGGCCTCGACCCGGGTCCGGCGCTGGTTGAGCTGGAACATGCCATCCTGACCCAGCAGATCGAGGTCCTGCGGGCCTCGGTGGGGCGCGACGAGGACGCCTCCGCGGTCGCGGTGTCAACACCGGCGGCATCCCCGTCGACACCCGATGCCACCGGGCCGGGTGAGGTGTTCGTCGGCCGCCAGGC
>Ga0268386_10002087_pt1 | contig 14049 bp, 14 predicted proteins | sample RVTome_15_FD_200260 | JGI IMG/M metagenome (GOLD analysis project Ga0268386, IMG submission 200260) | Soil microbial communities from uranium-contaminated site in the Upper Colorado River Basin, Wyoming, United States - RVT150D86... ...
CGCCGGTCTCGACGTGTTCGTAAACGTCGTGGGGGGAGTGCGGATCGACGAGACGGCGGCGGATCTGCCGGCTGTGCTCGCGGTCGCATCGAGCCTGCGCGGGCGCCCGCTGCCCGCCGATCTCGTCGCCTTCGGCGAGCTCGGGCTCACGGGCGAGATCCGACCCGTGCCCTTCGGGGAAGAGCGGCTGCGCGAGGCGGCCAAGCAGGGATTTGCACGCGCGATCGTCCCTGCCGGCAACGCGCCACGCCGCTCCATCGACGGCATCGCGGTGGTCGCCGTGGCGCAGCTCCAAGCGGCGCTAGAGGGCGCGTTCTGAGGCGACCGGTGCCAGCTCGGCGTCGAGGCGGTGCAGCCGCACGGTCTTGACCGAGTTCTCGCCCGTCTGCAGCACGTCGATCGCGTAATCCGCAAGACGCAGGCTCGTGCCTGGCTCCGGAATCGTCTCGAGGTATTCGATGATCAGACCGTTCAATGTCCGGGGCCCGCTCGTCGGCAGCGTCCAGCCCATCCGGCGGTTGAGCGCGCGCACGCTCGCTGCTGCGTTTACAACGAACGTCCCGCCGGGCTCCTTCAGCACGTCCTTGTGCAGCGTGGACGTATCCGAGGTGAACTCGCCCACGATTTCCTCCAGCAGATCCTCGAGCGTCACGAGGCCCAGCACGTCGCCGTACTCGTCGACGACGAATGCGAGCCGGCGGCGTTGCCGCTGAAACTGCAGCAGCTGCTCGTTCAGGGTCGTGCCCTCCGGTACGTAGTAGGGTTCGCGGCCGCGCGCGAGCGCGCGCAACTGGTCGCGGTTGAGCTCGCCGCGCGCCATCAGCTGCGCGACCTTCTTCATGTGCAGGATTCCGACCAGATGATCGAGCCCGCCTTCGTGCACCGGGATCCGGGTGTGCCGGCTGTCGCGCAGTTGCGCGAGAAGGTCGTCCCAGTCGTCGGTGAGATCGAGCCCCGCGATCTCGGTGCGCGGCACCATGATGTCCTCGACGTTCATCCGCTCGAGATCGAGGATGCTCATCAGCATCCGCTGGTGCCGGTGCGGGATCACGGTGCTCGACTCTGCGACCACGGTGCGCAGTTCGTCCTGGCTCAAGGAAGTTCCCGGCGCCTGACCTTGCGATACGCCGAACAGGCTCAGCACGCTGCTTGCCAGGACATTGGCGGCCCAGACTACCGGCTGCAGGACCTTGATCAGCACCTCGTACACGAGCGCGGCGGGCAGCGCGAGCCGCTCAGGATAGAGCGCGCCCACGGTCTTGGGCGCGACCTCGCCCAAGGTGATGAGAACCACCGTGAAGAGACCGACGCCGATGGCGGCGGCCAGCGCGCCGCCCATCTCCAGGCAGATCAGCGTGAGTATCGAGGCGGCGGCCGTGTTCACGAAGGTGTTGCAGACGAGGATCAAACCGATCAGGCGGTCCGGGCGCTCGAGCAGGCGTTCGGCCGCGCGCGCGCCGCGGCTGCCTTCGCGGGCAAAGTGGCGCAGCCGGTCGCGGTTGACGCTCATCAGCGCCGTCTCGGTGCCGGAGAAAAATGCGGAAAGCGCGACCAGCGCGATGAGGACGAGGGTGAGCGGGGGTATCGGTACGTCGAGCAAGGGCTTCAGCCCCAGTGCCGGCCGAGCAGCGTCTCGAGCACCAGCTTGCTGCCGAAATAGGCCAGCGCGAGCAGCGCATACCCCGACAGCGCCCAGCGCAGCGCACGCCGTCCGCGCCAGCCGAACCGCACGCGGCCGAACAGCAGCATCCCGAACAGCACCCATGCGATCATCGCCAGCACCACCTTGTGGACGAGGTGTTGCGCGAACAGGTTGTCGATGAAGAAAGCGCCGCTCACCAGCGCGAGCGTGAGTAGCAGGAATCCGGCGAGGATCGCCTGGAAGCAGCCGGACTCGAGCGATTCGAGCGGCGAGAAGATGCGAAGCACGCCGAGCGGCTGGTGACTGCGGAGCCGGCGATCCACCACCACCTGCGCCGCGGCGAGCGCGGCGCCGATGGTCAGCATGGCGAACGCGGCTGTTGCGACCGCGACGTGAAACGTGAGCTCCCACCCGGGCTGCGCGATCGAGAAGTGCCGCCCCCCGCGCGAGAAACCCGCCTCGAGCGCCGCCGCGATCACGAGCAGCATCGCCACCGCGCCCGCGGGCTTCGAGCGCAGCATCATGTACACACCCACGCCCGCGATGACCAGACCCACGATCGAGGCTGTGTCGCCGAGCGACAAGGCGGCACCTGGCGCCTCGCGCTGCGCGACCAGCAGCGAGCCCGCATGGAACACGACCGCGACGAGGGTGATCGCGGCTGCGGCGAGCCCGCCGCCGCGGCCCAGATTCGCGTCGGCGCGATAGGCGCTCAATCCGAGCACGACGGCCCCGATCAGGTAGCAGGCAACGGCGATCAGTGACGACAGCAAGTGGTGCTCGGTCAGGGCGTAGCCGCGAGGATGATGTCACAACCGGACGCGCGATTGCAGGTGAGCGGGCACGACGAGGCTGCGCTTGCTCGTATAATCACGCGCTTCGCGGCCAGCGTCCCGGCCGCCCATTCCTCATCGAGGTTACGCGTGTTCGACAAGCTCTCGTCGCGTCTATCGGCCGTGGTCGGCGGGCTGACCGGCCGCGGCCGTCTCACCGAGGAGAACATCGCCGACACGCTGCGCCAGGTGCGGATGGCCCTGCTGGAGGCGGACGTCGCGCTGCCCGTGGTGCGCGATTTCATCGACTCGGTAAAGACCCGCGCCGTCGGCCTCGAGGTTCACAACAGCCTGACGCCGGGCCAGGCGCTGGTGCGCGTGATCCACGAGGAGCTGGTGCGCGTGATGGGCGAGGGCGCGCGCGGTCTCAACCTGCGGGTGCAGCCGCCCGCGGTGATCCTGCTCGCCGGTCTGCAGGGCGCGGGCAAGACGACGACCGCGGCCAAGCTCGCACTGTGGCTGCGCGAACGCGAGCGCAAACGCGTGCTGCTGGTCAGCACCGACGTGTACCGGCCCGCGGCGATCCTCCAGCTCGCGCGCCTTGGCGAGGAGCTCGCGATCGACGTGGCACCGGCGAGCGGCGATCAGGCACCGCTCGCGATCGCCGCCGCCGCGCTCGACGCCGCACGACGCGGCGTCTACGACGTGCTGATCGTCGACACGGCGGGACGCTTGCACGTCGACGAGGAGATGATGACGGAGGTGCGCGAGCTCGCACGCGCCGTGGTACCGATCGAGACGCTGTTCGTGGTCGACGCCATGGCGGGCCAGGACGCGGTCAATGCGGCGCGAGCCTTCGGCGCGGCGCTGCCGCTCACCGGCGTCGTGCTCACCAAGGCCGACGGCGATGCGCGCGGCGGTGCGGCGCTCTCCGTGCGCACCGTTACCGGCAAGCCGATCCTGTTCGTGGGCGTGGGCGAGAAGACCGACGCGCTCGAGCCCTTCCAGCCGGAGCGGATGGCCTCGCGCATTCTCGGCATGGGCGACGTGCTGTCGCTCGTCGAGGAGGTGACCCGAAAGGTCGACCGCGAGGAGGCCGAGAAGCTCGCGCGCAAGGTGGCGCGCGGCAAGGACTTCGACCTCGAGGATCTGCGCACGCAGCTTGCCCAGCTGCAGGGCATGGGTGGGATCGGGGCTTTCATCGACAAGCTGCCGGCACAGCTCGCGGCTCGGGCCGGCCAGCTGCCGCAAGGTAACGAGAAGGAGGTCCGGCGGCAGATCGCGATCATCTGCTCGATGACGCCGGTCGAGCGGCGCTACCCGAAGAACATCGACGGCTCACGCAAGCGGCGGATCGCCGCCGGCTCAGGGGTGCAGGTCTCCGACGTCAACCGCTTGCTCAAGAACTTTCTGCAGATGCAGAAGATGATGAAAGGCCTGGGCAAGGGGGGCCTCGCGCGGATGATGCGGTCCATGGGCGGCCGCCTGCCCCCCGGGCTGCGGTGACCAAAATGGCTCCGAGTCAATTTTTGTGCAATCTGGCGGGCCTTTTGGGTACAATTCGCGGCTCTTTTTTGGCCGGGTAAGAGCCCGAAGGGCGCCCGAAGAAGGGCGCCCGAAGCGGTGCCCGCACAGAGGTACAGGCGACGATGGTGACGATCCGATTGACCCGCCGTGGCGGAAAGAAGGAACCCTTCTACCATGTGGTGGTGACCGACAGCCGCCGTACCGGCGGCACCGCCCTCGAGCAGGTCGGCTTCTATAACCCCGTGGCCCGCGGGGCCAGCGAGGAGCTACGGCTCGACCTTGGCCGCATCGATCACTGGGTGGCCCGAGGTGCGCAGCCGTCCGAGCGCGTGGCGCACCTGATCAAGAGCCAGCGCTCGCGGGTCGCGGCCGCGGCCTGACGGGCCGGCCGTGGGCGCCCTCCGGCCCGGCGATACCCAGGCGCCCCCGTCCGGGCCCGGCCAGGTGGTGGTGCTGGGGCGGTTCGGAGCGCCGTTTGGCGTGCAAGGCTGGGTCAAGCTCGAGTCCTATACCGAGCCGCCCGAGCAGATTCTGAGGTATCCGGCCCTGCGGGCCGGGGCTGCGGGCGGCGAGGTGGCCGTCCGGGACTGGAAGCGGGTCGGCCGTGGCCAGCTCGCGGTCCAGGTCGAGGGCGTCGCGAGCCGCGATGCCGCCGTGGAGCTGCGGGGTGCCGAGCTCTGGGTGCGGCGGGCGGACTTGCCGCCCACGGCGCCCGGGGAGTACTACTTTGCCGATCTGATCGGGCTGGTGGCGGTCAATCTCGAGGGAGACGCCCTGGGACGGGTGGCGGAGATCCTCGAGCTGCCGGCGCACCCGGTGCTGGTGCTCCGCGGCGAGCGCGAGCGGCTGGTGCCACTGGTACGGGAACGATTGGCCAAGGTGGATCTCGAGGCGGGTCGCGTGACGCTCGACTGGCATCGGGACGACTAGCAGAGGGCGGACGTGAGGATCGTGGTCGTCACGCTGTTCCCCGAGCTCGTGACCCGGGCCCTGGCGTTCGGCGTACTCGGGCGCGCGGTCGCCCGGGACGTGCTGACGGTGGAGACGATCGATCCCCGGCAGTTTGCGACGGATTCGCATCGGACGGTGGACGACCGGCCCTACGGCGGCGGACCCGGGATGGTGATGAAGGCCGAACCGTTGCGGCAGGCGGTCGAGCTCGCCGTGCAGCGTGTCCCCGACGCGAGGCGCATCTACCTCGCGGCGGACGGCCGGCGGGTCGACCAGACGCGGGTTGCGGCGCTGGTCCGATTGCCGGGCCTGGTGCTGGTGGCCGGGCGGTACGAGGGCGTGGATGAGCGTTTCGTCGAATGCTGCATCGACGAGACTGCATCGGTGGGCGATCTGGTGTTATCCGGCGGCGAGCTGCCGGCGCTGATGCTGATCGACGCCGTGGCAAGATTGTTGCCGGGCACGCTGGGTTGTGCCCAGTCGGCGGAGCACGAGTCGTTCGCGACGGGGCTCCTCGACTGGCCGCACTACACGCGGCCCGAGATGTGGAAAGGGCGCCCGGTGCCGCCGGTGCTGCTCGGCGGCAACCACGCCGAGATCGAGCGCTGGCGGCGACGGCAGGCGCTCGGGCGGACGCATGCGCGACGCCCGGATCTGCTGGGCGGGCGTGAGCTGACGCGTGAGGAGCGGCGGTTGCTCGAGGAATACGCGTCGGAGCAGGATGCGACGCGGGTTGAGGCAGGGAAACAGTAACTGCGGGATGGGTGAGACATGACCAATATCATTGCCGCGCTCGAAACCGAGCGCATGAAGCGCGAGGTGCCGGACTTCGGCCCCGGCGACACCGTCGTCGTCGAGGTGAAGGTCAAGGAAGGCGACCGCGAGCGTGTCCAGGCCTACGAGGGCGTGGTCATCGCGCGGCGCAACCGCGGGCTCAACTCCTCGTTCACCGTGCGCAAGATCTCGCACGGCGAGGGCGTCGAGCGCGTATTCCAGACTTACAGCCCGTCGCTCGGGACGATCACCGTGAAGCGCCGCGGCAACGTGCGGCGCGCCAAGCTCTACTACCTGCGCGATCGCGCCGGTAAGGCAGCGCGCATCGAAGAGAAGGTCTGAGGCGGGGCGTGGCGCCGGACGAGGCGCCCCCCGTCCATGCATGTTGAGCGCACTGGGACGACTGCTCGGCTGGCTGTGGGGTGGCCTGGACACCCTGCGCAAGCTCCTGCATCTGATCCTGCTCCTCGTGCTTTTCGGCGGTCTCTGGGCCGTCTTCTCCCGTTCGATACCGTTCGTGCCTGACAAGGCGGCCCTGGTCGTCGCGCCACAGGGCCCGATCGTCGAGCAGCTCAGCGGCGACCCGATCGAGCGCGCGCTCGCCGACAGCCTGCGCCAGGCGCCGAGCCAGACGCTGCTCCGCGACCTGGTCGAAGCGATCCGCGAGGCGCGCGATGATGCGCGCATCACCGCGCTGTACCTCGATCTCGGCGGCATGAAAGGCGGAGGTGTCGCCAAGCTCGCCGAGGTAACCGCCGCCATCGATTCGTTCCGCGAGAGCGGCAAGCCCGTCATCGCCTTCTCGGATTTCTACGAGCAGGGTCAGTACTACGTTGCGGCCCACGCCGACGAGATCTACCTCGATCCACAGGGGGTGGCCTTCATCGACGGCTTTGCGAACTATGGGCTCTTCGTCAAGGATGCGATCGACAAGCTCGCGATCGACTGGAACGTCTTCCGTGTCGGCGAATACAAGTCCGCGACCGAGATGTTCAGCCGCAACGACATGTCCCCCGCCGAGCGCGAGGAGAGCCTGGCCTGGCTCACGGCGCTCTGGGGCACCTACAAGGACGACGTCGCCCGCGCCCGCCAGTTCGAGGCCGAGCGCCTGCAGACCTATGCCGACGACAGCGTGGCCGCGCTCAAGCGCGCCGGCGGCGATCTCGCGAAGATGGCGCTCGATGCCGGTCTCGTCACCGGGCTCAAGGGCCGCACTGACGTAGAGGAGCGGCTGGTGCAGATCACGGGTCCCAACGGCGATGACGAGACCTACATCGGCGTCGATCACTGGTCGTATCTCGCGAACCTGCGGTCGCAGGAAGCGCTTGCGATCGGGCCTTCGGACAAGGTAGGCGTGATCGTCGCCACCGGTGAGATCGTCCCCGGTGAGCAGCCACCCGGCGTGATCGGCAGCGACAGTTTGGCTCGGCAGCTCCGCGACGCGCGCGACGACGACGACATCCGCGCCGTGGTGCTGCGCATAGACAGCCCCGGCGGCAGCGTCTTCGCGAGCGAGGTCATCCGCCGCGAGATCGCCGCGCTGCGCGAGGCGGGTAAGCCGGTCGTGGCGTCGATGAGCAGCCTCGCAGCCTCTGGCGGCTACTACATCGCGATGGACGCCGACCGCATCGTCGCCAGTCCCGCGACACTCACTGGCTCCATCGGCATCTTCGCGATCTTCCCCACGTTCGAACGCTCCCTCGAGAGGTTGGGCGTGCACGTCGACGGCGTCGGCACGACGGTCCTGTCCGGCGATTTCCGTCTCGATCGCAGTTTGGGCGAGGCTTCGCGCGAGATCGTTCAGCAGAGCCTCGAATACGAGTACCGGCAGTTCATCTCGCGGGTCGCGCAGGCGCGCAAGAAGCACGTCGACGCGGTCGATGCGGTGGCGCGTGGCCGTGTCTGGGCGGGGAAAGACGCGCTCGAGCACGGGCTGGTCGACCGGCTCGGTGGCTACGACGATGCGATCGAGCTCGCAGCGGAGCTCGCGAAGCTCGGCGATGACTACGAGGTCGAGGTGCTCGAGACCGAGATCGGCATTTCCGAGGCGCTGGGGCTGCGGCTGCGCGCCGCGCTGGCACGGGCGTTCGCGCCATTGCTGCCCGCGGCTTCGTTGCCGAAGCTGCCTGATGCGCTCGCGCCGCTGGTCAAGTACTCGCAGCGGCTGGCGCGCCTCAAGGATCCACGCCGGCTCTACAACTACTGCATCGCCTGCCCGGTCGAGTAGGCCGCGGTCGGCGCTCGACCGGGCAGGCGGCGTGCCCTCGGCACGGCCCCTTACTTGGCCACTTTCACGTGCGCGAGCATGCCGTTGAGCAGGTGCGGACGGATGTTGCAGATGACGAGGTAGGTCCCCGGTTCCAGGAACACGACCGGCTCGCTGCGATTCAGGGCATTGGACGGGTTCGCCGTCGCGGGCGTAGCGGGCGGGCCACCGGCCGGATTGATGCCGCGGTAATAGATCCGGTCGTTGAGGAAGGCGAGCTCCGGAGGGAGCGATGTCGCGGGGTCCGCCGGCAGCACGAAGACTGGCGGGGAGGTGGGGAAGTCCCCGCCGCCGGCGTCCCGCAGATCGTCCAGCGTAAAGCCCGGCTTGAAGATGACGATCTCGTGGAAGCCGCCGACGCCGAAGTCCACGACGCCGCCGACTTTGAGCCGGATCTCATTCGGCAGAACCACTTGATTCTGCGGATCGGTCGGCGGGATGTTGACGCCCCGCCCGAAGGCGACGCTCGCGTTCGAGCGCTTCTGGTGGTACTCATTCGCGGTCCCGAGCGGCGCAAAGAGCGCAAGGCCGGCGATCCCGACCAGGATCGAGGACATGCTCAGGGTCGACTTCATTCGGGTGATACTCATTATTCGGGGGATACTCATTTCTTGCTACCTCAGAGGAAAGGCCCACTCCCAATCGATTGGAAACCCAGCACCGTCAACATTTTCGTTATCCCTCGAGCACTCTCTGGTCTCGTTCTAATTCTGCCGGCCCCGCAAGCAGGGCAATCGCCCTGCTCGCCGGCCCGCGTCCTGTAGAATGACTGCTCGTCACGTTCAAATATCCGGTTGGGCGTCTCAAAGTTTCTGAAATCGTCAAAAGCGCCGTGAACGAAGCGGCCAAAGATGTCATTTTCGAGTTCGGCGGGTTCGAGCTCGATCCCCGGCGACAGACCGTTCGCCGCTGGAGTGATGGTCAGCCGCTCGACCTGACCCCCCGGATCTTCGCCACGCTGCTGCACTTGGTCGAACACGCGGGTCAGCTCGTCGACAAGCGCGCGCTGCTCGCGGCCGTATGGCCCAACGTCGTGGTCGAGGACAGCAGCCTGACGCAGGCGATTCACGTGCTGCGACGCCTGCTGGGTGAACACCCCGACGATCATCGCTTCGTCGTCACGGTGCCCGGCCGGGGCTATCGATTCGTAGCGGACGTCGTGACGCGATCCAGACAGGAGACGGCGGCTCCCGGCGATCGGCAGGGTGTCGCCCAGCCCGCCCGCTGGCCGTGGCGACGGCTGGCGTTCACCGCAGGCTTCGTGGCGCTGCTGGCGGTGCTCGTTCTGGTCCTTTACGCCGTGGATACGGCTCGCCGCCCGGACGGTTACGCGGCCACCCGTGCTCAACCGGCGATCGCGGTGCTGCCGTTCGTGGATCTGAGCCCGAAGGGGGATTACGCATATTTCTCCGACGGACTTGCGGAGGAAGTATTGGGCCTGCTCTCGCAGGCGCCCGACCTGGCTGTGATCGCGCGGACCTCGTCGTTCTCCTTCCGGGACCGCGACGTGGACATCGCTACGATCGCCCGGAAGCTCAAGGTGGGCTATGTGCTGGAAGGGAGCGTGCGGCGGGACGGGCGCCGTGTACGCATCACCGCGCAGCTCATAGAGACGGTCAACAGCTCACAGCTGTGGTCCGCGACCTTCGATCGCGAGCTCGATGACGTCCTGGCTGCGCAGAGAGAAATCGCGGCCGCGGTCGCGAGCGCGCTGCAGGTGAAGCTGGCAAGCCGCACCGCAACCGCAGCCCCGCGCAATGCGCAAGCGTACGACGACTTCCTCAGGGGTCGGTTCTTCTACGCACGGCGGGGACCGGGCGATCTGGAGAGGGCGCTGCACTACTACGGGCGTGCGGCCGCAAACGAGCCGGAGGACGCGCAGACGTGGGCCGGCGTCGCAGGCGTGTCCTGGGTCATGACCGCCGAGGGCCTGATGCCGCGGGAGACCGGTCTGCCGAGGGTTCTCGAGGCCGCGCAGAGGGCCATTGCGCTCGATCCGAATCTCGCGGAGGCGCATGTCCGGCTGGCGAATTACTACTACCTCGCGGGTGACGACCATCTGGCTGACGAACATTTCGCTCGAGCCGCGATGCTGCATCCGTCGGATCCGCTGGTCCTCGGGATCCAGGCTGGAATTGCCGCGAAAGAAGGTCGACTCGATCAGGCCATCGAATTGCAGCGGCAAATCGCCTCGGCGGACCCGCTCTCCGCGGTCGTCGTCAACAACCTCGGACACATGTTGTTTGCCGCAGGGCGCCTCGACGCGGCGAGGGTGGAGTTGCTCAAGGCGCTGGAGCTCAGCCCGGGTTCGGCGGCCGCCGGCACGGTTGCCCAGATCCTGGTGCTGCAGCGCGAGTTCGATGCGGCCATCGAGTTCACCGATCGGTCGGCTCAGGGTCCGGATCGCGAGCAGGGCCTCGCGCTGGTCCATCACGCACTCGGCAGGACGGCCGAGGCGGACGCAGCGCTGGCGAAACTGATCAGCCTGTCGGCCACCGAGGATCCCTTCAGACTTGCCGAGGTGTACGCCTACCGCGGTGAGGTCGATGAGTCGTTCGAGTGGCTCGCGCTCGCAGCCCGTCCGAGCGATCCCGACGGGATGCTGCTGCCAGCCGCACGCAACATGTGGGAGATGCGCGCTTCTCCGCTGCTCGAGTCGCTGCACAGCGATCCACGTTGGGCGGCTTGGATCGCGGGACCGACCTGATTCTCACGACGGCGTCGGACGGCGCTCGAGCAAATCGAGCACCCGCTCGGCCGGACGGCAGAGCCGCACGCCCTTCGGGCTGCACACGATCGGCCGGTTGACGAGCTCCGGATGCTCGATCATCGCGGCGAGCAGCGTCTCGTCGTCGACCGCCCGGTCGAACAGCTCGAGCTCCGCGGTGGGTGAACGCGCCGCTCGAAGCGCCTCGTGCGGTGTCAGTCCCGCGGCGGCGAAGAGCCCGAGCAGCTGGGGGCGCGTCCAGCCGGTCTTCAGGTACTCGACGATGGTGGGCCGGTAGCCGGCGGCCTCGATGAGCCCGAGCACATTGCGCGACGTGCCGCAGCCGGGGTTGTGATGGATCACGACGGGAAACCGGTCGGACATGTCCTTGCCCTCGACACAGACGTCAGGCGGCCCAATCGAGGATCACCTTTCCCGAGTGTCCGCTCTTCATGATCTCGAAGCCGTCGCGGTAGTCTGCCACGGCCAGGCGGTGCGTGATGAGCGGCGTCACATCGAGCCCGCTCTGCAGCATTGCCGACATCTTGTACCAGGTCTCGAACATCTCGCGGCCGTAGATGCCCTTGATGACCAGGCCCTTGAAGATGACCTCGTTCCAGTCGATCGCGGTGTCGCCGGGCGGAATGCCGAGCAGCGCCACGCTGCCGCCGTGATGCATGGTCCGCAGCATGTCCCGGAAAGCGGAGGGATTGCCGGACATCTCGAGTCCGACGTCGAAACCCTCGACCATCGCGAGCGTCTTCATGGTGTCGTCGAGCGACTCGCGCGAGACGTTGATCGCGCGCGTGGCGCCCATCCTGCGCGCGAGGTCGAGACGATAGTCGTTGACGTCGGTCACGACCACGTGGCGGGCACCGACGAAGCGCGCGATGGCCGCCGCCATGATCCCGATCGGCCCGGCGCCGGTGATCAGCACGTCCTCGCCCACCAGGTCGAAGGCGAGTGCGGTGTGCGTCGCGTTGCCGAGAGGATCGAGTATCGAGGCGACCTCGTCGCTGATCGAGTCGGGCAGCTTGAAGGCGTTGAACGCCGGAATCACCAGGTACTCCGCGAAGCAGCCGGGCCGGTTGACGCCGACGCCCACGGTGTTGCGGCACAGGTGGCGCCGGCCCGCGCGGCAGTTGCGGCAGTAGCCGCAGGTGATGTGGCCCTCGCCCGATACCCGGTCGCCGATCGCGAGGCCCTGAACTTCGCTCCCGATCTCGACGATCTCACCGCTGTACTCGTGACCGACCGCCATCGGCACCGGGATCGTCTTCTGCGCCCAGGCATCCCAGCTGTAGATGTGCATGTCGGTCCCGCAGATCGCGGTCTTGCGGATCCTGATGCGGACGTCGTTCGCGCCGAGCTTCGGCTCCGGTATTTCCTGCAGCCAGATACCAGGGGCGCGCTCGGCCTTGACCAGTGCCTTCATCGGATCGACTCCCTCGTTCAGCCAGTGACACCGAGCTCGCGGCCGGTGGCGATGAATGCCTCGATCGCCCGGTCGAGTTGACCGCGATCGTGTCCCGCGCACATCTGCGTGCGGATGCGCGCCTTGCCCATCGGCACCACGGGGAAGGAGAAGCCGATCACGTACACGCCGTGATCGAGCAGGCGCTCGGCGAATCGCGCCGCGAGCGCGGCGTCGCCCAGCATCACGGGCACGATCGCATGCTCGCCCGGCACGACGTCAAACCCGGCGTCGGTCATGCGGCGGCGGAAGTACTGCGTATTGTCGGTGAGCCGCGAGCGCAACTCGTCGCTCTCCTGTACGAGGTCGAGCACGCGCAGCGTAGTTGCGGCGATCACCGGCGGGATGCTGTTCGAAAACAGGTACGGCCGCGACCGCTGCCGCAGCCATTCGACGATCGGCCGGCGCGCCGCGGTGAAGCCCCCGGCCGCGCCGCCCAGCGCCTTGCCGAGCGTGCTCGTGAGGATGTCGATCCGCCCCAGCACGTCGCGGTGCTCCGGTGTACCGCGGCCTCCGCGGCCCACGAAGCCGGTCGCGTGCGAGTCGTCGACCATCACCAGCGCGCCGTAACGCTCGGCGAGATCACAGATGTGGTTCAAGCGCGCGATCACACCGTCCATCGAGAACACGCCGTCGGTCGCGATCAGCCGAACTCGCGCGTCGGCCGCTTCCTTTAGCCGTGTCTCGAGCTCGTCGAGATCGTCGTTCGCGTAGCGCAGCCGTCGCGCCTTGCAGAGGCGGATGCCGTCGATGATGCTCGCGTGATTGAGCGCGTCGCTGATCACGGCGTCCTGCTCGTCGAGCAGCGTCTCGAAGAGACCACCGTTGGCGTCGAAACAGGACGAATACAGTATTGCGTCGTCCATTCCGAGAAACGCCGCGAGCCGCACTTCGAGCTCTTTGTGCACGGTCTGCGTGCCGCAGATGAAGCGCACCGAGGCCATGCCGTAGCCGTATCGGTCGAGCGCGCGATGTGCCGCCTCGCGCACCGCAGGGTGATTTGCCAGCGCCAGGTAATTGTTGGCACAGAGGTTGACGAGCTCACGCCCATCGGCCAGACGCACAACCGGCTGCTGCGGCGAGCCCAGCACACGTTCCGGCTTGAAGAGCCCCTGCTCGCGCAGGCCGTGTGCCTGGGTCGTCAGCCGATCGACAAACGACTGGTCCAAGAAGCCTCCTTCGGAAGCGGCGATTATAGGGGCCCTATAATCGCGGCGTGAGCAAGGACCACGATCAGAGCATCGCCGACCGCCCCGGCCCGTCCGGGCTCCGGGTCGACAAGTGGCTGTGGTGCGCGCGGTTCTTCCGCACCCGCAGTCTCGCCCAGGCGGCGGTGGAGGGCGGACACGTGCAGGTCAACGACGACCGTGTCAAGCCCTCACGAACCGTGCGCGTCGGTGACCACTTGCGCATCCAGCGCGACCAGGAGCGCATGGAAGTCGAGGTCACAGGCATCCCGCTTCGACGCGGTCCCGCGGTCGAGGCGCGGGCTAATTATCGCGAGACGACCGATAGCGAAGCGGCGCGCCTGCGCGCCCGTGAGCTGCGGCGGCTCGTGGCGCCCGGTCCTGCGCGGCGGCCGGACAAGCGCGATCGGCGGGAACTGATGCGCGTGCTCAAGAACCGCCTGCGATGAGCGCGGCCCTCGGCGGGCGCGCATCGCGGCTCTTTGTCGTGCTCGCGGGCTTCTTCGTCGCGAACGCGATCATCGCGGAGTTCGTGGGCGTCAAGATCTTTGCGCTCGAGGCGACGCTCGGCAGGCCGCCCTTCGGCTGGAGCCTCTTCGGCCAGACCGGCTCGCTCTCCTTCACCGCCGGTGTGCTCCTGTGGCCGATCGTGTTCATCATGACCGACGTCATCAACGAGTACTTCGGCCGGCGCGGTGTCCGGTTCATATCGCTGCTGACGGTCGGTCTGATCGTCTACGCCTTCGTG
>Ga0268386_10002089_pt1 | contig 14042 bp, 11 predicted proteins | sample RVTome_15_FD_200260 | JGI IMG/M metagenome (GOLD analysis project Ga0268386, IMG submission 200260) | Soil microbial communities from uranium-contaminated site in the Upper Colorado River Basin, Wyoming, United States - RVT150D86... ...
TGGACCGGATGCTGGCCGACGGCGGCCGCGAGGCGGTGCGGCGCTCCACCGACCACCGGTATCGCCCGACCGAGCGGCCGTACTTCCGGGCCGCCGAGGCACGCCGCACGGTGGTGTGGACGGAGCCCTACGAGTTCTACGCGGGCGGCGGGCTGGGCATCACGTGCGCGGCGCCGCTGCTGGACGACACCGGGCAGGTGCGCGGGGTCTTCACCGTCGACTTCTCGCTCGATCGGCTCGCCGGGACGCTCGAGGATCTGGAGGTCTCGCCCAACGGGCGCGTGTTCATCGCGACGGGCCAGGGGAGCGTCGTGATCGGCCGCCGCGGGTCGGGTGCCTCCCGGACCGAGGTCATCGATGCCGAGCTCGCCGCCGCCACCGTGCGCCGGGCACCGCTCGAGAAAGAGGCGACGTTCGAGTTCGACCACCACGGCGAGCGCTACCTGGGCCGCGCCGTCCCCCTGGCGGCCGGCGACCTCAACTGGCTGGTGGAGGTGGTCGTTCCCGAGCGCGACTACACCGAGCAGATCGACGCCGAGGGGCGGCTGGCCGTGATGCTCGGGCTCATCGCCCTCGGCCTCGCGCTCGTGGGCGGCATCGCGGTGGCGAGCTGGATCGCCGATCCGCTCCGCGAGCTGGCCCAGCTCGCCCGGCGGATCCGCCACGGCCAGCTCGACGTGACGGCCGTGCCGCGCAGCCGCGACGAGATCGGCGTGCTCGCCGTCGCCATGAACGACATGGTCCGTGCGCTTCGCGACCGCGACTTCGTCCGCGAGACACTCGGGCGCTACGTGAGCCCCGAGCTGGCCGTCCAGGTGCTGCGCGACCGCGAGGTGCTGCAGCTGGGCGGTGAGGTGCGCGACGTCGCCATGCTGATGTCGGATCTGCGCGGCTTCTCCGAGCTGTCCGAGCGGCTGGGCCCCTCCGCGATGATCGGCCTGCTCAACCGGTACCTGGCCGCCATGACGCCGGTGATCCAGCAGCACCGCGGCGTCATCGACGAGTTCATCGGGGACGCGATCTTCGTCCTCTTCGGCGCTCCCATCGGGCGCCCCGACGACGCCGAGCGCGCCGTGCGCTGCGCCGCGGCGATGCAGGAGGCGCTGGCCGCCTTCAATGCGGCCAGCGGCGCCCGCGGGCTGCCCGAGCTCAGCATGGGCATCGGGCTGCACGTGGGCCCGGTCGTCGCGGGGAACATCGGCAGCCCCGACCGCGTCAAGTACGGCGTGGTGGGGCCCGCCGTCAACCTCACCGCGCGCATCCAGGCCTTGACCGCCGGCGGCGAGGTGCTCCTCTCCGAGGCGCTGCTGGCCCGGGTATCGGCAGTGGTGAGCGTCGCGCCCGGCCGACAGGAGCGCGTGAAGGGCTCGAGCGAGCCGATCACCGTGCATCGGCTCCTGGTGGTCAAGGGGGCGCCGTCCGATCCCGCCCCGTGAGCGCGGGCGAGGGCGCGGCGGCCCGGCGGCCGGCGGCGCTCAGCGGCCCGGGCGCAGCCTCTGCCGGGCGCGGTCGAGCGCGTCCTGGACGGCCGGCACCCGTTCGCCGGCGAGGTCGCGCAGCTCAGCGGCCAGGTCGAGCAGGAGCGCGATCTCGTCGAGGGCGGCGGCGGCGAGCTCGACGCGGCCCGCCGCCGCCGCCCGCGCGGCCGCCAGGGCTCCGTCCTCGAGCCGGGCGCCGGTGGAGGCGCGCCCGCCGGGCGGCATGTCGCGGACCGCCTGGAACACCGCGTGGGCGAGCGCGCGCCACGGCTCGACGGCGGCCGCCGCCATCCCGGTCGACTCGCCGGCCTGGACGAGGCCCGCCATGACGGCGCGCTCGAGATAGACGAAGTCGAAGGGCTTGGCGACGTAGTCGAGCGCGCCCAGCTCGAGCGTCTCCCGGGCCAGGCCGACGTCCTCGTTCGCGGTCACCATGATGACCGACACGTCGGGTGCGATCGCCCGCATGCGCCGCAGCGTCTCCACGCCGTCGATGCCGGGCATGCGCACGTCGAGCAGCACCAGGTCGGGCGCGCTCTCCTGCACCAGGGCCAGCGCGGCCTCGCCGGCCCCGGCCGTCGCCACGCTGTAGCCCTGCTCGGTGAAGTACTCGCTGAGCACCTCGCGGACCGAATCCTCGTCGTCCACGATCAGGATCCGGGCGACTCCTGCGCTGGTCATCGGAGGCGGATTGTAGCAGTCGCCCGTCGCCGGAGCCCAGGCAATTCAGATCGTCCCGTCGATCTTCTCGGCCTGCCGGACCAGCTCGGCGACGGAGCCGGCCTGGGTCTTGTCCATCACGCGCCCGCGGTGGAACTTCACCGTCTTCTCGCTGATGCCGAGCTCGGCGGCGATCTGCTTGTTGAGCAGTCCCCGCAGCACCAGCCGCAGCACGTCGCGCTCGCGCGGCGTCAGCGTGGAGAACCGCTCGCGGACGGCGGCGCGCTCGGCTCGCTGCCGGCGCTCCCGGCGGTCGTGCTCCAGCGCCTCGTGGATGACGTCGAGCAGCTGCTGGTCGCTGAACGGCTTCTGCAGGAAGTCGAAGGCGCCGGCCTTGAGCGCGCGCACGCTGGAGGGGACGTCGGCATAGCCGCTGATGAAGATGATGGGGATCTCGCGACCGGCGCGGGCGAGGCTGTCCTGCACCTCGAGGCCGCTCAGCCCCGGCATGCGGAGATCGAGGATCACGCAGGCGGGGCGATCCGGCAGCGGGCGGGCGATGAACTCGCTGGCCGCGCTGAAGGTCTCGACCTGCAGCCCGTCGGAGCGCAGCAGCCGCTCGAGTGCGCGCCGCATCGACTCGTCGTCGTCGATCACGAACACGAGCGGCGGGACGGACGCGGGCTCCGTGGAGCGCTCGAGGGGACTGCCGGGAGTGGCCGCGCCCGATCGTCGACCACGAGGACTCATCGCCATCTCCACCAGAGCGCCGCGCGTCGTCGGTGACGTGGTGACCGAGCCGCCCGGCGCGGCTCCGATCGGACGCGCGCTTTCGATTGAACTGATCACGTGCGCTCTTTAGGTGTCACGCGGGATGCGCCCGCTTAGCATGCCAGAGGCCCGGCGGCGGAACAATCGGGGAATCCCCGACAGCACCTGGTCCAAGATCGCATGCGCCTGCGACGTTGGTCCAGGGCACCGGCCCAAGGTCCAACTTCCCCGCCAGCACCGGAGCGTGGTGTGGTACGCACGGGCGCGAAGGGAAGGAGGCCGGCACCCATGCAGGACCGAGAGGGTCTCGCCGGTGAGGGATCCCCCGCCGGCGGGCGCGGGGGGGGGGCGGGCAGGACGCAGCGCGCGGGGGTCGCGGTGGCCGACCCGCAGGAGCGGGCGATGAGGGACCAGGGGCGCGAGACGGCGTCGCCGGCGTGGAGCACCACGCGGGCGCTCGAAGCACTGCGCGAGCGGCAGGGCCGGCTCGAGCAGCTGCTCGCGATCACCCGTGAGCTGGCGCAGAGCCACGCGCGCGAGGATCTGCTGGTGCAGCGCGTCGCCGAGCGCGGGGCCCAGCTCCTCGGCGCTCCCGGCGTGGCGGTCCTGCTGCTGAGCGACGACCGCCTGGTCGTGGGCGGCGCCGCCGGCGAGGCGGCCGAGGTCTTCGGCGAGGCCGGCCCACCGCGGGCTCGCGGCGCGGTGAGCACGGTCATCCAGACCGGCGCCGCCGTCGTGCTCCCCGACGTGGAGGGCGCCCGCACGGTGGTGGCGGCGCCGCTGCGCGGCGCCTGGCAGGTGCTCGGCGTCCTGGCGGCGGTTCGGCCGGCGGCCCGGCCGTTCGAAGCCGAGGACACGCAGCTGCTTGCGGCGCTGGCCGCGCACGCCGCGACGGCGCTGGAGAACGCGCGGCGGTACGGGGAGGCGCGCGAGGCGAACCGGCGCAAGGACGACTTTCTGGCGCGGCTCGCCCACGAGCTGCGCAACCCGCTGGCGCCCATCGTGCACGCCCTGCACCTGCTCGACCGCGTGGCGGCCAACGGGCCGCAAGGCGTGCAGCTGCGCGAGATCATGGCCCGCCAGACCCGTCTCCTCGGCAGCCTGGTCGACGATCTGCTCGACGTCTCGCGCATCCGGCTCGGCAAGCTCAGCCTGCGGCCCACGCCCGTCGACCTGCGCGAGGTCGCCCGCCGCAGCTTCGAGGCGCTGCAGGTCTCCCGTCACGCCGAGGGCCACGAGATCTCGCTGTCGGTGGGGCCGGATCCCGTCATCGTCAACGGTGATCCCGCCCGGCTCGAGCAGGTCGTCGGCAACCTGCTGCACAACGCCGTCAAGTACACGCCGCGGGGCGCGCCGATCCACGTCGGCGTCGAGCGGACGGGCCGGGAGGCGATCCTGCGTGTGCACGACCGCGGCATCGGGATCGATTCCGAGATGTTGCCCCACATCTTCCAGATGTTCATGCAAGCCGACCGCTCGCTCGACCGGGCTCAGGGGGGGCTGGGGCTCGGCCTGGCGCTGGTGCGGGCGCTGGTCGAGCATCACGGCGGCAGCGTGACCGCCGCGAGCCCGGGTCTCGGCCTCGGCAGCGAGTTCACGGTGCGCCTGCCGCTCTGCCCGTCCATCCCCACCTCGGTGGTCGGTGGCCCGGCGCGGCGGCCGGCGCCGTGCACCCGGGTGCTGGTCGTCGAGGACAATCCCGACGCGCGGGAGGCCCTGCGCGCCGTGCTCGAGCTGGAGGGCCACCGAGTGGCGGCGGCCGTGGACGGCGCCGACGGCGTGGAGCTGGCCGCCGCGTTCCGGCCCCAGATCGCCTTCATCGACATCGCGCTGCCCGGCCTGGACGGCTACGAGCTCGCGCGCCGGCTTCGCGCCTGGGATCACGACCCCACCCTGGTGCTGGTCGCGCTCACCGGTTGCGGGCAGCCGGAGGACCGCCGGCGGGCGCAGGCGGCGGGCTTCGACAGCTATCTGGTCAAGCCGGTCGTTCCCGAGCAGCTCTTCGAGCTGATCGCGCGCGTGCCCGCACCGCGGGGGTGAGACCAAGGTCCAGATTTCCCCGGCCCACGGGCCATGCTTGGTTGGCGCAGAGGCCGATCGGGATGGCGCAACGGCGGGGGCGATCGAGGTCCGTGGCTGGCCTGCTCGTGGGTGCGGCGATCCTCGTGCTGGTGGCGCCCGCGCTCGCCGCGCCGGCCGGCCCTGGCGACGTGGTGATCGTGGTGCCGGGGCCGGTGCCCGGCAGCGTCAACGTCTTGCAGCGCATCCGGGACGGCCTGACCGCGATCGAGGCGGGGTCGGTCCAGGTCCACACCGAGTTTCTGGAGGAGGCTCGCTTTCCGGGCGAAGCGTACGGCTGGCTCCTGCACGCGTTCCTGCAGGGCAAGTACGCCGACCGCCCGGTCCGCCTCGTGCTCGCCGTGGGCCCGACGGCGTTGAACTTCCTGCTCCGGCACCGGCCCCGCCTCTTCCCCGGCGTGCCGATCGTGTTCAGCGGCGTCCGGTTGAGCGACCTGGACGGTCCCGCCCTGCCGGCCGGGGTGACCGGCATCTGGCGGCCCAGCACCGCCGCCGACACGCTCGTGGCCGCCCTCCGATTGCAGCCCGACGCCGAGCGGCTGGTGGTGATCGCCGGCACCACGCCGTCGGAGCGCGTGATGCTGCACGAGGTGCGCGCGGCGCTGGCGCCGTTCGCCGACCGGCTGCCGACGCGCTATCTGGCCGACCACTCGATGCCGGAGATCCTCGACGAGGTCCGGGCGCTGCCGCCACGCTCGCTCGTGCTGTACCAGTCCCTGCGGCGCGACCGCCGGGGCAGCACGTTCGTGCCCCGCGAGGCGATCGAACGCATCGCCGCCGTCGCCAGCGCTCCAGTCTACGGCCTGCTGGACACCTACGTCGGACACGGGGCCGTCGGCGGCCGTGTCGTCGATCTGGCCGCCCTCGGCACCGCCGCGGGCGAGCTGGGCCGGACGGTGCTGGCCCTGGAACCCGGGGGCGCCTTGCCGCCCCCGCGCGAGGGCCGCAGCGCGCTGGTGTTCGACTGGCGCGAATTGCGCCGCTGGAACCTCGACGAGCGGCGGCTGCCCCCCGGCTCGACGGTGCTGTTCCGGGGGCAGACGTTCCGGCAGAAGTACGGGACGGTGCTCGGGTTCACCCTGGTCAGTCTCGGCCAGGCCGCCCTCATCGTCGTGCTGCTGCTGCAGTGGCGCCGCCGGCGCCGGGCCGAGCGCTCGCTCACCGAGCGGCTGCGGTTCGAGGAGGTGCTGTCGGGGCTGTACGCGCGCTTCCTGCTCCTGCAGGCCGCCGACGTGGAGGCCGAGAGCGAGCGTAGCCTGGCGGCGGTGGGCGAGTTCCTGGGTGTCGACCGGGCCAAGCTGGTGGCCCCGAGCGACAAGACCGGTTACCTGCGCATCCGGAGCTGGGCCCGCCGCGGCGTCGATCCGGGCCCGGCGGTGATCTCGCCGCTGCGCTTCCCGTGGACGGCGGCGCGCCAGCGCCGGGGCGAGATCGTGAAATTCACCCGGCTCGACGAGCTCCCGCCGGAGGCGGCGCTCGACCGGCGGACCTACCAGTCCATCGGTGCCCGCTCGCACATCGGCATCCCCCTCGTGGCGGGTGATCTCGTGCTGGGCTCGCTCTCGTTCACCACGGTGCTCGGCGAGCGCGCGTGGCCGGACGAGCTCGTGCAGCGGCTGCAGCTGCTGGCCGGTGTGCTGGCCAACGTGCTGGCGCGCCGGCGAGCCGACGGGGCGCTGCGGGAGAGTCGCGCGCTGAGCGACGCCATCGTGGCGTCGCTGCCCGGCACGGTGGTGGTGATCAACCGGGCCGGCGCAGTCATCGCCACCAACGACTGGCGCCGGGCTGCCGCCGGCGCCGGTCACGACGCGGAGGTGGCCATCGGCGACAACTACCTGGAGGTGTGGCGCGGACTGCGGGCGGCCGGCGACCCGGCCGCCGGCGACGTGCTGCGGGGGATCCACTCGGTGCTGAGCGGTACCAGCCTGGAAGTCGCGCTCGAGCACCAGCCGCTCGTGGCCGAGGGCCAGGCTCCCGCGTGGTTCGAGATCCGCGTGCACCCCCTGCGTACGGCCACCGGCGGCGCGGTGATCTCGCGGATCGACATCAGCGAGCGCAAGCGCGCGGCCGCCGAGGCCCGGCGCGTGCGCGAGGAGCTGGCCCGGGTCGGGCGCCTGGCGACCGTGGGGCAGCTCACCGCCGCGCTCGCCCACGAGGTCAAGCAGCCGCTGACGGGGATCCTCACCAACGCGCAGGCCGCCCGGCGCCTGCTGGCCGCCGGCGTCCCGGACCTCGACGAGATCCGCACCATCCTCGACGACATCGTCGAGGACGACAAGCGGGCGGCCGGCGTCGTGCAGCGGCTGCGGGCGATGCTCAAGCGCCGCGAGCCCGAGCTGACGGTGGTCGACGTGAACCGCCTGATCGAGGGTGTCGTGCGCTTCCTGCGCACCGATGCCGTCATCCGCAACGCCGACATCCGCACCGAGGTGGAGCCCGACGTGCCCGCGATCCGTGGGGACGTGGTGCAGCTGCAGCAGGTGCTGGTGAACCTCGTCCTCAACGGGCTCGACGCCATGCGGGACGTGCCGGCCGGCCAGCGGGCGCTGCTGATCACGACCCGGCGGGCCGGCGACGGGGTGTGCGTCGGCGTCCGGGATTCGGGCACCGGGCTGACTGCCGAGTGCCAGGAGCGGATCTTCGAGCCGTTCTTCTCGAGCAAGCCCGAGGGCATGGGCATGGGACTGCCGATCGCGCGGTCCATCGTCGATGCGCATGGAGGCCGGCTGTGGGCTGTCAACAACCCGGATCGCGGCGCCACGTTCTTCTTCACGCTCTCCGTGGCGGGCCGCGGCCAGGGCGCCGACCGGGTGCCGCGGGCGGTGACAGGCGACTGGGTCCGGCGCCGGCCCGCGGGGGCGGCGTGAGCGGGGCACGGCTGCTCGTCGCCGTCGTGGACGACGAGGAATCGGTGCGCACGTCGCTGCGCCGCCTGTTCCGGGCCTTCGAGCTCGAGGCCGCGACCTTCGCCTCCGGGCAGGAGTTCCTCGATGCGCTCCCGAGCCGGCCCCCCGACTGCGTCGTGCTCGACCTGCAGATGCCCGGGCTGAGCGGACTGGACGTGCAGCGCCTGCTCGCCGCCGGCGGCGTCCGCCTGCCCACCATCATCATCACGGCCGATGACGCGCCGGAGACGCGCGAGCGCTGCCTGTCGGCCGGCACGACGGCGTACCTGTGCAAGCCGTTCGACGATGGCACCCTGCTGGCCACGATCGCCCGGGTCGTGGAGGCCGCTGCGGAGCCGTGATCGCGCCCGCACCGGCACGACCGGGGTGGGGGCGGCGCCTGCCGGGACCTCGCGCGCGGGCCGCCGCGCGGACGGCGGCGGTCGCCGTCGCCGTCGCCGTCGCCTACTACGTGGGCTCGCGCGTGGGCTTCGCCCTCACGGTGCCGCCCATGAGCCCGTCGATGCTGTGGCCTCCCAACGCGATCCTGACGGCCACGCTCCTGCTGGCGCCCCCCCGGCGGTGGGGCCTCTACCTGCTGGCGGCCTTTCCCGCCCACCTGGCCGCCCAGCTCGGCACGGCGTGGCCGACCGTCCTGGTGCTGGCGCTGTTCCTGACGAACTGCAGCGAGGCCATCGTGGCGGCCACCGTGGTGCGCCGCTTCGCGGGCCACGGGCCCGCCATCTTTCACTCGCTGCGCACGGTCGTCATCTTCATCGTCGGTGCCGGTGTCCTGGCGCCGATGGTGTCGTCGTTCCTCGACGCGGCGGTCGTCGCCGTGCTGCGCGGCGACGACTACTGGCTGGTCTGGCGCACGCGGCTCTTCGCCAACGCGCTGACCGCGCTCACTCTGGTGCCGGCGCTTGTGATGGTCGTGGGACGGCGATGGACCTGGCCCCGTCCCGAGGTCCAGCGCAGGATTCTCGAGGCCGCGGTGCTGTGGCTGGGGCTGAGCGTCGTCGGCTGGTCGGTCTTCGAGGAGCCGATCGGGCCCAGCGACTTCGACGCCCTCCTCACGATTCCGCTGGCGTTCATCGTGCCGTTCCTGGTGTGGGCGGCGGTGCGGCTGGGGCCGACCGGGACCAGCCTGTCGCTGGTGACCGTCGAGGCGTTGGCGATCGGGGGCGGCGCGGCCGGTCGCGGGCCGTTTGCGATCCTGCCGCCGGTCGACAACGTGCTGTCGCTGCAGGTGGTGCTGATCGTCCTCGCCGTCCCGCTCATGTGCCTGGCCGCGCTCATCGAGGAGCGCCAGCGCACGCGGCAGGCCCTCGAGGAGCGCCTGCGCTTCGAGGAGGTGCTATCGCGGCTCTCGCGCGCGTTCGTGCACCTGCCCAGCGAGGACGTCGACCGGACCATCGACGTCTGGCTGCGCCGGCTGGGCGAGCACCTGGGCGTTCGCCACATCACGATCTTCCAGCTCTCCAGCGGGGCGAAGAGCTTCGTGCCCACCCACTCGTGGACAGCCCAGCCGGAGCCGGCGCCGGGGCTCGAGCTGCCGGCGGCGGACGACGGCAGCCCCGGCGATCTGCCGCTGCTGATCACCGACTCCGGCGTCCTCAGCGTCGGCGCGAACGCCGACGGCGCCCCGTGGTCGGCCGCCCGGATCCCGCAGGTGCGGCTGCTGGCCGAGGTCTTCGGCAACGCCCTGGCGCGCAAGCAGGCCGAGGACGCGCTGCGCGTGAGCGAGACCATGAACGCGGCGATCCTGAGCTCGCTGACGAGCAGCGTCGCCGTGCTCGACCGGCGGGGCCGCGTGGTGGCGCTCAACGAGGGCTGGTCGCCCTTCTCGGCAAACGGCTCGGGCGCGGAGGAGCTCGGTCTCGGCGCCAGCCACGGCGACGTGTGCCGGCTGGCGATCGGGGCCGACAGCCCCATGGTCGGCCCCGCGGTGGTCGGGATCCAGGCCGTGCTCGACGGCACGGAGCCCAGCTTCCGGTTCGAGTGGCCGCGCGACGGGGCACCGGTCGAGCGGTGGTTCGAGATGGCGGTGGTGCCGCTGAACCGGACCGAGGGCGGAGCGGTCGTCTCGCTCACCGACATCACGCGGCGCAAGCAGATGGAGATCGAGGCCCAGCGGATGCGGCAGGAGCTGGCCCACTTCACGCGGGTGTCGGCCATGGGCGAGCTGGCCGCCTCGCTGGCCCACGAGCTCAACCAGCCGCTGGCCGGCATCCTCGCCAACGCCCAGGCCGCCCAGCGCTTCCTGGCGGCGGGCCGGCCCGATCTCGACGAGATCCGGGCCATCCTCGCCGACATCGTCGCCGACGATCGCCGGGCGGGCGATGTCATCCGGCGCCTGCGGGAGATGCTCCGCAAGGCGGCGCCGCAGCGGGTGCTGCTCGACCTCAACACGCTCGTCGGCGACGTCGCCAAGATGCTGAGCAGCGACGCCCTGATCCGGGGTCTGTCGGTCGTGCTCGACTTCGACGCCAAGCTGCCGCCCGTGTCCGGCGACCGGGTGGAGCTGCAGCAGGTGGTCCTGAACCTGCTCGTCAACGCCATGGAGGCGATGGGGGGCCCGGACACCCCCGGTCGGATCGTGGTCGTCCGCACTGCGTGCGGCGAGCCGGGCACCGTGGAGGTCGCGGTGCAGGACGCCGGGACGGGGGTCGTCGCCGACGGCCAGATCTTCGAGCCCTTCTACACCACCAAGGCCGACGGCCTGGGCATGGGGCTGTCCATCGCCCGATCGATCATCGAGGCACACGGAGGCCGCATTTGGGTGGAGAACAACTCGACCGGCGGAGCGACGTTCCGCTTTGCCCTGGCGGCCGCCGTGCCGCCGGCCCCCTGACGATCGATCCCATCGTCTTCGTCGTCGACGACGATGCCTCGGTCCGGCGGGGCCTGGGGCGGCTGCTCGCCTCGGCCGGGTATCGCGTGCGGGTGTTCGCGTCCGGCCGCGAGCTGCTGGCCGATCGGCACCCCGGCGCGCCGTGCTGCCTGGTCCTCGACGTCCGCATGCCGGAGCTGAACGGCCTGGTGCTGCACGAGGCGCTGGTGGCGGCGGGCTACGAGTGCCCGGTCGTCTTCATCACCGGGGACGGTGAGATCCCGGTCGGCACGCGCGGTGCCGGTAGCGCGGCCGTGACCGTCCTGGCCAAGCCGGTGGACGACGGCGACCTTCTGGAGGCCATCGGGCGCATGATCGCCCCGTCCGGCCCGGTGCCGCGCTGCTGAGCGCGCGCGTCACGGTCGGCCCCTGGACCTTCGGCCAGCCCCCGCGCGACGTTGATCCGATAGCCGGGTTGGCCCCCGGCCACTAGCCTGGGGCAGTCGGGCGAGACGGGCGCCCGCCGCGCATGTCTGGAGTGCCCGTGGTGGTCGCCTCAGGAGGAAGTCCATGAAGGCCCTGCAGTGTGCGGTCATTGTCGCGGTCTGTGCGCTGACGTTCGTGGGATGCCGGTCGATGACGGGGCGTTCGTTCGGGCAACAGTGGGACGACAAGGTCATCACCAGCCAGGTGAAGACCAGGCTGACGACCGAATCCTTCCGCAATCTGTTCTCGACCGGGGTGGGCACCCAGTTCGGGGTCGTGCATCTCACCGGCAACGTCCACACCGACGCCCAGCGCGCAGAGGCCGGGCGGATCGCCAGCCGGGTCACCGGCGTCCGGGAGGTGAGGAACGACCTGGTGGTGGTGCCGCGCAACGGCAAGGTCGCCCAGGCCCCCGGCGGCCAGGGGGCCGCCGTCCCGGCCGCGAGCCCGCCGACGGCGCGCCCCCTGGCCCTGTCGGGTGAGGTCACCGCGATCGATCGGGACAGCGGCGACGTCACCGTGCGCACCCAGACCGGCGACGTGACCCTCCGGCTGCCGCCCACGGCGCTGCGAGAGCTGGAGCAGGGACAGCGGCTGTCCATCAACGCCGGACAGTAGCCCCGCCAGGCCCGAACGGTCATGCTGCGGGGCACGAGTCGACCGTACGGGCGCTTGACCGTGCTGATCGTCGAGGACCACGACCTCGTGCGGCTCGGCCTGCGGGCCCTGCTCGAGGCGTACCGGCCGCTCGAGGTCGTGGCCGAGGCCTCCACCGTGGCCAGCGCCGTCACCGCCACGGTGGAGCAGCGGCCCGCCCTCGTGGTGGCGGCGCACACGCTGCGCGACGGCACCGGCGTGGACGTCTGTCGCGAGGTGCTGGCCCGGCTGCCCGATACCCGGGTGGTCATCCTGGGGGACGGCCACGCCGACCCCGACGCCGTCCGGGCCGCCTCCGGCGTCGGCGCGCTCTGCTATCTCTCCCGCCGGATGGGTGCTCAGAACCTCTGCCGAGCCCTGCACGACCTCGCCGCGGGGGCGGCGCCGGCGCGGGCGCGGGCGGAGCCGGGCCTGCTGGCCCTGACCGCGCAGGAGCACCGCGTCCTGGAGCTGGTGGCGCGGGGCAAGACCAACAAGGAGATCGGCGGGACCCTGGGCCTCAGCGAGAAGACGGTCAAGAACTACCTGTCGCACGCCTTCGAGAAGCTGAGCGTCTCGCGACGGGCGCAGGCGGCCGTGCTCTTCGCCAGGAAGTACGGCGTGCGGCTCGATGCCGGTCCCGCCAGGAAGGCAGTCGGATGAGCGCCGACAGGCGGATCGACCTGATGATCGTGGATGGCGACGACCTCACCCGGGCCGGGATGCGGGCGCTGTTCGACGGCGAGGACGACATGCGCGTCGTGGACGAGGCCACCACCAGCGACGAGGCGATCCGGCGCCTCGCGCGCCTGACGCCCGACGTGGTCGTCGTCGACGGCGCGCTGCCCGACGGCGGCGGCCTGGAGGTGTGCCGCCAGGTGCGCGCGCTGGGACTCGCCTGCCGCGTGCTGGTCCTCGTCGAGCAGGTCAACAGCCTGTCGGTGCTCACGGCCGTCCGGGCCGGCGCCGAGGGCTGCGTGTCCAAGCGCTCGAGGCTGGACGAGCTGTGCCGCTCGGTGCGCCTGCTGGCGGCGGGTGAGCCGGCGCTCGATCCGCACACGACCCGGGTGCTCTTCGCCCACGTGCGCCGACCGTCCGCGCGATCGGGCGCCGGCGCGATGGCGCTGACCGAGCTCGAGCGGCGCGTGCTGGCCCTGGTGGCGGCCGGCAAGACCAACAAGGAGATCGGGCTGGACCTGGCCCTCAGCGTCAAGACCGTGAAGAACCGCCTCGGCCATGCGTTCAGCAAGCTGCACGTGACGCGCCGGACCGAGGCCGCCGTGCTGTTCACGGTCCCGGGCGCCTCCTCCGACGATGGCCCGCCGGGGGCCGCCTGAGGGCGCCAGTCGGCGGCGGTCGTCGCTATACTGGGCTCCCGACGAGAGGAGCCACGCATGGAAGCGGTCAAGGACGCGAGCCATCTCTACGAGGTCGAGCGGCGCGCCCGGCACGCGGAGCGGCCGGGCTTTCGCATCAGCGAGCTGCAGATCTCCCCCGCGCAGCAGGTGCCGTGGCACTACCACACGAGCATCGAGGACACCTTCTACGTGCTGGAAGGCGAGCTGTGGATCTTCCTGCGCGACCCCAAGGAGGACGTGCGGCTGGCGCCCGGGCAGACCTACGCCGTCCGGCCGGGCCGCGCCCACCTGGTGACCAACCCCGGCCAGCGCTCGGCGACCTTCCTCGTCCTGCAGGGGATCGGCGAGTACGACTACGTGCCGTTGACGTGATGGGGGCCTCGACATCGCCCCCCGGACCCCAGCGCTCGGGGCAACAGCTTTCTGGCTGATTACTCGAGGGTCGGCAGGACCTGCTCGCCGAGCAGGCGGATCGAGCGAAGCACCGCCGCCTGGGCCATGCCCGGCCACTGCACGCGCACGATCAGGGTGGTGATCCCGAGCAGCTCCCGGTAGCGGGCGATCTCCTCGGCCACGCCCACCGGGTCGCCCAGCAGGAACCGATCGCGCGCGAGCTCGTCGAAGCGCGCGCTCCACCGATCGTCGGCCGGCAGCGCCCGGTCCTGCTCCCAGCCTCGGTAGGCGCCGTACTTGGCGTCCAGGAACGGCCCCCCGGCGCCGAGGGCCTCGGCGGCAGTCGGCGCCACGCAGCACTCTCGCAGGAGCGGCACCGCGCGCGCGGCCGGCCGGCCTTCCTGCCGCCGCGTGTCGTGAAAGAGTGCCAGCTGGCGCTGCAGCGCGGCGCCGGTGGTGTGGG
>Ga0268386_10002090_pt1 | contig 14039 bp, 11 predicted proteins | sample RVTome_15_FD_200260 | JGI IMG/M metagenome (GOLD analysis project Ga0268386, IMG submission 200260) | Soil microbial communities from uranium-contaminated site in the Upper Colorado River Basin, Wyoming, United States - RVT150D86... ...
GTGTTCAAGCCATGTTTGGTGCCAGCAGCATCCTTAGCTGAGCACCAGCCCATTGAGACGGAGGCGCCCAACCATGATCGAGAGCAGCAGAAAGTCGGCACGCGTTCTTGGATCTGCGATTGCCGCAGCGGTCGCGGTCACTTTGACGTGTGGTGCAGGAGCGCAAACGCCGCAGCAGGACGAGCCCGGGATGCCCCAGCAGATGCACCAGGATCCGATGCAGCAGGACCCGATACAGCAGGAGCCGATACAGCCGGGACCGGCGCGCGAGTCTGGCACCGCCGCAACCGCGACCAGCGCGATCGTCGTCGGCGAAGTGCTCGACATGCGTGACGTCAGGATCCGCGGGCCGGTCGAGGACGCGCATCGAGTGATCAAAGTCGAGACGAGAAACGGAACGACGACGCTCGTAGACATCGGCAACGCGCGGAGCCATTCGGACGTCAATTTCCGCAAGGGGGATCGGATCGTCGCAGTCGGCAAGAAAGCGCGCCTCGATGATCGCCCGGTGCTGTTCGCGAAAACCGTCGGCGAGCTGCACAGCGTCGGCCGTCACACGGTGCAGAGCGCCGGTATCACGAGCGAACGCAGCGGTGGGCCGACTTCACCCACGCAAACTCCCCCGGCGCGAGGCGATGAGGTCCCGCAGGTCGCTCTGTACTACTTCCAGACGGACAATCTGCAGACCGATCGGTACGGCACGTACGACGAGGATTTCGCCTGGGAAACCGACGAGCAGTGGTACGGCAACTGGAGTGGCGCCGACACGAGCGGTGATCAGTACAGTGCCACCGACGAGGACGTCTACATCTACAGTGACGGTGAGACCGACGATTGGGGCGTCTGGGACTGGTGAGCGCATCGACTGTCGCCTGATGGCCGGGGGCGGAGTCCCCAATTCCATCAGTCTCGAGGCGGAGTCGCTGTCGCGGTCTCCGCCTCTTTTTGCTTATTACCTATCCAGAGGCGCCCAACGCCGCGAAATCAGCGCTCGACCTCGTACTTGATCCCGGCCCGGGTCTCTTCGGGACCCTGGACGGCTTCGACCGACCAGTCGTCGGACAGGAGGTAACGCAGCGTGATCACCTCACCGGGCTCGAACAGACCCACGCCATAGCCGAGATAGAGACGCGGCGAGAGATACTCGCCGAGCGTGAACGCGGAGCCGCCTAGCATCTCGCTTTCCTCGACGGACGCCTCGTCGATGCCCAGACGCTTGCCGACCGCTTCGGCAAGCACGCCGCCCGCTGCGCCGCCGAGCGATCGCGTGGCGCTCTCGAGCGCATCCGCATCACCGTCGCCGCCGGTGCCGATCGCGGCCAGCGGTCTGCCGGCGACCAGATACGACAGTGCGTCGGCATCGCCGAGGGCGGGATCAGAGAACAACGAGATCTCCGGGTTGCGTGCCGTGCCGCCGATCCTGAGTCCAGCCGTCACCTCTTCGAGCTCGCGTTTCGCGATGATGTTCAGCTGTGGATTGTCGATCGGCGTGCCGGCGAAGAGCAGCTGGCCGTCTGCGATCGTCAGATCCTGACCATACGCCTGGTAGCTGCCGTCGACCGTGATCGTCCCCGATGCCAAGGTCGCGCGATTGGGCTGCTCGGTCACGACGACGCTGCCGTCGAGCTCCGCTTCGAGTCCGTAGGCACTGATCGCTACTTCTTCGCCGAAGACCACTTGGATCTGCGCGTATAGCGGCAGCGGCAGCACCTCCGATTCTTCCTCCTTGACCTGCGCGTCGATCACGACGACGTCGGGTGAAGCCTGCTGGGGTCGTCCCTGGGGCAGCTTCTTTACGTTGATATCGGCACTCGCGATCAGCACTTCGCCGGTCAGCGAGATTCGCTCGTCGCCCTGCTCGAGCAGCAGGTCCGGCGTGATCACGACTTCACCCGCGGGCAGGTCAGCCGCGAGGAAGTTTTCGCCCTCGATCGTGATCCGGGTTGCGCTGTCGAGATCGAGCACACCGTCGAATGCGAGTGCCCCATCGCCGGATTCGATGCTTCCGTCGATCGCAAAACCGCCGGCGCTGCGCGGCGTCAGCTCGAACGCGCCGTTCTTCAGATGCAGGCCGAGATCCGGAATGCCCGCGGTGAGCTCGCTTGCCGTCAATCGGCCGCCAAGCTGCGGAGCCGCGAGCGTCCCTGCAACTTCGAGCTGCCCCTGGAGCTGTCCGGCGAGCTCCGTGACCTGAGGGATGAACGGTGCGATCGGTGCCAGTGTGGGCAACCGCGCGTCGAGATTGCCATTGAGCGTCGTGCGCGCTTCGCCGACGCCTGCGAGTGACATCTCGCCTGCCAGGCTGCCTTCGCCGCCGAGCGCGCCCGATAGGTTGGCAGTTGCGCGGTGACCGGCGAGTTGCAGGCTGAGCTCGAGGTCCTCGTACAGCAACAGCGACTCGCCGGCTTCCCGGTCGGCACCGCCATCCTCCGGCAGGAAGTTGAGCTCGGCTGCAGCCGAGCTCAGCGTGGCGTCGCCGGTCAGCCGTCCGGCGGCGCTGCGTGCGAGCTCGCCGCTCCCGGACACGAAACCTTCGAGCTCGCCCGGCAGCAGCTCGGGCGCGAACACGCTGACGAGCCGCAACGGCAGCGCGTCGAGCTGATACTTCACCTGCGTCGCCTGGCCCGGCCCCACACCGAGGCTCGCGCAGATCCGGATATCGCTGGCGCCGGCGAGACATAGCTCCTCGAGCAGCGCCTCTCCGGTCGCGGTCTCGAAACGCACGTCGTCCGTGAGCCGCAAGGGCTCGAAATCGACGAGATCGAGCGTCAGCTCGCCGATCGAGCCCGACCAACCCTGCGCCTCGCGATCCGCTACGACGGCCAGCCCGACATCGAGCCGCTCGCCGTCGGCTGTGACGTCGAGCTGGTGCCGAGTCGGGCTCGCGCTGTCCAGTCGCGCCACGACCTCGGCGAACGAAAATCCGCCGACGTCGAGGTCCGTGGCCCGCAATCGCGCCGACCCGGTCGGTTCACGCAACGCGGCGAGGTCGACATTGAGCACTGCATTGCCGACGCGGGCGCCGGCGAAATCGACCTCGCGGGCAGTCGCCTGCCCTGCGAGCTCGAGCGACTGCCACGTGCCGCCGAGATGGAACTGGCCGCGAATCGAGCCGCCCGCGTCCGGCAGCCAATCGTTCAGCGAAGCAACCTCGACCTGCACGTTCGCATCGAGCTCATCGCCGGGCTGACCTTCGACTGCGAGCGTACTGTCCCCGGACTGCACTCGCAGGTCGCCAGCCAGATTCGGTGGACTCACCGTCAGATCGGCCTGACCGGAGATCGGCCGCCCGCGAAGGGTGCCATCGAGTGACGTGAGCTGAATCTCGGCACGCGGCCCGGCGTCGGTCAACTGGCCCTGAGTCGCTAGATCGAGTTCGAGATCGCCTTCCCAGGCTGCGAGCAGCTCACCGGGATCGAAGCTCGTCGCGTTCGCCTGCAGGTCCCATGTGAGCTGCGGCTCGAGATCGACGGAGCCGCTCGCTGCAAAGCGGCCGGAGTCCTGCACGACGTCGAGGCGTTCGATCTGGAGTCGGCGGGTCGAGCCGTCCACGGCAACATCGATTCTCGTCAACCGTTCGGCGCTCGGCCCCGCTGCGAGATCGCCGCGCACGGCAAAGCTCTCGATGCTGCCGTTCACGTCGAGCTGACCACGCGTGTGCAGGCGCTGCCCGACCCAACGCTCGGGCAGCTCGAGCGCGTGCCAGGAGAGGTCGAGGTCGGCGTTGAGCGGATCGGCGCCGGTCGCGATCGTACCCGATGCAGTCAGCTCGCCGGGCCCATCACCGATCTGCAGCACGAGCTGCTCGATCGCAATGACCTCGGTGCGCTGCTCGACGTCGAGCGACTCGATCACGAGCGGCTCGCCGTCGAGCATCATGCGGCCAGCGAGCGCGGCTGAGTGCGCAGTGCCTGAGCCCGAGAGTGACGCGGCGAGCGATTCGAACTGGCCCGCTGGCAGCAGCGAGTCGCGCGGATCGAATTCCGGCACGTCGAGTGCGAGTTGCCATTCGAGCGTGGGCGCGATCTTCGCCGACGCCTGCAGACTCGCGGGAAACGGGGCGGTCAGGTTCACGGCGGCTGTGGTCGTCCCCGCGTGCGTGCCGATCTCGAGTCGGCCCGCGTACGTCGACTGCCCGATCAGCCATTCGAACCGTCCCTGGGAGTCGACGGCAAAGCTCTCGCCCGACGTCACGCTCCCGGTCAGGTGCACGACACCGTCTGCGGCATCGACATCGAGACGTTCGATCTCGATGCCGGCCGACGTCCAGCTGCCCGCGAACTGCGCCTCGTGGATCGTTACGAGGTCCTGCTCGGCCTCCGCGTTGCGTACGACTGCATCACGCAACGCAAACACCTCGACGACGATGTCTATGGGCGGATCGAGCGGCGAGCCCTGCTGCTCGGGCGCCTGCGGCGTGTCCTCGGCGCTCGGGCCGAGCACGGCATCGATCCCGTCGAGCGTCGCGCTTTCGACGTGAACGGTGCCCGTTGCGAGATCGAGCAGACCGAGCTCGACCGTCGCTTCGGCAACTTCAATGCGCGTCGCGGAATCGGCGGGCGCGTAGACGAGATTCCTCACACGCAATCTGCCGGCGAGCGTGCCCTCGGTAGCCTCGATCGACAGTGCCGGAAGAAAGCGATCGCTCACGATGCCGAGCAGCCAGCCGGTGCCCGGGCGAGTCGCAGTCACCCACAGCACCGCAGCGACGACGAGCAGCACGAGCGCTGCGACGGACAGCAGTGACCAGCGCAGCACCCTCACAGTGTCGGACCGATCGTCAAGTGCAGGCGCCAGCCGTCTTCGAGATCCGTGATGACGGGCTTGCCGAAGTCGAGACGCACCATGCCCACTGGCGAGCGCCAGCGCGCGCCGATGCCGACCGAGACGTTCATGTCGAAATCTGACTTGAACGCGTCGCCGCCGTCGACGAACACGGCCGCGCCCCAGTCCTCCTTGAAGAAATGCTCGTACTCGACGCTGCCGGTGACCAGGTATTCACCGCCGATCACACCGCCGTCCGCGTTCTGCTCGCCGATCGCCTGATAATCGAAACCGCGCACCGACCGATCGCCGCCTGCAAAGAAGCGCAGTTCCGGGGGTAGCTCGTCGAAATCGTCGACTGCCATCGCACCGAGATCGAGCCGCGTGATCAGTCGACCGTCGTCGCCGAGGCCGCGCAGATAACGTCCGCTGGCCCAGGCCTGTGCGAGCGACGTGTCCGACAGGAACTCGGCTGGCGCGAGTCGTACGCCGAGCTCGAGCACGTAGCCGTTGCGCGGTTTGAGGAGATCGTCGAGACGGCGGCGGCTCAGCGTGCCCTCCGCGAAGAACACCGTCGACTGCCGCCGCGCGCCACCGATCTCGTAATCGCCGCGCAAATACTGCAGTCCCAGCGTGCGCGTGAATCCTTTCCAGCGCTTGCGGGATTCAGCTGCGGCAATGCGTGCCGAACGCGAGCGGGCGGTATCCGACTCCTCGTCCGCGTACGCCGCGCCAAAGGTGAAGTTGCGGTCCTCTGGCCCCGGTCGCGGTATGCCGTAGGTCAGGCCGTATCGCTCCAGCCGCTGCGAGTATTCGACCTGCGCGCCGAGCGTATGGCCGCGATCGTTGAGCCAGCGACGCTCGTACTCCAGACGCACACCTGCGCCGAAATCGGTGCTGTAGTAGATGCCCGCGGAGTACGAGTTACGCTCGTTCGGCGTCAGCAGCACGTCGATCGGGATCACTCCGTCCGCGCGGTCCTCGAGGTTCGGCTGCACGGCGACCGTTTCGAAATAGTTCGTCGCGGTGAGTCGCTGCTGGAACTCGAGCAGCTTCTCGTTTGAATAGTTCGCGCCTTGCTTCCAGGGCACATAGCCGGCCAGAAACGCGCGCGGGAACTGCACGTCCGGAAACCGCACGGCGCCGAATCGATAGCGCGGTCCGGGGTTCCAGCGGAGCTCGACGTCCGCCGCGTTGTTTTCGAGCCGCACTGCCACCCGGCTTGCGGTCGTCTCCTCGTCGAGATAGCCGAACGCGCGCAGGACACCGCTGATCGCCCTCTTGCTGCTCTCGTATTCGCCATGATCGAGGCGCTCACCGACCTTGGGCGCGAACGCCTCGATCGCGGCGGCCACCTCAGGGATCTCGCCGGCCTCGCCCTCGATACGGATATTCAGCGCGCGCACGCGGATCGGTTCGCCGAGGTCAATATCGAAGCGCGCGCGCACGCCTTGAGCGACATCCTCGAGCTCGGCGTCCACGGTCACGCGGTAGTAACCGAACGGCTCGAGGGCTTCCCTGATCTCGGTGGTCGCGTCGTCGAACTGATAGCGAACCGTTGCCGGTGCCACGTCGCGGTCGACGTACTGCGCGAGCGTCAGACGCTCGAGCACGGCGTCCTTCAGTTCATCTTCGACGCCTTCGACCTCGAGCTGCAGTTCGGCACCTTGCGCAACGCCGCCCATTGCGAGACACGTTGCGCCGAGCGCCAGCGCAATCGCTCGCGTGCGAGTACTCCAACGCGTGCGTCGCGGGTCCCTTCTCATCGCTCGGACGGCGGTCGCGCAGCTTCGCGCAGGTCTTCGGACGCCGGCGGGTCGCAGCCCGCGATCCATGGCGCAAGACCCAGGAAGGCGATGACCGCTGAAACGTACGTCGCTTGCATGATGCATACCCTCGCGCTGCTCCCAAAGACGGCTTCGCAGGGCTGCGGCGCCCGGATGCCACGAGTAGGCAACCGTCGCAGCGCAGGGGTGGTTCCGGCGACCGGGTCAAATCACTTTGGATGGCTGCCAGCCGCCGCACCGACCGTGTCGGCCATGTAGGCCCCGCGGTGGCCAATTGGCTTCGGTACTCCGGTCGTCGTATCGCGGGCGGTCTGATGCTCCATCTCGGCGTTGATCTCCGCACCGAGGATCGTGATTGCTGCAGACAGCCACAGCCACAGCAACAGGATGATCACGCCGCCGAGCGCGCCGTAGGTTTCGCCGTAGTTGCCGAAGTTTGCGACGTAGACGGTGAACAGCAGGCTCGCGATCAGCCACAACGTGGCAGCCAGAGCGGATCCCCAGGTCACCCAGCGCCAGCGTGCGTCCTTGCGGTCTGGCGCGAAGCGATAGACGACGGAAAGCGTCAGGACGGCGAACAGCCACAGCACGACCCAGCGCAGCGCCCCGACCGTCATATCGAGCCACTGCCCGGTCGGCAGCACGCGCAGCGCAATCGGTGTGATCACACCCAACGCGACGACGATGATCACGCCGATGATCGCGAACACGGTGAGCGCAACTGAAACCAGTGCCTTGCGCACCAGGCTGCGGCTCTCCCGCTCGCCGTACGCGATATTCGTACCCACCATCAGCGCAGCCATTGCGCGCCGCGCGCTCCACAGTGCGAGCAGCAGACCGCCGATCGCGCCGAGTTCGAGCGCGCCGCTCGACGAGCTCGCCAGCGAGCTCAGCTGGCCGGTCAGGATCTCGGCCGCGGCAGGCGGCATGATTGCATCGATCGACGCCATGTGCTGTGCCACGTCACTCGGCGACGCGAACAGCGCATAAATCGATACGAGCGCAGCAATGCCCGGGAAGATCGCGAGGAGTGAGTACTGCGCGATGCCCGCCGCAACGAGGCCTACGTTGTCGCGACCGAGTGCCTTGTAGAGGCGCACCGCAATGTCGCGCCACCCACGACTCGGTATCTGCGCCGGACTATCGGCATCGCGCCCGCGTCCGGGCTCGCGAGCGCGTTGCCGCTCGGCAACTGTGTCGATCTCCCGGCTGCGTGATGCCACACTTCCTCCCTCGCCCGGCCTGCTACGGGTGCGGCGTCGCCGGGCTGGAGGAACGTGACGAGTCGGGACGCTCCGTGGGGGCGCTGGTATCGGCCCGCGTGCTCGACGTGCCGGCACTCGACCTACTGGTACCTGCGACTCGATCGCTGACACGCTCAGTCGTCTTTTCCGTGATGTCGTGTGCAACGTCCGCCGCGCGGTCGCGTGTGCGTTCGCTCGCTCTGCCGAGGTAGCGATCCTCGGCGTCGGTGGGCGGCAACAACGCGCCCAGCGTGGCGCCTATTGCGACGGCTAATGCGCCCACGAGGAGCGGTTGCTCCTCGAACAGATCCATCGCGCTCGCGCCGGCCCGCTCGAACCGTTCGCTGGCCCGCTCGCGCCCTTCGCGGAGGCGCTCCGCCGCTCGATGGCTCGTGTCACGGACCCGATCCGCGCTGCTGCGCGCCGAATCGCGGACACTGCGCGCGCCGTCACGCAACTGATCACGCGCGTGGTGTGCGCGATCCCGCATCCCCGGGGTGCGCGCGTCGTGCGCTCCGTCGCCGTTGCCGCGGTGATTCCGCGACGCCATCAACCAGGCGATGCCGACGCCGGTCAATACGGTCGGCACCGGGTTGTAGCGGACCGTCTCCGCGAGCCCGGTGCCGAAGTCAGAACCGGCCGAACGCGTATAGCTCAGTATCCGGTCGACGAATACGCGCGAGGATAGACGCTGCTGCAGCTCATCGACCGTCGCCTCGAGCGACGACCGTGTTTCCTCGATTTCGTCCTCGATTACGTGCGGTTCCCGGGGTTCCGCGTGTCTGGCTCTCTCGATCATGACAACTTCTCCTTCAGCATGTCGCGGTCGCGGCGCAGCGACTCGGCGGTACGACTCGGCTTCAGCGCGCGTGCGCTCATATTCGAAGACGCCCGTGACCGCAATGCCCAGCCGATCAGCAGTGCGGCGATGCCCACGACCAATGCCGCGATCCACTCGTCCATGAATTCGGCGAGGCCGATGATCAGCGCGGCCGTCAGCGCGATTCCGCCGATCATGAAGAAGATCGCTGCGGACACGAGCTGCGTAATGCTGTGTCGCGTACGGTCGATCGCCTCACGCGCCTCGGCGCGCACGAGTTCGACTTCATCACGCACCAATATCGTCGCGTCACGCGCAAGGCGTTGTAACAGGTCGGTGATCGATTGCTGCTGGCGGCGCGAGTCGCGGCTCGCATCGAAATCCGTCGTGTGCGGCTCAGGGCCGGTGTAGGGCTCCGGACCCAGGCCTGCGCGGGATTCGTGGATCTGCTCTTCGGGTGTCATAGGTTCGTTCTCCATGTCGGTGCTTCAATGGACTGTCGCGGTAGCGGCGCCGTGCTCAGGTCGGTTTCGACGCGGAAGGAGCGCCGCCGGGTCCCTGCGCAGGCCGTGATGTCGTCCCCGTCTGGCCGTAGCCGGTAGGCGTCGTGCCGTAGCCGGTCGGCCGTCCCGCCGGCGTCTCGGTCCGCGGCGGCGTCGGTGTCGCCCTCGCGCCGGCGCCGGGCTGATCCGCGGCATCACTGTCCGCACTCGTGCGGTAAGGATCGTGCGCGTGCAGCGCCTCGTCGTCGCCGTAATCGTCATAGAGGTCGTCGTCGAAGTGCCGCCGGCGGCGATGGCTCGAGGCCCGCAGGAATCGGCTCATCGCGAAGCCAACACCCACGGCGCCGGCAATGAAGAGTGCCGGATGCCTGCGCGCTTCATGCTGCAGATCGCTGCTCAGCTCCTCAAACGACTTCTCGCGTAGCGAGCCGGACAATCTGGCAAGCATGTCCGCGCCTTCTTCGGCAAGGTGCGCGAGGCTGGCCTGATCGTGCGCCCGGAACCGTTCAGCCGATTCCTGCAGGGCGTGCGCGGTCTCGTCGGCCTGACGGCTCGCGGCATTGCTGCGCTTATCGAACTCCTGTTCGACGCGCTGTGCCGCGGCATCCTTCAGACGCTGACCGGCCTCGCGCGCCTGCTCGCGTGCTTCCTCGACTCGCGGGCTCGTGCCTCGCGAATCGTCCGGGGTATGACCTTTAGGTCTAGGGTCCACCATTGGCTGTCTCCTGCGCTGACTCTGGATGAAGAGAACTCGCTGCACTCTTGGCGCGGACACCCAGCGAAAGGTCCACGTCGGGCTGCTCCCTGTTCCAACGGGTGGCGGCACACAGTGTTCCCGCGCGGCTCGCGAATACTGTCGGCTTAATCGCGGGTACCGAGTTCCCCGTAGCTGCGCGTCCGCGCGCGCATCAACGACTGCGCGCTCCAAGCAGCATCGCGAGCACTGCGACACCGGCTGCGGCAAGCAGGGGCGTGCGATGACGCGACAATGCGAACTGCACGCTGTGGCGGCGCGTGTCGTTGAATCGACCACGAACGCCGAAATCACGCGGTATCGGAGACTCCAGGTTGTCGGGTCGTTCACCCGCGGCGCGCTCGGGCAACAGCTGACCGGCCCACGCGCGATCCGCAGCAATGCGATCTGCGAGTGCGCCGGGCAATAGCCGACTCGCAATCACCGTCTTCAGGGCAGGTGCGCCGACGTAAACGTCGCGCCTTCGATGGTCGGCCGCCCACGCGATTGCGCGTGCAGCTACTTCGGGCGCATACACGGGCGGCACCGGCTTCGGCAATCGTTCCATATGCGAGCGCGCCCACTCGAACTGCGGCGTATTGAAGGCTGACAGATGCACCATCGTCAGTCGCACCGGGCTGCGCTCGTGCAGCAGTTCGCAGCGCAGCGATTCGGTGAAACCTCGAACCGCGAACTTCGCGCCGCAGTAGGGCGCCTGCAGCGGGATCGATCGATAGGACAGCGCTGAGCTCACCTGCACGATCACGCCACGACCGGCCCGTTCCATCCGGCGCAGCGCGGCCAGCGTGCCGTGCACGGTGCCGAGATAGGTCGTTGCCGTCGCGCGGCGAAATTCCTCAGGCGTGATGCGCCAGGCCGGCGAGAACACGGTCGCCATCGCTGCGTTGACCCATACCTCCGGCGCGCCCCAGCGCTCCTCGATCTCGCGAGCGGCCGTCTCGACCTGCTCGGCGTCGCCGACGTCGGTCGGCAGCTCGAGCGCCTCGCCACCGGCACGTTCGACATCGATGCGAGCACCGGCGAGGCCTGCCGCGCCGCGCGCGAGCAGCGCAACACGGGCGCCCTGACGTGCGAACTCGATCGCGGTGGCGCGCCCGACGCCCGCCGAAGCGCCGGTCACGACGACGATGCGCGCGCGTCGACGGCCCATTTCAGGACCCTCCCGCTTCGCCATACGCAATCGTCGACAGGAGACTGAGCTCCGCAAGGCGCGAGTCGAGGCGTGTGTGCTGCACGACGATCGGCACGTCGGATTCGATCAACGACGCATAGTCGGTGTCGCGCGGTACCCGCTCCGGCTGCTCGAGGTCATTGAAGCGCACGTGCCGCGTGCGCCGTGCCGGGACCGTGACTCGATAGGGTCCGACCGGTTCGCGATCGCTGAAGTACAACGTGATCCGTACGTGAGCGTCGGTCTCGCCGACATTCAGCATGCACGCCGTCTCGTGGCTCACGTACCGCCGGTCGTCGTCGAGTCCGCCCGAGGGAATGTAGCCTTCGGGGATCGCCCAGACCGTCCTGCCGATCGTCTGCATTGCTCGCTCCTTGCTGTTGTCAGTGCGCGGGTCCACTCGAGTGGTCCGGCAGTCCGTGGCCGTCCAGCACTGCGGCCAGATGGAAGGCTCGCCGACCGGTCAGCTGCCCGATCTGGTCGCGGCAGGCGAAGCCATCGGCGATCACGACCGTGTTGGCGCTTGCGCGTCGCACGGCAGGCACGACTGCGTGAGATTGCCGCGGCAGCGAGACCCGGCCGACCGAGATCGTGCGATGCACGCGCCGACCTGAACGGTAAACTGACTGCGTCGGCTGCAGCGACCGTCTGCGGGGCAACGCTGCGTTGAGCAAGTCGGTTCCGGCGGCCGCGTGGGCTCAGCGGGACGCGCGGCGGTGGCGGTCCCAGATCACGTAAGCGGCCAGCACGCCGAGCGACACGACGGATATCCAGATGAGACCGGTGCCCAGCCGATCGAAGTCTTCGCCGAGCCAGGCGATCGCTGCGACGAGCGGCAGAATGCCGGCCGCAGTGGCGAGCAGGAAGCGCAGAAAACGCATGCCTACGAGTCCGACCGTGATACTGACGGCATCGGTGGAGAGCACCGGTGACACGCGGGCGGCGATGATCGTCCAGACGCCGTAGCGCTCGACCGCCGCATCGATCTTCGCGCGCGTGCGATGACCGACAAACCGCTCGACCGTGACTGGTCCGAGCAGGCGACCGATCAGATAACCGAGCACGGCCGCCAGCATCAGTCCGCCCCACGCGAGCAGGCCGCCCCACCAGGCACCGTAGATCACGACCGCCACGACCATCGGAATCAGCGAAGGCAGCACCGGCACGATGGTCTGGCCGAGCATCAGGCTGATGATCACCGCGGGTCCCCAGGCACCGTAGCTCTTGATCCAGTCGGAGAGTTGCTGACGATCTTCGGCGCGGACGAGCCGCAAGGCCTTGTCGACGAAGTCCCCGAACGGCGGCCACCCGTAATAGAGCCCGACGAGCAGCGCGATCGTCGCGACCGGTACGCCGATCGAAATCGCGCTGCGCTTGTCGAGCTTCATCGCGGCCTCCCGGTCATTCTGATCGGGCGTTGCTCGCGATGCAGTGCCTGACCGGCGGCGGGCAGCGATGCGTACCAGTCGGCGACCGCTCGAATCTGCGCCGGCTCGAGCCCGTCGGCAACCTCACGCATCACGTCGGCATAGGGCCCGCCGCCGCGGGCGTCCCGCTTGAACAATTCGAGCTGCTCGATCAGATACGCTCGGTGCTGGCCTGCGAGCCGCGGAAAAAGGCCGTTCTCTGCGACGGCCTGCGGACCATGGCAGTGGCTGCAAGGCGGAACGCCCTGCTCGGGCAGGCCTCGCTCGGCGATCTGCTGGCCCCTCGCGTCGGGGGCTGCTGCCGCTGAGCGCTCGACCGATGCGACGGGCTCTGCTCGACTCGCACGAGCGTAAAACCGTGCCGCGTGCCGCAGCGCAGTCTCATCCAGCGTTGCCGCAATCGGCTGCATGATTCCGCTCGCCCGATGACCGCTCGCGTAGCTCGCGAGCGCCGCATACAGATACGCCTCGCCCTGGATGTCCAGTCGAGGAAACGCGCCCACACCGCGGCCCGATCCGGTTGCGCCGTGACAGCGGATGCAGTCGGCGAGCACGGGATCGTAATCATCGAGTTGATCGATACCGGTGCTGCCCGGGTCGGGTGAGTCGCCGTACGCGAGCTCGCGATAGGCAGGCACAGACAGGTCAGGCAGTCGCTCGAGGAACGCCACGACCGACCACACTTCATCGTCGCGCTCCGGCGCAACCCAGGCCGGCATCGCCGTGTACTTGACGCCGTGCTTGACGATCCAGAAGAGCTCGCGTGTGCGCCAGTGCTCGAAGCGCGGCTCGAACGACGGCGCCTCCGGCGTCATCCGGCGCGGAATCGGACCGCGGGGTCCGCCGGGCTCACCATGGCACGGCGCACAGCCGGACGCGTAATGGCCAGCGCCGCGCACGACGAGCGCAGGATCCTCGAGCGGTGGGGGTTCGATCAGCAAGCTGCGCGTTGCGACGGAACGGCGCATCGTGTAATGCAGCAACCACTCCGTGACCGGCCAGTGCCCCGAACTGGCTGCGACGTTCATCACGCCGGAGCTCGCGAACAGGAACCCGCCGACGGCGAGCGTGACGCCGGCGAGACCTGCACGGATCAGCCAGATCTTCATGTCACCGCGCTCGAAGCAGGAGTCGCACGGCCGCGCAGCAGCCGTGCAAGCAGCGCGAGGCCACCGATCAGGTAAGCACTGCCGCCGGCTGCCAGCATGATCAGGCCGCCTGTCTGCTGATCCACCAGATCGGCGTGATGGCCGTACAGCGCGCGCGGCGACAGGGCGAGCAATGCGCCGAGCAGCGTCATGTGCATCGAAGTCAGCAGCAGACCGACGATGCCGGTCGCAGCGCGAGCGTCGCGCGCTGCGCCGCGCCCGCCGAGTGCGCCGATCCACAACAGCAGGCCAGCCGCGAGAAACGAGCCCTGTTCGATCGCGAGCGCCCAGCGCTGATGCTGGGCGAGTGCATGCAGCGCCGGGGCATGCCAGCCCCAGACGACGAGCCATTCGATCAACGAGGCCGGCAACGGCGCGAACACCGCCGGAGCACGACCGCTCGGATCGAAGCGCGATCCGG
>Ga0268386_10002091_pt1 | contig 14038 bp, 21 predicted proteins | sample RVTome_15_FD_200260 | JGI IMG/M metagenome (GOLD analysis project Ga0268386, IMG submission 200260) | Soil microbial communities from uranium-contaminated site in the Upper Colorado River Basin, Wyoming, United States - RVT150D86... ...
GGCCACCAGATGCGCTTCGATCTGGCCGCCGGGTTTCCACTGGTCACGACCAAGAAGCTGCACCTGAAATCGATCGTGCACGAGCTGCTCTGGTTCCTGCGGGGTGAGACCAACGTCGCCTATCTGCGCCAGCACGGCGTGACGATCTGGGACGAATGGGCGGACGCGGAGGGCGAGCTGGGACCGGTGTACGGCGTGCAGTGGCGGCACTGGCGTGCCGCCGACGGGCGCACGATCGACCAGATCGCGGCCGCGGTCGACCTGCTGCGGCGCGACCCGCACTCGCGACGCATCGTCGTCAGCGCCTGGAACGTGGGGGAGCTCGACCGCATGGCGCTCACCCCCTGCCACGCGCTGTTCCAGTTCTTCGTGGCCGACGGACGGCTGTCCTGCCAGCTCTACCAGCGCAGCGCCGACATGTTCCTCGGCGTGCCCTTCAACGTCGCCTCCTACGCGCTGCTCACGCACATGATGGCCGAGCAGACCGGCTTCGAGGTCGGCGAGTTCGTCTGGACCGGCGGCGACTGCCACCTCTATTCCAACCACCTCGAGCAGGCGCGGCTGCAGCTCGGCCGGGTGCCGCTGCCGCTGCCGCGCCTTACGATCCGGCGTCGGCCCGAGTCGATCTTCGAGTACCGGTTCGAGGATTTCGAGTTCATCGGCTACGAGGCGCACCCCGCCATCAAGGCACCGATCGCCGTATGAAGAAGTCGAAGCCGGCGCAGCACCACCCGCACATGCGCGCGGCGGCGCGCCGCGGCGCGGCTGCCCGGCACGACCTGGCTTTCGAGGTGCGGCGATCGCGCATACACGGCCGCGGCGTATACGCGAGGCGGGCCATACCGGTCGGATCGCGCGTGGTCGAATACGTGGGCGAGCGGATCTCGCACGAGGAGGCCGACGCGCGCTACGAGGACAGGGGCGAGGACGACGGTCACACCTTCCTGTTCGTCGTGGACGACGACATCTGCATCGACGCCGGCGTGGACGGCAACGAGGCGCGCTACATAAATCACTCCTGCGATCCGAACTGCGAGACCATCATCGAGGATGGCCGCGTGTACATCGACGCGATCAAGGACATCCGCCCGGGCGAGGAGCTCGGCTACGACTATCAGCTCACCTGGGAAAGCACCGACGAGCCGACCGAGCTCGCGCTCTACGCCTGCCGCTGCGGCGCCGCGCAGTGCCGCGGCACGATGCTCGATCCCGTGCCGCTCGACCGCAAGCGCAAACCGAAGCGCCGGCCGCGGCGCAAGCGCTGAGCCGCGCGGGCCTGCCGCGCATGATAACGATCACGATCGTCGTCGCGGCCGACGAGAGGGACGGCATCGGTCGCAAGGGCAAGCTCCCATGGCACCTGCCCGCCGACCTCAGGCGCTTCAAGTCGCTGACCATGGGCAAGCCGATGATCATGGGACGGCGCACCTGGGACTCGATCGGCCGGCCGTTGCCCGGGCGGCACAGCATCGTGGTCACACGTGACCGCACGCTCGCGATCGAGGGTGCCACGGTGGTGCATTCCTTCGAGGGGGCGATGCGGGCCGCTGGCGCCGCGCCGGAAGCATGCGTGATCGGCGGCGCGGATATTTTCGCCCATGCGCTGCCCGCGGCCCGCGTGATCGAACTCACGCGGGTGCATGCCCGCGTCCCGGCGGACACGTTCTTCCCGCCGATCGACCCGGACGCGTGGCGCGAGATGCATCGCGAGCGGCATACCGCGGACGCGACGCACGCGTATCCGTTCAGTTTCATCACTCTCGAGCGCGTGACTGGCCAGCTCGTCGCTGCGGAGGGTCAACGCGGCTGAAGCCTGCGGCGCCGCCACAGGAGCCAGGCATAGACGCCGGCGTTCAGCACGAGAACGAAGGCGCCGAGCACGATCTGGTGCCGGCGGTCGAGCCCCTCCGGGTAAATGAGCCCGGTGACGTAGTGCTCGATGAAGCCCCCACGGTAGGTCGCCTCGCCGCCGCGCGCGCGCAGGCCGATCTCGAGCGGGGTGAGCGGGCAGATCCGCCCGGTGAACTCGATCCACACACCCCACGCGGCCGCGGGCAGATGAACCCACGCGAGCCGTGGCCAATGCAGTACGAGCAGGCCGCCCAGCACGACGAAAGCGATGAAGGCGAGATGAACGATCAGGACAGCATCGGCGAGCAGCCGGTACCACATGCCGGGTGACTAGAGCACCCGGCGCCGGAGCCGTCAATGCCTGCGCCGCGCGTCAGCCCTGGTTGCGGCGGCGCAGGTCCTCGATGGCCTCGGGCGACATCCAGAGCACCGTGCTGAGGTGGCTCTCGATGCGCGACACGATCGCTTCACGCGGGCCGTTGCGCCATTCCTCCGAGCCGTAGAACGCGTCCTGGCGCCGGTTCAGGTCGTCGAGATCGACGTAGGCGCGGATCAGGAAATAGGTGTCGGGCGCGTGCTCGGACCGTCCGTAGGCAACCACGTCCGTGCCCCATTCGCGCAGCATCGGCAGGGCGGTCGTCTCGACGGCCGCGTGAAACTCCGCCGCCGTCCCGGGCTTCAGCTGATAGGACCGGATCTCGATCAGCCGCTGCATCGGCGAGCCTCGTCAGAACAGGCCGACGATTTTGCCGGCATCGTCCACATCGATCGAGTTCGCAGCGGGTACCCTCGGCAACCCGGGCATCGTCATGATGTCGCCGCAGATCATGATGACGAACTCCGCGCCGGCGGCGAGCCGCACTTCACGGATGTTGACCACGTGCCCATGCGGCGCGCCGTGCAGCCGCGGATCGGTCGAGAACGAATACTGCGTCTTCGCCACGCAGACCGGGTAATGGCCGTAGCCCGCTTCCTGCAGCTCCTTGATCTGCGCGCGGATCCTGGCGTCGGCGGTGATCTCCGAGGCGCCGTAGATGCGCGTCGCGATGGTCTTCATCTTCTCCCAGAGCGTGGCCTTGTCGTCGTAGGCGAACTTGAAATAGTTCGGATGCTCGCAGAGGTCGACGACTTCCCTGGCGACGCTCTCGGCGCCCAGGCTCCCCTCGGCGTAGTGGCGCGAGATGATCACCTTGATGCCGTGATGCGAGGCTCGATCGACGATCCAGTTGAGCTCCGCCTCCGTGTCCTCGGCGCGATGATTGATCGCGACCAGGCATGGCAGCCCGTAGACGTCGCGCACGTTGTCGACGTGCCGGTCGAGGTTGGCGATGCCCTTCTGCAGCGCGACCAGGTTCTCGCGGCCGAGATCCGCGACATCCACGCCGCCGTGGTACTTGATCGCGCGCACGGTGGCCACGATCACGGCCGCGGACGGCTTGAGGCCCGCTTTGCGGCACTTGATGTCGATGAACTTCTCCGCCCCCAGGTCCGCGCCGAACCCCGCCTCGGTCACGACGTAATCGGCCAGCTTGAGCGCGGTGCGCGTCGCCATCACCGAGTTGCAGCCATGCGCGATGTTGGCAAACGGGCCGCCGTGGATGAATGCCGGGTTGTTTTCGAGCGTCTGCACCAGGTTCGGTGCGAGCGCGTCCTTGAGGATCGCCGCCATCGCGCCGTGCGCCTTGATATCGCGTGCCAGGATCGGCTGGCGATCGCGCGTGTAACCGACGACGATCCGCCCCAGCCGCTCTTTCAGGTCGTGCAGGCTGGTCGCCAGGCACAGTATCGCCATCACCTCCGAGGCGACGACGATGTCGAAGCCGTCCTGACGCGGATAGCCGTTGGCGGGCCCGCCCAGCCCCACGGTGATCTCGCGCAGGGCGCGGTCGTTGACGTCGACGACGCGCCGCCAGGCGATGCGGCGCACGTCGAAACCCTGTTCGTTGCCCCAATGGACGTGGTTATCGATCAGGGAGCTCAGCAGGTTGTTCGCGAGGGCGATGGCGGGGAAATCGCCGGTGAAATGCAGGTTGATGTCCTCCATCGGGACGACCTGCGCGTAGCCGCCGCCCGCGGCGCCGCCTTTCATGCCGAACACCGGGCCGAGCGCGGGCTCGCGCAGGCAGATGACCGCCTTTTTGCCGATCCGATTCAGCGCGTCGCCGAGACCCACGGTCATCGTGGTCTTGCCTTCGCCCGCGGGCGTCGGGGACATCGCCGTCACCAGTACCAGCTTGCCATCCGGCCGGCCGTTGACGTGCTCGCAGTAATCGAGCGCCAGCTTGGCCTTGTACCGACCAAAGGGATGCAGGTGTTCCTCGGGGATGCCGAGTCGCTCCAGCGCGAGCGGGACGATGGGCTTCATCGTCGCGCGCTGCGCGATCTCGATGTTGGACAGCGGCGCCGTACCCGTCATCTTCCGGTCCTCACTTCATGCCATGGCGCTCGCGCGCCGCCTTGAACCGCGCGAGGCTGGCCGCCGGCCATTCCTGCTTCGGATCGTAGAACTCGGGCACCACCCGAACGCCGGCCGGCAGGACGAGCCACCGCTGTTTCGTCGAGGTGTAGATGTGGATGTCCGGCGACAGTGAGCCCGCGTTCTCGAGCGTGCCGATGCGCACGAAGCGGATCGCATCACCCCCGCCGGGGTAGTTGCTCCACAGCGCGACGTAGCACCTGGGGCAGCGTGTGATCTTCTGCCCGCGCCCGCTGTTCGACGGCGTGTCGACGACCAGCGGCGACCCTGCCAGCAGTTCGACGCACTCGGCCTCGACCATCGCATTGAGCACGAACGCGGAGCCGGTCTCCCGCTGGCACCAGGTGCAGTGACAGCAGTGCACGAACAGGGGCGACGCCGTCATTCGATAACGCACACCGCGGCAGGAGCAGGTGCCCTCCATCGGCTGAAACGCAGCGTCACTCATGGCCGTACCTCCGCGCGGGAATAGCGGCGGATCGCAAGCGCGATCGGCAGCCCGACGAGCACCGAATGGGACAGGAACCCCTGGGCGAGCTTCGACGGCGTGTATGAGAACTCGAACGGCACGGCCGAGAGCGGTACGACGACGAAGTTCATGAACAGGTACACACCGACGCCGAAGACGAGCCCGCAGATCACGGCGCGGTTCCAAAGCACCGGGAAGCGGCGGCTCGCCGCCAGGTACAGCGCCGCGGCGACGAACAGGATGCCGTAATGTGAGAGCAGGCCGAGCGCCGCGGCGGGCCTTCCGCCGTCGAACGCCTGCTGTCCGAGCCATCCACTCGCCACCGACTGCAGCACCCGCGTGGGCGAAATCCCCGACTGCGCCGACATCACGAACGCATAGATGATGTCGAACGTCGCCGCGAGTCCGCCTCCGATCAGCACGCCCGTGGTTGCCGGCTTCATGGGACCTCCGTTGACGTCAGGTGCGGACGGGTGCGCGGTAGAGATACGCGACGATGGCGCCAAGCACCAGCAGGAGGATGCCGCTGAACACGATCTGCTTCACCACCATGTTGCCCGGCATCGGCTGGACGACGTAGTAGATCATGTACGTGGGCACGATTGTGAGCAGCGCGACCGCAAGTCCGTAGCGCAGACCCTGAGCGAGCCAGGGCTTGTTCTCGACGCCGCGGGCGTAGATCCACACGAAGGCGCCCGCCAGCATGACGTGCGCAAGGATCATCAGTGGAAAATGACGCTGCGCGTCCTCCTCGGGGCGGAACAGGTCCGGCAGCTGCGAATAGTCGGCGTGCAGCAGCGCGCCATGCACGAGGAAACTGCCCGCCATCCAGGCGACGAACAACACCACCCACGCGATGAAGAATCTCCGGTCCATGTCGCATCCCCCGTTGGTTGTGAGGAGATCATCGAGCCAGGCCGCTGCGGCCTTCGATCTTCGTCGGCGCCGTGTAGACGATTCGACCGCCTCGGATCGTGTACCGGACGTTCGCGAACGCAGTGACGTCGGCGGACGGATCGGCCCCGAGCACGACCAGGTCGGCGTCGAGACCGCCGGCCACACGCCCGCGACGCAGGGTCTCGCCGAACCGCTCGGCCGGCATGGTGGTAAGCGAGGCCAGGATCGCACGCCAGTCGAGGCCGGCGCCCGCCATCAGCACGAACTCGTCGGTCGTGTCGTAGTCGGTGAGGTAGCCGACGTCGGTACCGAACAGGATCTGGCCGCCGGCCCTCGCATACGTGCCGACTTCCGCCTGGATGTACTTCGTGAAGCTCTGGCCGCCGAAGAGCTTGAGCGTCGGAATCATCGCCATCCTGAGCGCTCTCATGCGCGCGACGTGGCTCTCGCTCCAGCCGCGGTCGTCGTCGAGCGCGTGCGCGAGTACATCCACCCGCGCCTCGAGCGCGGGCTCCAGCCCCGCGACGTTCGAGGCATGCGCAAAAACGAGCTTGCCGCGCGCGTGCGCGGCATCCGCGGCGGCACGCGCGACGGCGGCGTCCATCGGCAGGACCTTGCCGCGCTCGACCCATGAGCCGGTGAAGAGCTTGAGCGCGTCCGCGCCGGCCTCGATCTGGCGCTCGGTGATCGCCGCCGATTCCGCGCCGGACCGAGGCGTATTGAGCAATGGGAGCACGTCGGGCGGCAGCGACTCGCGAAGATAGTAGGGGATGCCGTCGTGCGGGTAGATCGGCGTGCCGACCGTGTAGATGCGCGGGCCACGCACCTCGCCGGACTCGATCCGGGCGCGCAGGGCGAGCGTGTTCGAGAGCAGCGATCCGGTGTCGACGACCGTGGTGACGCCCCACCGCAGCAGCATGTCCTCGAGTTGGGCCGAAAGCAGCGTGGCAGGCAGCTTACCGGCGTCCCCCCACTTGGACTCGGTGAAATGCACGTGGCTGTTCTGGAAGCCGGCGACCACGAACAGACCGTCGCAGTCGACGCGCGTCGCGTCCGCGGGCACCGCGTGCGCCGTCGCAGCGCCGGCCGCCACGATCCGACCGTCACGGATCAGCACGACGCCACGGGCGATGGGCGCGTCGCCGGGAGAAGGGTAGATCGTGGCACCAGTGAGGGCGAGCGTCGCTCCGTCGCTTGAGTCCGCGAGCGTCAGCGGCGCCCCGAAACCGCCGATGGCGATGGCAAGGAACGCGACGACCGCGCGCATCAGGGTTCGGCCCCGTCGAAGAATTCCACGACGCCGGTGTCGAGCGAGTACTCGGCGCCGACGACGCGCAGCCCGCCGGTGTCGATGAGCTCTTCCAGCACCTCGGAGCCGTGCCTGAGCTGGTTGGCGGACATCCGGATGTTCGCGCGAACCGCCTGGGGCATCAGCGCATCCCGATCGCCCGCAAGCGAAGTTCCGAGCAACGGTTCGACCGACGGCCGGATACGGTCGACGATCGAGCGCAGGTTACGGGATTGTTCCTCGGAACGGCGGCCGAGCTCATCCACCGTCGCCTGGATCGCACCGCAGTTGGTGTGCCCCAGCACGACGACCAGGCGCGTCTCGAACCGCGCCGCGGCGAACTCCACGCTTCCGACCTGCGACGGCGCCACGATGTTGCCCGCGACGCGGATGACGAACAGGTCGCCGAGCCCCTGGTCGAAGACGATCTCGGCGGGCACACGCGAGTCGGAGCAGCCGAGGATGATTGCAAACGGTTCCTGCCCCGCGGCCAGCTCCTGGCGGCGCGCGCTGCTCGCTGGCCGGCCGCGTACCTCGGCGACGAAGCGCCGGTTGCCGTCGCGCAGCCGCTGCAGCGCATCATGTGCCGGGATCATCTCTGCGTGCCCGGCCGCCGCGGTGCCGCGCGGCGGGAAGCCGAGCGCCTGGCAGGAGCGATCGACCGGCGCACGACCGGCCGGTGCGGCCTGCGTCGCGCGACTTCGCGGAATCCCGCGTCGTCGTACATCGACCTGGCGCAGAACCACATTGCCTCGTCGCTGCTGCGTTCCGCACGGTCGACCGGGTACGCCTCGAGCATCCTCGCGCCGCGCTTGTGGGCGTATGCGATCGCGCCGCCGCAGCCGCAAGCTGCAAACAGCGCCTCGAGGTCGGCCCAGCGATCGGCGGTCAGCGGGCGTACGGTGAGGTCGGGCATGTCCCCGGACGTGTCGTCCTGAGCCGGATGGGCGACGTTACTATTGTCCGATCGGCCAGGCAATTCACTCACAGCAGATTGGCGGAGCCGCAATCACCGCAGGTGCGGGGGAATGTCGCAGATCGACGCCGCAAACTGTGCGTGCTGTCCGGGGTCGACCGGCCGGTGCCTGACACGCGTGCCCGCCGGGTTTTTGCCCAGGTAGTTGTCGTCCTTCCAGTTCTTCGCCGGCCGGACAGGTCTCGGTTCGAACCCGCCACCGCAGTTCGGGCAGACGTTGCCCAGGATCCCATCCACGCAGGTGGCGCAGAACGTGCATTCGTAGCTGCAGATGCGTGCGTCCATCGCATCGGGCGGCAGCGCCTTTTTGCAGTTCTCGCAGGTCGGTCGAAGCTCGAGCATGTGCCACTCCAGTAAGCGCGTCACGAGGACGGGCGGGCGGTGGCAGGGTCTGTTTTCGCTGCAGTGACTACGTGCACCGACAGGTCGAACTCGGTGCCGCCGTCGACCTGCGACACGTGTCCACCCAGCGCCTGGTCGGCGGCAGCGAGCACGCGATCGATGGTCTCTTCGCTCTGCGGCAGACCGACCATCGGCAGCCAGCCTCGGAGATCGGCTTCCAGCACCACGCGGATGCTGGGAAATCGCGCGATGCCGGCATGCGTCGTGATCTCGATCGGCCGGACGCCGGCATCCTCGAAAATCTTGGCCAGGACCTGTCGATCGCCGAGCATGAAGGGCGCACGCAGCGCATCCGCGGGCGCACGCCCGGCGAGGCGGGTCAGCAGGTCGACTTCCGCTGCGTAAGCCGGATTGTTCTCGAGGCTGTCCCAGACGGACACGGCCAGGCGTCCGCCGGGCATCAGCACGCGCATCATCTCGCGCACCGCCTGTGGCTGGTCCGTGAAGAACATCAGACCGAACTGGCTCACGACCGCGTCGAACGAGCGAGCGTCGAAAGGCAGGGCCTCGGCGGTACCGCGTCGCCAGTCGATGGCAGGCGCGTGCCGGCTCGCGACGGCGAGCATGCCGGGGTTTGGGTCGAGCCCGGTCACGGTGCCGCTGGTGCCGATACGGCGTGCGACATGTCGCGCGAGCACCCCAGTCCCGCAGGCGACATCGAGGACACGCTGACCGGCCTGGATCCCCGCTGCGTCGGCGACCTTGGTAGTCCACTGCTCAAAGAGAGCCGGGACGAAGAGTGACTCGTAGGCCGTCGCGGCCTCGATTTGTGCCTGCTCGGCGGAGTCCTTCATGGCGGTCTCTCCTGGCCGACGTCAGCTTGGAAGCTGGTCAGGCGTCGCGGCGTCGGGGACGTTGCCTGGCCGACACGGAGCGGATGATAAGCGAGCCGGGCGCGCTGGCTGAAAACGGAGTCTTTGCCTGGGCGATTGCCGCGGACAAAAGCGCCTCGATCTCCGGGCGCGTCAGGTGGTCCGCCGACGGAAGCCGAACGAAGCGTGTCCGGTTGCCGGCGCCGAGCAGTACCTTTTTCGGGTCCGGGAGCCGCGCCCCCTGGAGGAAGAACAGGTTCAGACCGCTCGCCCCGGCGGCGAGCGAGACGATGCAGTCCGAGGGGCGCGCGGTCGGGCCATACCCCAGCACGAAGAAGTTGTAGTTGTCGTACGCGAGCTCGAAGGCCGTGGGCAGGCGCCTGCTCATGGCTTTCCGTGCGGCGCGGATCAGTGTCTGGTGGCGTGGCTCGAACTTGTCGATGAATCCCTTCAGCTGGCTCTCCGCGGACGCAGATGTCGTCGTTCGCTGAGGCCGGGTTTTCATGCCGGGTTCCAGGAGCGTTGCGGCTACATCGACAAGTGACGGGGTCTATTGCAGGTTGAGTTGCCACGACACGCCGTAGCGGTCGTTGACCCAGCCGAACTTCCTGCTGAAGCCATAGTTATCCGAGGGCATCAGCACGGTCCCTTTCTCCGAGAGCCGGCCGAACGCCGAATCGAACTCAGCCTCGCTTTCGCAGTCCGCGTACAGGGACATCGACGGTGTAAAGGTGAAGGCGTGCTTGACCGGGCTGTCGATGCAGATGATGGCCTGACCCGCCAGGACGAAATCCGCACGCTTGACGCTGCCCTCGACCCCCGGCTCGCCGGGGCCGTAGCGTTCGAGTCCGACTACCTCGGATCCGTGAAACAGGCTGACGTAAAAGCGCATCGCGTCTTCAGCCAGGCCCTCGAACATCAGGAACGGTGAAATCTTGCGCGCCATTGGTGCACCCTCCTAGTGAAGCACGGGGATGACCGTGCTTTCCGTCATGAACGGGTTGTCAGCCACGATACGTTGAGATCCACCAGGTATTGCCAAAGGAATCCCGAACGCCGGCCTGTCGCTCCTGGTAGGGTTTGTCCTCCGGAGGGGCGATCGATGTGACGCCCCGTTCGAGGGCGCGACGGTAGGCCGCATCGACATCGGGCACGTACACGTAGATCGATCCGGCAGTGCCCTCGGGGTGAGGAGGGTCGCCTGTTTCCAGCACGATCACGGAGTCGCCGATCTGTGCTTCGATGTGATAGGACGTCGGCCCGAACTCGTGTCGCTCTAGTTCGACGGCGCCAAAGGCATCGCGCACCAGGTCCCAGAGATCCAGCTGCCCGTGGACATAGGGCCGCACGCTGCCGATGCCGTGTCGCACGTATTGAAGCGCTGCGGTCATGGCTGCTCCTCCTGGCGCCAGCCGGTTTGACGCTGGCGCCGACGGTCCTGATCAATACGACACACAGACAGCACCGCGAGTTCGGAGAACGGCTTCCTGCTGAAAGCGGCGCTTATATTCGCCCGCGATCTCCTCGACCTTGCGCTCGTTCGCCTCGTCTGCCGGGTGCACCAGATACAGGACGCGCGAAGGTTCCTCGACGATCTGTCCGTCTGCGCCGCGCCACTGCCCGGAGGCCCGCAAGACGGTCAGCCCATCGGGAAAACGCGGGGTGACCCAATCGTCGAGGAACCGTGTCCACTCGCCGTCCTCGACCAGCCCATCCGGCTTCGCGGTCCCGAAGTAGAGGGTCTCGCTGACCAGCTGCTTTTCATCGGGACGGCAGGTAACGGGCCCGGATACCGCACAACCGCCAGCGGCGCCGGCCAGCAGCGCGACGGCACTGAAGCCCGCACGAGACCTCATGCGCGGATCAGCTCGAGCCCTTGAGCTCGGACCAGGTGTGCTGCTGCTGCGCGTCCCACGGCGGGCAAGGCCTCGCTTTTCTGCCTCAGTTGGCGCTTACAGAGATCATCAGGGACGTCTACGAAGTGCAACTCGTGCTCGACGCTGGCGCCCTCAAATAGCCCTCGAAACCATTGGCGCGGGACTCTCGTGTTGCCAGGAAAGTCGAGAACGACAGAAACACCCCGCGACAAGAGTTCCTGGATGTGAAGCGACAGCGCATCTCTCACTCGAGCGCAGTACTTCACGAAGTCCTGGATATCCCGAATCTCGCCGGCATACAACAACATCAAGGAATTCGTCCTGAACGAAGAGGACGGCGTTCTTCTCCCTCGCAGAGTTGACTCTCCAGCGGCCATCTTCCCGCACATGAAGTACAGCTTCGCCCGCTCAGCTTTCATACTTGATTGCGCAGTCGGCGCGCCGCTTGCGGCCCCAATGCCACTTGAAGAGATCACGGTGCGCAGAGACTGGATCTCTCTTTGCCGGATGCCGGAGCGATTTCATCAGGGCATCGACAGCCTCCGTGGTGTCGGCGCGCGTGTCGTGAACGGCCACCTTATCCATCTTGCGTGCGCTGCATGAGGTTGTTAGCCGCTACTCGCTCCGAAGAACCCGCCTGCAAAACCCAACCCAGCGCGGCACCTGACGCTTGTACTGCATCCACTTCTCGCCATGCGTGCGGGCAAGCCATGGCTCCTCACCGAAAATGACTCGCAGATGGAACGCTACGGCGACCACCAAAGCATAGATCCCCAGCGACCACGAGTGAAACCCGAGTGCCCAGCCAAAAAGCACCAATCCGACCGCGATGTACATTGGATTGCGCGAAAAGCGATACAGGCCGGTCACGACGAGTTCCTGCGGAGGAGCCCAAGGCGCGAGGGTGCCGCGACCCGCCAGACGATTCCAACGGTGAGCGGAATGAATCCCAACGGGTCGAAGGACCGATCGTGCATAGGGGGCGCAAGCAGCAATAATGGAATGGCAAACGCAACCACACCTGGGAGCGCTAGAAACCCGACCACCGCCCGCCACAACAGACTTGTCGTCGTGGAATCGTGTGTTCGCGACAAGATCCACCTGTATGCCTAACGCCCCGCGTGAGGGTCCGCCTGCAGCAAGTTGTTATGCCTCACTCCGCCGGAAGCATCTGTGGATTCCATGTAACCTCCCACAAGTGCTGATCAGGGTCCTGGAAATACCCCGAATACCCTCCCCAAAAGGTGTCCTGCGCCGGCTTCACGATTACAGCACCGGCAGCGCCGGCCTGAGCCATAACAGCATCAACCTCCGCTTTCGATCTGACGTTGTGCGCGAGGCAGAAATCTGTCGCGCTGGGTGCGCCAACCGGCAACCCGGAGTCGTGCGACAAACTGCTGCGCGGCCAAAGCGCCAGACGAAGACCCGGCTGCAAATCGAAAAACGCGACGGCTCCCTGCTCGAATTCCTCACCGACGATGCCTTTGGTCTTCAGGCCCAAGCCCCGGTAGAACCGGACGGCTCCTTCGAGGTCGTCGACCGCCAACGTGATAAGTGTCACCCTGGGTCTCATGGAGCGCTCCCCAATGGCAATTGAGCATTCGGAGCGCCAACGCTAGGCATTCGTACCGGATAGCGCCACACGCGCAGCCGCCGATGAGCGGAATTGCCACGGTGCTCGGTGCAGCGACGGAGAGGGTCAGAACAACACTCGCAAGCCAATGCCGAGCGACAGGTCGGTGTCATCCGCCACGAAATCATTGATGAACACGTCCGCAGTTGCAAGCTTGTATGCTACTTCGAAGTCTAGCGCCACATAGTCAGCGAGGAAGTACTTGATGCCCGCTCTCGGCCCGTAGATGAGGGCGGATTCATCCAGGGTGTTGAACTGAGACTTGCCCCAGCCGAGCCCGGCACCCACATAGGGACGAGCGCGCCACCAAGGTCGATGTGATATTCGCCCACAAGGTCAAGCTCGGATGCCTTGTAATCCGAATCGGCGCCGGCGACGTCTTCCAGGAGCGTATAGCTGAAGGTCGCGCGAGCCTCGATCCGGTCCCAGAAGAACATCCCGTAGCCGGCTTGCACAAATATGGTGTCGCCGATGGCGCCTTCGAAGTCGGGCGAGATATGCAACGACAGCTCTCGATTTCCTTTCTTTATCATCGGGTCTGCGTCTGCCCCTGAACTCAGGAAACATGAAACCAGGCCTGCCGCCAGCATCCATGATTTCGGCATTGCTTTTCCTCCTCGGGTTCGCTTTGACGGATGCGCTGCTGTTAATTGGACGTTGGCGGCGGGTGCATCCTTCGCAACGCTACGATGAGGCGCGGTCGATCCAGTTTTCGACCTGCAGGTAAAGCGACGGCAGTCAGGTAGGGAAGCATTCGTCGAAGGATCGACAAGTACAGGAGAGATCGAATGATTAGTCTCGCAAAGGCGGTGGTTCTCGCGGCGGCTATCGCTGCGCTGGCGGCCTGTGCCAAGAGTGCGCCGCCGGCAGCGAATACGGCCGCGGATAAATCCGCAATCAAGGCCGTCAGCATTGCCTGGAAAAATGCCTACAACGCGGGCGATGCTGCGGCGGTCGCTGCACTCTACGCCGAGGATGCCGTGCTGAGCGCTCCGGGTGAGCCTGCCGTGCGGGGCAACGCTTCGATCAGCAAGTACTTTGTCAAGAAAGTCGCGGAGTTCTCAGCGGCGGGACTTACTGTCGCGGACGACCCGATGGGCGACGTCGTTGCGTCGTGCGATCTGGCATGGCAGTGGCAAACTTACACGATCACCGACAAGTCGGGTGCGGTGGTGGACGCGGGAAAATTGATTACGCTGTTTCAGCGAAAGGACGGGAAGTGGATGATCGTCGGCGATACTTGGAATTCTGATGCCACACCCGGCAAAGGGACAAACTAGTGTCCTGAGTTAGAAGTTCGCATACAGAATCGCTGGATGCTTTCGAGGATTTGATCGGCGGTTTTGGTCCACACGAA
>Ga0268386_10002092_pt1 | contig 14038 bp, 9 predicted proteins | sample RVTome_15_FD_200260 | JGI IMG/M metagenome (GOLD analysis project Ga0268386, IMG submission 200260) | Soil microbial communities from uranium-contaminated site in the Upper Colorado River Basin, Wyoming, United States - RVT150D86... ...
CACCTTCGCCTTGCGGGCGGCCTGGAGGGCGGTGACGCCCGAGATCGGCACGGCCGCCGCCTGCTCGAAGGAGAGGTTCGCCGGTTTGGCCGCCAGCATCGTCGTTTCGACCGCCGCGTACTCGGCAAACGAGCCCTCGCACGTTCCGTACACCTCATCACCTGGCGCGAAGGCCGTCACGTCCTTGCCGACCGACTCGACCGTGCCGGCGAGTGCCCGCCCCGGGTTCGGAGCCTTCGGCGATCGGACGCCGAACCCGGCGAGGCGCATCGCATACGGAATTCCGGTCATCACATGCCACGTGCCCATGTCCACGCTGGCCGCCGCCACCCGCACGAGGACCTCGTCGTCGCCGATCGTCGGCCTGGCAACCTCCGCGACACGGAGCACGGCATCGGGCGCCGAGCCATACGCGTCCTGGACGATCGCGCTCATGAGCGGCGCGTTGGTCGCTGGCGGCGTCGGCAATCGCGTGCTCATGACGTCCTCTTGCGGGCCGGTGATCCGACTGAATCCCCGCGGTCGGGGCGGAGGGAGAGGATGCCCGCTCACGACGAGTCTCGCGCCGTGGGCAGTCGACGCCGTCATCCGCGTTGCCGACGCGAAACGCCAGTGCCACGGGCGTCCGTGAGCTTCAGTCGGTCCGTGGCGAGACGAGTCTGGCCGGCGCGCGCCCGGCCGCCAGCCAGCTGATGGCGGTGGCGAGCACCGGAAGACCGAGGGCGATGCCAACGAGGTGGACGGTGGGAACCGGATCGAGTCGCTCGGTCTCGGGCCAGTAGCCGGCGATCAGGGCCGCATAGGAGGTGACGGTTCCGAGGACGACGCCCACGATGGCCAGGACGCAGGCGGTGCTGGCGGTGAGGGCCCGCCGGGTCCTGCTGGTCGCCCCCGTTGCGCTCAAGGTGCGAAGGTCATGGCTGGCGTCGCTTCGTAGCAGCCCGATGGTCATGGCCAGGATGGCGAGCGCGACCAGCACCCCGGCGACGCTGGCGGCGGTTCGAACGGTCGTGAGGCTGGACTTCTCGTCGCGCACCTCGACGGAGAGGCCGGCCTCAGCGGCCATGGCTCGCGCGCGAGCAAGGTCGGCTGCGGCCAGCGGGGCCTCAGCCTCGAGGAACCAGCCGCCACGCATCCGCAGGAGGCCCGAAGCGTCGAGACCGTGCTCGGTGATGACGGAGCGCGGTGCCGACCCGTACTGCGGCAGATCGACTCGAACGACCTGATCGTCGGGCACGGGGTTGCGTCGGAAGGTGAAGACGTTGATGTTGCCGGTGACGTAGACCTCGCCGGGTTGGGAGGTCACGAGCACATCGTCTTCGTCGACGACCGCTGGATCGAGGCCGAGGTACTGCACGAGCGCGGGGTTGGCGACGAAGATGGCACCCGCGTCGCGCAGGGTGTTCTCGCTGACTCGGCGACCGAGCACGCCGATCGGCAGCAGCGTGCGTCCTCCGGAGACCTCGGGGCCGGTCGGATCCACGGCGACATCGAGCGGCACCACCGTCGCCCCGCCGACGGTGTCGGCGAGCTCCTCGACGGCGGCGTCGAGTCGCTCGACCTCGTCGTCGGTCACGGCGGGGACCTGCAGGCCGCCGTACACCCCGGGCGCCGATGTCCAGACGATCAGCTGCCGGTCCGACAGGTTGCCTGCGTCGGCGGCGGGCGCAGCCGCGGCGGCGATGACGACGACCGCCACGGCGATGGCGAGGCCCAGGCTGATGGCGCCCAGCGCGGCGGATGATCGCGCCTGGAAGCGGGCCAGGTCGCGGACCGAGAGGCGGGCCGCGACCGGCAGGCGACCGGCGAGCCTGGCGACCGCTCGCAAGGCGGGGCCGGCGAGCAGGACGGTGGCGGCGACGGTCGCGACCAGGCCTGGGAGGAACCGGTACACGACCACGTCGTCGGACGTCGGATCGATCCCCGAGGCGATGCCGGCGATCCCGGCTGCGAGGAGGAACAGGGCAAGGAGCAACGGCCGCCGGGTGGCGCGCGGTCGAGGTGGCCGGCCCGAGATCGCCTCGGTGACCGGCACCCTCGAGACGGCGCGGGCCGGCCACCACGCCGCGGCCGTTGCTGTGAGGACGGCCAGCAGCGCGCCGGCGGCCGGCACCCACGGGGGCACGTCGAATCGGTTGATCCGATGGCTGGCGGCCGACTCGAGCCGCGGCGCCGCGACCAGCCAGACCGCCATTGCGACGACGGTTCCGACCACGGCGGCGACGGCGCCGATGGCCGAGCCGTTGGCGACCATCGCCCGGCGGAGGTGTCGGGGCGTCGCCCCGACTGCGGCGAGCATGCCGAGCTGGCGTTGGCGGCGATGGGCCAAGGTGACGAACGCGGCACCGGCGACCAGGCTGACCAGCACCATGGCGACGGCGGCGACGGCGTAGACGAGGATGGCCGCGGTGGTGCCCTCGGTCTGCCCCCGGTGCTCGAAGAACCCGGTGCCCGGTTGGACGGCGGGACGGAAGGTGCTGACCCGCTCCTCGTCGCCGCGGGCCAGGATCGTGATCGACTCGGGTGTGGTGATCGCCGCCGGCGGAAGGAGGGCGAACTCGTCGTCGAGGTCTGCCGGGTTCTCGACGAGCCCCACGACGGTGAAGGTGTCCTCGCCGAGGCGCGCCGCCCCATCTACACCAACGCCGAACAGTGCGGCGACGTCGTCGGTGAGCGCCACCTCGCCCGCCGCGGTGGGCGCGCGCCCGGAGCGGACGGCGAGCATGGGTCCGCTGTAGCGGCCCTGGGGCTCCTGGGCACGGAGGTCGACGGTCTCGGTGGAGCCGGGCACGATCACCTGGCGGTGGGCGATGACCTCGACCGGGCCGAACCAGTCCTGTGCCGCGTCGACGTAGGGGTCGACCAAGCCAGGATCGGCGACGCCGAGCTGGAAGCGAACGTCGGCGGTGCCGAAGTCGGCGTCGCGGATGGAGGCCATGTTGTAGGCCGCCGTCGCCGCGAAGACCGCAGCCGCCACCGCGAAGGTGAGGAGGCCGATGACGAGGACCTGCTGGCGCCACTCCCGACGGAGCAGGCGCCATGACCATCGTCGGACCGCTCGGCGAGCGACCGCTCTCCCGCGCACCCCCCCGTCGTTCCGGCTCATCGAGACTGCGGTGCCAGCAGCGACTCGGGACCGCGCACCGGCGAGGTCTGATCGACCATGCGCCCGTCGCGGAGGAACACGATCCGATCGGCCCACGACGCAAGCTGGGCATCGTGGGTGACCACCACCCCCGCGACACCGGACTGGCACGCCGCCCGCAGGAGACGCATCACCGCCTCGCCGTTGACCGAGTCCAGCGCACCCGTCGGCTCGTCGGCGAGCAACAGGTGCCGGTCGCCGACGATGGCACGGGCGATCGCCACCCGCTGCCGCTCGCCGCCCGACAGGTCGTCGGGGAAGCGCTCCGCCTTGTCGGCGACCCCAAGCCGGTCCAGCGCCTCGAGCCCGAGCGGGCGGGCCTTGCGCGGCGGAGTGCCGTCGAGCTCCAGCGGCAGCGTCACGTTCTCCGCGACCGTGAGCCCGGCCAGCAGGTTGAAGTCCTGGAACACGTAGCCCAGCGTTCGCCGACGCGTTCGGGCCCGGTCGTTGGCCGACATGGCGGAGACCACCTGGCCGTCGATCAGCACTTCGCCACTCGACGGCTCCTCCAGCGTGCCGGCGATCGTGAGGAGCGTGCTCTTGCCCGACCCGCTCGGGCCCATCACCGCAACGAGCGATCCGGCGTCCACGGCCAGATCGATGTCGACGAGCGCGTGCACCTCGGAGGGCCCCTCGCCGTAGGACTTCGAGATCCCGCGTAGGTGCAGGGCCGTCATCGCTGGGCCGCCAGCCGTCGACGGAGCCGTTGCGGCGTCGTCTTCGGCTTCGACGCCGTCGACAACGGCGCCGGCAGACGCTGGAGTCGACCCTCGACGCTGTCGAGCCAGCGAATCAACGAGTCCAGGCGGAACACCTCGGAGTCGACGACGAGGCTCAGCCCGATGTCCTCGTCGGTGGCGTCCTCCTTGAGCCGCGTGTACTGCTGCATCAACTCGACCAACTGACGTCGATGCACCTGCACCAGGTCTCGCATGTCGACATCGTCGAGCCGCAACGCGATGAGCACCTTGATGACGAGCTCGTCTCGAGGGGGCGACGACATGTCCGGCGGTGTGCGCAGCCACTCGTCGAGCTCGGTCGCGCCGAGGTCGGTCAGGCGATACGCCCGTTGCGGGCCGTCCTCGGCCGCCTCGGCCTCCACCATGCCGTCGCGCTCCAGCCGTTGGAGCGTCGTGTAGACCTGCCCGACGTTCAACGGCCACACGTCACCCGTTCCCGCCTCGAACTCCTGCCGGAGCTGTAGGCCGTACTTGGGACCCTCGCGCAGCAGCGCCAGCAACGCGTGTCGGACGCTCACAGCCCGTCTTCTTTCAGTAGCATACTGAGTATGTTACTCCAGGTTCCTCCTGCGCGCTAGTCCCGAACTGGTCGTACCTCCTCGGATCGCGGCCCTTGGCCCGGTGCCGAGCCATGGGTAGAGTCCCGACCAAACGTGAAGTCCGGGTGCCGCGGCGGACGTGCGGAGGGGCTCTTGGGCGTATCACGAGTGTCCAGGCGGGACTTCCTGCGTATCGGTGGTGGCACCGGCGTCGGGTTGTTCTTCATCGGCCAGGTCGGCGGTCAGCTGTTCAGGGTGCCGGTTGCCTCGGCACAGATCCCGGGCGGCACGCTCGACCCAGCCGTCGTGCCCAAGTACATGACGCCGATGCTGATCCCGCCCGTGATGCCGCGGGCGGGCACCATCAACGCGCTCGGCGGCAAGCGGGTCGACTACTACGAGATCTCCGTGAAGCAGTTCTCCCAGCAGATCCTGCCCGCAGGACTTCCGGCCACGCCGGTGTGGGGCTACGGAGCGGTCTCGGCGCAGAGCCACCGCGGCTTGCTGATCCACAACGCCCCCTCGCTCACGATCGAGGCCCGCCACAACCGACCGGTGCGCGTCAAGTGGATCAACGATCTCGTCGACGGCGACGGCGGCTACCTGCCCCACCTGCTGCCGGTCGACCCCACGCTGCACTGGGCCAACCCTCCAGGGGGTGAGGCTGGGCGTGACGCGCGACCGACGTTCGTCACGTCCCCCGACCCGTACACGGGCCCGGTGCCGCTCGTGACCCACGCCCACGGCGCCGTCGGCGTCGGCGACGAGAGCGACGGGTACGCCGAGGCGTGGTACTTGCCCGCCGCCGACGGCATCCCCGCCGGCTACGCCACCGAGGGCACCTGGTACGACTTCTTCGCCGCCAAGGCAGCATCGAACTACGAGGCGACGTGGGGCCCGGGCTTCGCCACCTTCCAGTACCCCAACCTCGGGCGGGCGGGGACCACCTGGTACCACGATCACACCCTCGGCATGACCCGGCTCAACGTGTACGCCGGGCCGGCCGGCTTCTTCATCATCCGCGGCGGTCCCGCCGGGGACGACGCGGTGCTCGACAACCGCACCGGTCTCCCGGCGTCCTTGCCCGGGCCGGCGCCCCGCGAGGGCGACAAGTTCCCGCCCAACAAGCCGTACCGTGAGATCCCCATCGCCATCCAGGACCGATCGTTCAACACCGACGGGTCGCTCTTCTACCCCGACACCCGGGCGTTCTTCGACGAGATCGTCGGCCCGTTCATCCCCGAGACCGACATCTCGCCGATCTGGAACCCCGAGTTCTTCGGCAACATGATCATGGTCAACGGCAACACCTGGCCGTACCTCGACGTCGAGCAGCGCCGCTACCGCTTCCGGGTGCTCAACGGCTGCCAGTCGCGGTTCCTGGTCCTCGACTTCAGCCACATCCCCGACGTCGAGGTTTGGGCGATCGGCAACGAGGGCGGTTTCCTCGTCGCTCCGGTGAACCTCACCGCCGCCAACGGGAACCGGCTCCTCATGGGGTTGGCCGAGCGCGCCGATCTGATCGTCGACTTCACCAACGTTCCGGCGGGCAACTACGTCCTCGCCAACGTGGGACCCGACGAACCGTTCCCGGGCGGTGAGCCCGACGACGACTTCGACGTCGCCGATCCCGACACCACGGGCCAGGTGATGGAGTTCCGGGTCGGGCCCGGTCGCGCCGTCGACGCGTCGACCCCACCGCAGTTCCTCCAGCTGCCAGCCATCGTGCCCCTCCCGCCCGAGACGGTCACCCGGCCGCTGGCCTTGCTCGAGGAGATGTCGGCGTACTTCGCCGACGCCCCCGCCGAGGCGCTGCTCGGCACGGTCGCAGGCGATCCCAACGTCGCCGCCGGCGTGTGGACCAGGCGATTGTGGATGGACCCGGTCACGGAGAACCCCGCCACCGGCGCCACCGAGGTATGGGAGCTCTACAACGCCACAGGCGATGCGCACCCGATGCACATCCACGAGGCGGCCTTCGAGGTCGTGAACCGCCAGGACATCGTCGTCGACGAGGACAGCATGGAGGTGCGGGTCGTGCCGGGCTCAGTCCCTACTCCGGCAGAGCCGTGGGAGACCGGGGTCAAGGACACGGTCATCGCGTATCCCGGACAGGTCACCCGCGTACGGGCCCAGTTCAACACCCCCGGCCAGTTCGTCTGGCACTGTCACATCGTCGAGCATGAGGACAACGAGATGATGCGGCCGTACCGCATCGGCCCGATGCAGCCCGGCCAGCCGGGATAGCTCGCCGGCACTTCTCGATCCCGGGCAAGCCCGGCGCGAGCTCAGCGAGGGTCGAGTGCGATACCGAGCTCGGCGGCCACCGACTCGGCGCGGCGGATGAGGCCGTGCGCCTCCTGCTCATGACCGTGTGCGGTCCCGGCGGCCATGCGCTCGGTGGCCCGTGCCGAGTCGCCGGCGGCGTGGCCGACGACCGCCTCGGCGATGAAGATCGTGACGTCGTTCCAGCCCTCGCCGGTTTCGTCGTTCTGCAGGCGCGCACCGGCGACGACCTCGGCCGCCTCGTTCACCCGCCCGCCGCGTGCCGCCAGCTCACCGAGCAGCGCCTGGTAGGAGCCCGTGGCGACGCGCCCGCCGACCGCGCGGTAGCGCGTGCGTGCCTCGGCGAAGGTCGCCAAGCCGCCATCGAGGTCACCGCGCGCCGCCGCGACCAACCCCTGGAACATCATCAGCTGCCCACCGAAGAACGCGAACTGCGCGGCCGGGTCGGCAGCGAGCGCGCGCTGCACCAGCTCGTCGAGCGCATCCCATCGGGCGTGCACCGACGCCACCGCGCCACCGAACGCACATACCGCCGGCACGGCGACCGGCGGCACGACCGCGAGCAGGAAGTCGAACCCGGCGAGCGCCTCCTCCGGCGACAGCGAACCGTGCGCCGCGTGGGAGAACAGACCGAACGCGTGGGCGACGAGCCGGTGCTCCTGCTCGAACGCGTCGTCGGGCGGCGGCAGGCCCTCGAGCAGCGCGGCAGCCCGGTCGAGGTGCTCCACGGCGCTCGCGAACCGCCCGCGGGTGGACTCGTCGACGCCGAGGCACGCGTGCGCGGCCGACGCCACGTGCGGTCGGGGATCACCACCCCAGCGATCGTGGTAGGCCTGCGCCATGGGCCGCGCCTCGGCGATGCGACCCGACGTCGACAACGCTGCCCACTCCGACCACTGGAGCTTGCGCAGCGCACCCCCGAGCCCGAGCTCGACCGCCAGTTCCTGGGCGCGATGCAACACGTCGCGGTCGGTGCCGGAGAAGTAGCGGGTCGCCTGCATCACCTCGAGCAGGCGCAACAGTGTGGACAGCTCGGCCTGGGTGCCCTCGGGCGTGCTCGGCGCGGCACGGCGCAGCTGCGCGGCGCGGGCCAGCCGGTCTTCGGCTGCGGTGTAGGCGACGCGGCTCACGGCCGTCTCTGCCGCGCGCTCGAGCGCCGCCGCGGCCCTCGTGCCGCCGCCGAGCGACACCGCCTGCCACAAGTGCTCGGCCAGCACTTCGACGTCGTCGCGCCCGACGGACTCATCGCCCGCTCCCCCCGCGCTGCCCCCCGCCGCCGCGGCAATGGCGTCGGCGACCTGCAGGTGCAGGCGCGCTCGCCGGGTCGGGGTGAGCCCGTCGAGCAGCACCTCGCGCACGAGCGAGTGGTTGAAGCGGAGCGCACCCGGCGCCTCCGGTGAGTCGACGAGCAGCCGGTGGACGGCAGCCGGGTCGAGCAGGTCGAGGCAGCGTCCGAGCTCGCACGAGGTAGCTCGGGCGAGCACGGGCAGGTCGATGTCGCGGCCGGTCACGGCGGCGATGGTCAGCACGTCGAGCGTGTCGTCGCCGAGCTGGCCGAGGCGGCGGCGGACGGCGTCGCGCACACTCGCGGGGACGTCGCGGGCGGCGTCGGCGTCCTCGCCGAGTAGTCGGGCCAGCTCGATGGCGTAGAACGGGTTGCCCTCGGCGCGCTCGACGATGCGCGCCGACACACCCGGTGACACCGGCTCGGGCGCGAGAGCGTCGAGCAGCTCAACGGTGGCCGTCGCCGACAGGCCGCGCAGGCGCAGACGCCGGGTGCCCTCGCGCCGGGCGATCGCCCCCAGCGCGTCGGTGACCCCGCTCGCTTGACCGACGGCGAGCGGGCGCACGGTGACGACGACGAGGACCCCACGACCGAGGCGCATCGTGAGGAACTGGAGCAGGTCGAGCGACGCTTCGTCGGCCCACTGCAGGTCGTCGAGCAGAACCACGACCGGTGCGCCGCTGGTAGCGGCGGCGCCCTCGAGCACCGCTGCGATCGCATCGAAGCGCTCGAACTGCACCGCCGCGCCCTGGCGGGCCAGCAGCGGTGACTCGCCCGCCAGCACCTCGCCGATCGTGGCGGGCAGGTGGTCGACCACTGGGGCGACCGCGCGCAGCACGGGCAGCCAGGGCCACAGCGCGGGCGTTGCGCCGCACTCGTTGCTGCGCCCCCACACCGTGAGCGAGCCGCTCGCAGCCGCAGCCCGGGCAACCTCGTCGGCGAGGCGTGTCTTGCCGATACCGGGGTCGCCCTCGATCACCGCGAAGCGCGCGTCCTCGGCGGCCTCCTTCAGCGCGGCGAGTAGCTCGCCGAGCTCGATGTCGCGCCCGACAAAGGGATTCGCGCTGTCTCGGACCGTGGCCCCAGCGGTGATCGCGTGTTCCCGCGCGGTCGGTGCCGCGGCGGGCGCTTCGAGCGAAGGGTCGTGGGCGAGGATGGCGGCCTCGAGGTCGCGCAGCGCCCGGGTGGGCTCGAGGCCGAGCTCCTCGCGCAGCATGGAGCCGGCGTCGGCGAGCGCCCGCAGCGCGTCGGCCTGCCGGCCCGAGCGATACAGCGCGAGCGCGAGCTTGGCGTGCAGCCCCTCCCGCAGCGGATGCTCGGCAACCAGGCCCGAGAGCTCGCCGACGAGGTGCGCGTGCCGCCCGAGTGTCAGGTCGGCGTCCACGCGCTCCTCGAGGACGGCGAGGCGGCGCTCTCCCAGCGCGGCCGCATGCGCGATGGCGGCGCCGTTGTCGACCAGCTCTACGAGTGCAGGTCCCCGCCACAGATCGAGGGCTGCGGCGAGCGAGTCGCGCGCTCCCGTGGCGTCACCGGCGGCGAGGTGCGCCCGCCCCTCGGCGGCGAGCTCGTCGAAGCGCGCCAGGTCGATCTCGTCTGCGCCCCGAAGCCCGAGCCGGTAGCCGGCGTCGTCGAACACCAGCGCCGGGCCGCCGTTGCCCTCCAGCACCCGGCGCAACCGCGACACGTAGGTCTGCAGCGTCCCTGCCGCGGAGGCCGGAGGCTGATCACCCCAAACGGCCTCGATGAGCGCGCCCGCGCTCACCGGGCGGCCGGCGGCGGCGACGAGGGCGGAGAGAACGAGGCGGGGCTGGCGTCCGCCCACGTCGACCGCCTGCCCGCCGTCGTCGGTGACCTCCAGCGGCCCCAGCACGGCGAACCGCATGGCGGCGGATGATACGCCTCCTGCGATCCGCTCAACGCTCCCGGTCGAGCGGGCGTCAAGGGCGGGTCAAGCGGCGGGTGCGACAACGGCTCGGACGAACAACCGAACCAAGGAGCACCCCATGACCACCGAGCTCACCACCATCGATCCCACGGCCGCTCCGGCCACCCCGGCGATCCCGACCGTCGAGCCCTACCGCATCGCTGACGACACCTACCTCATCCCGAACCTGGTCCCGGCCGAGCCCGGCACGTTCGTGATGGTGAACACGATGGTGATCCTCGCCGAAGAGCCCGTCATCGTCGACACCGGCGCCCCGCTGCATCGCGAGCAGTGGCTGCGGAACGTCGAGTCGATCGTCGACCTCGACGACGTGCGCTGGGTGTTCCTGTCGCACGACGACGGCGATCACCTCGGAAACATGCACCCGATCCTCGAGCGGGCGCCGCACGCCACGGTCGTCGCCAACTTCTTCAGCAACGAGCGCGCCTCGCTCGAGCCCGACCGGGCGCTGCCCATCACCCGGCAGGTGTGGCTGGAGGAGGGCAGGTCCTTCGACGCCGGCGACCGCCGCCTGCGCCTGTTCCGCCCGCCGGTCTTCGACGGCCCCACCACCCGTGGCCTCTACGACGAGCGCACCGGTGTGATGTGGGCGGTGGACTCGTTCGCGGCGCTGACCACCGGCGCCGTCTACGAAGCCCCCGACCTGCCGAGCGAGCTGTACGACGAGACCTTCACGCTGTTCAACAGCATGATCTCGCCCTGGCACCAGTGGCTGGCGCCCGAGGCGTACGGACGCCATGTCGACACGATCGAGGCCATCGCGCCGACGGCGATCGCCTCGGCGCACGGCCCGGTGCTGCGCGGCGCGTTCATCCCCGGGGCCTTCGACCGGGTGCGTGCCCTGGCCGGTCAGCCCATCGTCCCGCCGCCCGGCCAGGAGACCCTCGACGCCATCGTCGAGCAGGTCCTCGCCGCCGGCCCGGCGGCCTGACACCAACCACTCCTGATCCCCACCCCAGCTCAACGACACGAAAGGAATCCTGCAATGTCCGTCCCCACCACCCCCCGCCGAGCCCGCCGTCGCCGGAGTGCGGCCCTCGGCCTCGCAGTCGGAATCGCCGTGCTCGCCGGTCCGCTCGGCGCTCCCGCCGATGCCGGCTCCGCCCACCGGCAGCCGAGGCCCAAGCCGCCGGCGTTCACGCTCGACGGCACCGGCACCTGGCAGATCCGTGAGTGGATCAACGACGTCGTCGTCAACGGCACCGGCGAGCTGTCGGGACGCAACGGCCGGCGCAGTCGGGACGTGCAGGTCGCCGCGGTCATCCAGACCGACGACCGCACCCTGCCCGCCCCCGGCGAGTGCGAGAGCGCCTTCGCCACCATGTCGGCCTACGGCGCGCGCGACGTCGACCTCACCCTCGTTGGCATGGGCGAGGTGTGCGGCACCTACGTGCAGCCGCCCACTTCGATCGTGAGCCACGTGTTCACCGGCAGGTTCGAGGTCTACGGCGAGGAGACCGAGCCCCGCCGCCTCGAAGGCGTCGACGGCTCCTACGAGATCCGCCTCGCCGACAACGGCACCGCCAGCGTCTTCGCCATCGACACCTGAGCCTGCGCTGCAGGTTGCGTGCGCACCGGCCGCCCACCCCGATCAGCGGGGACGGCGGCCGGTGTCGCGCGGTGCGTGCGATCGGCGATGGCGACCGCAGTGCCGGTCGGGCCCTCGCGCTCCTCCTGCCTATCGGTTGACGTACGCCTCGACGTGGGCGGCGAGCTTGCCGAACGCCATTACCCACCCGGCGGCACCTGGCGAGTCGGCGGGGATGCCGGCGTGGGTCATCACCATCTTCGTGCCGCCCTCGACAGCCTCGAGCTCGACACGGACCTCGGTCGTAGTCGGGTGGCCGTCGGGCATGCCCAGGTCAGCGGGCGACACCACCGTGCCGTGCTCGTCGGACATGGATTCGGTGTAGACGAGTCGCTCGTTCTCGACGACCTCTCGGTACTCGCCGGTGAACCACATCTGCATCGGTCCGTTCGGGGACTGCACCTCCATCGACACCAGGCGGACGCCGCCGACGCGTACGTCCATCTTCGCGACGGGGATCGTCGCGCCGTCTGGGCCGTACCACGCCGCGAAGTGCTCGGGATCGGTCCACATCTGCCAGATGAGCTCCACCGGGGCATCGAAGCGGCGCTCGATCACGACCGCATCCTTGGTGTTGTTGTCGTCAGTCATCGTGTTCCTGTCGTTCGTTGCGGTTGGAGCCCCGCCAGGTACTCGTCCATCCGGTCGAAGCGGGCCTCCCAGACGGGGCGGTACTGCTCAGCCCAGGTCGAGACCTCCTCGAGTGGCGCGGCGTCGAGTGCGCATGGTCGGTACTGAGCCCGTTGACCCCGTTGGACCAAGCCGGCTCGCTCCAGCACCTTGATGTGCTTCGAGATGGCCGGAAGCGTGAGCGCGAACGGCTCGGCGAGCTCGTTGACGGTCGCCTCGCCGTCCGCCAGCCGGGCCAGGATCGCTCGCCGGGTCGAGTTGGCCAGCGCCGCGAAGGTCTCGCTCAGCCGATCCTGATCGATCGTCGTCGTCACGGTGTGCCCGTACTTTCCTCAGTGGCTAATTAACTAGTACGGAAACTACATCACCCAGGCCGGATGTCAAGGGCGACCCGTGCCGCCATTCCCGACGGTCACGGCTCCTCGGGCGGGGAGCCTGGTGTGTCGAGCGCGGCGAGCTGCGCCTGGTCGATCGCCCACGCGGCGTTCACCAGGCCGATGTGGCTGAACGCTTGTGGGAAGTTGCCCAACAGCTCACCGGTGGTCGGGTCGACCTCCTCGGCGAGCAGGTCGACGTCGTTGCGGAAGCCGGCGGCGAGCTCGAAGACCTCCTTCGCCCGCTCGACTCGGCCGGCGAGGGCGTGGCACTGGGCGAGCCAGAAGGTGCACAGCAGGAAGGTGCCCTCGTCGCCGGCCAGGCCGTCGTCGGCTTCCTGGTAGCGGTACACGAGGCCGCGGTCGTCGGTGAGGTGCCGCTCGATGGCCCGGATGGTGGACTCGACACGTTCGTCGGTGGCCGGCAGGAACCCGACGATCGGGATCATGAGCGCTGAGGCGTCGAGGACGGGGGACTCGAACGCCTGCGTGAACGCGCCGATGTCGGCGTCGTAGCCGCGCTCGAGGATGGCCTGGCGGATCTCGTTGGCGACGACCTTCCAGTCCTGGGCGCGGTCGGCGACGCCGAGCCGGTCGGCGAGCCCGGCGGCCCGGTCGAGCGCGAACCAGCACATCAGCTTCGAGTACAGGAAGTGCTGCGGCCCGGAGCGGACCTCCCACATGCCCTGGTCGGGTTCCTGCCAGCGCGCCGCGGCGGCATCCGACAAGCCAACGAGGAAGTCGCAGGTCGGCTGGTCGAGGTCACCGATCTGCTCGGCCAGGCGGTGCACCGCCCCGAGCAGCTCGCCATAGACGTCTAGCTGTTCCTGCTTCCAGGCGTCGTTGCCGACTCGAACCGGTCGGCTCCCGCGCCATCCCGGGAGATGCGCGAGCTCGCGTTCGGCGAGGTCGTGCTCACCGCCGACGCCGAACATGATCTGGAGATGGCCTCCGGCGTGCAGGTCGCCAGCGGCGGCGCCGACCATCCACTCCACGTAGTCGCTCACCTCGTCGGGGCAGGCGGCGACCCAGAGGGCCTCGAGCGTCAGGCTTGTGTCGCGCACCCAGGAATATCGGTAGTCCCAGTTCCGGACGCCGCCGACGCGTTCGGGCATCGAGGTCGTCGGTGCGGCCACGATCGCACCGGTCGGCTGGAAGGTGAGCGCCTGCAGCACCCGTCCGCTGTGGTGCACGAGCTCGGCCTGGTAGCCGCGGTAGCTCTGATGCATGTCGGCCCACGAACGCCACGCCTCTTCGGTGACCTCGAGCCGGGACACGATGTCTTCCTGCGACCACGGCTGCGGAACCTCTTCCCAGGATCGTGACCACTGCAAGGCGAAGCCGACCCGTTGCCCCGCGTGGAGCGTGAACCGTGCCGACACCGACCCGTCGGTCGTGGTGAGGTCGACCGGCGAGGACAGCGAGACCGCATCGGGACCTCCCCGAGTCGCAACCCCGTCCGGGGTTGCGCACAGGAGCGGCCGGCTGATGCCGTACTCGGGTCGC
>Ga0268386_10002093_pt1 | contig 14037 bp, 8 predicted proteins | sample RVTome_15_FD_200260 | JGI IMG/M metagenome (GOLD analysis project Ga0268386, IMG submission 200260) | Soil microbial communities from uranium-contaminated site in the Upper Colorado River Basin, Wyoming, United States - RVT150D86... ...
TCCACGTTGCCGGCCGCAGCAGCCTTCACGAGCTCGTCGGCCGCGGTCACGAGGTCGGAGAGCAACGCTTCGGCTCCGGGGTCGGCGTCTCCCTGGCGGATGGCGACGAACCGTCCGTACAGGTTCGTGGCGAAGCCCTGTGCCGAGAGCGCGGCCTCGAACTGTTGCGTGAAGTCTCCGACGACCTGAGAGCAGGTCGCGGACTCGATGACCATCGGTGCTGGCTGCATGTCGCCGGCACCGAATGAGATCGAGAAGGGTACGACGAATCCCTGGGCGTTCGCGGTTCCATTGAACGACGCGGATTGGCCCCGCATCACTGGCTGCACCGCGTTGCCGTCGATGATCCCGCTCACGTCGATCGTGGCGTTCGCGCCGCCGCCGGTGACGGTCGATGCGGCCGAGCCGGTGAGGTGGAAGGAGCCGTCGACGACCGAGCCGCCGTTGACCACGAGGAGCAAGGGTCCATCGATGCCGCCAAAGGCGAACACCCCCGGCATCGAGATCTCGCCGGTGTAGACGATGGTTCCGGTGTACCCCCCGTCGGGGAACCGAAGGTCGGGTTGGCCACCGCGCACGGGGGTGGCGACGGTGAGCACGAGCGCGACAACGACCGCGGTCACCGCGGATCGTCGGCGTCTGCGCACTCTCCGACCTCGTTCGGCTCGTGCCCCGGCCTGCGACGAGGGTACAAACGACCCGGTGCGGGCGCAACGACCCCGCTCGTATCCTCTGCTCGATGCACGACGAGCTGCTCACGCTTGCCGCCGCGCTCGCCGGATACCTCGTGGGGACGTTCCCCACCGCCGACCTCGTGACCCGGATCGCCACGCGGGGGCGGGTGGACATCCGGGCCACGGGCAGCGGCAATCCCGGTGGGCTCAACGCGATGAAGGTCGTCGGCGCGAAGTGGGGCGTGCTCGTGATCGTCGTCGACATCGTCAAGGGCGTGATCGCCGGGTTGCTCGGCTGGTTGATCGGTGGCGAGCCCGGCGCGTACGCGGGTGCGACCGCAGGGATCGCCGGGCACATCTTCCCGGTGTGGTCGCGCTTTCGCGGCGGCAAGGGCGTGGCGACGTCGGGTGGTGCGGTGCTCGTGGTGTTCCCGGTCTACTTCCCGATCGACGCCGCGGTTGCCGCGATCGGCGCGCTGTCCACGAAGAACTCCGAGCGCGTGGTCTGGATCAGCGCGCCGGTGTGGGTCGGAGCTGCGCTCGCGTGGTGGCTGGCCGATCTCCCGAACCTGTGGGGGCCGGAACCGACGGTCGGGCTGCCGATCTCGGCCGCGATCGGGGCGGGGATGATCGTGGGGAAGTTCATCGCCGCCCGCCAGGCCCTGGTCGCAGCTGGCGCGTGATCGGCCTGGTCACCGACTCCAGCGCGCAGCTCCCCGCGACGCTCCGCGGCCGCTTCGGCGTGCAGGTCGTACCGCTCACGATCGTGATCGACGGCCAGGAGTACGACGAAGGGGTGAACCTCACGAGCGAGGATTTCTACGCCCGCCTCGCCGCGGGTGCGCTGGTGACGACCGCGGCTCCTTCGCCCGGCCGGATCCTCGAGGCGTGGGAGGCGGCCGCCGCGGCCGGCGCGACCGAGATCCTTTCGATCCACGTCGGCTCCAACACCTCCGGCACCGTCAGCGCGGCGACCCTCGCAGCGCCGATGAGCTCGACACCGGTGCAGGTGATCGACTCGGGAACCGCATCGTTCCCGGTTGCGTGCTGTGTCTGGGGCGCCGGCGCGGTCGCGGAACGAGGAGGGACCATCGACGAGGCGGCTGACGCGGCGCGCGCGGTCTCGGAGCAGGTGGACAACGTGTTCATCGTCGGCGCGCTCGATCTGGCCCGCCGCGGTGGACGGCTCGCAGCGGGGGTCGAGGAGGGCACGGGCGTGCCGGTGCTGGCGCTCGAAGGGGGGTCGATGGAAGTGGTGAATCAGGCTGCGGATCGGGAAGCAGCGGTCGTTGCCATGGCCGACTACGTGCGCGACCGGTCGGGCCAGCGAATGCAACACGTCGGCGTTGGTCACGCGGGGGCACTCGACATCGCTGATGATCTCGCGACGGCCCTCGAAGCGCTGCCCACCGTCGGAGATGTCGTTCGCTACGACGTGGGTCCGTCGGTCGGCGCCCATACGGGACTCGGCACGGTCGGCGCCGTCTTCTTCCCCGACGACCTCACGCGCTGAACGTCACTCGCCGCGCGTCACTTCCGCTTCACGAGCCAGCGCAGCTTTTCGGCTTTCTCGAACGCGGCGTCGCCCGCGAGCTGCCCGACCGACGTGGAGATCGTCGGGTACACGTGCATGAACTGCGCGAGCTCGCTCAACCCCACGCCCTCCTCGATGGCCAGCGCGAACTCGTGGATCATCTCGCCCGCGGCCGGGGCCAAGATGTGGGCACCGACGATCCTCTTCTTGTGGGTGATCACGATCACCGCACCATTGGTTGCGCCGTCGGCCCGGGCGCGGTCGTTGTGTGTCAGGTCCTGGCGCCACACCTCTACCTCGCCCTTGAGCTGCGCGCGCGCTTCGGCCTCGGTGAGCCCCGCGTGGGCCAGCTCGGGATCGGTGAACGTGCACCACGGCACCGACGCGACCACTTTGCCCTTGCCGGGGAAGAACATGTCGCGCACCGCCCGGACGCCTTCATACGCGGCCGAGTGCGTGAACAGGTAGCGCGCCGCGACGTCGCCGGCCGCGTAGATCGTGTCGACGCTCGTGCGCCCACGGTTGTCGACCACGACGCCCTTCGGAGTGGCCTCGATGCCGAGCTCCTCGAGGCCGAGGTCCTCGACGTTGGGAGCGCGCCCGACGGCCACGAGCAGCTCGTCGGCCTCCCAGGTGGATGGCGTGCCGTCCTCGGTGCCGTGCACGATCTTCTTGGCGCCCTCGACCGTCACCCGCTCCGTCTCGACATTGAAGCGCAGGTCGACCCCTTCCTTGCGCAGCTCGTCGACGAGCAGGTCGACCAGTGCGGGCTCGTCCTTCGGGAGGATGCGCGGGCCCTTCTGGAGCAGCGTCACCGGGATGCCGAGTCGGGTGAACCCCTGCACCATCTCCACGGCGATCGGTCCGCCACCGATGTTGACGAAGCTCGCCGGTGGATCGGTGAGGTCGAAGAGGCTCTCGCTGGTGACGAAGCCGGCTTCTTGAAGGCCCTCGATCCTCGGTTCCACCGGTCGACTGCCTGTCGAGAGCAGCACGTAGCGAGTCCGGAGCTCCTTGTCGCCGTCGGCGGTCTTGACGACGACCGTGTTGGGGCCGGTGAGGCGGGCCGGTCCGTAGAAGATGTCCATCCCGGTCGCGGTGAAGCGCTCGGGGTCGTCGTCGGTGGCCGCGATCTGCTGGCGAATGGAATGGATCCGCGCCCACACCTTCGTGCGGTCGACCGCGGGCTCGACCGCCTCGATGCCGTACTCGTCGGCGGTGCGGACGTGGTGCGCGACCTTGGCCGAGGCCAGCAGCGCCTTGCTGGGCACGCAGCCGGTCCACAGGCAGTCACCGCCGACGCGCCCGCGCTCGGCGACGGCCACCTTGAGGTCGAGCGTGGCCGCGAACTCGGCCGCCACCATCCCGCCCGACCCCATCCCCACGATGACCAGGTCGTATGCGTCGCCCATGAGCGCCTTTCTCCGTGCCGCCCGCCGAATCTAGGGTCTCGTTCGGCGCCGGGCTCCGGGGCGGACGACCTCTCGGTCACTCGAACCGGCTCACTCGGCGAGGTGGGCCTCGGCCTCCTTGATCTCGCCGACGATGCGGGTGATCTCGGCGTCGGCGTTCGCCGCAGGCGCGCCTGTGTGCTGGGTGTAGACGATGCCCCCGAGCTCCTCCTTGAGGTCCGAGATCTTGCGCTTGGTCTTGACGTCGTCGACCTTCTCCTGGCCGGCGGCCACGCCTTCCTTCGCCTTCTCACCAACGGTCTTGGCGGCTTCCTTGGCCTTGTCGAGAATCCCCATCGAACTTTCCCCTTTCCTCGGTCACTCGCTGTGGGCCGATACCCGGCCCACGGCCGCTCGTTCACCTTTCCTCGGTTCCTTGGGCGAGCTCGCTCGCAGCGCTCACTCGCCGCGGGGTGCTGGGTGCCGGATGAGCCTGTCACACCGGTAGGAGAGAATGTGCGGCGATGGCCACCGTCGCCGCGCCGCGCCTGCCCGGGATCGGCGAACCCGTCGCGCCCGGCGGTTTCCACCCGGCGATCGCCGAGTGGTTCGAGCGCCGCTTCCCCGAGGGACCCACGCCACCGCAGCGTGACGGGTGGCCCCACATCGCGGCCCGAACCGACACGCTCATTGCCGCGCCCACCGGGTCGGGCAAGACGCTCGCCGGCTTCCTCGTGGCGATCGACCGCTTGTATCGCGCCCACGAGACCGGTGAACCGGTCGCCGACGTCGCGCGGGTGGTCTACGTGTCGCCGCTCAAGGCGCTGGCCGTCGACATCGCCGAGAACCTCGAGCGACCGCTTGCCGAGATCGCCGCGATCGCCACCGAGCTGGGCTACGACCCGCCGACCCTCGGGGTGGCGGTACGCACCGGCGACACCACGAGCTCCCAGCGCGCGGCGATGCTGCGCCGGCCGCCCAGCTTCGTCGTCACCACCCCGGAGTCGCTCTACCTCCTGGTCACCGCGACGAAGAGCCGCGAGATCCTGCGCTCGGTCGACACCGTGATCGTCGACGAGATCCACGCGGTCGCCCGCGACAAGCGTGGCGCGCACCTCGCGCTCACGCTTGAACGGCTCGAGGCGCTGTGCCAGACCCGCCCGATCCGCGTCGGTCTGTCGGCGACCCAGCGCCCGATCGAGACCGTGGCGCGCTTGCTCGTCGGCGATCGCCCGTTGCCCGAGGTCGTCGACTCGGGCCATCAGCGCGACCTCGACCTCGCGCTCGAGCTGCCGGAGGGCGAACTCGAGGCGGTCTCGTCCCACGAACAGATGGCCGACGTGCTCGACCGCATCGCGGCGCACGTCGCCCAGCACCGGACGACGCTGGTCTTCGTCAACACGCGCCGGCTCGCCGAGCGGCTCGCGCACCAGCTCGGCCAGCGACTGGGCGACGACGTGGTCGCCGCCCACCACGGCAGTCTCTCGAAGGACCGCCGCTACCGAATCGAGTCGCGCCTGCGTGGCGGCGAGCTGCGCGCGTTGGTGGCCACCGCGTCACTCGAGCTCGGGATCGACATCGGCCCGGTCGAGCTCGTGTGCCAGATCGGGTCGCCGCGCAGCATCGCCACCTTCCTCCAGCGCGTGGGCCGGTCGAACCACTCGCGCAGTGGCACACCCAAGGGTCGGCTCTACCCGCTCACCCGCGACGAGCTCGTCGAGTGCACGGCACTGCTCGCGGCGGTGCGCGCGGGCCGGCTCGACGCGATCGTCCCGGCGCGCCTTCCCCTTGACATCGCCGCGCAGCAGATCGTCGCCGAGGTCGCGGCGCGGGAGTGGCGTACCGACGAGCTCTTCGACCTGGTGCGCAAGGCCGCCCCGTACATGGAGCTCACGCGAGCGGGTTTCGACGAGGTGATCAGTCTCGTGGCGGACGGGATCCGCACGGGGCGTGGTCAACGTGGCGCGTATGTGCATCACGACGCGGTGAACGGCGAGGTGCGTGGGCGCAACGCCGCCCGCCTCGCGGCGCTCACGTCGGGCGGCGCCATCCCCGAGACGGGCGATTACCGGGTGGTGGCCGAACCAGACGACACCTTCATCGGCACCGTCAACGAGGACTGGGCCATCGAGTCCATGGCCGGCGACATCTTCCTGCTCGGCACGCACTCGTGGCAGGTCCGCAAGATCGAGCCCGGCGTGATGCGAGTTCGTGACGCCGCCGGCGCGATGCCGACGATCCCGTTCTGGCTCGGTGAGGCCCCGGCCCGGACCGCAGAGCTGTCCGCCGAGGTCTCCGCGTTGCGCCAACACGTGGACGAGCTGCTCGCGGCGGGCGATCCCGACGGTGCGCGGGCGTACGTGGTCGAGGTCGCCGGGGTCGAGGCGGTCGTGGCCGCGATGATCGTCGACTACCTCGCGGTGGGCCGTGCCGCGCTCGGTGCCATGCCCACGCAGGAGCAGATCGTGCTCGAGCGGTTCTTCGACGACACGGGCGGCATGCAGCTCGTGGTGCACTCGCCCTTCGGCGGGCGCATCAACCGGGCGCTCGGTCTCGCGCTGCGCAAGAAGTTCTGCCGCACGTTCAACTTCGAGCTCCAGGCCGCCGCGAACGACGACGCCGTCGTGCTCTCGCTCGGCCCGCACCACAGCTTCCCGCTCGACGACGTGCCCCGGTACCTCGCGAGCCGCACCATCGAGGACACGTTGCGCCACGCCGTCCTCGACTCGCCCATGTTCCAGTCGCGGTGGCGATGGAACCTCAACCGCGCGCTCATGGTGCTGCGGTTCCGCAACGGTCGTCGCAATCCGCCGCCGATCCAACGCATGGAGGCCGACGACCTGATGGCCGCGGTGTTCCCGCAGGCGGCTGCGTGCGCGGAGAACCTCACTGGGCCGATCGAGATCCCTGACCACGTGCTCGTGCGCCAGACGCTCGCCGACACCCTCCACGAGGCGCTCGACGTCGAGGGCGTCCGCGACCTGCTCGCCCGGATCGAGCACGCCGAGGTGGCGATCCACTGCGTGGAGACCACGGAGCCGTCCGTCCTCGCCCACGAGATCCTCACCGCCCGCCCGTACGCGTTCCTCGACGACGAGGGTGAGGTGCAGAACCGGCGCACCAACGCGGTCACGCTCCGGCGCGGGCTCGCGGTCGATCTCACGGCCATCGGCGCGCTGGAGCCCGACGCGATCGAGCGCGTTCGCAGCGAGGTGGCGCCCGAGCCCGCGAGCGCCGACGACCTCCACGACCTCTTGTCGTCCTTGGTCGTCACCCGCGGGCGCGACGCCTGGCGACGGCTCTGGGGCGAGCTGCAGGCGCGCAACCGCAGCCAGGTGATTGAACACGGGGGACAAGAGCTCTGGTGCACCACTGAGCTGCACCCTGACGCCGGACGGGCGCTCGAGGGCGCCGACGCCGAGGTCACCGCCGTGCTGCGCGGTCACCTCGAGATCTCCGGCGTCACCACCCAGGATGCGTTGAGCGCCACCACCACCCTGGCGCCGGGACGCGTGGCCGCCGGGCTCGCGGCGCTCGAGCGCGACGGCTTCGCGCTCCAGGGTCGGTATACGCCCGGTGGTGCCGCGACCGAGTGGGTGTCTCGTCGGCTGCTGGCTCGCATGCACTCGTACTCGCGCCGGTCGCGGCGCGAGTCGGTCACTGCGGTCACCGCCCAAGACTTCATGCGGTTCCTGTTGCGCTGGCAACACGTCGCGCCGGGCACGCAGCTCGCGGGAGAAGCCGGCGTCGTCGCTGCGATCAACCAGCTCCAGGGCTACGAGGCCGCCGCGGTCGCGTGGGAGACCGAGCTGCTCGCGCGGCGTGTGCGCGGGTACCAGGCATCACTGCTCGACCAGCTCTGCCACGAAGGTCAGGTCGGTTGGCTGCGGCTCACGCCCCGCGTCGGAGACGACATGAGGATCACGCCCGGGGCTCCGTCGAAGGCGACTCCGATCTCGGTGGTGTTCCGCGACGATCTCCCGTGGCTCCTCGAAGCAACGCGCAACGGCGTCGATCCGATCGAGCCGCCGGTCGGGGCTACCGCAGAGGTGTTGGAGGTGCTGCGCGAGCGCGGCGCGTGCTTCGCCGGTGAGCTCGCCGCGGCCACGCACCGCCTCCCCGACGACATCGATCGCGCGCTCTGGGACGGCGTGGCGCGCGGCCTCGTCACCTCCGACGGTTTCGGGGCGATCCGCGCGCGCGTCACCCGTGGGGACGGCGCCGAGACGCGGCGCCTGTCGCGTCTGATGCGGGGTAGTAGCCGCCCGAGCGCCGGCGCCGGGCGATGGTCCATCGTGGCGCGGCCCGAAACCGCGTGCGACCGTGATGAGGTCGCCGAAGCGGTGGCGGAGCTGCTGCTCAACCGCTGGGGGGTCGTGTTCCGCGACCTTGGCGTCCACGATTCGGTCCGGATCCCCTGGCGCGAGGTGCAGTGGGCCTTGCGGCGCCTCGAGGACCGGGGGCTCGTGCGCGGTGGGCGCTTCGTCGCCGGGTTCTCGGGCGAGCAGTATGCGCTGCCGGCGGCGGTCGAGCAGCTCGCCCAGGTGCGCCGCCTCCCGCGCATGGGCGAATCGGTGATCGTGAACGCAACCGACCCGCTCAACCTCGTGGGCGTGATCCTGCCCGGCCCCGGTGTCAACGCGATCCGTACCCTCACGGTCTCGTACGTGGATGGCCTGGTCCAAGTACCGTAGGCCCCGCACGCGCCAGAAGGACCTCATGAGCGCGTGGCGGCCCGCCGAAGAACCTGGAGTGAGCGGACGCGGGGGGGAGCACGTGCACCACGAACCAGCCGTCGAGGCGTTCCGCGCCGTCGCCGACGCGGCGCCGATGCTGGTGTGGTCGACCGGTCCCGATGACATCGGCGGCTCTTGGTTCAACCGGCGCTGGTACGAGTTCACCGGCCGGACACCCGAGCAGGAGCTCGCCCACGGCTGGCGCGACGGCGTGCACCCCGACGACCGCGACCGCGTTGGCACCTACCTCGACGACGCGTTCGACCGGCGCACGGCCTACGAGCTCGACTACCGGCTTCGGCGGGCCGACGGCGAGTACCGGTGGGTGGTCGACACCGGCGTTCCCCGCTACGAGACCACTGGCGAGTTCGCGGGCTACGTCGGCTCGTGCGTCGACGTGAGCGACCGGATCGACGCGGAGTCGCTGCGGCGCATGGGCGACGACCGGTTCCAGGCGCTCGCCCGGCACACCTTCGACCTCGTCTCGATCTACGACGCCCACGGGCGCTTCACGTACGCGAGCCCCTCCCATGAGCGCGTGCTCGGCTACCACCCCGACGAGCTGCTCGGCGGCAGTCCGTTGGAGCAGTTGCACCCGGACGACAAGGAGTCGGTGGCCCAGGCGTTTGCCGAACAGCTCGCGAACGCCAGCGCGCCACGTGCCGTCGAGCACCGCCTCCGTCACAAGAATGGGTCGTGGCGCTGGGTGGACTCCGTCGCGGTCGACCTGCGCGACGACCCGGCGGTGCGCGGGATCCTCGTCAACGCGCGAGACGTGACTGATCGTCGTCACGCCGAGCTGCTGGCCTTGGACCAGGCCAAAGTCCTGGAGCTGGTCGCGCGTGGCGCGCCCCTGAACGAGGCGCTGGACGCGGTGGTACGGATGGTCGAACGATGGCTGCCGGGTGCCTACACCTCGGTCGCGATCATCGACCAGGAGACCCGCCAGCTTCGCTTGGTCTCGGCTCCCGGCATGCCCGCCGATCTGTTCCGCGAGCTCCAGGACATGCCGATCGGCCCTCCACGGGTGCCCGGCGAGCACCCGGCGTTCTCGGTCGGCCCCATCGAGCGCGACGAGCACAACCACCAGCACATCGACGCCGTGCTGTCCCGGGGGTTCCGGAGCCACTGGTCGGCGTTGATCAGTAGCACCGAGGGTGAGCACCGTCCGGGGCTGGGTGCGGTGTCCGTCTACCGCCGCGATGACGAGGAGCCCACTGACATCGAGCGGGGCGTGGTCGAGCTCGCGGCCAACGTCGCCGCTCTCGCCATCGCTCGCGACCGCACCGCGGCCCGACTCGCGCACCAAGCGACGCACGACCAGCTCACCGGGCTCCCGAACCGCGACACCGTCCTGGATCGGCTGCGGCGGATCACCGCCCGACCGGATCGTGACGGTCCGGGGACGGCAGTGCTGTTCCTCGACATCGACCGCTTCAAGGTGCTGAATGACAGCGTGGGCCATGACGCGGGCGACAAGCTGCTCGTGCAGATGGCCGATCGCCTCAAGGCTGCGCTCCGTCCGGGTGACCTGGTGGCGCGCTTCGGCGGCGACGAGTTCGTGATGGTGTGCGAGCGCGTCGGTGGCGAGCTCGACGCGTACGCGCTCGCGACCCGGATCCTCGAGCTCGTTCGCGAGCCCTTCACCATCAACCGCAGCGAGGTGGTCGTCACGGCGAGCGCAGGCATCGCCATGGTCGACGGCCGAGATCCCGAGGCGCTGCTGCGTGACGCCGATGCGGCGATGTACTGGGCAAAGGACCGAGGCCGGGCACGGGCGGAGCTGTTCGACGACGAGCTCCGGCGCCGGGTAGTGACGCGCCTGGACATCGAGAGCGAGCTGCGGCGCGCGCTCGAGCATTCAGAGCTCGAGGTGCACTACCAACCGATCGTGTCACTCGAGACTTCGAGGCTCGTCGGGTTCGAGGCGCTCGTCCGTTGGCCCCACCCCGAACGGGGTCTGCTCACCCCCGACCAGTTCCTCGACGTGGCGGAAGAGACGGGTCTCGCCCGTCCGATCGGTGCCTGGGTGCGCGAGGAGGCGTGCCGCCAGGCCGCGAAGTGGCACGTGGAGCATCCGCGGTGGGGCCGCTTCGCAATCGGCGTGAACCTCACGTCAGCCGAGCTCCGTGAGCGCGATCTCGCAACGACGATCGAACGGACGGTCCTCGACACCGGTTTGGATCCGCACCTTCTCGTGCTCGAGATCAGCGAACGCTTCGTCGCCCACGACCTCACCACGGTGCGCACCTTGCTCGCCCGCTTGAAGGACCTCGGCATCGGCATCGCCCTCGACGACTTCGGCACCGGCGCCGCGGCGCTGATCCACCTGCGGGAGATCCCGGTCGATTCGATCAAGGTCGACCGCGCCTTCGTCGCCGGTCTCGGACGAGAACCGTTCGACGACGCGATCGTGGAGGCCATCGTGGACCTCAGTCACCGGCTCAACCTCGTGACGGTCGCGGAGGGCGTGGAGACCGCCGACCAGGTGCAGCGGCTCCGCGCGGTCGGTTGCGGCTTCGCGCAAGGGCACTGGTACGGCCCCGCGATGCCGGCCGGGGAGATGGAAGCGCAGCTCGATCGCGTCGGCGGGCGGATCGCGCTGGGCACGAATCGCGCCGCGGTCTGAAAAGGCGCGGGTCGGCTCAGGCCAACGGGTCGAGGATCGTGTCGGCCCACCCGACGTCCGGCGCCGCGGCGCGGCGGCCCTTCATCGCGTCGGGCACCTCGATCTCCAGGCGCACGAGCGCACCTCCGAGCGTCTTGCCGAGGTTGTCGGCGCGCAGCGTGCGAGGACCCCCGCCACCGAGTGCGCCGTGCATCACGAAGTTCAAAGCCAAGACGTTCTCGGCCTCGTAGCGAATCACCTCGCCGGTGACCATCGTGGCGAAGTGAGCCTTCACGCGTTCGGCCGTCACTTCACGGACGATCACGTCGTAGACCTCGCGGTCCTCGGCGAGGAGCGCGACGTTCGAGATGTCGCCCTTGTCGCCGGCTCGGTACCCGCAGATCTCGTGCAACCGAAGTGTCGCCAAGGTCACGTCTCCTCGATGGTCATCGTCACGTGAGGATCCACGAGTGACTTCTCGATCAGCGTCGGCCACAGCCCCAGCAGCTCGGTCGGGCGCCCCGCGCCGCGTCCGATCCCGGTCATGCCCGCCGGGGGAGCCGACAGGGTGAGCGGGACCATCTCGCGCGCGACGAGCCCGGCGGTCATCGCATCGGCGCAACGCCACGCGACGCGGGCGACGCATTCAGGTGGCTCGGCATCGGTCGGCGGCACCGTCGGGCCGCCGAGCGCATCGACACCCCACAGCTCGACGCACCACTCGTCGACCGAGAGGCCGGCTTGCTCGACCCGCTGCACGAAGATGGCGGCGGCCGCCTTCGCCTTCTCCGCCGCCTCGGGCCACGAGTACGCCACGCGCGCTTCACCGGCCCAACCCGCGGAGTGGCACAGCAATGCCTTGTACGTGTCGGTGGCCGGGTGACCACGGACGCCGGTGACTCTCACCCGATCGTCACCGAGATCGTCGAACGTCGCGCTCGTGAAGTCGGCGACGACGTCGGGTGACGCGTACGCGGCCGGGTCGTGGACCTCGTAGAGCAGCTGATGGCGCACGGTGTCGAAGCTCACTCGCCCGCCTGATGCCGCCGGCTTTGTGATGACCGCGGTGCCGTCGGGCTCCACCTCGGCGATGGGATAGGGGAGGTCCCACGGTCGGGGCACGCTCCACCAGTCACGGCTGAGGTTCCCGCCCGCGCTCTGGCCCGAGCACTCGAGCAGGTGACCGACGAGCGTGCCCGCGGCGATGCGATCCCACTCGTCCCAAGCCCAACCGTGCTCGTGCGCAAGCGGGGCGAGGAAGAGCGCCGCGTCGGCGACGCGCCCCGTGATCACGACGTCGGCTCCCTGCGCGAGCGCGTCGGCGATCGGCCGGGCGCCCAGGTACGCGGACGCGAACAGCGGCGGCCCGGGGAACTCCGCGTACGGGGCGCCGGTGTCGAGGTGGGCGAGCGCGGTGGCGCCGGCGAAGTCATCGAGGCGGGGCATGAGGTCGTCGCCGGTGACGGTGGCGATCCGCAGGCCGGACAGGCCGAGCTCGCGCGCCGTCGCGACCGCGGCCCGCGCGGCGGCCGTAGGGTTGATGCCGCCGGCGTTGGTGATGACCTTCGTGCGGCCCGCCGCCACCGCGGGCAGTGCCACGCCCAGGTACGCCGGCAGGTCACGCGTGTATCCGAGCGCCTCGTCCTTCTGGCGGTCTTTCTGGAGGATGGCCAGCGTCAGCTCGGCGAGCGCCTCGAGGCAGAGGTAGTCGATCCCGTCGTCGATGAGACCCTGCACCGAGCGGGGTGTGTCGCCGTAGAACCCTTGGCCGCCCGCGACTCGCACCATGACGCGTGGCTCAGGCGTGGACCGGTGGGCGGCGGGGGGCCCACGGGCGCGCCGCCTCGAGCTGACCGGCGACCCGCAACAGCATGTCTTCGCGCGCGTAGGGCGCGACGAGCTGCACCCCGACCGGGAGACCGTTCGCGGGCTCGTGGCCGAGCGGCACCGACATTGCCGGCTGGCCGGTCACGTTGAACGGCGCCGCGTACGTGGCGAACGCGGTGGCGCGGGCCATCCCGTTCCACGGGTTGTCTTTCGTGCCCACGACGTCGCCGATCTGTGGCGGCGGCTCGGCCATCGTCGGCGTGAGGAAAAGGTCGAAGCCAGCGCGGCCGTCAGCCGACTGCCACCACTGCGCGACACGGCGCGACCAGGCGTGCGCCGCGTTCACCGCTTCGAGGTACTGGATCGCTGTCACCTCCAGCCCCTGCTCGTAGTACAGCCAAGTGAGCGGCTCGACGTCATCGGGAGTGACCGTGGTGTTGGTCATCGCCTCGAGGTGGCGGATGTCCCACACCACGTGCGTCGTGAGGATCGCGAGGAACAAGCCCAGCAGCTCGGTCTCGTCGAGCGCGGCGGGTGCCGCCTCCTCGACGTGGTGGCCGAGCGATTCGAGAAGACGCGCCGCGCCTTCGGCCGCGGCAACACAGGCAGGATCGGTCTCGGCCATCGCCGCGGGTGCGGTCGTGCGCACGCCGATGCGCAGTGCGCCGGGCTCGGCGCCAACCTCGTCGAGGAACGGGCGCACAGGTGGTGGCGCGTAGTACGGGTCACCCGGCATCGGGCCGGTCAGCACATCGAGGACCGCGGCGCTGTCGCGCACGGTGCGCGTGAGCACGTGGCGTTGCACCAGCCCGGCCCAAGCTTCCCCGATCTCGGGCCCGAGCGACACGCGCCCGCGCGTGGGCTTGAGCCCGAACAGCCCGCAGGCGCTCGACGGGATGCGGATCGAGCCGCCGCCGTCCCCCGCGTGACCGAGCGGCACCATGCCCGACGCGACTGCGGCGGCCGTGCCGCCGCTCGAGCCGCCGGTTCCGTGAGCGGTGCTCCACGGGTTGCGCGACGGTCCGTACGCCTCGGGCTCGGTGGTCGGCATGAGCCCGAGCTCGGGCGTGTTCGTCTTGCCCACGATCACGAATCCGGCATCGCGCAACTGAGTGAAGAGGTACGAGTCGTGGTCGGCCATGTAGCCCACCCGCTTCAGGAGCTTGTTGCCCATGTGGAGGGGGGCGCCCGCCAGCGCGCCGTCGAGGTCCTTGATCACGATCGGGACACCTCGGAACGGCCCGTCGGCTGCGGTGTCGGCAGTCGC
>Ga0268386_10002094_pt1 | contig 14036 bp, 15 predicted proteins | sample RVTome_15_FD_200260 | JGI IMG/M metagenome (GOLD analysis project Ga0268386, IMG submission 200260) | Soil microbial communities from uranium-contaminated site in the Upper Colorado River Basin, Wyoming, United States - RVT150D86... ...
TCGGCGACTCGGTGGTGATCACCCCGCTCGGCGGCGAGGTCGTGGCCCGGGCCAAGACCGACGGCGACGAGGTGGTGCTGGCCGAGATCGATCTGGAGGACGTGACCGAGGCGCGCACGCGGATGCCCTTCCCGCGCGACCGCCGGCCCGAGCACTACCGCGACCTGACCACGCCGTGAGCCGCGCCGGGGCGAAGGTGCGGTCGCACCACGTGATCGGTCCTTGACACTTGCGGCGGCGCGCCAATAGAATCCGCCGCGACCCACCCGCTCGGTCGAAGAGGAGCTTGCCATGAGTTTCCTGCCGGTCCTTTCGCTCGCAATGGTCCTCGGGCTGTTCGTCTCTCCGGCCGCCGCCCAGCCCAAGGAGGTCGTCATCGGCGTGATCTATCCGCTGTCGGGGCCGGCCGCCCTGACCGGGCTCGAGAACAAGGTGGTGAACGAGATCGCCCGCGACGTCGCCAACGGCGACGTCGATATCCCGCTGCCGTTCTATCAGCGGCTGAAGGGCATGCCCGGCCTCAAGGGCGCGAAGGTCCGGCTGATCTTCGCGGACCACCAGGGCAAGCCCGAGGTCGGTCAGGCCGAGGCCGAGCGGCTCGTGACGCAGGAGAAGGTCCACGCGCTCTACGGCTCGTGGCACTCCTCGGTCACCGCCACCGTGAGCCAGGTGGCCGAGCGCTACGGCATCCCGCACGTCAACGGTCAGTCGTCCTCCCCGGGGCTGACCAAGCGCGGCTTCAAGTGGTTCTTCCGCACCTCGCCCCACGACGAGCACTTCACCCAGGCCATGTTCGATTTCTTCCGCGACTTCCAGAAGAAGCGCGGAATCTCGCTCAGGAGCGTCGCGATCACGAACGAGGACACGCTGTTCGGCTCCGACAGCGCCAAGGTCCAGCGCGAGTTGGCCAAGAAATACGGTTACGAGATCGCGCTCGACATGCAGTACCGCGCCCGGGCAACGTCGCTGCAGGCCGAGGTCCAGCGGCTGAAGGCCGCCAACGCCGACATCTGGCTGCCGACCTCCTACCACACCGACGCCATCCTCTTCGTGCGCCACAGCAAGGAGCTGGATTTCAATCCTAAGATGATCATGGCGCAGAACGCCGGCCACATGGCCCCCGACTTCGTCAGCGCGGTCGGCAAGGACGCCGAGGGCACGATGTCGCGGGCCCCGTTCAACACCGACCTCGTCGACCGGCGGCCGGCGGCCAAGGCGATCGCGACGCTCTACCAGCAGCGCCACGGCAAGGACTTCTACGACAACCCGGCGCGCTCGGTCACGGGCATGTTCACGCTGTTGGACGCGATCAACCGCGCGGGCTCGACCGATCCGGAGGCGATCCGCAAGGCGCTGGTCGCCACCAACATTCCCGGCGACCAGCTCGTCATGACCTGGGACGGCATCAAGTTCGACGAGACGGGCCAGAACGTCCACGTCAAGGGGATCATCATCCAGCTGCAGGGCCTGAAGTGGCACACGGTCTATCCCTTCGAGCTCGCCACCAAGGACGTGCTCTACCCGATCCCCGCGTGGAAGGACCGCAAGTAGCCTGACCGCCGAGATCTTCGTCCAGGCGGCGATCGGGGGCGTGCTCATGGGGTGCGTGTACGCCCTGGTCGCCGCCGGCCTGTCGCTCATCTTCGGGCTGATGGAGCTCGTCAACTTCGCCCACGGCGAGTTCCTGATGCTGGCCATGTATGTCGCGTTCTTCGCGTGGTCGCTGGCCGGGCTGGACCCCGTCGTCGGGGCGCCGGTGGCGGCCGCGGTGCTGGGCGCCGTCGGCTGGCTGACCTACCACGGCCTGATCCGGCGCGTGCTGGCCGCGCCGATGCTCGCGCAGATCTTCGCGACGTTCGGCCTCGCCGTCTTCCTACGCAACGGCGCGCAGTTCGCGTTCGGCGTCGATTTCCTCACCGTCCAGGACCCCTGGCTGGCGGGCCGGCTGTCGCTCGGCGGGCTGTTCCTCGGCCTGCCGCAGGTCGGCGCCAGCGTGGTCGCGCTCGGGGCCTTCCTGGCCCTCTACCTCTTCCTCTCCCGCTCGGAGACCGGGCTGGCCCTCACGGCGACGGCACAGGACCGTCAGGCCGCGTCGCTCATGGGCATCGACACCCAGCGCATGTTCGCGCTCGGCTGGGTGATCGGCGGCGCCTGCGTCGGCGTGGCGGGCGCGCTGCTCGCGACGTTCTTCTACATCTACCCGGACGTCGGGGGCCCCTTCGCGCTCCTGGCCTACGTGACCGTGGCCCTCGGCGGCTTCGGCAACGTGCCGGGGACGCTCGCCGCCGGCATCGTCGTGGGCCTCGTCGAGGCGCTGGCGGGACTGCTGATCCCGCCCGCGTTCAAGTACTCCGTGGTCTTCGCGCTCTACCTGGCGGTCGTGCTCTGGCGGCCCCAGGGGCTCTTCGGGCGGTTTTGAGGCGCGCGCCGGCGGCCCTGCTGCTCCTGGCCGTCCTCGCCTTCCCGCTCGTGTTCGACCGGCCCTTCCCGCGTCACGTCATGATCATGATCTTCCTCTACGGCGCGCTGGCGACCGCCTGGAACATCCTGGCCGGCTACTGCGGGCAGATCTCGCTCGGCCACGCCGTCTACTTCGGCATCGGCGCCTACACGTCCACGTTCCTGGTGCGGGAGGCCGCGCTCACGCCGTGGCTGGGCATGCTCGTCGGGGCCGCGCTGGCGGTCGTCGTCTCGCAGGCCATCGGCTACCCCGTTTTCCGGCTCCGCGGCCACTACTTCGCCATCGCCACCATCGGATTCGGCGAGATCGTGCAGACCGCCGTCCTCAACTGGGACCTGGTCGGCGGCGCGCGCGGGCTGTTCGTGCCGATCAAGCGCCCGGACAGCCTGCTGAACCTCCAGTTCCACGACTCCAAGGCCGTCTACTACTACCTGGCCCTCGGGCTCCTGGCGCTGGCGCTCGGGGCCACCCGGTGGATCGAGCGCTCGCGCCGGGGCTACTACTTCCGCGCCATCAAGGAGGACCAGGACGCGGCGGCGAGCCTCGGGGTGCGGGTCGCCCGCGAGAAGCACGCGGCGATGGCGGCGTCGGCGGCGCTGACCGCGCTGGGCGGCACCTTCTGGGCGCAGTACGTGCTCTTCATCGACCCGGAGTCGGTCTTTCCGCTGTCGCTGTCGATCCTCATCTGCCTCGTGGCGGTGATGGGCGGCGTCGGCAGCCTGTGGGGGCCGCTGCTGGGTGCCGTGGTCCTCGTCCCCCTCTCCGAGGGCACCCGGGTGCTGCTCGGCGGGACCGGGAAGGCGCTGGACCTGCTCATCTACGGGGCGCTCATCATGGCGATCGCGGTGTTCCAGCCCGCCGGCCTGATGGGGCTGATGCGGCAGCTGCGGGGCCGGCGGGCGGTGGCGCCGCGGCGCCAGGCGCGCCCAGAGTCCGCCGCGTGAGCGCGCCGCTGCTCGAGGTCAGGGGCCTCACCAAGCGGTTCGGCGGCGTCGTCGCGAACCGGGACGTGTCCTTCAGCGTGGGCCCGGGCGAGCTGGTCGGCGTGATCGGACCCAACGGCGCCGGCAAGTCGACCCTGTTCGACCTGATCACCGGCTTCACCCGCCCGGATGCCGGCACCGTCCGGATCGACGGCCGCGACGCCACCGGACTCCGGCCGGACCAGATCTGCCGGCTCGGCCTCGGCCGCACGTTCCAGAAGCTGCGCCCGTTCCACGAGATGACCGCGCTCGAGAACGTGATGATCGGGGCGTTCCTCAACACGGCCGACGTCGCCGAGGCCCGCGCCGCCGCCAGCGCCGCGCTGGCCAGCGTCGGCCTCGGCGACCGCATCGCCGTGCAGGCGCGCGGCCTGTCCACCGGGCAGCGCAAGCGCCTCGAGCTGGCGCGCGCGCTGGCCACCCGGCCGCGGCTGCTCTTGCTCGACGAGGTGACCGGCGGCGTCGACGCCGGCGCCATCCCGGGGCTGGTGGCCCTCGTGCGCGACCTGCACGCGCGGGGAATCGGCCTGATCGTCATCGAGCACAACATGCGCGTCATCATGGACATCGCCCAGCGCATCGTGGCGCTCCAGCTCGGCGAGATCATCGCCGACGGCCCGCCGACCGAGATCACGCAAGACCGGCGGGTCATCGACGCGTACCTCGGTGAGGCGTGGCGGGCCTGAGGGGCGGGCGCTGATGTTGCAGGCGCGCGGGCTCGACGTCCTGCTCGGCGACTACCAGGTGCTGTGGGGCGCCGGCCTCCACGTCGGCGAGGGGGAGATCGTCGCGCTCCTGGGGCCGAACGGCGCCGGCAAGTCGACGCTCATGAACACGATCTCGGGGCTGCTGCGGCCGCGGGCCGGCGAGGTCGTGTTCGGCGGCCGTCCGATCGCCGGCCTGCCCGCCCACCGCATCGTCGGCGAGGGGCTGAGCCACGTCCTGGAGCGGCGCCGCCTCTTTCCCTACCTCACCGTGCGCCAGAACGTGCTGCTGGGCGCCTACAATCCGGCCGCGCGCGCCGGCCGCGACGCCCAGCTCCGGCGCGTCGCGGAGCTGTTCCCCCTCGTCGAGTCGCGCGCCGACCAGCTCGCGCACACGCTGTCCGGCGGCGAGCAGCAGATGGTGGCCATCGCCCGTGGCCTCATGGCCCGCCCCCGGCTGCTCATGATCGACGAGCCGTTCCTGGGCCTGGCGCCGCGCATCGTGGATCAGATCGCGGAGATCATGGCGCGCATCAACCGGGAGGGCGTGGCCATCCTGTTCATCGAGCAGCACGTGGAGCGCGCCCTGGCCATCGCCCATCGCGGCTTCGTGCTGGAGTCCGGCCGCACCGTGCTGGAGGGGCGCTCGGACGAGCTCCTTCGCTCGCCCGAGATTCGCAAGGTGTTCCTGGGCGGCTGAGAGCAAGGACCTACGCAACCCCGCGCCGGGACCGCCCGAGCCGGACGGGTCACGGTCAACGGGTCATGCGCACGGCAGGGCTGAGTGGGCCGGATGCGATCGTGGTCTCAGCCGCAGAGCCGGTAGGTCGCGTAGGCAGTCGCGCGTGCCGCGACGACGAGGTCCGAGAGCTTCACCCGCTCGTCGGGGGTCGGCCATTCCTTGTAGGTGCGGATGTCGCCGGCGCCGTACTGCAGGGAGGGGATGCCGGCGGCGGCGATGATGTTGCCGTCGCCGACGTTGCCCAGGCGTCCCCAGCCGCCCACGACCGCCTCGGCGCCCGAGGCCCGGCGATGTCCCTCGGCGAGGGCCATGACCAGCGGGTGATCGCGGGCGATGGCCATGGGGTCCTGACACCAGCCCTCCTCGGTGCCCGGCGCCGGCACCGTGAGCTCGTAGTCGAGCGCGGGGTGATCCTTCTTGATCGACTCCAGCAGCCGCTGCAGGTCGGCCCGCACACTGTCGACCGTCTGTCCCGGCACGGTGCGGAGCTGGAAGATCATCTCGCACTCGCGGCTCGACATCCCGGTGTAGCTGGGCTGGTAGTAGTGCTCCTTGTGGATCGTGTCGAACGTGTGGGTGGGGAAGCCCGGCAGTTCCGGGTGGGGGGTGAACGTGAGCCAGCCGCCCGGCGGGATGGGGTCCAGGCTGGGTCCGATGCGCTCGATGATCCGGGCCTGTTGCTCGATCGGGTTCATGTAGGCGGCCCGGGCCTCGGGGCTGTAGCGGAAGAACAGCTCCGGGCTCCTCGTGCGGATGCGCACCATGACGATGCCCACGCAGACGGTGGCGATGGTCAGGGCGGAGTGCTCCATGTTGATGGCCAGGTCCGCCCGCACCCCGTGCGCGAGGAGCGCGCGGGTGCCGGCCCCGCCGAGCTTGTGCGCCACGACGGGGCACACGAGCACGTCGCCGCGCAGTCGCACGCCCGCCTTCGCGATGGCCTCCACGCCGCAGATCGCGGCCACGACGCCGCCCTTGTCGTCGTGGGCGCCCATGCCCCAGACCCAGCCGTTCTCGAACTTGGCCCCGTAGGGATCGACGGTCCAGCCGCTCATCTCCACGCCCGGGTCCATGTGCCCGTTGAGCATGAGGCTGGGCCCGCCGCCCGTGCCCCGGAGCCGTCCGATGGGCTGCCGCGTCCGCTTGCCGGGCTTGGCGGGATGGGTGACGTCCATCATCTCGACGTCGAGGCCGGCGTCGGCCATGTAGTTCGCCAGGTGGTCGGCCAGCTCGCCTTCCTCGAAGGTGGTGCTGGGGATGCGGATCGTCGCCTGCTCGAGGGCGAGGACCTGCCGGTCGCCGATCCCGTCGGCGATGCTGTCCCACGTGCGATCGACGGTCATGGCGCTGCTCCCTCCTGGCGGGGATGGTACTGCATCGCGCCGCGGGGCCGCCCGGGCTTGTCGGCTGATCGGCTCCCACTGGATCCTTGACTTGCCGGCCAGAGAAGCAGAGCATACGCGCGCGCCGGGAGGGCCCGGTCGCCTTGAGCTAAACCTGAAGGAGCTACGGGAGAAGCACAAGGTTCAGATCGGGCGCACGCCCAACGACATCCTTATCGGGATGCTCAAGGCCTGGGACAAGATCGCCCAGCAGGAGGCCGACAAGAACCCCTTCTTCAAGAAGGTCTACGACTCCCAGCGCCGCTGGGCCGCCGACGTGGTGACGTCCCGGCGCACCGTGCATCCGTCCTACGAGGTGGGCGCCGACTACTACTGGCCCCAGAAGTAGCGACCGAGAACGGCGGCCGCCTGCGCGTGTTCCCGAGCCCGCGCCGCATGGAGGCCGACGCGTCGATCGTCGACGAGTACCTGGCCGATCTCGTGGCGGCGGTGCGCGCGGGCGCCGGGATGCCGTCACGCACGCCCGTGGTCTACTGACGCGCTACAACGTCGGCCAGATCTCTCGTGGATCGAGCATCAAGTCGGCGAAAGGCGGGAGCGAGACCGCCGAGGCCCCGGACAGCGTGCCCGCCTCCCGATACGCACCCCGCGTGAGCCGAGACGCTTCGATCGTCTTCGCGAGCGGATCGATGATCCAGTAAGAGGGCACGGCGTACCGCGCGTACAGCTGCAGCTTCCTTCGCCGGTCGATGCCAGTAGTCGATGGCGAGATGATCTCGACGGCCAGCGTCGGCGGCCCTTCGATGCCCCGGTTGCTCACGACCGACAGGCGTGCCGTCTCGATGTACACGATATCGGGCTGAACGATCGTGGCGTCCTCCAGGATGCAGTCCAGGGGGGCGGGCAACACTTCCCCGAGTCCCCTGGCGCTGACGTGGCCGTGAAGGATCACGACCAGGTTTCGGAGAGTTGCCTGATGAACGGGCCCCGGTGCCGGTGTCACGGACAGCTCCCCCTCGTGCAGCTCGTAGCGACGGCCGTCGTCGGGGAGTGCCGCGTAATCCTCGTAGGTCAGGCGCACGCGCGTGGTCATGGTCGTTCCCGATCGAGTGTAGCACCCGGCCGCGCTCCCGCATGACAGCACGCCGGACGTTGCCGGAGAATGTCCACTCTTCGATACGGGGCCACGCCGGTTGGTCGATCACCGGTGCTATAGTGCGGCCGTGAACTTCGACTTCTCGGCCGACCAGAAGGCGCTCCGCGACCAGGCGCGCAAGTTCCTCGGCGAGCAGGCCTCCTCCGTCCGCGTGCGCCGCATCCTCGACACCGACGAGCCCTACGACCGCGAGCTGTGGCGCGGTGTGGCCGAGATGGGCTGGACGGGCACGGCCATTCCCGAGGTGTACGGCGGCGCCGGCTTCGGCCACCTGGAGCTGTGCGTGATCGCCGAGGAGCTGGGACGCAGCGTGGCGCCCATCCCGTTCTCGTCCACGATCTACCTCGTGGCCGAGGCGCTTCTGCTGGCCGGTAGCGAGGCGCAGAAGCGCACGTGGCTGCCCAGGATCGCGAGCGGCGAGGTCGTGGGCTGCCTGGCCCTGGCGGAGGGTGCCGGAGCGCCGACGCCGCGCACGGTCAAGACGCGCGCCGCGGCCGGCCGGATCAGCGGCACGAAAGCGCCGGTCGCCGACGGCGACGTGGCTGACGTCGCCGTCGTCGCCGGGCGTGTGGACGGGGCCAGCGACCTCTCCCTGTTCCTGATGGACCTGACGGCGGCCGGGATCAGCCGCACGACGTTGGCCACCGTGGACCCCACGCGCTCGCACGCACGTCTGGTCTTCGACGGCGTGCCGGCCGAGCCGCTCGGCCGCGCCGGCGCCGGCGCGGCGCTGCTGGAGCGTATATTCGACCGCGCGGCGGTCCTGGTCGCCTTCGAGCAGGTCGGCGGCGCCCAGGCCGCGCTCGACATGGCGCGCGAGTACGCCATGGGGCGCTTCGCCTTCGGCCGGCCCATCGCCTCGTTCCAGGCCATCAAGCACAAGCTCGTGGACATGTACGTGGGCGTCGAGCTGGCGCGCTCCAACGCGTACTACGCCGCCTGGGCGCTCTCGACCGATGCCGCCGAGCTGCCGGTGGCAGCCGCCACCGCGCGCGTTGCCGCCACCGAGGCCTACTTCCATGCCGCCAAGGAGAACATCCAGACGCACGGCGGCATGGGATTCACCTGGGAGTTCGACTGCCATCTTCACTATCGGCGGGCGAAGCTGACCGGGCTCGGCCTCGGCAGCGCGCGCCGCTGGAAGGACCTCCTGATCACGCGCCTCGAGGCGCGCGCCGGCTGAGGACGAGCCCATGGACTTCTCCGACACGCCCGAGGAAGCAGGCTTCCGCAACGAGGCGCGCGCGTTCCTGGAGCGCCATGCCGAGCCCAAGCGCGGCGCCTTCGAGACGTGGCAGAGCCGCTACCCCGATCGAGAAGGCCTGGAGCGCGCCAAGGATTTCCAGCGCAAGCGGGCCGAGGCCGGGCTGGCCGGGCTGCACTGGCCCAAGGCCTACGGCGGCCGCGAGGCGCCGGCGATCTTTCAGGTGATCCTCGCCCAGGAGGAAGCGCGCTACCTCGTCCCCCGCGGATATTTCGAGATCGGCCTGGGCATGTGCATGCCGACCCTGTTCACCTACGGCACCGAGGAGCAGCGGCGCCGCTACGCGCCGCCCGCGCTGCGCGGCGACGAGGTCTGGTGCCAGCTCTTCTCCGAGCCTGGCGCGGGCTCCGACCTCGCCGGGCTACGCACCCGTGCCGTCCGCGACGGTGACTCGTGGGTCGTCAACGGCCAGAAGATCTGGACCTCGGGCGCGCACTGGGCGGATCATGCCATCCTGGTCACGCGCAGCGACCCCAAGGCGGCCAAGCACAAGGGCCTCACCTTCTTCTTCCTGTCGATGAAGTCGCCGGGGATCGAGACACGGCGGATCAAGCAGATCTCGGGGCAGTCGCACTTCAACGAGGTCTATCTCACGGACGTCCGCATCCCCGACAGCCAGCGGCTGGGCGCCGTCGGCCAGGGCTGGGGCGTGGCGATCACGACCCTCATGAACGAGCGCCTCACCTCGGGCGAGCTGCGCGGCCCCGACTTCGAAGAGCTCTTCGAGCTGGCCCGCACGGTCGAGCTGGAAGACGGGCCGGCCCTGGCCAACGCCGCAGTCCGCGAGCGGCTGGCCGACTACTACGTGCGCACGCAGGGCGTGCGCTGGTCGCGCTTCCGCACCATGACCGCGCTCAGCCGTGGCGACACGCCGGGCCCCGAGAACTCGATGGGCAAGCTCGTCAACGCCCCCAAGGCGCAGGACATGGCCTCCTTCGCGCTCGATCTGCTGGACATGGGCGGCGTGGTGACGGACAAGGACTGGGCGCCGATGCGGGCGGCCTTCCAGGAGGCGCTGCTGTCCTCGCCGGGCAGCCGCATCGCGGCCGGCACCGACGAGATCCTCAAGAACATCATCGCCGAGCGCGTGCTGGGCCTGCCGCAGGACATCCGGGTCGACCGGGACGCGCCCTTCGATCAGCTGCCGGCCAGCCGGCGCTAGGGCCGGCGCGCGTTTCACGAAGCTCTCAAGCTCGGCGTCGTTGATCCCGGCGGCGTGAACTTCCCGTCCCGGCCGGAGCCCCGAACAGGCCTGTATACTCCAGACGACCCCGACGCACCCCGGCAGTGGGCACGAGTTCTCCTCGTCCACCGCGAGGTGTCGCAAGCACACTCGGGCGACAGGAGGGTCACATGGGGCTTCTCGACGATCTTCTCGGTGGACTGGCCGGACAAGCGATGGGCGGTCGTGCCCAACAGCAACCGACGCAGGCGGCGGGCGGGGGGGCGGGCATGAGCCAAGTGCTCGTCGCGCTGATGCCGATCGTGCTCGGGATGCTGGCGAACCGTGGATCTCAAGGCGCTTCGCCGACTCGGATGACCGACGCGCCGGTGGCCAGCGGCGGTATCGCTGACGCGCTCGGGCAAGTACTCGGAGGCGGGACCAGAGGCCGGGGCGACGCGGGCGGGCTTGGTAGTCTCCTCGAGCAGCTGCAGCGTACGGGCTTCGGCGAGCAGGCCGACTCCTGGGTGAGCCGCGGAACCAACAAGCCAATCGCACCGGACGCGATGACGCAGATCTTTGGACACGATGGCCTCGAGCAGATCTCGCGACAGGCGGGGATTAGCCAGGACGAGGCGTCACGCGGCCTTTCCCAGCTGCTCCCCGAGGTCGTCGACCGGATGACTCCTGATGGCGAGGTTCCCGATGCCGACGCGCTGGCCAACAGCGTCGATGACTTTGCGCGGCGCTTCGGCCTTTCGTGAGCCGACGCCTGGCGCTCGTTCAGGTCGCGAGATGTCCGCTCGAGACCGACGCACCGTGACCCGCGCTGACGACCGACGGGGAAGCGCGCCGAGGGATAGTCGCGCAAGTTGCCGACGCGTCCAGCCACGCGGCCGATCGTCCACGGCCACCACTGGTGGCTGGGCTGGCGTCGCCAGTTTGTCCTGCCGGCCTCGTGGCCGGACACCCGGGTGAGTGGCGCAGCTATGCCGGTCGACGTTCTCCGTCCGCGTGTTCGCGCCTAAGCTCCTGGATACGGGCCCGGAGACCCTGGGCCAGGTCCGGCTGGGGCCCGTGGCTCGAGGCGACCAGCACGCGCTGACATGGCGTGCAGATCAGAGCCGCGGTCACCGTCCAGGTTCCGCGCTCGGCTTCACTCAACCGTCTCTCGAGCCGGTCGACCTGGTCCAGGATCTCTGCGGCTTTCTTCATCGCCGCCGGCTGGGCCTCCGCCCCCATCAGCGAGCCGCACATCGGACAGTCGCTCGCTCTTGGCTCTTCCATCCCGTCGTCTCCTTGTCGAGTTCTTTCCAGCAGGAGTTGTGCCAGGCAACGATGTGCGGGAGGTGTCCTCCTTGGCTCAAGCGTCGCGGCGGGCCGGAGGCGGGGCGATTACCTCGCAGACGCGCGGGCCGCCTCGATCGCGGCCGCGAGCCGCTCCATGCCGCGCCGTGCGGCCTCCGGGCGCACCGCGGCGAAGCCCAGCACCAGGGCGTCGACCGGCTTCCTCCGCCCCACGAAGTAGGCGGCGAGCGGCGTCGCCTCCACCCCTCGCGCGGCCGCTTCGCGCGAGACGCGCCCGGCGTCGGCCTGCTCGAGATCCGCGATCGCGTGGAGCCCGGTGCGGGTCGGCCGCAGCCGGAGCGCGCCGTGACAGAAGCGCGCCACCGCCTCGGTGAGCGCGTCGAGCCGCTCGTGGTAAGCCATCCGCATGCGCCGCAGGTGACGGGCGAAGTGCCCCTCCCCGATGAAATCGGCGAGCACCGCTTGGTCGAGCACCGGCGGGTGCTGGTCGGCGGCGGCGCGGGCGGCCTGGAGCCCGTCCTGCAGGTCCGGGGGAACAACGAGGAAGCCCAGCCGGAGCGCCGGGAACAGCGTCTTGCTGAAGCTGCCGACGTAGATCACGCGGCCGTCCACGTCGAGCCCGTGCAGGCACGGCACCGGCCGCGCGCCGTAGCGGAACTCGCTGTCGTAGTCGTCCTCGATCACCCACGCGCCAGCGCGGCTCGCCCACCGGAGCAGCGCCAGCCGCCGCGGCAGGCTCATCGGCACCCCGAGCGGATACTGGTGCGACGGCGTCACGTACGCGAGGCGCGCGTCGCCCGCGCCACGGGCCCCCGTCTCGACCGCCAGGCCCTCGGCGTCCACCGGCACCGGGACGATGCGCGCGCCCGCCCCGAGCAGCGCGCTGCGCGCCCCCGGGTAGCCCGGCTCCTCCATCCAGACGCGATCCCCGGGATCGAGCAGCACGCGGCTGATCAGCTCGAGGCCTTGCTGGGCGCCAGCCAAGAACAGCGTCGATCGCCTTACCCTGCAATGTGTCCGGTAAGGCACCGTCCAGTGCCCGTCAGGGCACCGGCGTCACCGCCCCACCGGCCAGCAGCCGCTCGACCTCGCGCTCGGCGAAGCCGGCCCAGCCCAGGATCGCGCGGGTCTCGCTGCCGAAGGGCGGCGTGGGTGGGCCGGCGACGAAGCCGTCGCCGTTCAGACGCAGGGGCGGGCCGTACACCGTCAGCGGGCCCAGCACGGGGTGCGCCTGGCGCGCGAACATGTCGTTCGCGGCCGCCTGGGGGTCGTCGAGGATCTCCAGCGGCAGCGCCACCCGGCTGCCCGGCACGCCGGCCGCCGACAGCACGGCCTGCCATTCCTCCGTCGTGCGCGACGCGATCGTCGCCTCCACGGCGCGCTTGAGCGCGGTGTAGTGAGAGTCCACGTCCGCCACGCCGCCGGCGAGCGCCGGATCCGCGTGGCCCACCGCCGCGATGAACTTGCGGCGGAGCGAGGGGCTGCCGCAGGCGACCGAAAGGGCGGCGTCCTTGGTGGCGTAGGTGCGGTAGTAGACGGCGGCCATGGCCACCGGCCGGTTGCGCGGCATCCGTTCGACCTGCTCGGCGAAGGGCACGCCGCCACGCCGCGCTTCGCCGAGCCAGGCCCGGAAGTCGGCGTGGCGGGGGCCGTCGACGTTCTCCACGCGGATCATGAGGTTGTTCTGCAGCGCGAGCGCCGACTGCAGCAGCGAGGTGTCCACGCGGCCGCCCCGCCCCGTCCGCTCGCGCCGGAACAGCGCGGAGGCGACGCCGAAGGCTAGGAGGGCGGCGGCCATGTAGTCGGCGATCGGCGACTCCCCGGTCGTCGGCAAGCCGGCCTCGCTGATCTTGCCGCCCGTCACCATGAGACCGCTGCGCGCCTGCACGACCATGTCCATGCCGGCCAGCGCGGCGTCGGGGCCGCGGGGGCCGAACGCCGTCACGCTGCCCACGATGATCCGCGGGAAGCGGGGCGCCAGCTGCTCGTACTCGACGCCGAGCTCGGCCGCGAGCCCCGGCCGCATGTTGACGAGGACGACGTCGGCGCGCGCCAGCAGCGCGTCGAGGATCTCGCGCGCGTCGGGATGCCTGAAGTCGAGCGGCAGCGCGTGCTTGCCGCGGTTGCGGATCACGAAGTGCCGGCTCTCGTGGGGCGCCAGCGGCGCGATGTGCCGGCTCGGCTCGCCCTCCGGCGGCTCGACCTTCACCACGTGGGCGCCGCCGTCGGCCAGCACCTGGCCCGCCCACGGCACGGCGACGAACTGACCGAGCTCCAAGACGGTGACCCCCGTGAAGGGCTGCTCGCCCATGCCCCTCACCAGCTCAACGCGTCGGCCATCCGGCGCTTGTGCCAGCGTGGATCGCCGAGGTAGGGGAAGAGCGTGCGCGACATCTGCGTGTGGGCCACGAGCCCGTACTCGGTGAGGCTGCCCTGGCCCGCGTGGACCTCGTGGGCGGCGTTGCACGCCTCGAGATAGCCCTCGCTGCTCACCGCCTTGGCCATGTGGACCGCATCGACGGCGGGCCGGCCGGTGTCGAGCTTCCAGAGTGCTTCGGCGGTCGTCCATCGCGCGGCGTCGAGGTGATTGACGAGCCGGATGATGTGATCTTGCACGCGCTGGAACCGGCCGATCGGCACGCCGAACTGCACGCGCTGCTGGCTGTGGGCGACCGACATCTCGAAGACGGCCCGGCAACCGCCGACCATGTACGAGCACAGCACCGGCCAGGCGCGCACGAGCGCGCGCTCGAGCGCCGCCCAGCCCTCGCCCTCGCGCCCGCCGAGCAGCTCGGCCGCCGGCACCTCCACCCCGTCGAGCGTCACCTCGCCCTGCCAGGAGAGGAAGCCCGGCAGCTCCCGCGCCCGGACGCCCGGCGCGGCGGCGTCCACGAGCAGCAGACTCAGGGCGTC
>Ga0268386_10002095_pt1 | contig 14036 bp, 12 predicted proteins | sample RVTome_15_FD_200260 | JGI IMG/M metagenome (GOLD analysis project Ga0268386, IMG submission 200260) | Soil microbial communities from uranium-contaminated site in the Upper Colorado River Basin, Wyoming, United States - RVT150D86... ...
AATCCGTCAGTGCTGCGGCGGTTGTCCGCGCTGGTGGGCTGGCGGAGGGGCTTGTGAATGTGATGTGTTGAGTTTTTGGGCCACTCACAACTCAGAACTCACAGCTCAGAACTCACTACGCGAAGCCCTAATTGAACCCGGCGACGCGCTTGCGCAGCGACTTCACGTACTCCCAGATCTGCGCGTCATCGGTCCTCACCTCCTCGTCGTCATCCCGCTCGTACGGATCCTCCGTCATCGACGCGTACTTCGGGATCAGCCGCAGGTAGGCCTCCAGATCCCGCAAGGCCGCGGAGAAGTCTTCGAGATGGTAGGCGAGCAGGCCGCGATCGCGCAGCTCGGTGAACGCCGAAGGGTCGATCGTCAGCAGCAGGTCCGAGACGAAGCGCGCCTGCGGATACGACCGCATCCGGACGTACAGCCTCTTCAGGTTGACCAGCATCCGGACGATGATGTCGTGACGCGTGGCGGGCTGGAGGAGGCGCTCGTCGAATGCCGCGTTGTCGCCGACGTGCTGCCGCAGCAGCTCGCGGCAGTCGCGTTCGGAGAGGCGGGCTCCGCCATGGAACGGATCGATGATTCGGAACGGCTCGCCCGGCGAGCCCTGGTCGGCCTCGGCGGCAGGCTCGGCCGCCGCGCGCAGCAGAAAGTGTCCGGGGAAGTTCACGCCCGAGACGCGGATGCCCGCGCGCCGGGCGACCTCCAGATACACAACCGCCAGGCTGATTGGAATGCCGGTGCGGCGATCGAGCACCTCGTTGAGGAAGCTGTTGCGAGTGTCGTCGTACTTGCGCACGTTCCCGCTGAAGCCCTGCTCGTCGTAGAGGTACTCGTTGAACGCGCTGATGGCGTCCTCAGACGTCCGGACCGGCGAGCCCTTCAACCGGGTGCGCGCCTCCTCGCCCATCTGATCGAGGCGGTCGACGTACCTCTCGGGCTCGAGCGCCGGATACTCGATGCGTGCGATAGCCAGTGCGGCGCCTCCGAGGTCCTCGCCGGGCGTGTTCATCGCCTGCTCGAGCTCGCGTGCAACCTGCACGGTGCGGGGCTGCAGATTGAGGGAGACACCCATAGCACCAGTTTACCCCGGGGGTCAGATCTCGACTCTCGATCTGCTCGATTACGCCCAGGGTCAGATCTCGGTTTTCGATCCGCCCGCCCTCAGACGTCGTGCCGTTCATCCCCCAGGTGAGCGCCCTTGTAGGGCACATGACCCGGATCGAGAATCGAGATCTGACCCCGACGCTCAACCCAGGGTCCGGATCAGATCCGGGGTGATGTCGTCGAGCGATCCGACGATGGCGTCAGCCGCCATCAACTCGGCGACCGGATACGTATGCGTGATGGCCACGCACCACAAGCCGGCGGCCTTGGCCGATTCGATACCCCACCGTGAGTCTTCGATTGCCAGGCAGCACGGCGCGCCCACGCCATGGAGCTCGGCCGCCTTGCGATACGGATCCGGTGCCGGCTTGCTGAGCGGGGTGTCGCCGGCGGCCACGATGAATCGGAAGTGCCGCTGGAAGCTGTGTCGGCCGACGATCGCCTGAATGTCGTGACGAAGCGCGCCGGAGGCGACGCCGACCGGCCAGACGGACGCCAGCCGCTCGACGCACTCAGCAGCGCCCGGATAGAGCACGTCGGTCCCGGCCAACATCGCTTCGAGGATGGCCGTCTTCTCGCCGATGAGCGTGGCGATCTGTGCCGCGGTCAGGCTCCAGCCCCGGTCATTCGACAACGCCCGAAACACGCCTTCGTCGTCGTATCCGAGATACCGCGCATAGTATTCCTCGCGGGGAAGCGTGACGCCCATCGAGGAGAGCACTTCCTGGTAGGCACGCAGGTGCAGGGGTTCCGAATCGGCCAGCACGCCGTCGAAGTCGAATACGATGGCTGAAATCACGAGTCGGCCAGCTTCTCACCGGCACGTACCGGCAGCTGCAAGCGGTTCTCGCGGGGAGGCAGCGGGCAGTCGTACGTGATGTTGAAGAGACAGAATGGGTTGTAGGCGCGGTTGAAATCGAGGTCGTAGATGCCCGTCGCGGTCCTGTCGAGATCCAGGTAGCGTCCGCCGGGGTACGTTTCCGTGCCGTTCGTCAGGTCGTTGAACGGGACGAACAACCGGCGCATGTCTGGTGCGGAGGCGTCCACGAACGCGGTGAGCGTGAGCGGGCGCCCCTGCAGCGTGAAGCGGAGCGTTCCGATGCGGCGCATCCTCCGCCGCTGACCGGTCGAGGTGGACATCTCGATGACGTCCTCACCGGCGATGACCTCCAGCGCCGCGGGCACGCGGTACTCCGCCGATATCGGGAAGTACGGGAGCGGTGGGAACGCATCGCGCTGCGGGGGAGGGACCGGGGAATCAGCGGATCGCATGTAGCGGTCCTTCTCCGCACGCCAGGCGGCAATGTCCTCCTCGTAGATCGGCTGTCGAGCATTGCAGGCGCTCAAGGCGATCCCGAGCGCCAGCACCATCGGGCCGCCACGGGTCTTCTGCCAGGCCATTCAGAAAGGATAGCCCTTCCGATCGATGACGGCATCCGCAATCCGCTGTCGCAGGGCGACGGCATTCACCGGCGATGGCTTCAGCGTCCGGCGCAGCGCCGCCAGCAGCGTTCGCAGGGTATCCCCCTCGGCCATGCCGGCCAGGGCGTTGCGGGCGGCGATTTCCACGCGGCCCGAGGCGTCGTTCACCACGACCTCAGCTGCGGCCGTGTGGAGATCGCCACCGGCATGGGCCCGGAGCACGGCGCTCTCCGCCGCATAGACGTCGATGATGATGTCGGCGGCGAGCGAGAGGATCTCCTGCTGGTCGGCCAGCTTCTCGCCATAAGTCTGCATCGCGGTGCCGAGGACCATCAACGCCGCCTTCTTCATGGCCGTGACGGTGCGAAGCTCCTGCTCCAGCGGCGCATCGCCCAGCGGCTCGGGCATGGAAGGCGTGAGCAGCTCGTCCTGCAGCTTGCGCGCCGCGGCGATCAGCGGGAGCGCGCCCTTGACGGCACGGCGGGCCAGCATGCCGGGAATCAGGAGCCGGTTTATCTCGTTGGTCCCCTCGAAGATCCGGTTCACGCGGGCGTCGCGGTAGTGCCGCTCAGCCGGATAGTCGCGGACGAACCCGTTGCCGCCGTGGATCTGCACGTTCTCGTCCAGAACGTAGTCGAGCATCTCGCTGCCCGCCACCTTCAGGATCGACGCCTCGATGGCGAACTCTTCGAGGGCTGCGAGCACGGCCTCGTTTGCGTGGCTGCCCTGGAGCATGCCGTCGATCAACCCCGCGGTCCGATACAGCATCGCCTCGACCGCATACTGGCGCGCCGTCATCTCGGCCAGTTTGTATTTGATCGCGCCAAACGACGCGATTGGCTGACCGAACTGCTTCCGGCTGGACGCATACGCCGCCGCCTCGCCGATCACCCCGCGTGCCCCGCCGCTGCACATGGCCGCCAGCTTGAAGCGGCCGTAGTTCAGCACGTTGAACGCGACCTTGTGCCCCCTGCCGACCTCACCCAGGACATTCCCGGCGGGCACCTTCGCGTCCTGCAGGATGAGGGGCGTCGTGGACGAGCCATGGAGGCCGAGCTTGTGCTCCTCCTTGCCGCTGCTGACGCCGGGAAAGCTGCGCTCGACCAGGAAGGCGGTGAACTCTTCGCCGTCGACCTTGGCAAAGACGATGAACAGATCGGCGAAGCCACCGTTGGTGATCCACATCTTCTCGCCGTTGAGCACGAAGGATCCGTCCGCCTGGCGCGTGGCGCGCGCTTTGGCTCCGAGTGCGTCCGATCCCGAACCCGACTCGCTCAGCGCGTACGCGCCGATCATCTCGCCGGACACGAGCTTCGGGAGGTAGCGTTCCTTCTGGTCGTCCGTGCCGAAGCAGAGCAGCGGTGTCACGGCCAGGCCCGTCTGGGCGCCGAACGTCGTGGCAAACGAGGCCACGCGCCCCACCGCCTCTCCGACGACGACGGAAGACACCTTGTCGAGGCCGATGCCGCCGTAAGTCTCCGGCACGTCGGTGCCCAGCAACCCCAGCTCCCCGCAGCGTTTCACGAGGTCTCGGGCGAGCGCCCAGTCCTTCTGTTCCAGCCGCTCGAGCGCGCCGACGACTTCATGTGCGACGAACTCGTCGGCTGTCTGGCCGATCAGCCGATGTTCATCCGTCATCTTTTCGCGCGTGAATACGTCACCCGCCCGGGTTTCCTCGATCAGCCAGATGCCGCCCTTCGGGGTTGTCTCAACAACAGCCATGATTACTCCTGATGGTGCTCTTGCGCGATGAGCTGTTCACTGCGCCGCAAGAACCGACCCGCAGTCTGGGTACGACCACGAGGTCACAACGATCACGACGACAGCAAGTTTGAATGATGATTTCCCGGCCCACGACCCACGGCCCAACGACCCACGACCCACGACCCACGGCCTACGGGCGCTCGAAGATCCCTGCAGCGCCCATCCCGCCCCCGACACACATGCTGACCAGTCCGTACCTGCTCTGCCGCCGCTGCATTTCGTGCAGCAGGGTGGCCGTCAGCTTCGCGCCCGAGCAACCAAGCGGGTGGCCGAGCGCGATGGCGCCACCGTTGACGTTCAGGCGATCGGGATCGATCGGCAGCTCGCGCAGGCAGGCAATCACCTGTGCGGCGAACGCCTCGTTCAGCTCGATCAGGTCCATCTGATCCAGCGTGAGGCCGGCCAGTTTCAAGGCTTTCCGGATGGCCGGCACGGGGCCGATGCCGAAGCGCTCGGGCTCGACTCCGGCCGTGGCAAACGCAACGAATCGCGCGAGCGGCGTCAAGCCGAGAGCCCGGGCGCGCTCGCCCGACATGACCACCACGGCGGCGGCGCCGTCGCTGGTCTGTGAGGAGTTGCCGGCCGTTACCGTTCCCTTCGTGTGGAAGGCGGGCTTGAGCTTCGCCAGCGCCTCGGGGGAGGTGTCTCGGCGCGGTCCCTCATCGGTATCGAACGTCAGTGTGGAAGCGCCGTTTCCGCCCGCCGCCATCCTGACCTGCAGCGGCACGATCTCGTCCCTGAAGCGACCGGCATCGATCGCCTCGATCGCGCGCCGATGGCTGCGGAGGGCGAATGCGTCCTGCTCTTCCCGCGACACGGACGCTTCCCTGGCGTGGTTTTCGGCCACGAGGCCTGTGCTCAGATACACGTCGGGGTAGCTGTCCACGAGAACGGGGTTCGGCGCGATCTTGTGCCCGCCCATCGGCACGAGGCTCATCGACTCGGTCCCGCCCGCGACGATCGTGCCGGCAAATCCCGCCATGATCCGCTCCGAGGCGTAGGCAATCGACTGCAGGCCAGACGAGCAGAAGCGATTGACCGTGACCGCAGCCGCGGAAACCGGCACTCCCGCCCGCAAGCTGGCGATCCGCGCCACGTTGAGCCCCTGCTCCGCCTCCGGCATCGCACACCCGAGAATCACGTCGTCCACATCCTCGCCCCGGACACCGGGTGCACGCCGCAAAGCCTCGGCAATCACCACGGCGCCCATCTCGTCAGGCCGCATGAAGCGCAAGGTCCCGGCCGGCGCTTTGCCTATCGCTGTCCGTACTGCTGAAACGATGACTGCATCCTTCATGTGTTGAACCCTGAACCCTGAACCCTAGTAGTCTTCCAGCAAGTCTTCGAGCGCTTCCCCGACCTCCGCGGTCTTCCCCTCGAACAGATGGTCGGCGCCGTCGATCACGACCATCTCACGAGGCTCCTGCAGGCGCCCGTAGAACTGCCACAGCCCTTCGATCGGGCACACCTCGTCCCCATCGCCCTGCACGAAGAATTTCGGTTTCAGGCTGGCGAGCGTGTTGGGAAACTCGTAGGTCATGCCTGACACCGAGGTCGCGACCGGTGGCGCGATGGCAATCAGCGCCGACACGCGCGGATCGGCCGCTCCCACTTCGAGCGCCACCCAGGATCCGAACGAGAACCCGGCGGCCCACAACCGTGCGCCCGGATAGCTCGAGCTCATGTAATCGAGCGCAGCCCTGAAATCCTCTTTTTCGCCCTCGCCCTGCCCGAACTCGCCGGCGCTGCGGCCCACACCGCGGAAGTTGAAGCGCAGTACGGCACACCCGATCCGCGACAGCCCTTTTGCTCCCTGGTACACCGCCTTCGTATGCATGGTCCCGCCGAATTGCGGGTGCGGATGGGCGAACACCGCCGCGGCGCGGAGCTGCCCGCTGCCGCGGCCATCGGCGGGCGGGTCGAGCATGGCTTCGAGCGCACCTTCAGGACCCGTCAAGTCTGTGATCGTCGGCATGAACGAACTCACTCACGAGATCGGCGAAGCGATCCGGCTGTGTGACCAGGCCTATGTGGCCGGTTCCGCGCATCATCTCGTAGCGCGAGCCGGGAATGAGCCGCCGGTACTGCCGCGTGACGTGCACCGGAACGACAGAATCGAGCCCTTCCTCCCCGGTGATGATCAACGTCGGCGCGCGCACGAGGCTGCAGTCGGGACGGAAGTCCAGCGCTTGTTCCTCCCTCACACGAGCAGCCATCAGCGACGGGATCATCGGCGCCGAGATCACCCGGAATCCGTGCGTGATTGCGAAGCGGAGCCTGGCCCCCCGCTCCGGCAGGGCGGCCCGTATTTCCGGCCAGACGCGGAACGGGCCCGCCGCCACGAACGCGGGTGCCGACAGCCAGGGCCTGGATATGTACGCCCGCTGCCTGCTCGACGGCGCCCACCCGGGAGCCGGGGCGGACACGAGGATCAAGGCCCTTACCTGTTCCGGTCTCGTGGCCGCGTAGCGCAGCGCAATCCATCCTCCGTACGACACTCCGCAGATCGCCGGACGCTGAGCCCGCGTGCGATCCACGATCGCGTCGAGCTGACGCAGGTAACGCTCGAATCCGAGATCCCGGTCCACCCGCATGCCGGATCCGAAGTCCCCGCACAACGAGTACGAGATGGTGCGGCAGCGCCGGCTGAGCGCGTCGAGCGCCGGTTTCATCCATTCCCATCGGCCCTGCACGCCGGGTATCACAATCAGCGGAGGCCCGGAGCCCCGGTCGTACATCGTCATCTTCAACGTTCGTGTTCGGCCCGCGACGGCACATCAGTTTCTCAATGTCTTTCCGGACTTCAGCGTGAATGCGATCCGTTCCTGTGTTTTCGGCTCGCCGCACAGGCTGAGGAATGCCTCGCGCTCGAGGTCCAGCAGCTGCTGTTCCGAGAGGGTCGCCGGATGCGGCAGGTTCCCGCCGGCCAGAATCCAGGCGAGTTTGCGTCCGATCGTCGAATCATGATCGCTGATTCGTCCGGCGCGCCAGGCCAGATGAATGCCCAGCTTCAGCGCCGCAAGCAGGCCTTCGCCGCCAACCGGAATGGCACTGCGCGGCTGAGGCGCGGCGTAGTCGTCTGCCATCGCGAGCGCCGTCGCCCTGGCGTCCGAAATGGTCCGCTCCCGGTTCATCGTGACGCCGTCCGCGTCACGCATGTAGCCGATGCGCCGGGCGTCGGCCGCACTCGTGGATACCTTGCCGAAGCCGATCGTTTCGAAGACACGTTGTACGTAGGGCAGCGGATCGATCCCGGGCGGAGCGCCGTCCATTGCGCGTGCGAGCATCTCCTTGGTGCCCCCGCCAGCGGGAATCAAGCCGACACCCACCTCGACCAGTCCCATGTAGGTTTCCGCGGCGGCCTGAACGCGGTCGCCGTGCAGGACGATCTCGCAGCCGCCGCCGAGCACGAGCCCCGCGGGGGCTACCACGACCGGAATCGGCGCGTACTTCAATGCCATCGTGGCGCCCTGGAACGATCGGACCATCATGTCCACTTCGTCCCAGTTGCCTTCCTGCGCTTCGAGGAGGAGCAGCATCAGATTGGCGCCGGCCGAAAAGTTGGGTGCATCGTTGCCCACGACGAGCGCGCGAAAGTTGGCGGCCGCTTCCTTGACGCCCGCATGCAGCATCTGCAGCGTGTCCCCGCCAATCGCGTTCATCTTCGAGTGGAACTCGCAGCAGAGCACTCCGTCGCCGATGTCGACGAGACTGGCCCCCGGGTTCTTCTTCACGATCCGGTTCGCGGTCCTCGACGACTGGAGCACGAGGAGATCCGGACCGGCTGGCGGGAGGCCGGACTCCGGGCGGAACCCTCCATGCGACTGCGCTTCGCGCACGAGCGGCGGAACGTCGGACACGTCGCAGGCTTCGAGGACGCGTTCGATTCCAATCGCATCCCACGTTTCGAACGGGCCAAGCTCCCATCCGAATCCCCATCGCATGGCCCGGTCGACATCGTCGATCGAGTGCGCGATTTCTGGCGTCACGCGTGCGGCGTAGAGGAGTGTCGCGCCGAGCGTCGCGCGGAGGAATGCCGCGACCTTGTCGGTCCCCGTGAAGAGCGTGCGGATCCGTGCGCCGGTCGCGTCGATGGACCGCGCGGCATCGATTGAAGGAAAACGAGCCGGCTGCCTGGCCCGGTAGGTGAGCGAGGCCGGATCGAGGGTCAGGATCTCGCCGGAAGAGTCCTTTCGATAGAATCCCTGGCCGGTCTTGGCACCCGTCCACCCGCGCTGCACCAGCGCCTCGACGAGCGGAGGCATCTCGAACGCGGCCCGGGCCGCCGTATCGGTCAGCCGATCCGAAAGATTCCGCGCGACGTGCGCCAGCACGTCGATTCCCGCGATATCAACAGTGCGGAACGTGGCGCTCTTCGGCCGTCCGACGGCGGGGCCGGTGATCGCGTCGATCTCTTCAATCGTGTAGTCGCCGCTCGCCAGCGCCTTGAACGTCAGAGCCACGCCGTACAGGCCGAGATGGTTTGCGATGAAGTTCGGCGTGTCCTTCGCGACGACCACACCCTTGCCGAGGTGGTGGTCCGCGAAACGAGCGACGGCCTGCTGTATCTCCGGAGCCGTCTCGGGTCCGGGAATCAGCTCGAGCAGGTGCAAATATCGCGGCGGATTGAAGAAATGCGTGCCGAGCCAATGGGCCTTGAATCCCGCCGAGCGGCCCTCCGCAATCGCAGCAATCGAAATCCCGGACGTGTTGGAGCTGACGATTGCGTTCTCCGCCCGATGCCGTTCGACCCGCTCGAGGAGCGCGCGCTTGACGTCGAGTTGCTCCACCACAGCCTCGACAATCCAGTCGCAGGCCGAAATGCCCGCGAGATCCTCGTCGAAGCTGCCGGTGCGGACGAGCGCATGCGCCGCCCTGCTGAAGAACGGGTCGGGCTTCATCGCCCGGGCGCGTTCCAGGCCTGCCTGCGCGGTTTGGCGTGTCACGTCGAGCAACAGGGCAGGGATGCCCGCGTTCGCAAAGTGCGCGGCAATCTGCGCACCCATCGTGCCGGCGCCGAGTACCGCGACTGACCGGATCTGCATTCTCCGCCCTCCAGACTTACGTGGGCTCCGCCCCGCACCCCGGCTCGGTCGCTTGCGGGGGCCGCTCGCCCTGCGCGGCTCCCTCGCAGGCGCGCCGTGCGCGCCTCGCCCGTGCTGCGGCCCGCCCGGAATCAGTTCGACACGCTCGTGGCGGGCCCCTCGTCACGCCCGCGACATGTTCGAATCCAGCTAGGGGCCGTCCACGCGGGCGCCGACGCCCTCCACGAACAGTTCGACTATCGCGTCCACCTCGCCGGCCAGCGAGTAATTCCGCCGGCTGAGGATCCAGTTGGTTGCCATCTCGTCGAGGGCGCCGAAAAACAACTTGGCCGCGAGGGTCGGGTTCAGGGTCTGCCGGAATACCCCCTTCGCCTGCCCGTCGGCGATGACGTCGCGGATGATTCCCAGATACTCGCGGAGCTGCGTTGACGAGAACCGCTCCATGAATTTCGTCGACTGGCGCAGTTCGACTTGAAACACGATCGCGAGGCACCGGTCCCGGCCGAGCCGACCGAGGTGGAGCCGCGCGATCTCGCGAAGCCGCTCGACTGGCTCCGCTATCGAATCGAGCGCGTGGCGTCCCTCGGCGATCGCCTCCAGCATCGTCCGCTCGAAAATCGAGATGAGGAGGTCGTCCTTGCCCCGGAAGTACAGATACACCGTGCCGGAAGCCACGCCCGCCGCCCGCGCGACGTCGGCGACCTGCGCGTTGAAGAACCCGCGCGCCGCAAAGGTATCGATAGCCGCCCGCAGGATCGCGTCGCGTTTGTCCGTCCGGAGGTGGCCCTGTGGGCCCGGCTGCCTCATGACCCGCATGAATGAATGTTCATTCATTCGCCACGATGCTGTCAATACCACCTCGTTGGATACTTTCACGCCGTGGGACGGGCCGTTCCGGTTCCTCGCCGGTTCTCAGTGGTCCCGTCCCACCCTTTCCGTCCCAGCCGCCGAGCACATTTTCAAAAAAATGGATCGACCAGGCGGTTCAGATCCGGCCAGCCGTATCCTGAGCACCAGTTCTTCATCGCGTTGCACGGGAATCCACAATTTTTCTCGTGTACCGGAGTGATTGAATTCGTCCCTGGAGGGGCGTGACGCTTGCATGTTGACGCCAAACGCCGGTTTCCTCGGCCGGGCTTTCAGGCGCCCCGAAACGGACCACGCTGGGCGGCGTAGTAATGGCGGAGTCAGTAAGAACGCCTTTCTCCAACGCCGAACGCGCGGACCGACCCGGGAGAGCCAATGTTGGACGAATCGCAGCAGCAAAGCCTGGTTACACGCCTGAATCGAATCGAAGGGCAGGTCCGTGGGATTCGGCGGATGGTACAGGAGCCTCGGCTCTGCGTTGACATACTGCAGCAGCTGGCGGCGGCTGAAGCGGCCCTGAATCGCATCAGCCTCGCGGTGCTCAAGTACCACGTCGAACGGTGCGTGCCCGACGGCATCGTCAAGGGTGAGCCGGAAAAGTCGAGAAGGCTTCAGGAGCTCGTCGATATCTTCGACCGGTTCGCCAAATAGCCTCGGGCAGCGGATTCACAGGGTTTTCGAAGCATCGTGCGTGCTTCGGCAGCGGGGTCCTTACCCGCGCCGCCGGTCGTTCTTGGAGGAGGCGACCGGCGGTTTGTTTTGTACGCTCACCATCGGCCAATCGGCCCCCGCCCGTGCTCACGCCCGAAATCCCTGATCCGGTACACTGGTCAGCGAAGCTCCCGCGGCCCGAAGGCCGTGAAGCGGCGTTTTACGGACTTATTCCAGGAAGGGACGATGACTATCCCACGCGGTGCATTCTTTCTGCTCGTTCTTGCTCTTCTCGTTCCATCAGCAGCAATCGGCCACAGCCAGGGCGAAGGCCGACTCACCGGCAAGGTCGTGGATGAAAAAGGGCAGCCGCTTGCCGATGTCGCGATCAGTGCGACAAGAACCGGCGAGAAGCAACCGATGCAGGCCAAATCCAACGACAAGGGGGAGTGGACCCTGAGCCGTCTGGCGGCCGGCGACTGGGAGCTGGAGTTCACGAAAGAGGGCTACCAGCCGCAGCGCGGCACGATCAAGATCGGCGAAGAGGCCACTCTCCAGAAGGTGGACGTCACCCTCGCCACCAAGCCGGCGGATCCGAACGCCGAGATCCAGGCCGAGTTGAAGCGCGGCGAGGGGATGATGAAGGCATCGCAGTTCGTTGAAGCCCGGAAGGTATACGAGGATCTGCTGGCCAAGTATCCGACCGTGATACAGCTCAATCGCTTCATCGCGGCGACTTACGCGGGGGAGAAGAACTATCTGAAGGCCGTGGAGCATCTCCGGGTGATGCTCGAGAAAGAGCCGGACAATCTCGAAACGAAGCTGCTCCTCGCGGACCTGCTCATCGAGGGTGGCGAGCAGGAGGAGGGCCTGACGCTGCTCCGATCGGTGGACAAGTCGCAGGCCAAGGATCCCTATCCCTTCATCAACGGCGCGATCGCCCTCATCCGCAACGACAAGCCTGAGGAGGCGATCACGCTGCTGACGGAGCTGACGGAACAGTTCCCCAGCCAGGCCGACATCTACTACTATCGTGGCCGCGCGTTCATCGCGGCGAAGAAGCTGCCGGAGGGCAAAGCCGACCTCGAGAAGTTCGTGGCCACGGCCCCCCCCGATGCCCGTGAGCTCGCCGACGCGAAGAAGATTCTCGAACAGCTCAAAGACGTCAAGTAGACGCCATGGCAATCCGCCGCGCGCTGCTGCCCGTGCTGCTCGCCGCATGGGGGTTTGCCGCCTGCAACGGAAACGGCAACGGGAACGGCAACGGCAATGGAAGTCCGCCGCCGGGCCCTGGCCCCGGCACCGGGGCGCCGAACCCGTGCTCCACCGCGTCGCTGGAAGGTGAGCGGGACCTCGCGGTCTCGCAGACGAGTCCGGCACCCGGCCGAGGCAAAGGGGACGCGCTCGACCACAACCCGCGATGGCGGGTGCTCGACGCCCTCTGGATGCACCGGCAGCGCGCCGGACGACGACCGGCGCCTTCAGCGGTGACCACCGGCCGCGATGCCGTCGACGTCGGTGAAATCGCCGTTCTCCAGGACGAAGGCGATCTGATTGCCGCGCCCAATCAGTTCGATCTCCGCAGTGCGGGCCTTCGGTTCACCCGGAACGACGGCGGCGGGTATTCCGTGGCCCGGATTGACGGCGCGTTCCGCACGACACTCGGAACACAGCTGACGCTCGAGGACGACGACAGCGAGCCCGTGAACGTCCCGTTCGCGTTTTCGTTCTACGGGAATCAGCAGTCTGCCGCGTTCGTGAACTCCGACGGCAATGTCACCTTCGAAGAAGAGGACCGCGCCAGCCGCGAACGCAGCGTCGCCAGGCTGCTGACGGGTCCCCCGCGAGTCGCCCCGTTCTTTGCCGACCTCGATCCGACGACGGGAGGCCGGGTTTTCGCGCATGCGGCCGCCGATCAGTACACCGTGACGTGGTGTGGCGTGCGCGGGTTCGATTCGACACGTACCACGACCGCTCAGCTCACGCTGCTGCCGGACGGTGCGATCGAGATGAAGTATTCCGATGTCATCAGCCTGGGCGACGCGATCGTCGGCGTGTCGCCCGGACGAACTGGCGACTTCGCGGCCGTGAACCTCAGCGACGCCACCGTGTCCGGCGGCTCCGGCGCAGTGGGCGAACGGTTTGCCGAGACCGCCGAGATAGACACGGTCGAGGTCGTCCGCAAGTTCTACCGCACGCATCCGGACAACTACGATCAGATCATCATCTGGACCGACGCTCGCCTCCTGGACGATGCGTTCGCGTACGAGACGACCGTCGCCAACGATATTCGCGGCCTGGGCATCCAGGAGTTCGATGCCTCGCGCGAGTTCGGCAGCGAAGGACGCCTCCAGAGCTTTGCCGTGATGGATTTCATCGGCAAGTACCCGGACAACCCGGGGACGCGCGTCCTCGGCGAGAACAGCACGCTCGCCGTGCTGGCGCACGAGGTCGGCCACCGCTGGCTGGCCTTCCTGGAGTTCCGCGATCACAACGGCTCGCGCTCCGAGCAGCTGCTCGGCCGGGATTCGGCCCACTGGAGCTTCTTCTTCGATTCCGACGCGTCGGTGATGGAGGGGAACGACATCGAGGACCTCGGCGGCGGCACCTTTCGCACGGTGGCCGCCGCAGAGCGCTACAGTCTGCTCGATCAGTATGCGATGGGGCTCATTCCGCCCACCCAGGTCCCCCCCTTCTTCTACGTGGAGAGCCCGATTAACGTGACGCCCTCGCGCGATCGGGAGGACGGACCCGATATCGGCGTGCAGTTCAACGGCACGCGGCGGGACGTGCTCATTCAGGACGTCATCGCCATCCACGGTGACCGCGTGCCGTCGGCCGCCCAGTCCCCGCGCGTGCACCGGCAGGCGTTCATCTTCGTCGTGGGCGCCGGCCGCACGCTCGACAACGCACACGTCGAAAAGATCGATCGCATCCGCCGCGAATTCGAACCGTTTTTCCTGCAGGCGACCGACGGTCGCATGCGGGTCGAGACAGGGCTCCGCTGACGCCGGTCCCTCACCTATTCGCGGGCAGAGCCTCACAGGAGGGTAGAAGATCAGGAGCCTTTCTGTCCCGCATCGCCTGAGCTCCTGGCCCTGTACGGCTACGAAGGCCTTTATCAGCGCTGTCACCGCAGTGATCGTTCCACGACATCCAAAGGCATTCCCGTTGAAAACCGAC
>Ga0268386_10002096_pt1 | contig 14034 bp, 12 predicted proteins | sample RVTome_15_FD_200260 | JGI IMG/M metagenome (GOLD analysis project Ga0268386, IMG submission 200260) | Soil microbial communities from uranium-contaminated site in the Upper Colorado River Basin, Wyoming, United States - RVT150D86... ...
GCGATGGCGGGATCGTTCGCGCTCGCGGTCGTCGCGTTCGGGCGGCTGCTTGCGCTGCCGGAGAGCGCCAGGGTCCAGGACGTGGTGCTGGCGACGTGGATTCCCCCGATTCCGCTGATCACGGCGACCGGCATGGGCAGCTTTGCCGTGGAATGGGCCTTCAGGCTCGATCCGCTGTCCGGGATCATGATCCTCGTCGTCACCGGGATCGGGCTCCTGATCCACCTGTACGCCACCGCGTACATGCAGGAGGAGCCGCCGGCAGCCTACGCGCGATTCTTCGGCTACCTGAACCTCTTCTGCTGCTTCATGCTCGTGCTGGTGCTGGCGGCGAATTTCGTCGTGATGTTCGTGGGCTGGGAAGGGGTCGGCCTCTGCTCGTACCTGCTGATCGGATTCTGGTACGAGAAGAAGAGCGCCGCCGATGCGGGGAAGAAGGCGTTCCTCACGAACCGGATCGGCGACTGGGGATTCATCCTGGGCCTCTTCCTGGTCTTCTTCACGTTCGGGACGCTGGACTTCCAGGACGTCGCGGTCCGCGCGTCCACGATGCCGGTCGAGACGGCCGCAACGGGCTTCGGCGCGCTGTCGCTCATCGGGCTGCTGCTCTTCGTGGGGGCCGTCGGCAAGAGCGCCCAGCTGCCGCTGCACGTCTGGCTGCCCGATGCGATGGAAGGCCCCACCCCCGTCTCCGCGCTGATCCACGCCGCGACGATGGTCACGGCCGGCGTGTACATGGTGGCCCGTAATGCGGTGCTGTTCTCGCACGCGCCGGTGATACTGGCCGTCGTGGCGGTCATCGGCGCGGCCACGGCGCTCGTGGCCGCGACGATCGCGCTCGCGCAGACCGACATCAAGCGCGTGCTCGCGTATTCGACGGTCTCGCAGCTCGGCTTCATGTTCCTCGCCGCCGGCGTCGGTGCGTTTGCGGCGGCGATGTTTCACCTGGTGACGCATGCCTTCTTCAAGGCGCTGTTGTTCCTCGGCAGCGGGTCCGTGATCCACGCGATGGCGGGCGAGCAGGATATGCAGCGGATGGGCGGCCTGCGGCCCTACCTGCCGGTGACCTATCGCACGATGCTCGTCGGCGCGCTGGCGATCGCGGGCATCCCGCCGCTCGCCGGGTTCTTCAGCAAGGACGAGATCCTCTATCGGGCCTTCCTCGGCGGCAGCCTGCCGCCGGGGCTTGCAATCGGGTTGTGGGTGGCCGCGCTCGGGACCGCGCTGCTGACGGCGTTCTACATGTTCCGGCTGCTGTCGCTCACGTTTCTGGGGACGTATCGCGGGCCGGCGTGGCCGGTGCAGGCGTCGCCCGAGGCGGCCCTCGAGGCGGCGGTCCACGGGGCCAGCCAGCCGCGCGACGCGCACGCGCACGGCCAGGCGCAGCGCAGGGAGCACGACGTGACGCACGGCGCGGCCGATGTCCTCACGCATGCGGCGGTCTGGCACGGGCCGCACGAGTCGCCGCGTGTCATGACCGTGCCGCTCATGGTGCTCGCCGCCGGCGCGATCCTGGCCGGCGCGCTTGGCGTGCCCCCGGCACTCGGCGGCAGCCACTGGCTCGAGCACTTTCTCGCTCCGGCCTTTGGCCCGGTGCCCACGGCGGCCGCCGATGCGCACCTGTCCGTGGCAGGCGAGCTGGGCCTGATGCTGCTGTCGGTGCTGGTCGCCGCGGCAGGCATCGCGGTTGCGCGCCACGTCTATGTCGCCTCGCCGGCGCTGGCAACGGCCGCCGCCGATCGGGCAGCGGCGGTGTACCGGCTCCTGCGCAACAAGTACTACGTGGACGAGCTCTACGACGCCACGGTCATCAGAGGGACGTCGGCCGCCGCGGGAGGCCTGTGGGTGTTCGATCGCCGGATCATCGACGGCGCCGTGAACGGTTCCGGCTGGTCCACGCAGCTCGCCGCCTGGTTCTCGCACATGGTCGACAAGCACGTCGTGGACGGCGCTGTGAACGGCGTGGGCGGGCTGGCGTCCCGCGGCAGCTACGCGTTCCGCCGCCTTCAGACGGGGCTCGTGCAGAACTACGCGCTGATGATGATCGCAGGCGTGTTCGTGCTGCTGACCGTGTATCTGCTCGCCGGGTAGCGGGCGAAGTCGGCAGTTGAGGAGTTGGGAGTTGCCCTAGATGTCCTTCTTTCAGAGCCACATCCTGTCGGTCATCCTGTTCACCCCCCTGGCGGGCGCACTGATCCTGCTCTTCGTGGGGCGCGATCGGCAGCACGCGATTCGCTGGATCGCCAACGCGGTGGCGGCCCTGGGCTTCCTCGTGGCTGTTCCGCTCTGGTTCTGGTACGACCCGCACGCGGCAACATGGCAGTTCGTCGAGCGGGCGCGCTGGATTCCGTCGATCGGCGCCGAATACCACCTCGGGGTGGATGGGTTCAGCGTGCTGCTCATCCTCCTGACGACCTTGATGGGCGCCATCGCGATTCTGTCGTCGTGGGTCGCCATCACGGAGCGCGTCAGGGAATACTACGTGTTCATGCTCGTGCTGCAGACGGGCATGCTGGGCGCGTTCATGGCGCTCGACTTCCTCCTTTTCTTCCTGTTCTGGGAAGTGATGCTCGTCCCCATGTACTTCGTGATCGGCATCTGGGGCGGCGGACGGCGGCTCTATTCGGCGATCAAGTTCTTCATCTACACGCTGGCGGGCAGCGTGGTGATGCTGCTCGGGATTCTGGCGCTGTACTTCTACCACTACGCGCTGACGGGCGTGTACGCCTTCGACATCACGCGCTTCCATCAGCTCAGCGTGCCCATCGAGATCCAGAAGTGGGTGTTCCTCGCGTTCTTCCTGGGCTTCGCGGTGAAGGTGCCGATGTTCCCGTTCCACACCTGGCTGCCCGACGCGCACACCGATGCGCCGACGGCGGGCTCGGTGATTCTGGCCGCGGTGCTCCTCAAGATGGGAACCTACGGGTTCATCCGGTTCAGCCTGCCGATCCTCCCGGACGCGTCGCGCTATTTCGTGCCGCTGATGATCGGCCTCTCGATCATCGGCATCATCTACGGCGCGCTGGTCGCGCTGGCGCAGACGGACTGGAAGCGGCTGGTCGCCTACTCGAGCGTGAGCCACATGGCGATGGTCACGCTCGGGATGTTCGCGCTCACGCCGGTCGGCATCACCGGCAGCATCATCCAGCAGATCAACCACGGTATTTCCACCGGCGCGCTGTTCCTCATCGTCGGCATCGTGTACGAACGCCGCCACACCCGCGACATCGCGGAGTACGGCGGGCTTTCGAAGGTGATGCCCGTGTTTGCCGCCGTGTTCCTCATCATGACGATGTCGTCGATCGGCCTGCCGGCCCTGAACGGCTTCATCGGCGAGCTGCTGATCCTGCTCGGCGTGTACGTGGTGAACAAGTGGTGGGCCGCGGTCGCCGCGATCGGCATCATTCTCGGGGCCGCCTACATGCTGTGGCTGTATCAACGGACGATGTTCGGGAAGATCGACAATCCAGCGAACTCGGCGCTCGCGGACCTGACCTGGCGCGAGATGGCGACGTTCGCCCCGCTCGTCGTGCTCGCGTTCTGGATCGGCCTGTATCCGGCGCCGTTCCTCCTGCGCATCGAGACGTCGGTCGGGCGGGTCGTGGCGCGCGTCAATTCCGTCTACGCTCCCGTGCTCGCGCAGGGCGCGGACTGCCTGACCCCGGCGGCCCGCCCGGCCGCCCCTCCGGTGCCGGGCCTTCCGGCAGGGTTCGCCCTGGCGGCACCCTGCGCCGATGATCCCGTGACTCCGCCGGCGCCATCGGGGGTGCGACGCTGATGCCTCCAGGATTTTCCGGCGCGGACTTCTACTATCTGCTGCCGGAGCTGATCGTCATCGCGGGGGCGCTGCTCGTCCTCGGCGTGGACGTCGCGTACGGGCGCGACCTGGCGCGTGCCCTCGAACGGCCGGCACCGGGGGACCGCCTGCTGCTGTGGCTGTCGCTCGCGACGCTCGCGGGCGCCGGCGTGGCGCTCGTTCCCGCCATCGGCCAGAACCTCACCATCTCGCGCGGCCTGCTCGCGGTCGACGGGTTCGGCCTCTTCTTCAAGGTGCTGTTCCTGGGCTCGGCCGCGATCACGATCCTCATGTCGCCGGCATATCTGCGCGCCGAACGCGCGCCCAGGGGGGAGTACTACTTCCTGGTGCTCTGCGCGACCGTCGGGATGATGTTCGTCTCCGCCGCCATCGATCTGATCACGATCTTCATCGGACTCGAGACGATGGCCATCTCGTTCTACGTGCTGGCCGGCTACATCCGGCCGAGCCGGCGCTCGAACGAGGCCGCCGTCAAGTATTTCGTGCTCGGCGCCTTCTCGCTCGCCATCCTGCTTTACGGGATGTCGCTCCTGTACGGACTGACCGGGACGACCGCGCTCCGGTCGATCGCCACCGGCCTGCTGGCGAGCGGCGGCAGCCCGTTGCTGCTGCTCGCCGTCACGCTGCTCGTCGCCGGCATCGGGTTCAAGATTGCGGCGGTCCCGTTTCACATGTGGGCCCCGGACGTCTATGAGGGCGCCCCGACGCCGATCACCGCCTTCCTGTCGGTGGGCTCGAAGGCGGCGTCCTTCGCGATGCTGCTGCGCATCTTCATCGAGGGACTGCCCGCCTTCCGGGTCGAGGGCCTGGGCGTCTTCGCCGGCGAGCCATTCGGGTGGCGCGCGTTGTTCTACGGCATCTCGATCCTGACGATGACCGTCGGCAATATCGCCGCGCTCACGCAGGGGAACATCAAGCGCATGCTGGCGTACTCCTCGATTGCGCACGCGGGATATGTCCTCATCGGGGTGGTCGCGGGCCCCCCGCGCGGGATCGAGGCGGCGCTGTTCTATCTGTTCGTCTACGCGTTCATGCAGCTCGGCGCCTTCGCCGTGGTGGTGATGCTGCGCCGCCAGGATGTCATTGGCGACGAGCTGAAGGACCTCACCGGCCTCTCGGCGACGCATCCGGGCGCCGCCGTGGCGATGCTGATCTTCATGTTGTCGCTGGGCGGCATTCCGCCGACGGCCGGGTTCATGGGGAAGCTGTGGATCTTCGGGTCGGCCATTGACGCCGGCTACATCGGGCTCGCCGTGGTGGGAGTGCTGAATAGCGCGCTGTCGCTGTACTACTACGTGCGCGTCGTGGTGTTCATGTGGATCACCGGCCGGGAGGGCGCGGTCCTCGAGGTCAAACTGCCGGCGGCGCTGACGGCCGTGCTCGCGCTGAGCGTCGCAGGCACGGTGCTGCTGGGGTTGTATCCTGGACCGTTGTTCGAGTTCGCCGCCGCATCGGCCGCCACGCTCGGACGAGTGGCCCTGCCGGGAACGCCGTAGGAAGCCGACGGGCGCGGGGGGATGGGGGACTTAGTGAACTTTTTCACAAAGTCGGTATAATAGCGGGTCAGGCCGTCCGATTCGGGTCCGGATGGGCCGGCGATCCGCCGGGAATGGGAGGGGACGTGCCGTCAGAGGACCCGGAAGAGCAGCGCCAGGGTGCGTCCGGTCCCGTCGGGCAGTTTCAGCGCAGTGTGAGGCGGTCGGCGCCGGTCGCTGCCGCCAGCTACACGCTGATAGGTGGCATCCTCCTGCTGGGAGGGCTCGGCTATCTGGCCGATGACTGGTTGGGCACGGGGCCCTGGCTCCTGCTCACCGGGCTGCTGCTTGGCATCCTGGTCGGCTTCTACGAGCTGATTCGAGTGGCATGGGGTCGAACCCGATAGGCTGGATGTCGGCGGCAAGCGCTGTCTGCTGCCTGGTGGTCGTGGCCGCCACGGGATGGGACTCGAGCGGCGCCGCCCTGCTGGGGCTGGCCGGACCGCTCGCCGCGGCCGTGGCCACCTGGATTATCGTTGAGCGTCAACACGCCCGGATGCCGGGACGGACCCCGGGCGTGATGATCAAGCTGTTTGCCGCCAAAGTGCTGTTCTTCGGCGCGTATGTGGCGGCAATCGTCCTTCTTGTGCCCGAGTGGGCGATGGTGTTCGTGGTGAGCTTTACCAGCCAGTACATTCTGCTGCACGCCCTGGAAGCCGTGTTTCTCCGGCGGCTCTTCTCATCGGCGGCGGAGCCCCGCGTCAGCTGACGTTCAACGATGCAGGAAGCGCAGCATGCCGCTCCGGCGGCCGCCGAGAAGTTCGACGCCGGCCGGACCATCATCGAGCACGTCTCGAACAGCGATCCGCACCATCCGCTGATTCATCTTCCATCCCCCTTCGGCATCGACCTGTCCGTCACGAAGCACGTGCTGATGCTCTGGGTCGTGGCCACGCTCATCTTCGTGATCGTCACGTGGGTCGTGCGCCGATACGTGCGCCAGGAGCGTCCCCTCCCGTCGGGCTTCATGAACGGGCTCGAGGCGATCGTCGAGTTCGTCCGCGATTCGATGGTCGAGCCCAACGTGGGCCGCAAGTGGGTGAACGCCTGGACGCCGTTCATCCTGACGCTGTTCATCTTCATTCTCGGGGCGAATCTGATCGGCCTGATTCCGATCTTCGAAGCGATCGGTCTCGCCGACCGCTTCCTGCTGCACCTGCCGGAGGACGCGTTTCTCAATCAGCTGCTGCACGGCGGCAGCACGGCCACGGCGAACTTCAACGTGACCGCCGGCCTCGCGACGATTACCTTTCTGGCCATCATCGTTGCGGGCACGCGCGCGCACGGGTTCGTGAATCACTGGAAGAACCTGGTCCCGCACGGCCTGGCCTGGCCGATCTACATCCTGCTGATCCCGATCGAGATCATGGGGATGCTCGTGCGCCCCTTTGCATTGACGATGCGTCTTGCGGCGAACATGACGGGCGGGCACATCGCCATTCTGGCGATGCTGTCGTTCGTGTTCCTGTTCGCCGAGCTGGCGGGCCAGGCGGTCGCCGGCATCGGCGTCGGGCTGCTCTTCTCGGTGCCGCTCGCCGTCGGCATCATGGCCCTGGAAATCATCGTCGTGTTGGTGCAGGCGTACGTGTTTGCGCTATTGTCTGCCGTGTTCATCGGGATGGCGATTCACGTGCATCATTAGCGTGCAGCTGCCAGCTATCAGCGCTCAGCTGTCAGCTTGCTGGAAGCTGGGAACTGGAAGCTGGGAACTGGGAACTGGAAGCTCAAACGGAGGTAGCGAGTGGAGAATCAACCGTTGTTTTTGCACTACCTTGGGGCGGCGCTCGGTCTCGGGCTGATCGTGATTGGCGCGGGGATTGGCATCGGACGCCTCGCAGCGGCGGCCGCCGACGGCGTGGCGCGGCAGCCGAGCGCGGCGGATCGCATCACCGCCGCGGTGAACCTGCCGCTGTTCCTGCTGGAAGGCGTCGCGATCCTCGCTGAAGTGTTCGTCCTGCTGATCGTTCTCCTGCGGTAGGCCGCTCGCGATGGTGCACGTCGAAGACTCGAAAGGAAGTTGCGTTGGACAATCCGCTCGTCAGGCCTGATCCCGGCCTCTTCATCTGGACGATCCTCACCTTTCTGGTGCTGCTCGCGCTGTTGAGCAAGTACGCCTGGCGGCCGCTGCTCGCGACCCTGCAGGCGCGGCAGGAGCGGATCCGGCAGGCCCTCGACGAGGCCAGGGCGGCGGGCGAGGAGCGGCAGCGCCTGCAGCGGGAGTCGGCCGAGATCATCCGGCAGGCCCGCCTGGAGGCGGATGCGATCGTGTCGGCCAGTCGCGGGGACGCGGATCGGCTTCGCGAAGAAGCGAGGGCCAGGGCGCGCACGGACGCCGCCGCCATCATCGCGGCGGCGGAGCGGCAGATCCAGCTCGAGGGCGCACGCGCCCGCCAGCTGCTGCGGCAGGAGGCGGTGGAGCTGTCCATCGCGATCGCGTCGAAGCTCATTCGGCGCAACCTGCGGCCGGAAGACAACCAGAGGCTGATCGACGAGGTCATCGGCAGCCTGGGACGAACGCACTGATTTGCAGGATCCGGCCGGCACGAGTAACCGCGCGACCCCTCGATCGGCGGCCGGGACGTTCACCCCACTCGACGCCCTCCTGCTCCTGATGACCCTCATCTGGGGCACCAATTTCTCCATCGTCAAGTCGGCCTTCACCGAGATCGCGCCACAGGCGTTCAACGTCGTCCGGATGGTGATTGCGTCGGGCGTGTTCCTGGCGATCATCGTCAGCATTCGGCGGAGGGCGCCCGGCGCCGCCGAGCCGCCCGTGGACGGCGGGGACGCGTTTGCCGGGATCTTTCACACGCCGGCTCCGGTGACCCGGCGCGACTGGCTCGCCCTGATCGCGCTCGGGATCGTCGGGCACGCGCTGTATCAGTACTTCTTCATTGGTGGGCTCGCGCGAACGAGCGTGGCCAACAGCTCGCTGATGCTGGCGGCGACGCCGGTGGTGATTGCTCTGATGGGCGCCGCGCTGGGACAGGACCGTCCGGCGCCGCTGCACTGGATTGGCGCGGCGCTCTCGATGGCCGGCATCTACATCGTGGTGGGGCAGGGCGCGGCGCTGAAGGTGGAGGAGCTGGCCGGCGACGCGATGATGTTCGCCGCGGTGTGCTGCTGGGCCGTGTATACACTCGGCTCCCGCCACCTGATGGTGCGGCACTCTCCGGTCGGCGTGACCGGATTGTCGATGGCGATTGGCACGCTGTTCTACGTGCCGCTGGCCTGGAACGAGCTGCGCCGCGCTGATTGGAGCGCGGTGAGCGCCGGCACGTACGTTGCGCTCGGGTACTCGGCGATCTTCGCCCTGTGCGTCGCCTACACCATCTGGTACGTGGCGGTCAGGCAGATCGGCAGCGCGCGGACGTCGGTGTACTCGAACGTGGTGCCGCTCGTCGCGATGATGACGGCCGTCGTGTTCCTCGACGAGCCGCTGAGCGCCTCGAAGGTGGTGGGCGCCGGGGCGGTGCTCGTCGGGGTGGCGTTGACGCGGGTCGGCCGCACGCGTATTGCGATTCCAGCGGAGCAATAGCAGGCGTGCAAGAGACGCCAGGGCCAGGGATCGCGACGCCGAAAGTCCTGAAACGGGCAAGCTTCCTGCACGGTTATAGACGTGGTAGGGTGTGCGGCAAATGCTGACGAAGTTACTGTCCGCGGCGCAGGACGACATCCTGCGGGAGGAGCGCCGCGTGCTGGCTCGTCTGCGCACCGCGCTCGTGAAGTTCGACGCCACGGCTGAGCAGCAGGCCGCGCTCGATCGGTCCATCGAACAGCTCGACGAGCTGTTCCTGCTGGTGATCGTCGGCGAGTTCAACTCGGGCAAGAGCGCGTTCATCAACGCGCTGGCCGGCAGCCGCATTGTCGAGGAGGGGGTCACGCCCACGACCGCCCAGATCAACGTGCTGCAGTACGGCGAGACCACCCAGCGCCACGTCCGCGAGCCCGCGCTCCACGTCATCACCGCGCCGGTTCCGCTCCTCAAGGACATCCACATCGTCGACACGCCCGGCACCAACGCGGTGATCCGGGAGCACGAGCGGATCACGTCCGAGTTCGTGCCCCGATCCGATCTGGTGATCTTCGTGACCTCGGCAGATCGGCCCTTCACCGAAACCGAGCGCGCGTTCATGGAGCAGGTGCGGGGCTGGGGCAAGAAGGTCGTCGTGGTGATCAACAAGATCGACATTCTCGAGAAGGAGGAGGACATCGAACAGGTGGTCCGCTTCGTGGCCGAAAGCGCCCGCGATCTGCTGGGCTTCAGCCCGGAGGTGTTCCCGGTGAGCGCGAGGCTGGCGCTGCGCGCCAAGATGGGCGATGCCTCCGCAGGCCCTCCCAGCCGGTTCGAGGCGCTCGAACGCTACATCCAGTCCACACTCGACGCGCCGGCGCGGATCCAGCTCAAGCTGCTGAACCCGCTGGGCGTGGGCGCCTCGATCGCCGACCGGCACCTCGCGGTCGCCCGGGATCGCGTCGCGCTGCTGAAAGACGACTTCACGACGCTCGACGAAGTCGAGCGGCAGCTCGGGATGTACCAGCGCGATCTGGAGCGCGATATCGAGTTCCGGATGGCCGACATCGACAGGATTCTCCTCGAGATGGAGCGCCGCGGCCACGATTACTTCGACGAGACGATGCGGATCGGACGGGTGATGGATCTGCTGAACCGCAGCCGCGTCCAGCAGGGCTTCGAGCAGCAGGTGGTGGCCGATGCCCCGGAGCAGATCGAACGGAAGGTCGCGGAGCTGATCGACTGGCTCGTGGACGCGGATCTGCGGCAGTGGCAGGCTGTGACGCGCCACCTGTCCGAGCGCCGGCGGCAGTACCGGGATCGGATCGTCGGGGGGGACGAGCCCGGCACGTTCTTCTACGACCGCGCGCGGCTGATCGACTCGGTCGGCCGCGAGGCCCAGCGCGTCGTCGATTCGTACGACACGCGCCGCGAGGCCAGGGAGCTGGCCGATGGGGCGCGCAACGCGGTTGCGACTGCGGCCGCCGTTGGCGCGGGCGCGCTCGGCCTCGGCACGATCGTGACCGTGGCCGCGACGACCGCGGCCGCCGACGTCACCGGCATCATTCTCGCCTCCGTGCTCGCCACCATCGGATTCTTCATCCTTCCCGCGAAGCGGCAGAAAGCGAAGGAGGAGATGCGAAGGAAGATCGCCGACCTCCGCCAGCGCCTGTCCGAGGCGCTGCGGACGCAGTTCGCTGCCGAGATCACCCGCAGCGCGGATCGCATTCGCGAGAGCATCGCGCCGTACAGCCGCTTCGTTCGCGCAGAGGGGGAGAAGCTGCGTGAGATGGAGCAGGAGCTGCACCAGATCACGAACGCGCTCGCGGCGCTTCGTGCCCGCATCGATCGCCAGGCGGCCTGAGGGGCCGCTGCGCTATGATCGCCCTGACAACCTCCACGTCCGCGACGCCCGGGTGTGCCGTCGAGCGGGAACGGTTCCCTGGGACCTGGGCGTTGAACAACCCTGGATGTGGCATTGGAAGTCGGGAGACGCCCGTGACAACCACACTCAACGGACAGATGACCGGCGCGGACATCGTCGAGCTCTGCCGCCGGCACACGCTCTTCGAATGGTCCGCGCAGTCCCAGGTGGACCCCATCCCGATGGCGCGCGCCAAAGGCGTGTACTTCTGGACACCCGAAGGCAAGCGCTACCTGGACTTCAACAGCCAGTTGATGTGCGTGAACGTCGGCCACGGCGACCCGCGCGTGATCGGCGCCATTCAGGAGCAGGCGGCGACGCTCGCGTACGCGAATCCGTTCATGGCGACCGAAGTGCGGGCGAAGCTCGGCGCCCGCCTCGCGGCGCTGGCGCCGGGGGATATCGACGTCTTTTTCTTCACGAATGGCGGCGCCGATGCCAACGAGAACGCCATCAAGGTCGCGCGCGCCTACACCGGGCGGCACAAGATCCTGGCGCGATACCGCTCGTATCACGGCGGCACCTACGGCGCGATGGCGCTGACCGGCGATCCGCGGCGATGGAGCGTGGAGCCCGGCGTGCCCGGCGTCGTCCACGTCCTCGATCCGTATCACGGCATGTCGCGCGGTTGGGACACCGCAGCGGACTCGCTCGCCATGCTCGAAGAGATCGTCCAGCTCGAGGGACCGCAGAACATCGCCGCATTCTTCCTGGAAACGGTCAGCGGCACGAACGGCATACTCGTTCCGCCTGACGGGTACCTCCACGGCGTGCGCGATCTCTGCACGAAGCACGGCATTCTGATGGTCTGCGACGAGGTGATGGCGGGCTTCGGCCGCACCGGGGAGTGGTTTGCCGTCAACCACTGGAACGTCGTGCCGGACATCCTGACGATGGCCAAGGGTCTGACGAGCGCGTATATCCCGATGGGCGCCGTCGGGCTGAGGCGGCCGATCGCCGACCACTTTCGCGACAAGGTGTTCCAGGGCGGTCTCACCTACAACAGCCATCCGATGGGCTGCGCTGCGGCGCTCGCCACGCTCCGCGTGTACGAAGAAGACGACTTGATTGGCAACGCGAAACGGATGGGCGGAGTGATGCGCGGGCTGCTGACGGACCTCGCCGCGCGGCATTCAACCATCGGCGCGCACCGCTCGATCGGCCTCTTCGGCGTCGTGGAACTCGTCCGCGACCCGGCGACGAAGGAGCCGCTCTCCCCGTTCGGCCAGCTGTCCGCGTCGATGAAGCGCTTCGGGCACTTCCTCCGGGAGGAAGGGCTCTACACGTTCCTCCGGTGGCACACGTTCTTCACGAATCCGCCGCTCTGCGTCACTGAAGGGGAACTCGAGGAAGGCTTCGGTATGATCGATCGCGCGCTCACCAGGCTCGAGCGCGAAGGGCTGGATTAGGGCACGACGCACGCCGAACGGCCCGTCGTGCCGTCCGGCGTGCGTCTGCAGACTGCCAGCTATTGCTTCTTATTCATCGGGATCGTCCACATGTAGACCATGCGGCCGTTGACGTCCGTGGTCTTCTCCGCCGGGTACTCCTCGCCCATGTCGAAACTCTGGGAGACGATTCGCGTGCCGGGCTTGAGCTCCTTGTTCAGTTTGGGAATCAGTTTCTGGTTGAGCGACGGAAGCAGATAGAGCGTCACCACCGTGGCCGGGCTGATATCGGCTTCGAATAAGTCCTGATTGAGTATCTTGACCTTGTCGGTCACGCCCGCCTTCTGAATCCGCTCGTTTGCCTCCTTCACGCGCTGCGGATCGATGTCGATCCCCACGGCGCGTGCGCCGTGCTTCTGCGCGGCGGTGGCGACGATGATGCCGTCGCCGCAGCCCAGGTCGTACACCACGTCCTTGGCCGTCACGTTGGCCAGTTTCAGCATCGCATCCACGACTTCCGGCGGCGTCGGGACGAAAATGACATCCGGACTTCGCAGCGTGCCGGCCTGCTGGGCGACAAGGGGAGCGGTCAGCGCGACCGCTGTGATCAGTGTGGCGAGCGCCACGTGTCGAACTCGCATTAGCGTTGGCTCCTTTCGTCCTCTGAACTACGCTCGCGGGCCTGCGTGCGCCTGGGCTTCCGTTTAGACTCGCCAGGAGCGGTCCCGGCCTGCCGGCCGCACTCCGGGCCGGGCTGCACCGGGATCTCTCGCGCTCCTCCGCACGGCGGCGCGGGCGCCGACGCTTGCCTGGAGGGCGGCGCCGCGAAGTATTCAGTTATAGCCGATCTGCAGAATTGGCGCATCTGCCGGCTCAATATCCCATCTCTCGCTGGATGCCGCGAACGATCCGATCGAGTTCGTCCACGAGCTTGCCGCCGCCGGCCTCCCGATAGGCACGCACCAGAGACTCGTAGTAGCTCATCACATCGTCCGGCCCCACCTTGAACCTCTCCCAGACCCCTTCGCCGACATTTCGCAGATCGCGCAGGATCGCGTAGGCGTTGTGGACCTTGTCGGCGGCCGAGACCCTCAGGCTCGACGGAGGCAGGTGACGTGCACGGGCGATGTAAGCCTTCTTGCGCTCGAGCCACGGTCCTTTCGGGGTGTCCCAGGAGTCCGTGCAGTCCTCGACGATGCGGGCGACAGCGTCTCCGAAATTCGCCCGGATCTCCTCCAGGCGCTCGCGCCCGCCCTGATCCTCCGGCGCATCGTGCAGGAGCGCCGCAATCGCTTCGTCCTCGCTTCCGCCATCGTCGAGAACGATCGAAGCCACGCCGATGAGGTGGCCGACGTACGGGGCCGACGTTCCTTTGCGGGTCTGGCCGGCGTGCACCTGGTGGGCGTATCGGAACGCGTCGTCAAATCGTGAGGTCAATTCGGTCATTGGTCGGATCTTGTCGGCCCAGGGTGACGCGATCCGGGCGCGCCGCGCCGGTCGGGACTGCATCCTACTACGTCCGGGATTCCGCGACGAAGCGCCGCGGCGGGCCGGTATGATCCACAGTGTATGAACGATCCGGTTGGCCAGGTCATCCAGGCGCTGGATGAACTCGGGATCGCGTACAGCCGTTATACGCATCCGGCGGTCTTCACGGCTGAAGAGGCGGCGGAACACTGGGCCGGCATCCCCGCCACTCCTGTGAAGAATCTGTTTCTGCGCAACAAGAAGGGCGATCGCCATTATCTCGTGATCCTCGACATTCGCAAGGAAGCGAATCTGAAGGATCTGGTGAAGTCGATCGGGGATGATCGGTTGAGCTTTGGTTCGCCCGAGCGCCTGCGGGCGGCGCTGGG
>Ga0268386_10002098_pt1 | contig 14027 bp, 12 predicted proteins | sample RVTome_15_FD_200260 | JGI IMG/M metagenome (GOLD analysis project Ga0268386, IMG submission 200260) | Soil microbial communities from uranium-contaminated site in the Upper Colorado River Basin, Wyoming, United States - RVT150D86... ...
GGACCGAAGGGAGCCATTCCTTCATAAGGCAACCCGCCCGCCGGTGATGCCGGTTGCGGTGTTCATGAAGAATCCAGGCTAACGATATGCCTTCTTCAACTCGGAGTGAATTTCCGCCAGGATCGACAATGCAATAGATGCCGGTCCGTCCGCGCCGATGTCGAAACCGGCCGGGCCGTGCAGCCTGTGCTCGAGGCGTTTCCCGGACTCGCCGAGGTCGTCCATCAGCCTGGCTCGCCGCTCACGCGGCCCGAGCAAGCCCACGTAGGGAATTGCTGAATCGGCCAGCAGCGACAGGTACTTGCGATCGGTCGCCAGGTGGTGACTCATCACGATCACCGCATCGAAGCGGCCCAGTGCGACGTGCTCGGCCAGGCTCTCCGCTGGCGTGCAAATCACCTGTTCTGCTTCGCGGAAATCGCCCCGTTCGATGTAGGCCGGCCGATGATCCTGGACGACGACGCGCCAGCCCAGTTCCGTCGCGAGGCGCAATACCGGGAATGCGTCCAGTCCCGCGCCGAGCACCAATAGCCGGGGCGGCGGCAGGAGGCGAGCGGTGAGTACCTTCAGTTCGGAACCCGAAACCTCGAGTACGCCGGTGCCGGACCGCTTCTCTGCCGCAGCCAACCTGGATGCGGCAATCAATGCGTCCCGGCACTCCACAGGCACACCGAATGCCGACACCTCATTGCCGCGCAGCACCAGCGTCGCACCGGGCAACAGGTTCTCATGTTGCGACTCGAGCACAGTAGCGGCGACTCCGGCATCGTCACCGGACAGCACCGCGGAGACCGCCGCAAACGGCTGGTAGTCACAATCTGGCAATAGAGGCTGCAGAAAAATCCGCATCAGCCCATCGCAACCAACCCCGAGTCCCCAAAGGTCCTGATCATTCTTGCCGAGGTCGTAGGTAACCGCCTGCGGCGTGTTCGTACGCAGAACCGACATCGCACGCTCAGCCAGGTCGCCTTCAAGGCAGCCGCCGGACAGCATCCCCTGGAACGTTCCGCCTTCGGCAATAAGCATGCGTGCCCCGCTTTTGCTGTAAGTGGAGCCCCTCGTCTCGAAGACCGTGGCGAGCACCAGCGGGGTCCGGTCCTCGCGCCACGCCGAGAACGACGCTTGCAGCTCGCGAATCGTCATGCCGCCGCTTCCGGGTTCACCCGGCCGGGCGAAGCGTTGCGGGGTGCCTTTCGGCGCGCATACTGGTTGAGCACGGCAACGAGCCCCGAGAGACTTTCGACGTTGTGAGCGGGGAGGAACTCATCTACAAACGGCAACATCTTGCGGATGCCCGCGGCCTTGGCTTCGAATCCGCAATATCGCAACATCGGATTCAGCCATAGGAGCTGACGGCAGGAACCGCGAAGCCGCTGCATCTGACATTCTAGATTGCCCTCTTTATCGCGCTCCAGGCCGTCACTCAGGAGTACCACGACGGCATTCTGCGCCAGGACCCGGCGACCCCAGTCCCGGTTGAATCGGGCAAGAGACTCGGCAATCCGGGTGCCGCCGTCCCAGTCACTCACGTCGGAAGCAATTTGCGACAGCGCACGATCCGCGTCCCGGTCACGCAAGCGGCGGGTGATATTGGTAAGGCGCGTACCGAACACGAAGCTGTGTACCGACTGCGATGTTGCCGTCAAGGTGTGGGCGAACAGGAGGAACATCCGTGAATAATGGCTCATCGAGCCTGAAATATCGCAAATCATCACGACTACCGGCTTGCGATCGATCCTGCGCTTCCTTGCGAGCAGCACAAGTTGCCCGTTATTACGCGCCATGGCCTGCATGGAGCGGCGCAAGTCATAACGCGTACCGCGATCGTCCGGCTTGAAGCGCCTGGTGCCGACCTTCTTGAGCAGCTCGATCTCCTTAATGATCAGTGCCTTTGCCTCGCTTTGCTCCGCCAGCGACATCTGCTCGAAGTCCTTGTGACGCAGTATCTCGCGGTCAGACCAGGAGGCGGAACGATCCGCTTCCAGCACCACGTCTTGCACCGCTTCGGTTCCAGGTTGCGACATGGCTTCGAGAAGCCGCCGCATCACGCCGCCATCCGCGGCATCCGGAGCATGAACGTTCGGCAACAGCATCCCCACCATCCTTTCCAGCAGCTGTGGATCCGTGAAATAAACCTGAAACGCCTGACGAAACAGGCGAAAATGCCGCGGATCGTTGACAAGCACCGCTCGCAAAGCCTGGTAGAAGTCATCCCGCCTTTGAAGCCCCGCGGCGCTCACGGCAGTAAGAGCATCGATTACCTGCCCCGTGCCGACAGGCAACCCCGCCCTCCTCAGCGTGCGGCAGAACAAGAGGATGTTCTCCGCCAGATGGCCTTCGAGTGTCTCCTGGTGCACCACTAGGTCCTTACCGGGGGCGGTCGTTCCCGTCCGGCGTCATCCATGAACGCAGGATGCCGATGAAAACGGGCATGACGGTTACGCTTCCGTCTGAATCTGCGACAACAACCGCGCCGCCTCGCTCCCCCGGATCCGGGCAAGATCGTCCTGATACTTCAGCAACAACCCCAACGTATCATTCACGACACCAACGTCCAGCGACACCGCATCCAGCTGCGCAAGCGCGTTCGCCCAGTCGATCGTCTCGGCCACGCCAGGCCGTTTGAACAGGTCTTCGTTTCGCAGCTGGTGAACGAATGCGATCAGCTGCCTGCGCAGTTCGCCGGCGACGCCGCGCGCCTTGAGAGCGACGATGCGGGTCTCGGACTCGAAATCGGGATACTCCACCCAGTGATAGAGGCACCGTCGGCGCAATGCATCGTGCACTTCGCGGGTCCGGTTCGAGGTGATGATTACAACTGGCGGCGAGTCCGCCTTGATCGTGCCGAGTTCCGGAATGCTGAGCTGGAAGTCGGACAGCAACTCGAGGAGAAAAGCCTCGAAGGGTTCATCGGCACGATCGATCTCGTCGATCAGCAGCACCGGCGGACCATCCGGATGCGGCTCCAGGGCCCGTAGCAGTGGCCGCGCAACCAGGTGCTCGCGACTGTAGAGGCGGCGTCCGACGTCCGCGATGCTTCCCTCCGCTTCGGCGAGCCGGATTGCAATCATCTGGCGCGGGTAGTTCCATTCGTAAGCGGCGCTTGCCAGGTCCAGGCCTTCGTAGCATTGCAGGCGAATCAGGTCCCGCCCGAGGGTCCGTGCGAGGACGTTTGCTATTTCCGTCTTGCCGACGCCGGCCTCCCCTTCGAGCAACAGCGGCCGGCTCATGCGCAACGCGAGATAAACGACGGTTGCCAGGTCGCGCCCGGCTATGTAGTTGCCGCCGGCGAGAAGCTCCTGCGCCTGTCCGATGTCCTGCGGCAGACGAGCGCCGCCTCCGCTATCAGCCACCTGCGCGCTGGATCGCGCGTCTCGCCATGACGCCGACAAGGTGTGCGCGGTATTCGGAACTGGCGTGCAGATCGCTCAGCAGGTTGCCGGGATCGATCTGGAGACCGTCGAGCGAACTCGCGGAAAACTGCGCTTTCAGGGCGTCTTCAAATGCCTTCGCGCGAAACCCGCAAGGGCCCGCGCCGGTGACTCCGACGCGCAGGCCATCCACGGTTTCGGCCACCATCACCCCGACTACGGCGTAGCGCGATGCGGGATTCGGGAACTTCGCATACGCCGCGCGCTTCTGTTTCGGAAACCGGATCGCCTGCACGATTTCCCCGGGTTCCAACGCCGTCTCGAACATGCCGCGGTAATACTCGTCCGCCGGAATTTCCCGCCGGTCTGTCGTGATGACGGCGCCGAGCGCAAGCACGGCAGCCGGGTAATCCGACGCGGGATCGCTGTTCGCGATCGAGCCGCCGATCGTACCGCGATTCCTGACCTGCGGGTCGCCGATCCTGCCCGCCAGGTCCGCGAGTGCGGGAATCGATGAACGAATCGATTCGTTCGATGCAACCTCCGCGTGGCGAACCATCGCTCCAATCTCGATCGCGCCTCCGGTGTCGGCGATGCCCTTCAACGAATCGATATTGCCGAGGTCAATGAGGTCCGAGGGATGCGCAAGCCTCAGTTTCATTGTCGGCAACAGTGTCATGCCGCCGGCCAGCAGCATTGCCTCAGCGCTCGCGTCGAGTATCTCCCGCGCCGCCGCAACCGAGGCGGGACGATGGTAATTGAAGTCGTACATTGTCAGTCCTCGGCGCTCAGGCCGCCCGAGCCGCTTGTATCGCGCGCCAGACGCGTTCGGGCGTCGCCGGAATCGGCAGGTCGGTGACGCTCAGCTCCGACAGGGCGTCGATCACGGCATTGATGACGGCGGGCGTGGAACCGATCGTGCCAGCCTCGCCGCATCCTTTGACGCCAAGTGAGTTGTGGGTGCACAGGGTCGTGCTGGTCGCCACCTCGAAGTTCGGCAAGTTATCGGCTCTCGGCAGGCAATAATCCATCAGTGAGCCGGTCAACAGTTGTCCGGTGTCAGGTTCGAACACGCATTGCTCGTACAATGCCTGGCCGATACCCTGTGCAACGCCTCCCTGCACCTGGCCCTCTACGATCATCGGGTTCACAATGCGGCCGAAATCGTCCGCCGCGACAAACCGAACCACTTCGACGAGGCCTGTCTCCGGATCGACCTCGACTTCGCAGATATGGCAACCGGAGGGAAAGGTGAAGTTCTTCGGATCGTAAAACGCCGTTTCCTCCAGTCCGGGCTCGAGTACATCCAGGGGATAGTTGTGAGGTACGTAAGCCGAGAGCGCGACCTCGCCGAAGCTCAACGACCTGTCGGTGCCCGCGATGGAAAGCTTCCCGTTCTCGAAAACGACGTCTTCTTCCGACGCCTCGAGGAGGTGAGCGGCAATTTTCCGCGCCTTCGTGCGAATCTTCTCGAGCGCGTTGACGATCGCCATGCCGCCGACCGAGAGCGAACGCGAACCGTACGTCCCCATACCGAAAGGAATTTTGCCGGTATCGCCGTGCACCACCTCGACGCTGTTTAATTCGACGCCCAGCGCTTCGGTCACCAGTTGCGCAAACGTCGTTTCGTGTCCCTGGCCATGACTGTGCGAGCCCGTCAGTACCGTCACCGACCCGGTTGGATTAACCCGGATCGTGGCGGCTTCGTACAAGCCCGCGCGCGCACCGAGTTGGCCCGCAACGTTCGATGGTGCGAGCCCGCAAGCCTCGATGTAGGTCGAGAATCCGATACCCCGCAGCTTGCCTTTCGCGGCAGATGCCTCGCGGCGTGCGCCGAAGTTCCCGTAATCGACCATCTCGAGCGCCCGGTCGAGGCAGGCATGATAATTCCCGCTGTCGTACTGCAAGGCTACCGGGGTCTGGTATGGAAAACCGTCGGGAGAAATGAAATTCCTCCGTCTCAGTTCCACCTTGTCGATGCCGGTTTCCCGCGCCGCCTTGTCGACCAGCCGCTCCAGCAGATAACTTGCCTCCGGACGTCCGGCTCCCCGATACGCATCCACGGGCACGGTATGCGTAAACATCCCTTTGACTTCGCAGTAGATTGCCGGGGTCCGGTAGGTGCCCGCGAGCAATGTGCCGTAGAGATAGGTCGGCACCGACGGCCCGAACGTCGAGAGGTAGGCGCCGAGATTCGCCCTGGTGCTGACGCGCAATGCGAGAAAATCGCCGTCTTCGCCGAGCGCGAGCGACGCATGCGAGACGTGATCGCGACCGTGTGCGTCACTCATGAACGACTCGCTGCGATCGGCGGTCCATTTGACCGGCCGGTTCACCCGCCTCGAAGCCCAGGTAACGATGGCCTCCTCGGCGTAGTGAAAGATCTTCGAGCCGAAACCGCCGCCGACGTCCGGAGCAACGACGCGAAGCTTGTGTTCCGGAATATTCAGCACGTAGGCACCCATGAGCAGGCGTGTTACGTGAGGATTCTGGCTGGTGGTATAAAGCGTGTACTCGTCTTTCCCGGCGTCATAATCCCCGATCGCTGCGCGCGGTTCGATTGCATTCGGGATCAGGCGCGTGTTGACGACGTCGATCTCCACGATGTGCGCGGCGCCGGCTAAGGCCTTGTCTACTGCAGCAGCGTCGCCGATCTCCCAATCGAAACAGATGTTCCCGGGAGCGTTCGGCCACACTTGCGGCGCGTCCGGTTGGCTCGCGGCGACCAGGTCGGTCACCGCCGGCAGCTCTTCGTAGTCCACCTCGATCAGTTCGGCGGCATCGCGAGCTATTGCGCGTGAAACCGCCAGAACAACGGCGACCTGGTCGCCGATGCAGCGAACAGTGTCCTGAGCCAGTGGCGAATGCACCGGCTCCGCCATCTGCGACCCGTCCTTTTGAGTGATGCCCCACCCGCATGGCAGCCCACCGACGCCGTCGGCGGCCATGTCGCTTCCGCTGAACACGGCAACGACGCCGCGGACGGATTCCGCCGCCTTGCTGTCGATACGACGGATGCACGCATGCGGCAAAGGAGATCTCAGGATATGTGCGTACAGTTGCCGGGGCCGATTGATGTCGTCCGTGTACTGGCCCCCGCCCGTGATGAAGCGAAAGTCTTCCTTGCGCCTCACTGCGGCGCCGATGCCGTTTTCAGCCATTCGCGCCACCCCCACCCCTCGGGCCGCCGGTTTCAGGCGGCTGGCGCCGCATCGCCTCGGCGCCCGCTTTCACGGCCCTCACGATGTTCTGGTATCCGGTGCACCGGCACAGGTTGCCTTCCAGCCACTCCCGGATCTGCTTTTCGTCCGGTTCCGGATTCTGCCGCACTAGGTCGAGCGCGCTCATGATCACGCCCGGTGTGCAGAAACCGCACTGCAATCCGTGATGCTCGCGGAACGCTTCCTGCATCGGGTGCAGCTTGCCGTTCAAGGCCACGCCTTCGATCGTGCGCACGTCGGCTCCCTCCGCCTGCAGTGCGAGCATCGTGCAGCTCTTCACGGAGCGGCCATCAACGTGAACGACGCAGGCGCCGCACTGGCTGGTGTCACAGCCGACGTGCGTCCCGGTGCGGCCGAGAGTGTCGCGCAACATCTCGACCAGCAACGTCCTGGATTCGACGGCAGCCTCGACCTGCTCGCCGTTCAGCACAAACGACACGACTGTGGACATGCGGCGTACCTTTACGTCGATTTATAGTCGAGCTATCGGGGAGGTCAGGCGCGCGCCGGCAAGGAAGTGCCGCTCGCGAGGTTCTTGCCTGAAATCCCCGTAGCTCAGCGTACCAGAAACCACCATACCAGCAATCCCGCGACGGCGAGCCCGGCGACGAGCGGAAGCCTGGAGTCGGCCTCAGCCGCGGGGACCGCCTCCGCCGCGGCTTCCTCTTCCGGCCTGCTCGCCTCGAGTTCGCGCGAGAGGCGGCCGAAGAAGTCATCGGCCGTCTTTTTGGTGGCGCCGACCACCAGGCGCGAGCCGACCTGTGCCAACTTTCCACCGACCTTGAAGTCCGCGGTATAGCTCAAGAGCGTGCCGCCGTCGCGCTCGCTCAGGACGACGTCGGCACTGCCCCGTCCGAACCCGACCGAGCCGGCCTTGCTTTCGCCGGTGAGGGTGTAGCTTTCAGTCGGTACGACGTTCTCGAGCCGCAGCACCACGTTGAACTTCGCCCGCACCGGGCCGATCGCGGCCGCGACTTTTCCCTGGAACTCGTTGTCAGCGGTGCGCTCGAGCGATTCGCAGCCCTGGATGCACTTCTGCAGCATCGCCGGGTCGTTCAACGCCGCCCACACGGTCTCGCGAGTCGCTGCGATCCGATACTCGCCACTGATGTCCACAGGCTGCGTCTCCTAGAAAGTCACCGCTTGCCGAGCATTCATGAACGGCACGCCGTATCGGCAGGGCGTCGGCCGGGGGTAGGGCTTTCCTGTTCGACGTCGTCACTCACCGTTCTCGAGGCAGTGCATCTCTGCGTGCCCCCATGGACGGGTTCGCGGCGTTCCTGGAAAGCCCTACCCCCGGCCGACGCCCTGCTCACCACCACACTAACCGTTCATGAATGCCGCGAGCTATCTGATCGTACATCGCTTGAATCGGACGTGGTCTTTGGCCGTCAGACCAGACCGGCAAGTTTTACGGCTTCGACGACCGCCTGGTGCTGGCCGGGCGCCATGAGGTGAACGCCGGCTACGCCGTTGATTTCGCGTGCCTGCTGGATCAGTTCGGCACAAATGGCAATGCCTTCGTGGCGCGGGTCGCGCGCCGCCTCCAGGCGACGGACGATGCCCTCCGGGATGATCGTGCCGCGGAGGTTCCTGCGCATCCACCTGGCTCCGTCCGCAGATCGTAGTGGGCCCAGGCCCACGAGAAAGTACAGTTCCTCGGTCAGACCCTCTTCGCGCAGGCGGTCGATGTAGCGAGTCAGTAATTCGATGTCGAAGCAGAACTGGGTCTGCACGAACCTCGCGCCCGCTTTCGCCTTCGAACGAAGCGGCAGCGGCGACCAGGCGTCGCCGGGCTCGACCGGAATATCGGCAGCGCCCGGAAAAAAACTGGTCTTCTCGCTCAGTTCGCTGCCGCACAGCGTTGCCCCGTTGACCGTCATGGAGTGCACGGCCTCGAGGAGCTCCCTCGCATCGAGGTCGAAGACCGCTTTCGCATTCGGGTCATCGCCGGATTCGATACCGTCCCCCGACAGCACCAGCACGTTTGCGATGCCGAAAGCGGCGGCGCCCAAGAGGTCGCTCTGTATCGCAATGCGGTTTCGGTCGCGGCAGGTCATCTGCAGAATCGGGTCGACGCCGAGCTGCTTTACGTGAATGGCGGCGGCCAGGCTGGACATGCGGACTTTTGCGCCGGCCCCGTCGGTAAGATTGATCGCCGACACCACCGGTTTCAGGTCGCGTACGCAAAGAGTTAACGGCTCGAGCGTTGCCCCGCGCGGCGGGGTTATTTCAGCGGTTACGGCGAAGTGACCGGACTCAAGTGATTGTCGAAAAGAATGGTTCGCTGTCACGCCCCTACCTTGTGCAGTAGATAAATGCATTTGCAATCGGACCGCGATGGTTTGAAAGCAGCCTGCGACCACCTCGAGAACCTCAAAGACGGGAGTACGATAGCCCGCGCCGGCTGCCCGCGCAAACCGCCGCGGCACCCGCGAGGTGCCGCGGCAATCGTATGCAGCAGGCCCCCTACATCACCGGCATGGAGAAGTCCGCTCCGGAGCGAATACCGGTCGGCCAACGGGAGGTCACGGTCTTGAGGCGGGTATAGAAGCGCACGCCTTCCATGCCGTAAACGGACGTGTCGCCGAACAGCGAGCGCTTCCAGCCGCCGAAGCTGTGGAACGCGAGCGGGACCGGGATCGGCACGTTCACGCCTACCATCCCGACCTGGATGGTGCTGGCGAATTCGCGCGCGGCATCGCCGTCCCTGGTGAAGATAGCAGTGCCATTGCCGAATTCGTGCTCGTTGATCAGCCTGACGGCATCGTCGAATGTGGCAGCGCGCGTCAGGGTCAGTACCGGACCGAAGATCTCCTCGCGGTAGACGCGCATATCAGCGGTCGCATGGTCGAACAGCGTCGGCCCGAGGAAGTAACCGGGAGAGTGGGTAATTTTGTGGCTTCTTCCGTCGACGAGCAGCCTCGCGCCTTCCTCTATTCCGAGGTCGATGTAGGATCGCACTTTGTCTCGATGCTCGGATGTGATGAGCGGTCCCATATCGTTGTTATTGTCTGTCCCGGGGCCGATCTTCAGCGCCTCGATCTTCGGTAACAGTTTCTCGAGCAGGCGGTCTGCCGCGTCGCCGACCGTGACGATCGCCGAGATCGCCATGCAGCGCTCACCGGCCGATCCGTAGCCCGCGCCAACCAGCGCATCGGAGGCGAGATCCATGTCTGCATCCGGCATCACAACCATGTGGTTCTTGGCGCCGCCAAGCGCCTGGACCCGCTTGCCGTGTTGCGATGCCGTACGGTACACATGTTCGGCAACCGGCGTGGAGCCGACGAAGCTGACAGCTGCGACGCGCTCGTCCTCCAGCAACGCATTCACTGCCACCTGGTCGCCCTGCACGACATTGAAGACACCGGCCGGCAACCCTGCTTCGGCAAGCAATTCGGCCCACTTGAGCGAGCAGCTCGGATCCTTCTCTGACGGCTTCAAAATGAACGTGTTGCCGCAGGCAATCGCCAGGGGGAACATCCAGAGCGGCACCATCGCCGGAAAATTGAACGGAGTAATCCCGACGCAAACGCCGAGCGGCTGGCGCATCGAATAACAATCGACACCGGTGGCGACCTGGTCGTTGTAATCGCCCTTGATGAGGTGAGGGATGCCGCAGGCGAACTCCACGACTTCGAGCCCACGTTGCACCGATCCGTCCGCGTCATGCAGAACCTTGCCGTGTTCTTCCGTGATCAGCGCCGCGATTTCGGCACGGTCGCGCTCGATCAGTTCCTTCAGGCGAAACATGACTCTCGCACGGCGAAGAACCGGTGTCCTCGACCAGCTCTTGAAGGCCTTTTCCGCTGCCGCGATCGCCGCCTCGACGTCAGAGGCGTCGGACATCGCCACCTCAGCGCATTCTTTTCCGGTCGCGGAGTTGAATACCTTCGCGGATCGTCCCGACGCGGATTCCCGACGCTGGCCATCGATCCAGTTCGGCACCCTCCGTATCTTGCTAATCGCTGTTGCTTTCTCAGCCATAATTCTTCCTGCTTTGTGGTCGTGGTTTCAGGATGCCGCGCGCAATGCTCCACGCACGCATTCGACAATTTCTGCAATCTGCGATTCGTCGATGATCAACGGCGGCGAAAACGCGAGCGTATCGCCGGTGGTACGGATGATGACACCGTTGTCGAAGCAATGACGGAATGCGTTCAGGGCACGCGCGGTCGGCTGGCCGTCGATCGGCTCCAGCTCCACAGCACCAATCAGCCCGAAGTTGCGTACGTCGATGACGTGCGACTCGCCCTTCAGGCTGTGCAGCGCGTCTTCGAACGTCTGTTCCATCTCGCGGGCGCGGTCGAACAGGCCTTCATCGCGGTAGATGTCGAGCGTCGCGCAACCGGCCGCGGCGGCGAGGGGATGACCTGAATACGTGTAGCCGTGGAAGAACTCGATTGCCCCGGCAGGTCCGGTCATAAAAGTATCGTAGATGTCGCCCTTCGCCAGCACCGCGCCCATCGGAACCGCGCCACTGGTCAGGCCCTTGGCCACCGTGATGAGGTCCGGTGTAATGCCGAAGCGGGTGGCGGCGAACGCGTCGCCGGCACGGCCGAAGCCCGTGATCACTTCGTCGAATACGAGCAATATGCCGTGGCGGTCGCAGATCTCGCGAATGCGCGCGAGGTAGCCCTGCGGTGGCAGCAGCACGCCGCCGGAGCCGGCGATGGGTTCTACGATGACTGCAGCAACGGTCGAAGCATCGTGCAGTGCAACGATGTTTTCGAGTTCGTCGGCGAGATGAGCTCCCCACGACGGCAGACCGCGCGACCAAGCGTTGTGCTCGAGATTGTGAGTATGTGGCAGGTGGTCCACCCCCGGCAGCTGCGCACCGAACATTTTGCGGTTGGGTGAAATGCCTCCGACGGAGATACCACCGAAACCAACCCCGTGGTAGCCCCGCGCCCGGCCGATAAGGCGCGTCCGCGAGCCTTCGCCCCTCAGGCGATGGTACGCGAGCGCCATCTTCAGCGCCGTGTCGACCGCTTCGGAACCCGAGTTCACGAAGAACGCATAGTCGATGCCGTCCGGCGTGATTTCCATCAGCTTGTTGGCGAGTTCGAACACGGTCGGATGGCCGAGTTGAAACGCCATGGAGTAGTCGAGCGTCTCCGCCTGCTTCTGGATAGCCTCGACGATTCGCGGATGACAGTGGCCCGCGTTGCAGCACCACAGGCCCGCGACGGCATCCAGCAGCTTCTTGCCGTCGTGCGTGAAGCAATGCATGCCCTTCGCGCGCGCGATCAGCCTCGGAGCGCTCTTGAACAGGCGATTGCCGGTAAACGGCATCCAGTAAGCCTGCAGATCGGGCAGCTCGGCTGCCAGTTGTCGTGCGGTGTTATCGGCCATCTTCATCTTCTCCGGAAATATCCGTTTGCCAGCGGCTTTCAAAGTATCTCTTTCATACGATAGTAGAGCATGCCGAGGGCCAGTGCCGGATTGGCAAACCATTTCCCGCCGGGCAGCTTCCAGTGACCTATGCGCTCGAAAACGTCGAAGCGCTCCAGGTCCCCCCCGATCGCGTCCGCGATGATTTTGCCGGCCAGGTGTGACGGCGCCAGACCGTGGCCCGAGTAGCCCTGGGCGTAGTAACTGTTCTCTCCTATCCGACCGAGCTGCGGAATGCGGTTGATGCTGATGGCAATATAGCCGCCCCATTCGAAGTCGATCTCCGCGTCCCCGAGTTGTGGGAAGACTTTCAACATCTTTGGGCGGAGCGTCGCACTGATGCTGCGGGGATCACGTCCCGAATAGTTGCACAGTCCTCCGAACAGCAGCCGCTTGTCCGCGGAAAGGCGAAAGTAGTCCAGGGTGACGCGCTGATCGCAGGCGGCCATGTCCTGGGGCAGCAGTTTCATTGCCAGCGCCGGATCGAGCCGCTCGGTCGCGATCATGTAGCTGCCGGCAGGAATCACGGCGCCGAACAGCTTCGGCTCCGCGCGGCCGAGGTAAGCGTTGCCTGCGAGCACGACTTTTCCTGCCTGCACGGTCCCGTTTGCGGTCTCTACGACGGCACAGCTTCCATGACGGATTCCGCTGACCGGTGAACGCTCGAAGATCCGTACACCCAGGGAGGAGGCAGCACGCGCTTCCCCCAGGCACAGGTTCAGGGGGTGCAGATGACCATTGCCCGCGTTCACCAGCCCGCCGATGTACCGGTCGGAACCGACGATCGAAGACATCTCCTCTCTCGGCACGAATTGCATCCTGTGCGGGTAGTTCAGCCGGATCTTGCGATCGATCTCACTGCGGAAATAGTCGATGTCGCGCTGCTTCAACGCGAGGTCCACGAAACCGAACTTCAAGTCGCAGTCGATGCCGTAACGTTTGACCCGATCGACGACAAGATCGCGGCATTCGAGCCCCATCCTGTACGCAAGGTTCGCGGCATCCGCGCCCAGCCGCGCCTCGATCTTGCCGGTGTCGACGAAGCCGTCGATCAGCTGTCCGCCGTTTCTCCCCGAAGCGCCCCAGCCCACGCGTTTCGCTTCAAGCACAACCACGTCGTAGCCACGCTCGGCGAGGCTCAGCGCTGCGGAGATACCGGTGAAGCCGGCACCGACCACCGCAACGTCCGCACGCAGGTCACCGGCCAGCGCCGGATAACCCGTGCGCTCCTGAGCGCTCGCCGCGTAATAGGAACTGACGTGATCGAAGGAGTCTTGCATTGGCCGATCAGGGTACTCTCGCGTAAGATAGTTAACAATATTTAAATGATTATACTTAAGTCATTGACTTTAATGATATCCTCAAGAGAATTGTTAATTAAAATAAACAATTCAACAACCGAGGGCGCCTTTACATATGGACAATATCGGGCTGCGACTCAAGACGCTCCGTACCCGTCACGGCCTTTCGCAGCGGCGACTGGCGGCGAAGTCCGGCGTTTCCAACGCGACAATTTCCCTCATAGAGCATGGCCATACCGATCCGTCGCTCGGCCTGCTGAAACGCGTGCTCGACGCCATGGGAGTGTCGTTCGCCGAATTCTTCGCCTCGCAAAGCGCAGCCGATGAGAAATTTTTCTACTCGGTCGACGAGCTGAGCGAGATCGGCACCGGCCTCATCTCCTACCGACAGGTCGGCGGCGATCTCATGGACAGCAAGTTGCAGATTCTTCACGAACGGTACCGTCCGGGCGCCGACACCGGCCAGTCGATGCTGAGCCACGAAGCCGAAGAAGGCGGCATCGTCCTGCAAGGACGCCTGGAAGTCACCGTCGGCAACCAGGTACGAACGCTGTCAGCCGGCGATGCCTACCGTTTCAACAGCCGGCTGTCCCACCGCTTCCGGAACACCGGCAGCGAAGACTGCGTCGTCGTATCCGCCTGCACACCGCCGAGCTTCTGAATGCGTTCGTCGCGCGATGGGCAACCGTCGGGCTTGGCGGTGCATTCCGGCCTCATCCGGGGGTGGCCCTTTGGCGCAA
>Ga0268386_10002099_pt1 | contig 14026 bp, 11 predicted proteins | sample RVTome_15_FD_200260 | JGI IMG/M metagenome (GOLD analysis project Ga0268386, IMG submission 200260) | Soil microbial communities from uranium-contaminated site in the Upper Colorado River Basin, Wyoming, United States - RVT150D86... ...
GGTCCGCGGTGGCGCCAATCCCACTCCCCTCGAGAAGCCGGACCAGAAGCCGGTCGGCCAGCGGGCGCGGTGATGTGACCAGAGCCGAGATCGGGATCGATGGGGCACTCCCGGAGAGCGTCACCAACGACTCGAGATACTCATTGTCTCGGCCGACCACTTCGGCGGCGCGTGCCAGGGATTCGATGACTCGAGGGTTGATCTCCTCGAGCATCGGCATGACGATCCGCCGAAGCCGGTTGCGAGTCAACGACATGTCGTCGTTCATGGGGTCGTCGACGAACTCGAGCCCGGCGAGGGTGGCGATCTCTCGGGTCACGTCCCTGCCGATCGACAGCATCGGCCGATAGATGTGAGGAGAACGGTGGAAGGGGATCCCGGCAAGCCCCGCGGGGCCGGTCCCGCGAATCAGATTGATCAGGAGGGTCTCGGCGTTGTCGTCCCTGGTGTGCCCGATCACAATGGGACGGTCCACTCTCTCGAAGACCTGGTAGCGGGCATCTCTTGCGCGCGCCTCCGGTGAAGGCCCGGCCTCGACCACTACCGCCTCGACTGCGATTTCCATATCGAGTCGACGGGCGATCGATCGAGCAGCCGATGCCATCAGCGGAGACGCGGGCAGCTGGTGGTCCACATGGAGGGCCGTCGCCTCCCGGCCGGACTGGTTGACGAGGAGGGCCAAGGCCGCGGAGTCGGCACCGCCGGACAACGCCACCATCAGTCTTCCCTCTGGCAGCCGCAGTCTGGTCAGGGAATCCGAGACGAGCCGCGTCAGGCGACGCGTTGCAGCCATTTCCTGGGGTGTTCGATCTCAATGAGGTCGGGAAGGCTGCTAGCCCCTCGAAATGCGAGCCCAATGGTCTCCCAGCCGGCCTCTCTCTCCACGGTGAGCACGAACCGCTCCCCTTGCTTGTACTGCTTCATCTTCATCTCGAGGCCGATCAGCCTGAAGAACGCCGCAGTTCGCTTGTCGTGCCTGCGCGCCCTCAGGACCCGGCTCATCCTGGCTTGTGACTTCAGCCTCTCGGCGCCGATCCTGTCCATGACGACGTGCCCGTGACCCTCGAGCAGCGACATGAGCGCCTGAACCCGATCGATCATGGCGTTCTGCTCGGGCGAACCGAAGAGCCCGAGAAGGCCCCTCTCGTCGATGATGGGCCTGCCGCCGGAGATGCGATCCCCGATCTCGTCGACGATGCGACCCAGAGCGCCGGCGTCAGGCGTGGAAGCTTCGACCAGCTCGGTCACCAGGCCCATGAAGTAGTCGCCCATCCATGAGATGCCCTGGAATTGCGCCCGATGAGTGAGCTCGTGCAGCGCCACCCAGTACCTGAACTCCGCAGGCTTGAATTGATGTGTGCGCTCCATCTGCAAGATGTTTGGGCCCACATAGGCGACCACATCACCCCGCTCGCCGGTGGGTAGGACCAGCTCGTATTGACCGAGGACGCGCCGCGCGAGCACGCTGAGCAGGGCCTTCGTCTCGGTGTCCATGACCCGCCGCGCCATGGCCGCGGCTGCCTGGCCGGACCCCGAGCGGGCAGCGCGCTCCTCCAGCTTCCTGCGGGCCGGCTCGGTGAGATGAGCGAAGGCGGAAGCATTGCGCTCTATCCAGCCCGCCCTGTCGATGACATGCGTATCCGGTGAGCCACTGAGGCTGAGACCCGTCGTCTCCACGACGATCGCCGATACATCCGGTGTCACCCGTCGCATCTCGTCGGTCAGAGAAGCGAGGTGATAGGTGGACTCCAGCGGATAGCCCCCTGCGAGCCTCCCGATCAGCCGACCACCGCCTGGTCGTGAAGTCGTCACTCTTCGACGATGCGATACCGCTTGCGCACCACGTCTGTGAAGTACTTGATCGCGGTCACGACTATGACGATTGCGGCAAGGACGAGACCGGTCGGAATCATGTAGCGGTAGGTCCACTCGGTCTCGGGTGGGGTGGCCTCCGGCTCGCCGGCATCGACCGCCGGCGCCAGGCCACTGCTGACGGTGGTAGTGGTGGACCCTGGATCGCCACCCTCGTCACTCTCTTCGGCGGCGAGGGCCAGGGTCGAGAGGATGGTCATGAACAGCACCGTGATCAGCAGGATGGGTGCGACGCGACCCCGAAGGCTCATCTGATTCAGCCTAATGCCGTGGTATCGCGGGGCGGAACCTACCCAGCTCCCTGCTCCTGACGCTCGTTTCGAATGAGCTCTCTGACCTTGTCCACCAATGGCTCGGGCATCTCTTCCTCGAGATGGGTGCGGATGACGACCTTCAGCCGGCGCTCGAAGTCGAACGAGTCGAGGCAGCCACTGCAGTCTTCGAGATGGACCCGAACCCGGGAAGCCGTTAGCTCGTCGAGCTCGGCGTCGAGGTATTGGTAGAGCTGTTCGATCGCTTCACTGCAGTTCTCGCTCATGGTCGTTCGGCGTCCTCAGGCACCAGCCCTCGTTGACTTGCAAACTCCCACAACCGCTTCTGCATGGCTTTTCTTCCGCGGTGCAGTCGGGACATCACAGTCCCGATTGGGATATCGAGGATCTCGGCGATCTCCTTGTAGGAGAAGCCCTCTAGGTCGGCGAGGAGGACGGGGAGCCGGAAGTTCTCGGGGAGGCTCTCGACCGCCTCTTTGATCTCGGACTCGACGAGACCGTCGAGGACACGCTCCTCCGTCGTGCGAGCCGCGTCCGCCGACTCCTCTGAGCCGATTCGGCGGTACAGATACAGGTCTTCGACGTCCCCGAGGTCGACCTCACTCGGCCGGCGCGTGTCCTTGCGGTACTTGTTGATGTAGGTGTTGGTGAGGATCCGGTACAGCCAAGCCTTGAGATTGGTCCCCTCGGTGAAAGTGTCGTAGGCGCGGTAGGCCTTGAGGAACGTCTCTTGAACCAGGTCCTCGGCGTCGGCTGCGTTGCGTGCCATCCGCATCGCGGCGGAGTAGAGCTGACGCGAGTACTGGAGAGCGTCTCGCTCGAAATTCGCCTGATCGGCCATGAAGCGGGCACGGTAGCCCCCGCTGCCCCTCAACCCGATTGAAGCGGGCACGTGGACTGAGACCACCCGGGATGCGGGCCTATCAGCGCGGCTCCCTGACCGACGCCTGAGCGGCCGCCAACCGCGCCACCGGAACGCGGGGCGGTGAGCAACTGACATAATCGAGACCGATTCTCCGGCAAAGGGCGATCGATTCCGGATCTCCCCCGTGCTCGCCACAGATCCCCGCGTTCAGGTCAACCCTGGTGGATCGTCCCTTCTCGATGGCGATCCTCATCAGCTCCCCCACTCCTTCGGGGTCGATGGTTGCAAACGGGTTTCGCTCCAGGATTCCCTCTTCGAGATACTGGACCAGGAACTCCTTCTCCGCATCGTCGCGACTCATGCCGAAGGTCATCTGGGTCAGGTCGTTGGTCCCGAAAGAGATGAATTCCGCATGTTTGGCGATCTCATCTGCCGTGAGAGCCGCCCGAGGGATCTCGATCATCGTGCCGAACTCGTAGTCGATCTCGATCCCCCGTTCGGACATCACGGCCCGCGCCTCCTCCTCGAGGGTCAGGCGCTGCCGGGCCAGCTCGTTCACGTGTGAGGTCAGCGGGATCATGATCTTGGGATGCACCTCCACGCCCTCATCGGCCACTTGACAGGCCGCCTCGAAGATGGCTCGAACCTGCATCCTGGTCAGACCGGGGAGAACGATTCCGAGACGCACGCCCCGCAACCCGAGCATGGGGTTGGCCTCGCGCAGACTCTCCACTCGCTCCAACATGTGCTGTTCCTCTTCGATGGTGGCCAGTAGGTCGTTGATCTCCTTCAGGGACCCAGCCGACTGGATCCTTATCTTGAGGTCGGTGAGGTCGGTCGTCAGCTCTTCGTAGCTGGGCAGGAACTCGTGTAGAGGTGGATCGATCAGCCGGATGGTGACCGGGAGACCGTCCATGGCCCGAAAGAGGCCGATGAAATCTTCCCTTTGGAACGGGAGGAGCTGCTCGAGAGCCTCGGACACCTCGGCTGGGATCGCCGAGGTGATCATCTTCTGCACGATCGGTAGCCGCTCCGGTGCGAAGAACATGTGCTCGGTGCGGGCGAGCCCGATTCCCTCGGCCCCATAGCTTCGGGCCAGCCGAGCATCCTCGGGGCTGTCGGCGTTGGTCCATACCCCAATGTCACGGACATCGTCCGCCCACTCCAGGAGCCTCTTCAGCCATTCGTTCCCGAGATCAGGGGTCTGGGTCTCTACTTCGCCCAAGATCACGTCTCCGGTGGTGCCGTCAATGGAGATGATCTCGCCTTCTCGGACGACACGGTCACCGACTCGAAACACCCTCTCGTTGAGATCGATGACCAACTCCTCGGCTCCCACGACCGCCGGCTTGCCGAACTGTCTTGCCACGAGGGCGGCGTGGCTGGTCCGCCCGCCCCGACTGGTGAGGATTCCGTTGGCGGCGAGCATGCCATGGACGTCGTCGGGCTTGGTCTCGGGCCGGACCATGATGACGTCGCGGCCCTCCTCTTTGGCCCAGCGCTCCGCCAGATCCGCGTCAAAGGCGATCACTCCGACTGCAGCACCCGGTGAGATGTTGAGGCCGGTGGCGAGGTGACGGCCCTCGTCGACGGCTGTCTTCTTGGCGTCGACAGCAAACGAAGGATGGAGAAAGAAGTCGATTTGTTCCGGCGTCACCCTGGTGATCGCCTCCTCCTTCCCAATCAGTCCCTCATCGGCCATGTCGACTGCGATGCGCACGGCAGCCTGGGCGGTCCTCTTGCCATCACGTGTCTGCAGCAACCACAGCTTCCCGCGCTCGATGGTGAACTCCATGTCCTGCATGTCGCGGTAATGCTCTTCGAGACGCCTGGCGATGTCGGAGAACACCTGATGATTCTCAGGGAACTCGTCGGCCATGACGTCCATCCGCTTCGTGGCGCGGATCCCGGCCACGACGTCTTCCCCTTGGGCGTTGGTGAGATAATCGCCTTCGATGGTGGGCTCACCGGTGGTGGCATTGCGCGACATGGCCACTCCTGTGGCCGAGTCAACTCCCATGTTGCCGAAGACCATCGTCTGGATGTTCACCGCCGTCCCCAGGTCGTGGGGTATGCCGGCTGCATTCCGATAATCGAACGCCCGCTTGCCGTTCCAAGAGCGGAATACGGCCTCGATCGCGAGATGCAACTGCTCCGTCGCATCATCGGGGAAGCTGCGCCCGGCAAAACGCTCCACGATCGCCTTGAACTCGCCGGTTATGGCCCGCAAGTCGTCAGCGCTGAGGTCCGAGTCGCTCGACACCCCGCGCTCGGCGCGGTAGCGCTCGAGGACATGCTCGAACGGCTCGTCGCGGACACCGAGCACTACTGAGCCGAACATCTGGACCAACCGCCTGTGCGCGTCGTGGACGAAGTGCTCATCGTTGGTGAGCTCGACCAGTCCCTCGACGACCTCATCGTTCATCCCGATGTTGAGGACGGTGTCCATCATCCCCGGCATCGAGAACTTGGCGCCGGAGCGACAGGAGAGCAAGAGCGGATCCTTGGCATCACCGAAGGTTTTGCCACTGGCTATCTCGATCTTGCGGAGAGCCTCGGCTACCTCATCGAGCATCCCCTCGGGAAAGGTCTCGCCGCCCGCGAGAAAGGCGTTACATGCCTCGGTCGTGATGGTGAATCCCGGCGGTACCGGCACGCCGATCCGGGTCATCTCGCCCAGGTTGGCCCCCTTGCCGCCGAGTAAGGCACGGACGCCTTCCCAGTCACCACCGACCGCCTCTTGGGCTTGGGCAACCTCGTCGAACGCATAGACCCACTTCGTGGCCATGGAGAACCTCTCTCGTGTCGTCAGTCAACCACCAGTCTGCGCCAACCCAGGCACGAGGGTTAGGGCCAATGTTCGCTGTTTGATTGGGACCTTCAGCGTGTCGCCCGGCAATCTGACGGCCGGACGACGCCCGTCGCGCAAGACGCCGAGCGGACCCGTGGCGTTCACCTCGGATCTGGCTCAGAACAACCTGCACAATTACCATTCGAGGGGGCGCCGGAGTAGCTCAGTTGGCTAGAGCACACGATTCGTAATCGTGAGGTCAGGGGTTCGAATCCCCTCTCCGGCTCGATCCGCGCTTCTCGAGGTTGATTGCCCTCTGTTGGACCATCATGTGCGCTGAGCGCACATGACGGTCCAACGAATTGGTCAGGGCTGGCTCTCCGACCCCAAACCGGCGAATAGGTTGGCCAGGACCAGCTCCCGACGGAGATTGGCCTGGATGTCGATGACGGCGTCGAGGATCGCCTCCGCCGAAGCCACGGCCTTGCGTGGCGGCACCTCGGTCAAAGAGGCGAGGTCGAGGTCACCATTGCGGATAGGCCCGCCGAGTTGCAGCGCGGCCGAGTCCGCGTACCAGGAGGCGAGGATCTCCAACCCGCTGACCAGTAGTGACATCTCGACTCGGCGGCGAGCCCGCTGTGCCTTGTCCTTGGCGAGCTCGTCGGGGACCGCATCGGCGACAAGGGGGGCGAGCTCGTCGAGGACCATCGATGCCAGACGCTGACCGTCACCGGGATGCGGGCTGACCTGAGCGGGGACCGAGAGCCACAGCTCACGAAATCGCGCTACCTCGGGTCTGCTCATCATGGCCAGGGCGAGACCCGGACGGCCCCCGGACACAACGGCGACACCGTTGGCAGAGTGCTCGTCGAGACCCCGCTCGACCAGCGCCTCGGTGATCTGCTCGAAGGGGACCCTCCCCATGTGAACCGAGCGACACCGCGAGCCGACAGTGGCAGGGAAGTCGTCCTCGGACTCGGCGACCAACAGAATGACGACTTGCGACGTCGGCTCTTCCAGGGTCTTGAGGAGAGCATTTGCCGCCTGCTCGGTCATCGAGCCCGCATCAGGGAGCAGGAAGACGCTGCGTGGGGCCTCGATCGGGGTCATCGACGCCCGGGAGACCAACTCACGAGCCTGATCAACTCCGAGGCTCACTGCTCCCTCGGGCTCGATCACGGTCAGGTCGGGGTGTGTGCCGGCGAGCCCCAGTCTTCGCGTCCGCTCGTCGCCATCACCCCCGAGTAGACCCGTGGCGAACCTGCGAGCGACGTGCTCCTTGCCGACGGACTGCGGGCCGACGAACAGGTAGGCCTGTGCGGGATGCTCGAGCTCGGACCGGAGCAGCTCGACCACGCCCTGGTGCCCGATCACATCGTCGAACAGGTCGGTCACAGGATCACCTGCAGCATCCGGTCCACCATCTCACCGATGGAGAGCGAGCCCGAAAGCACCACCACTTTCTCCTCGCGCTCCGCCAGGTCGAGGTATGCGGCCCGCACGGCAGCCTGGAAGTCGAGACCTTCCCTGCCGATTCGATCCGGACCCTCTTGACGCTCGAGAGCCACCCCGGGATCGACATCGAGAACGAACACAAAGTCGGGCAAGACACCCGCCAGACCCGACTCGTTGATCGACCTCACCGTCTCCTCACCCAAGCCGCGGGCTCGCCCCTGATAGGCGATCGATGAGTAGTAGGAGCGGTCGGAGATGACCCAGGTCCCCTGGGCCAACGAGGGTTGCACGACCTCTCGAGCCAACTCGGCTCGTTGCGCGGCGAACAGGAACACCTCGGCCCACGGATCGAGTGTCGGCGAGTGGAGCACCAACTCACGGATCTGCTCCCCCAACGGCGTCCCTCCCGGCTCGCGCACCGTCAGCGCATCGTGACCCAGAGCCCTGAGCCGGTCGGCGAGCGCCTCACCGACAGTGCTCTTCCCACTCCCGTCGACACCCTCGAGAGCCACGTATTTGCTCACATCGTCACCGTACCCAGCGTCCGGGACAGAAGGGCAGAGATTGACATAGCCGACGATGTTGGTGTCAACTGCCACCCAATGTCGAAGAGCCTCGTGATCGTCGAGTCGCCCACCAAAGCACGAACCATTCGGTCGTTTCTGGGCGCGGACACCACCGTGGAGTCCTCCATGGGCCACATCCGCGACCTGCCGCGGTCGGCTGCGGAGATACCCGCCAAGGCCAAGGGAGAGGACTGGGCGAGGCTGGGAGTAAACGTCGACAAGGACTTCGAGCCTCTCTACGTGGTGCCCAAGGAGCGGAGGAACCAGGTCAAGAAGCTGAAGGAGCTCCTCGCTGACGCCGACGAGCTCTACCTCGCCACCGATGAGGACCGCGAGGGTGAGGCAATCGCCTGGCATCTCGTTGAGGTCCTCAAGCCGAAGGTGCCGGTCCGTCGCATGGTCTTCCACGAGATAACCCGCCCCGCCATCGAAGAGGCGTTTGCCAACCCCCGACAGCTCGACGAGCGTCTGGTCTCGGCACAGGAGGCTCGCCGCATCCTCGACCGTCTCTACGGCTACGAGGTATCGCCGGTCCTGTGGAAGAAGGTGCAACCTCGTCTCTCGGCCGGGCGGGTCCAAAGCGTTGCGATCAGGATCGTCGTGGAGAGAGAACGCGAGCGAATGGCGTTCACTTCTGCCGGCTACTGGTCCCTCGAGGGCACATTCGCCCCTGCGACCGATCTCGAGAAGGCCTTTGGGGCGACTCTGCTTTCGATCGATGGTGACCGGGTCGCCTCGGGTCGTGACTTCGACTCGGGCGGTCGACCGAAGGATGGCACCCTGGTCCTCGATAAGGCCGCGGCCATGGAGCTCGCCGAAGGTCTCCGTGACTCGCTCTTCGAAGTGGCGTCCGTCGAGTCAAAGCCCTACACCAGAAAGCCCTATCCCCCGTTCCGAACATCGACACTCCAGCAGGAGGCGGGCCGCAAGCTGCGCTACACCTCGTCACGCACCATGTCGGTGGCACAACGTCTCTATGAGAACGGGCTGATCACGTATATGCGCACCGACTCCGTGGAGCTCTCCGACGCCGCAGTCGCGGCCTCCCGGGCCCAGGTGAGCAAGCTCTATGGCGACGAGTACCTGTCGCCTTCCCCGCGTACGTACGCTGGCAAGCAGGCCAAGGGCGCCCAGGAAGCGCACGAGGCGATCCGGCCGGCGGGCGACTTCCTCACCCCGGAGCGAGTCGCCACCCAGGTCGGCCACGACGAAGCAGCCCTGTACGACCTGATCTGGAAGAGGACGATGGCCTCCCAGATGGCTGACGCCAAAGGTGTCACAGTCACCGTGCGCATCGGGGCGAACGCGGCCGATGGGAGGGCCAGTGTGTTCGGCGCCAGCGGACGGACCATCACGTTCCCGGGGTTCCTGCGCGCCTACGTCCAGGGATCCGACGATCCCGAGTCTGAGCTCGACGACAGAGAGAAGATCCTCCCGCCCCTCGTAGAGGGGGATTCACTGGCCGTCTCGCGTCTCGAGCCGACCGGGCACGAGACGCGACCCCCCGCTCGCTATACGGAGGCCTCCTTGGTCCAGCGACTCGAGGAGCTCGGGGTGGGCAGACCGTCGACTTATGCGTCGATCATGACCACGATCCAGGATCGCGGGTACGTCTTCAAGAAGGGCTCGGCCCTGGTCCCGACCTTCACTGCATTTGGGGTCGTTGGCCTGCTCGAGAAGCACTTTCCCAACCTCGTCGACTACGAGTTCACCGCTGCCATGGAATCGGACCTCGATAGGATCGCCGACGGCGAGGAACAGTCCGTCCCGTGGCTGTCCGCCTTCTATTTCGGCGAGGAGGGCCTCAGGGAGCGAGTGGCCAGCCGTCTCGACGAGATCGATCCCAGGGAGATCAACTCGATCCCGATCGGTGAGGACCCGGAAGGCAATGAGATCGTGGCCAGGATCGGCCGTTATGGCCCGTATGTCGAGCGAGGCGACGAGAGAGGATCGATCCCGGGCGACATCCCGCCCGACGAGGTCACTGTCGAGATGGCGATCGAGTTGATCGAGGCGCAGAACGCCGGCGACAAGATTCTGGGCACCGATCCCGACAGCGGGCTGACCGTCTACGGCAAGACCGGCAGGTTTGGGCCATATGTCCAACTGGGTGAGCAGGAGGAGGGCTCCAAGACCAAGCCGAGACGAGCGTCGTTGCTCAAGTCGATGACACTCGACGAGCTGGGTCTGGAGGACGCCCTCCAGCTCCTCTCGCTACCCCGGTCGATCGGAGTGGACTCGGATGGCAACGAGATCCAGGCGTTCAACGGTCGTTACGGGCCATATATCCAGCGCGGTGAAGATCGCCGTAGCCTCGACAGCGAGGAAGAGCTCTTCACCATCAGTCGTGAGGATGCCATGCAATTGCTCGCCGAGCCCCCGAGACGACGGGGACAGGCCCGATCGTCGGTGCTGAGAGAACTGGGTGAGGACGCGGTGTCGAGCAAGTCGATCACGGTTCGGTCCGGGCGCTACGGCCCCTATGTCACGGACGGCGAGGTGAATGCGTCTCTCAGGCAGGGCGACTCTCCCGAGACGATCACGATCGAGCGCGCCGCAGAGTTGCTCGAGGCGAGAAGGAGCCGTCTGGACGGGTGATCCGTCTTCTATTCCTGGCGGAAATAGGAGACCAGCATCCCGAGGCCGACCCCGATCACGGCCCCGATCCAGATTCCGGTGCTCAGGTCGTCGATGGCGGTACCGACTGCGGCGCCGATCCCCACTCCCAGGACCGCCCCGGCCCCGACGAGGGTGCTGCCAGAGCGCTCGGGTCTCTCTGGTTCAGTCATGGCACGACCCTAGTGGTCGGTCACTAGAGGACGCGAGCCGCCATCTCGGCCAATGGTGAGCGCACCGTTCTCTCCAAATTGACGTGGGCGAAGAGGCTCGAGCCCTTGAAACGCTCTATCAGGGCCGCCATCCCGCCGTAAGGGCTGATGTAGGGGTTGTCGACCTGTGACAGGTCACCACAGAACACCACCTTGGAGTCGCGCGACAACCTGGTCAGGATCACTTTCAGAGTCGACAGCTCGAGGTTCTGCGCCTCGTCGATGATCACGAACTCTCCCGTGATCGACCGGCCGCGGAGATAGGTGACCGCCGCCATCTCCAGCTCACCGCGGTCGACGAGCTCCTCGATGGCGCCCCGGGCTCCATCCACCCCCGCATCGGAGAACAGTGCATAGAGGTTGTCATGGATCGCGGCCATCCATGGGGCGAGCTTCTCGTTGAGATCGCCCGGGAGATAGCCCAACTCTTGGCGACCCACCGCAACGAGAGGGCGATAGACGGAGACCCGGCGATACCTGCCCTGCTCCAGAACCTGCTCCAGGGCGGCCGCCAGGGAGAGAAATGTCTTCCCGGTGCCGGCCATCCCCATGATCGAGACTGCCGGGATGTCCGGATCGAGCAGCTGATGCAGTGCAACCGCCTGTCTGACGTTCTTCGGCTCCACCCCGAAGGCTCGCACATGGGTGGGCACTCGCTCGACTATCACGGTGGGCTCGGCCTGGATGACCCGCGCCAATGCGGACCGTGACGCGCCATGCCGCAACACGACGAACTCGTTCACGTGTGCATCCACCCCGGTGACCTCGAGCTTCCCCTCGTCGAACAGGCGGTCGATGACGGCAGCTTCGGTCCGATGCTCGACGATCCCGGATTGGAGCTCCTCGACCGGGACCGTGTCGGCCCGGTAGTCCTGGACTCTGACCCCGAGCTGGGCGCCCTTGATCCTGAGAGCCGCGTCCTTGGTCACCAGCACGGGGCTGATCTCCTCGGACAGGTTGAGGCAAGTGGCGAGGATTCGATGGTCGGGGGTGGTGGGATCGAGCACGGACGGGAGCCGGCCCGACCTGATGCTGTTGAGCTCGATTCGCAAGGTCCCTCCGGTGGGCAGCCGCACCGGCTCGCGCATGCCACCCGATGTGGAGGCGCCGAGGTCCTCCAGGAGTCGTATCGCCCCCCTTGCGTTGGCCCCGATCTCGTCGAGACGGGTCTTCTTTCGGTCGAGCTCCTCAACGACCACTAGCGGGAGCACCACATCGTGCTCATCGAATCGGAGGAGTGAGTTCGGGTCGGCCAGCAACACACAAGTGTCCAGTACGAAGGTGGATCCCATCGGGACCTTCTCCTCAGGTGCCGTGGCCAAGAGGGACAGCTTCATCCGCGGGAGTCTGAATTACAAGGATCGTATTCAGATGATGTCGTCGATCCTGAAGACAGGGAATCGACCGGCCGCCATGGCGAAGTCCTCGACCGACCCAGCGGCCGGGACCTCCATGTAGCGGCGGGCAAAGGGCTCCCTCTCGTGATAGGCCTGGACTACCTCCGCGGCATCACCCGTGACCTCATCGAGCCGAACGCGGCGGGTCGTTCCCCCGGATCGCAATGTGGCCCGTGGGTCGGCTCGGATGTTCTGGACCCATCCCACCGGCCCGTACGGAGCCACCAGATACTCCACACCTTCGAGTGTGATCGGGGCCACGGGCACTGAACGTGACTTGCCGGTCCGACGTCCGGTGGTGGTCAGGCTCACGGCGCGACCCACACCCAGTTGGGCGAGCCAGAGCATGATGCGATGGACCATCTTGGGCACTCGATATTCCTTGGCCATGTCTGGTCTCCTTGCTGTCAGCGTCGTCTCCTCGTCCACGCGAGGAATTGGTCGACGTCCCTGGTGTTGATCACCCGGTCTGGCGTGACCCAGGCCCTCTGGGCGTAGAGCACGCCGTACTCCATCCGACGCAGATCGGAGACGTGATGGGAGTCGGTGTCGATGACGAAATCGACTCCGACGTCCATCGCCCTCCGCGCCACTTCGGTCGTCGCATCGAGCCGGTCGAGGGCTCCGTTGATCTCGAGCGCCACCCCGGTCACGGCCAGACCCTCGAGGATCGCCTCCACATCGAGATCGACCCCTGGCCGTCTCCCCACGTAGCGCCCGCTCAGATGTCCGATTGCGTTGACGGCCGGGTCGGCGAGAGCCCGCAGCACGCGCGCGGTCTGATCGTCGCGGGATAGATCGAAGTGTGAGTGGATGGAGGCTACGCAGTAGTCGAACTCGAGTCGGAATCCGGGGTCGTAGTCGAGGCTGCCGTCCAGCCCGATGTTGAGCTCACACCCGAACAGGATCTCGATCTCCGGTTGCGACTCGTCGAGCCGGCGGATCTCGTCCCGGTGGGCGAGCATCTCCTCTCGGGTGGAGCCATTGATCGCGAGGTTCTCGCCGTGATCGGTGAAGGCGATGTAGCGATACCCGGCCCCGATCGCCGCCTGCACCATCTCACTCAGGCTGGAACGCCCATCGCCTGAGCGGTCAGAGTGGTAATGGAGATCTCCGACGATGTCGGCCCGGGTGATCACCTCGGGCAACTCACCTCTCGAGGCTGCCTCGACCTCGCCCCCACCTTCTCGCAACGTTGGAGGGATGTAGGGCATGCCGAGGGCGGCATAGACAGCCGCCTCGGTCTCCGAGACGACGACCTCGTCACGGTCGAACAGCCCATACTCCGAGAGGAGCCACCCCCGGTCCATCGCCTTCTGCCGGAGCTGGATGTTGTGGGCCTTCGATCCGGTGAAGTAGAGGAGTGCGGATCCGATCTGCTCGGGCGCCACCGTGCGCACATCGACTTGGAGGCCTTCCCGGGTGAGGAAAGACGTCTTGGTGTCACCGGTGCCAACCACCTCGGAAACCTCCGCAAAGGAGAGAACGGCCTCGTGCACCACCGTCGCGTCGGTGGTGGCGACCACGATGTCGACATCACCGATCGTCTCGGAGAACCTCCGGAGGGAACCACAGGGCACCGCGCCGGTGACACCCGGGATCCCGGACAGTCTCCCCGCCAGCGACTGAGCGAAGCCGTAGACCTCGACCAGAGGGGTCCGCCGGTCCTTGCCATGCAGTCCGAGACGGTCGATCGCCTTCTTGATCTTCTCCTCGGACTTCTCGCCGAGGCCGGGCAGTCCCCGCAGCCGCTCCGCGTCTAGCGCGGCGCGTAGACCGTCGATGTCCTCCACTCCGAGCTCGGAGCGGATCATCTTCAAGGTCTTGGGGCCGAGCCCGGGGATCTTGGTCAGCTCGACGAACCTGGGTGGGTACTTCTCGCGCAACGTCTCGAGCTTCGAAACCGTCCCGGTCGCATCGAGCTCGAGGATCTTGTCTGCCGTAGAGCCCCCGATCCCCTTTATCTTCGTCAGCTCGCCC